>Ga0187846_10000294_pt1 | contig 30353 bp, 31 predicted proteins | sample TC_taG_FD_161473 | JGI IMG/M metagenome (GOLD analysis project Ga0187846, IMG submission 161473) | Biofilm microbial communities from the roof of an iron ore cave, State of Minas Gerais, Brazil - TC_06 Biofilm (v2) | ecosystem: Environmental > Terrestrial > Deep subsurface > Cave > Wall biofilm... | reverse complement strand
AGCGAGCCGGCGCGCGGCGAACCGTCCACGGGGCCCCGCGCTCGATGATGCGTGGGCGGACGCTTGGGATCGGCAACAACGGCGCCTCCGGGGAGCGATCGCGCAGGCGCAGCGCGAGAACCAGGCGGCCCATCACCACGACGCTGGGAGCCCGGATGAGCGAACGCCACAAGACGACTCGATGGTGGACGCCTGGAGTAGACAGCAGCGTCGCCTCAAGGCGGCGATCGCCCGTGCGAAAGCAGAGCGTCGGGCGGCCAAAGACATCTGGCGAAGCGCGTCCACATCGCCGAGCACGCCTCCACGCCGGTGGGGTTCGTCTGGAATGTGAAGGGATAGCGCCGCGCCGCGAGCGGCCGCCGCAGGCGGTCGTGGCAGAGGCGCTGCGGGCCGAGCGCGCGACCGGGTCGCCCGCCGAAGCTAGAGGCCGAGATAGGCGCGCCGGATCTCCGGCATCGCTTCGAGCCTCTCCGGCGGGCCTTCGGTGACGAGCCGTCCGTCGGCGATGACGTAGGCGTAGTCGCTGACCGCGAATGCAAGGTGCACGTTCTGCTCGACGAGCAGCACGGTGAGCCCTGCTTCCTTGAGTGCCTTGAGCGTCGCGAAGAGCTGGTGGACCACAACCGGGGCGAGGCCGAGCGAGAGCTCGTCGATGATCAGGACCTCCGGCTCGGACATCAGGCCGCGCGCGATCGCGAGCATTTGCTGCTCCCCGCCGGAGAACGTCCCGGCGCGCTGGCGCCGGCGCTCCTTGAGACGCGGGAAGAGCGCGTAGACTCGGTCCAGGCGGTCGGTGAAGGTGCGCGACCCGCGCTGGGAAAAAGCGCCCATCTCGAGGTTCTCCTCGACCGACATGCTGTTGAAGAGCTGCCGTCCTTCGGGAACTAGCACCAGACCGCGCGCGACCTTCAGGTGGGGCGCAAGGCGGGTGACGTCTTCGTCCTTGAAGAGGATCCGGCCGCCGCGCGGGCGGATGCTCCCGACGATGGCGCGCAGCGCGGTGGTCTTGCCGACGCCGTTGGCGCCGACGATCGTCGTGAGCTGCCCTTGCGATGCGCCAAGGGAGATGCCCCAAAGCACCTGCACTTCGTCGTACCCGGCCTCAAGCGATTCCACCTGCAGCAGCCGGCGGGTCACCTTGGGCGGCTCCGGAGTTTCTCGGCGAGGCCCGGATCGCCGAGGTAAGCCTCGATCACCGCCGGATTGCCGGCGACTTCGGCGGGCGGGCCTTCGGTGAGCTTGCGGCCGGAGTTGAGCACCACGATCCGATCGGACAGGCTCATCACCGCCTGCATGACGTGCTCGATGATCAGGATGGCGATGCCGCGCTCGCGAATGACGCGAATGATCGCGATCATGCGTTCGATCTCGGTCGGATTAAGGCCCGCCAGCACCTCGTCGAGCAGGAGGAGGGAGGGCCGCGCGGAGAGCGCGCGGGCGAGCTCGAGCCGCTTCTTGGCGGCAATCGTCAGTTGTGCGGCCGGCGTGTCGAGCCGATCCTCGAGGCCGACCAGCGCAGCCATTTCGTGCGCCGTTTCGCGCGCTCGGGCGAGCGGCAGGTTCTGGCACCCGAACGCGGCGCCGACGGTGCAATTGTCGAGCACCGTCATCGCCATGAACGGTTGCACGATCTGGTGCGTGCGCGCGAGCCCGTGGCGCGCCACGCGGTAGGGCGGCGCGCCCGTGATATCGATGCCCCGAAACCGGATGCAGCCGCCGTCCGGCGCGATGACGCCGTTGATCAGATTGAAGACGGTCGATTTGCCGGCGCCGTTCGGTCCGATAAGCCCGAGGATATGGCGCTGTTCGACGGTGAAGCTCAGCGATTGCACGGCCTCGAGGCCGCCGAAGCGCTTGCTCACGCCGTCGATCTCCAGCAGCGCCGTCATTCGAGCACCCGCCTCAAGCGCGGCCAGCGTCGATGGACCCAGCCGATGAGCCCGCCCGGTGCAAAGAGCACGACGACGAGGAGCAGCGCGCCAGCGACGACGAGCTGGAAGTTGGACAAGGTGGCCGATGTGAGCAGCCAGCCGCGCAACTCCTCGTACAGATAAGCGCCGAGCGCCGGTCCGGCGACCGTGCCCTGGCCGCCGAGCATCGTGATCACGATTGCCTCGGTCGACAGCTGGAGATCGAAGGCGTCCGCAGGCTGGATGAAGGCGCCCTTGAAGAAGTACAGGCCGCCGGCAATCGCCGGCAGAAACGCGGATACGGCGTACAGGAGCGCCTTGTAGCGCGGCGTCGGCACACCGAGCACCGCCGCCGCGTCCTCGTTCTGACCGATCGCGAGCAGACCGAGGCCGAATTTGGAGACCTTGACGAAGTAGCTCAGATAGAGCGAGGACCCCATGACGCCCACCAGGGCGTAGTAGATGATCCAGAGCGCCCGCGCCGGGCCGCCCAAGGGCTGGAAGAGCTCGCTCGAGAGGTAGATGCCGGTCGCCCCGCCCCACGGTGCGAAGTTGGTGACGAAGGCCATCACCGCTTCGTTCACGCCGATCGTCGCGAGCGCGAAGTAGGCGCCGCGCAAGCGGAGGATGCCGAGCCCGAAGAGCAGCGCAAGCAGACACACCGCGCCACCGCCTGCGAGCGTGGCCGGCACGAGGGTCCAGCCGAGGGCGCTCACGAAATAGACGCAAAAGTAGCCGCCGAGCCCGAAGAAGACAATGCTGCCGAAGTTTACATAGCCGGCGTAGCCCAGCATCATGTTGAGGTTGCTCGCGAGCGTGACGTAGACCGCAGCGAGCAGCAGGCTTTCGCGGAGCTCGACGTCGTTGCCCAGCGTCGGCGCCGTGACGAAGAGGAGGATCACCACCGCGATGATCCAGAAGAAGGGGCGCCGGAGGATCATCGCGCGCTTCGCTCCTCGCTCACTCGACGCGCCGCGCACGCCGGACACTCAACAGGCCGCCAGGGAACGTGATCAGCACTGCGACGAACAGCACGAACTCGATGACCAGGGTCCAGCTCACCGGCATGAACGGTGTGGCGAGCCCTTCGAGGAGCCCGAGCGCAATCCCGGCTATGAGCGCGCCGGTGGGATTGCCGAGACCCCCCAGCACCGTCACCACGAAGCTCTTGAGCTGGTACGCATCGCCCGCGAGCACGGTGAAGGGGAAGAGAGTCGCGATCAGCATTCCCGATACACAGGCCAGTGCCACGCCGAGGCCGAACGCGAGTGCGAGCACGCGCGTGGTCGGAATGCCCACCAGCTCGGCGGCCTCGCGGTTTGCGGCGACCGCGCGCACCGCCTTGCCCATCCGCGTTCGGTGCAGGAAAAGATAGAGCGCGCCCGCGATCACGGCGGTCAGCGCGGCCGCCATGAGGTGCGTGCCGGGGAAGGTGTAACGGCCAAGACTAAGGCCGGGAAGCGATACGGGAACGTTGAAGAGAACGGTCCCCCAAAGCGCCGTGCCGAGTCCGATCAGAACCAGGTTGACCGAGAAGGTGGAGAGCAGGCTCATGAGCGGTGGCTGGCCGATCATGCGGTGCACCGCGATCCAGTAGAGCGCGACGCCGACGAGGAAGCCGATCACGAGAATGGGCGCGAGCGTCGCATAGGCCGGAACGCCGGCCGCATTGACGAGGAAGTAGAGGCCGAACATGCCGCACACGATCATGGTGCCGTGGGTGAGATTGATCACGTTCATCACCCCCCAGATGAGCGTGATTCCCATCGCGGCGAGCCCGTAGACCGAGCCGACGAGCACGCCGTCCACAATCGAGGCGAGGAGACCGATCACGCCGGACTCATGCAAAGGGGGCCGGTCACGGTCCCGGCCCCCCAACGCGGATGCGAGATGCGTCGCTTAATGAAGCGGGTTGAGGACGCTCGCCGTCGTGGCCCCATCCTGAAGCGGGTAGAGGACGTTCGCCGTCTTCGCTGCATCGGGCCAGACCACCTCCTTCGCGAGCTTGCCGCCCCTCACTTGCCACTGCGCGAGCACCATCTGGTGGGCAAGCTGCAAGCCGTGGCGGTTGGCGTCGGTCGCGAACTTGTCGCGGCCGAAGAACGTCGTCACGTCGATCTTCTCGAGCGCCGCGGCCACCTTATCGGGGTCGATCGAGCCGGCCTGCTCGATCGCTCGCTGCAGGAGCAGTCCTACGACATACCCGGAGGCGGCGTGGTAGTCGACCTCGACCTTGGCGTGGCTCTCGAACAGCCGCGCGAACTGTTCGGGTGTGGGTCCGAAGTCCGGCTTGTATTGGACCTGCGGCTCCCACTGCGACGGCACCGTGATGCCGACGGCTGCCGCCCCGAGGGTCGTGAACTGCGGGCTATCGGGCGCGACGAGGATGGTCACCCACTTCAGCGCCGCCTTTTGGTCATGCAGCTGGCGTGCGAGCGTGGCGCCGTCGGGATAGTGACCACCGCCGAGGAAGGCGTCCGCGCGGGAAGAAATGATCTTATTGATGATCGCGCTGAAGTCGGTCGTGGTCGGCGGGTAGGACTCGTCGAGCACGACTTTGAAGCCGGCCGCGGCGGCCTGGGTGCGCGCGGCGGCGACGACCGCCTTCGAGAACGGATCGTCGGAATAGACGAGCGCCACTTGAGCGTGGGGGTTCTTTTCCTTGAGGGCCTGGATCGCGCCGGCGAGGTAGTAGTCGGCCGGGGTGATGCATTGGAAGAGATACTTGTTGCCGAGCTCGTAGGTCTTTGCCTCGGCGCCGCCGCCGATCAGCATGATCCGGCCGTATTGCTCGGTGATCACCGCCGCGGTCGCGGTGAGGCCGGACGAGTAGGGACTGAAGAGAAACTGCGCCTTGTCCTGCACGATCAGCCGCGTATAGAGCTGCTGGACCCGGCCGCCCTGCGACTGGTCGTCATAGGTGACAAAGCGCACCCGGTAGCGCTTGTTGCCCGCCTTGATCCCGCCGGCCGCGTTGACCTCGTCGCGCCACAGCTCGGCGCCGCGGAGCTGAGCGACCGAATCGACGTTGAGGGAGCCCGTCCGGGACACGGTCATGCCGACGGTAATCGTGTCCTCGCCGGTGGCCCATGCCGGTGCGCCGAGCAGTGCGCCGGCGACCGCAATCAGCCAGAATCTGTTCATTCCCGCCTCCTTGTTTTCGGCGCCAGGTTCGAAATCCGGGTTGGCGCCGAGTGCGCGCCGCCCGGCGGTTGTCTGGGTAATGCTGGCCGCCGCTCTGCATGACCGGACAGCATCACCTGTGCCAGGCGCGGATCTGCCTGAATTCTCAGGGAACGATGGCCCGTCGCGGGCGGATGCGCCGCGCCCGGCCGGCTGAAAGCGGCCGCTCGGCGCGGCCGGCGGCTGTTCTCAGCCGATTGCTCCGGCGACATGGCAAGGCCGGGTGGTCGTCAGGGGGGCGGGCGTGGACGAACTGCACCGGAGCCCGGTTTTGTCATAGCCTTCGCCGTTCGCCACCCGCTGCCGATCGGCGAATAGGGGAGCCGCTCGAACGCGCGGCGATTCGCTCCCTCGACTCGAAGTCCGGCCGCGGCGGGGCGGGGGCGAGTTCCCGGGTACGATGCTCGCGCGAAAGGATCTTATTCATGGCTGATCGGCCGCGGCGCCCGCCAAGGGCTTATCGCAACCAGCAATTCCTGAACAGCAAGGAGGCGCGCGTCCTGCGCATCCTGGCCGAGTATCTCGAGCCGAAGGCGCGGTTCGAGCGCCTGCGCGTCGACGACACCATCGTCTTCATGGGCTCGGCGCGCACCCAGCCGCGGGAGGCGGCCGAGGCGGCGCTGCGCAGGGCCGAGGCGGGCGAGGGCGATCTCGAGCGCGCGCGCATGGAGCTGCGCATGTCGGCCTACTACGAGGCGGCGCGCGAGCTCGCCTACCGGCTCACGCAATGGTCGAAGGATCTCGATCCGCAGGGGGAGCGGCGCTTTGTCGTGTGCACCGGCGCCGGCCCCGGCATCATGGAAGCGGCCAACCGCGGCGCCGCCGACGCGCGCGGCCTGAACGTCGGCCTCGCCATCTCCCTGCCGGCGGAGGAGTTCGACAACCGCTACGTCACGCGCGAGCTCGCCTTCCACTTCCACTACTTCTTCATGCGCAAGTTCTGGTTCGCCTACCTCGCGAAGGCGGTGATCGTGTTTCCCGGCGGTTTCGGCACGCTCGACGAGCTCTTCGAACTGCTGACGCTCGTGCAGACGCACAAGATGCGCAAGCCGATGCCGATCGTGCTCTTCGGCACCGAATACTGGCAGCAGGTCATCGACTTCGACGCACTGGTGCGGCACGGCACCATCTCCGCCCCCGATGTGGGTCTAGTCCGCCGCACCGACTCGGTGGACGAGGCCTACGACTGGATCGTCCGCCAGCTGGCCGAACACGCGTTGGGGCAACCAGGTCCCATGCTGTAAGGTGAGCTGCGATTCTCGATGGCGATCAAAGGGATCGATCTCGAGCGCGGATGGACGGCCCCACCGCCTTGAATGTCGGCGACGGCCGCCCCAACTTAGGGGAGTATCGCGAGCGCTGCCGTGAGCGAAACCCTCCACATCGTGTGTCCGCACTGCCAGGCCACCAACCGCCTGCCCCGCGCGCGGCTCGGCGAGTCGCCCACCTGCGGCAAGTGCAAGCACCCGCTGTTCGATGGCCACCCGACGGCGCTCGACGCCGCCGGCTTCGAGCGTCAGATCGCCGCGAGCGACATCCCGGTGGTCGTCGACTTCTGGGCGCCCTGGTGCGGACCCTGCCGGACCATGGCCCCGCACTTCGAGCGCGCGGCGCGCGAGCTCGAGCCGCACGTCCGGCTCGCCAAACTAGACACCGAAGCGGAGCAGGCGATTGCGGCGCAGTATGGGATTCGCTCGATTCCGACTCTGATCGCATTCAGGAACGGCCGCGAGCTCGGGCGCCAGTCCGGGGCGCTGGACGCGGCGAGCCTGGTGCGCTGGGTTAAAGGCACGGTCCTCGGCTAGGACGTTTCACTGCCGGCCAGGTGCGAGCCGCGCGCGGGCTCGCCCTCACCGCGGTGGACGCCGATCTTTCCGCCGTTGATCGCCTGCCGGCGGCGGGCCGGCGCGAGGCGCCGACCGTCTGCGCACACTTCGCGCGTGGCCGGAACCTGCGCCGGGCGGACCAGACCGATCAGCGAACGGTACGGTAATCGCCGCCGCCGTCCCACCGGTAACGGTGACCTCGCCACCGGCGGCGACCGACCCTCAAGGTGCGACGACGATCATCCACGGCACGCCGAAACGGTCGGCGACCATGCCGAAGCGCTCGGAAAAGAAAGTCTTCGTCAACGGCTGCTGCACTTGCCCGCCGTCGGCGAGGGCAGCGAACAGCCGCTCGGCCTCGGCGGCGTTCGGCACCGTGAGCGACAGCGAGAAGCCCTGGAAGCTCGGCCGCCCGAGGCATCGACCGTCGGATGCCATTACCGTCGCATCGCCGATGCGCAAGCTCGCATGCATCACCTTGTTTTCGGAACCAGGCGGGACCATGCCGGGTTGCTGCGGCTCGGGGCCGTCCTTGAAGCGCATGAGCGTCGTCACCTGGGCGCCGAGCTTGCTGCGGTAGAACTCGATCGCCTCCTCGCAGCGGCCGTCCAAGAACAGGTAGGGTTGGACTTGCATTTGCGTCTCCTTCTCTAGGGTAGTGGATCCCAAACTCGGGTCACGCCGCGACTTACTTCTTCGTCCCGACCTCCAGCTTGCGAAACCGATCAGTCGCCTCGCTCGGGCCGAAATCCTCCAGCTCGAACAGCTGGCGAACTTCGATCTCGCTCGGCGCGCCTTCGCCGTGGGGATTGGGGAAGCGCTTGGCCCATTCGATCGCGTCGGCCTTCGACTTCACTTGAATGAGCGTGTAGCCGGCGAGCAGCTCCTTGGTCTCGGCAAAGGGTCCGTCGACCACGGTGCGCTTGGCCCCGGCGTACTTGACGCGGAAGCCCTTCGAGCTCGGCTGGAGTCCCGAGGCATCGAGCAGCACCCCGGCTGTCACGAGTTCCTCGTGGTAGCCCGCCATTGCGGCTATGAGCTTCTCCTCGGGCATGACGCCCGCTTCGGTGTCCTTGGTCGCTTTCACCATGATCATGAATCGCATCGTCGCATCTCCTTTGTGGTTGCGAATGGGCATGAGGCTTCTCTCTAACCTAGTCGAATTGCAAACCGCGATATCGACATCCCGAACGGCCTATTGCGCCTGGTACCCTTCGATCGGCCGCACTTCGATGCCCCATCCCACCTGTTCGCCCAGGTTCGCCGCCGGGTGCTTCGAGGCGACCCGGATGGCCTCATTCAGGTCCCGTGCCTCGATGATGAAGAACCCGCCCACCTGCTCCTTCGTCTCGACGTAGGGGCCGTCGGTGATGGAGGGTTTGCCGTTCCTGGGCCGCACGGTGGTGGTCGCACGCGGGGACTGCAGGGACGCCTGGACGATCAGGTGACCGCTGTCGCGGAGCGCCTCGTCGTAGTGCGGGCACTTGCTCACGATTGCGTCGAACTCCGCTTTGGACAAAGCCTCGAATTTGCGTTCGTCGTAGTAGGCCAAGCAAAGGTATTTCATGCCGTTCTCCTATTGATCGTCGCGGCGCCCTCAATCGTCGATCGCCTGGTAGACCGAGGTCCAGAAATCGCGACGGACAGGCGGCGGATTGGGGGACGTCCAGGCGCGAGGGGTCAGCAGAATCCTGACGCAGAGGACGCAGAACGCCAACCAGCGCTGCCGGCGGTCGATGCGGCGTGGCCGGCCCGTCACTTCGCTATCCTGCCCTTGCCGATCACCGTTCCTTGCGGCGCATTGCCGCCGCGACCTTCCGATCGAGGGCGGTGGTCAATTCTGCGCCTGGTTCCAGGACCGGCCGCACCTCGACGCTCCCCAGGCGCGCCGCCGGAAGCTCCGCGGCAATGCGGAGGGCCTCGTTCAGATCCCTCGCGTCGATCAAGCTGAACCCGCCCAGCTGCTCCTTCGTCTCGGCAAACGGACCGTCGGTCACGGTGGGCTTGCCATTGCGGCGCCGCACGGTCGTGGCGGTGCGGACCGATTGGAGGCCCATCGAAGTGATGTGGTGGCCGTTCTTCTCGAGCGCTCGGACCCAGCCGCCGCACTCGCCGACGAGCGCGCCTAGCTCGTCCTCCGACAAGGCGTCGAGCTTCTGTTCCTCGTTGTACACGAGGCAAATGAATTTCATGGTTTTTCCCTCCGATCGGCGGTGTAGGCGCAGGCGTTACTCCAATAGTCGATCGGCGGGGCGCGAAATCGACCACGGCGCCAAGACCCGTTCGCGTCAGGCCGATTCCCCACGCCTGGAGCGCGAATCGAGCGTCACGGCCAGGCCGTAGAGGATGCCGGTCCAGCGCGCCTCGGTGTAGTGCGCGTAGCTCGGCGGCACGTTTTCGTGGCGCAAAGCGAGCTCGCAGCCGGTCTTGTGCGGCGTGATCTCGACCATTACGCGCGTGATGACGTGCGGATAGTCTTGCGCCGAGAGGGTGAAGGCGAGGCGCCGGTGCGGGACGAGCTCGATGTATTCGCCGGTGTGCTCGATCAACTCGCCGCCGCGCCGCGCCGCGCCGCGAAGCAGAACACGCCCCGGGCGCGGGCATCGATTTCGACCTCGGTCATTGGCTGCAGCGCCGTCGCAAACAACCATCTGCCCGCGACCTCGGGATCGAGCCAGGCGTCGAACACGCGCTCGGCGGAAGCGCTGAAGCGGCGGGTGACGCGGATCGCGGCATTGCGTCCCGCGGCCGAGCGGGATGGTCGCTTCGTCTCGAGGCGAGTCGGTGCGAGCTGCGAATCGGCCGATCCGGCTCCCCCCGCGCCGCGGCGCGGGGATCGTCGCGGGCGGGCGGGTTGCCGTTCCGGGGCCGCCGGGTCGTGGCGCTGATGTCTCATGGCTACTTCCGAGTCGCTGGAGGTTGACTGCCCTAGTCGATCGGCCGGCCTCGAATTCGACACGCCCGCAGGCGACCGCTCAGCTCTTCAGGCGGTACCCCGTCTTGAAGATCCACCAGATCAGCGCCAAGCACAGGATGAGAACCCCGAGGGTCACCGCGAGGCTGATGGCGACGCCGACGTCCGCGGTGCCGTAGAAGCTCCAGCGGAAGCCGCTGATCAGGTAGACCACCGGGTTGAACAGGCTGAAGGTGCGCCAGGCGTCGGGCAGCATGGCGATCGAGTAGAAGGCGCCGCCGAGGAAGGTGAGCGGGGTGATGACCAGCATCGGGATGAACTGCAGCTGTTCGAAGCCCTTGGCCCAGATGCCGGTGATGAAGCCGAACAGGCTGAAGGTGGTCGCGGTGAGCACGAGGAAAGCGACCATCCACCCGGGATGCAGGATGTGGATCGGCACGAAGAGGGTCGCCGTCGCGAGGATGACCAGGCCGAGGATCACCGACTTGGTGGCCGCCGCGCCGACGTAGCCGAGGACCATCTCCAGCGGCGACACCGGCGCGGACAAGACCTCATAGATGGTGCCGGTGAATCGCGGGAGATAGATGCCGAACGAGGCGTTCGAAAGACTCTCGGTGAAGAGCGACAGCATGATCAGCCCCGGCACGATGAAGGCGCCGTAGGGCACGGCGTCCACCTCCCGCATGCGCGAGCCGATCGCGGCGCCGAACACGACGAAGTAGAGCGAGGTGGTGATCACCGGCGTCACGAGGCTCTGCCACAGGGTGCGGCGCGCTCGCGCCATCTCGAAGCGGTAGATGGCGAGGACCCCGTGGCGGTTGAACGCCGGCACGCTTGCTGTTCCGCTCATGGGCGCTCGCTCACCAGGCTGACGAAGATGTCTTCGAGCGAGCTCTGCCGGGTGTTCAGGTCTTTGTACTCGATGCCGAGGTCGCTGATCCGGCGCAGCAGCGCCGGAATGGCGGTACGCTCCTCGCTCGGGAGAAAGGTGTACTCGAGATCGGCGCCGCCGTTCCTCAGCGCGAGGCTCCAGTCGCTCAAGCCCGCCGGAATCGAGCTCATCGGCGCCTGCAGGTGAAACGTGAGCTGTTTCTTGCCCAGCTTCTTCATGAGCGCCGTCTTTTCCTCGACCACGATCAGCTCGCCCTTGCTCACGACGCCGATGCGGTCGGCCATCTCCTCGGCCTCGTCGATGTAGTGCGTGGTGAGAATGATCGTGACGCCGCGTTCGCGCAGGCGCCGCACCAGCGCCCACATGTCGCGCCGCAGCTCGACGTCGACGCCGGCAGTGGGCTCGTCGAGGAACAGGATCTGCGGCTCGTGCGCGAGCGCCTTGGCGATGAGCACCCGCCGTTTCATGCCGCCCGACAGCGTCATGATTTTGTCGTTGCGCTTGTCCCACAGCGAGAGATCGCGCAGCACGCGCTCGAGGTGCGCGGGGTCCGGCGCGCGGCCAAAGAGGCCCCGGCTGAAGCGAACCGTGCCCCACACCGACTCGAACATGTCGGTGTGCAGCTCCTGCGGCACCAGGCCGATCTTCGACCGCGCGGCGCGGTAGTCGCGCCGGATGTCGTGGCCGTCCACGAGGACCTGTCCCGCAGTCGGCGTAACGATGCCGCAGACGATGCTGATCAGCGTCGTCTTGCCGGCGCCGTTCGGGCCGAGCAAAGCGAAGATTTCGCCCCGGCGGATCTCCAGGTCGACGTGCTTCAGCGCCTGCAGGCCCGAAGCGTAGGTCTTGTTCAGGCCCGAGATGGCGATGGCCGCCGGCGACGGGGCGAGCTTGGCGCGATCCATGCCGCGGGCTATTTCGCCGACAATTGCCTGATGGGGCGCACCTCGATGCTTCCCACGCGCGCCGGCGGGATCTTCGCGGCCACCTGGATGGCATCGTTGAGGTCTGCGGCGTCGATCAGGTAGAACCCGGCAAGCTGCTCTTTCGTCTCGGCGAACGGGCCGTCGGTCATGGACACTTTGCCGTCGCGAACGCGCACGGTCGTTGCCGTATGAACGGGTTGGAGGGCCTCCGCGGCGATGGAGCGCCCGCTCTGCCGGAGCGCGTCCCCGTAGGCCATGCAGTCGCTGTCGGGAACGGCGTCCAACTTCTGCTCCTCGATATAGACCAGGCATAGGTATTTCATGGTTCCTCGATCGTGGTGAAAAATGCTGCGCACCCCCCATGGTCGAACGGCGACGCCCGAAATCGACCGCTGACCTCGTCGGCTAGCGCGGGCTGTCCGGAGCGATGAGTCGGAGCGCGCGGAGCGTCCGAGCGTCCTCCGCGATCGGTCGCACCCCGACGCACCCGATCTGTGCCCCCGGGATCCTCGATGCTACCTGGATTGCCTCGTCGAGGGCCTGGGCCTCGATGATGTAGTAGCCACCGAGCTGCTCCTTGGTCTCGGCGTAGGGACCGTCGACGGTCGAAACCTTGCCCTGACGCACGCGGACCGTCGTCGCGGCATCGGGGGGCACGAGCCGGTTGCACGCGACGAAGTGCCCGCTCTGCCTGATCGCTTCGGTGAACTCGCTGTACTCCTCGAAGTGCCGCTCCGCATCGGTCTCTGGCATCTGCTCCATCACCCGTTCGGCACAAATCAGGCACAGGAACTTCATCGCGCGCTCCTTGATGGTCATCAATCGGGCAGCTCGGCCAACCGCCGCTCGAGGAACCGCCGCTCCGGCCCCTGCCGAGTGAGCGCGATCGCGCGCTCGTAGGCGGCGCGGGCCGGCGCGGTCTTGCCGAGCCGCCGGCAGAGGTCGGCTTGCGCCGCGTGCGCGAGGCGGTAGTCCTGCAGATCGCCGCGGGCGAGGATGGCGTCGATCAGCGCGAGACCGGCGGCAGGGCCGTCGTGCATCGCCACTGCCACCGCGCGGTTCAGCTCGACCACCGGCGACGGATCGGCGCGCAGCAGCGCGTCGTAGAGCCCGACGATCTGGCCCCAATCCGTGGCATCGGCGCTCGCCGCCTCGGCGTGGACCGCAGCGATCGCCGCCTGGAGCGTGTACGGGCCGAAGCGCCGCGACGCGAGCGCTCTTTCCACCAGCGCCGACCCCTCCGCGATCTGATCCCGGCTCCAGCGCGAGCGGTCCTGGGCATCCAGCAGGACCAGGTCGCCCGCTGGCGAGGTGCGCGCCTCGCGCCGGGATTCATGCAGCAGCATCAGGGCGAGCAGTCCGATCGCCTCGGGTTCCGGCAGCAACTCGACGAGCAGCCGTCCCAGACGTATCGCTTCGCCGGACAGATCGAGCCGCGTCAGCGATTCGCCGGACGACGCCGAGTAGCCTTCGTTGAATACCAGGTAGACCACGCGTAACACGCTGTCCAGTCGCTGCGGCAGTTCGGCCGCAGTCGGCACCTGGTAGGGGATGCGGGCGTCGCGGATCTTCGCCTTGGCGCGCACGATGCGCTGCGCGAGCGTGGGCGCCGCGCTAAGGAACGCCTGCGCGATCTCTTCGGTCGTGAGGCCGCAGACTTCGCGCAGCGTGAGCGCCACCTGCGCGTCCGGCGACAGGGCGGGATGGCAGCAGGTGAAGACGAGGCGCAGCCGGTCGTCCTCGATCCCTTCGTCGTCCCATGGCACGGCGTCATCCGTGACGGCGTCAACCTGCTCGGCGACATCCTCGATGGTGTCGAACCGCGCGCGCCGGCGGATGCCGTCGATCGCCTTGAACCGGCCGGCCGACACGAGCCAGGCGCGCGGGTTCGCCGGCACGCCATCGCGCGGCCATTGCTCGAGCGCGGCCCGGAAGGCGTCGTGCAGGGCTTCCTCGGCGAGGTCAAAGTCGCCGAGCAGGCGGACCAGGGTGGCGAAGACACGCCGCGATTCGGCGCGATAGATGGCGTCCGCCATCTTGCGCACGCGCTCGGCGGCCTCCTCGCTCACCGGCGGGCGTCCCCTAGCGGGTGCGGGCTGAGGCTCCATTCGTTTCGGCGCTGGGCAAATGGTCGTGGGGGCAGGCGCGATGCATGGCACGCCCGGTCGCGTTCAATTGTCTACGGTTCCCGATCGACGTCGCCGGTGGGTGCAGCGGCGAGGGCCGACTCACGCGAAGCGCCGTGCACCGCGGCAACGCCGCCGTCGAGATTGCCCGGCCGATCACGGCCGGGCCGCCCGATGCACGAGTCGGTAGCCACGAGTCGATCGCCTTGTGATCCGTCCTGCCGGTGCTCGTTCCGGGGGTACCGAGGGTTGGGCAAGCGATGATCCGATACGCATCGCGAGCGGGTTGGCGCCAGGGTCACCGTAGCCAAATCGTAACGGTGCGCGCGCGTTTTGGCACTCGCTGTGGTTTGGCGGGGCAGAAAAACGGACGGGGTGGGTTGCACAAGGGCTTGATTTGCAAGCGCACCTGGTGATAATTGCGGCCCGTCGAACGCCCCTCGCCTCCGGTGACGTGCCGCGCGGGGCGCTGTTAGACTCCCGGGGCGATGAAAACCAAGGCCGTCGCCGATGCGCACGGATCGTGAGCTCTTCGATGCGAACCGCCGCTTCTACGATGCGCTGTGGATGGATCTGCGTCTGGTCGACCCCGAGCGCTTCAACACGTGGCCGCTCCTGTCCGCCCTTGCTGCGCAGTCGCCCCGCCGCCTCGAGATCGGACCCGGACTCCGGCCGCGCCTCCCGGTCTCCGGGACGTGCTTTGTCGATATCAGCGCACCGGCGCTCGCGAGACTGCGCGATCGCGGCGCGACGACCGTATTGGCCAGTGCAATGTCGCTGCCGTTTCCCGACGCCGCGTTCGACCTCGTGTGCGCCTTCGACATTGTCGAGCACCTCGAAGACGATGATCGCGCCCTGGCGGAGCTGTCTCGCGTCGCCGTGCCGGGCAGGGCGCTCGTCCTCTCGGTACCGCTGCATCCCGGGCATTGGACGGCGTTTGACGATCTGGTCGGGCACCGCTGCCGCTACGACCCCGGGCAGCTGCTCGCGAAGCTCGCCGAACACGGGCTGACCGTAGAACGAAGCGCTGCCTACGGGATGCAGCCACGCGCTTCGTGGCTCGTCGCTCTCGGCGCGTGGTGGCTGACGCACCGGCACGAAGAGGCGATGTGGTGGTGCAATCGGGTCATCATGCCGCTCGGTTTGTGGCTCGAGAAGAAGCTCGCGTGGGCGCCGGGGATGATCGCCACCGAGCGGGTCGACGAGATCCTGCTCGTCTGCCGCAAGGCCGGCACGCTCGTGGGCGCTCCAGCGTAATCGTCGAACGCTTCCTACCGCGTTGCGCGGCCGACGATCGAAGACTGGGCGCCGACGCGACGCCACGCGAATCGCGGCATCGCCCGCGTCGCAACCCGCTCCGGCCGCACTTGCTAGGCGAAGCGGTCCATGTGCGGCGCTCCCGGCTGCACCGCCGCGGCTAGCGCCGCCGGGAGTGCCTGCAAGCGCCAGCCATTCGGCTCACGGCGATCTACCGGCGCTGCGGTGCAGCCGTCGAGCCGCGTTACTTCGTGCCAACCGCGTCCTTATTGCACTTCGTCACAAAACTCGTCTTCGCGGCGCCCGCGAGCTTCTTGTCCGTTGCGGCGGTGTCGCAGGCCTTCTTCGCGTCGGCTTCGCACTTTTTCATGAAGCTATTCAGTGCCGCACCGGCGAGCTTCTTATCCTGCGCCTGGCTCATGCAGGTAGGCTCGGCGGCTGCAGCTTGCATGGCACACACCAAAAGAGCGACGGCGAGACAGATTCTCTTCATTTTGTTTCCTCCTGTTCGAGCGCCCTACCGTCGAGCGCGGGGGCATTGTCTCAAAATCGACGCCGGGGCGCACCGGCACGGCTACACCCCGTACCCTGCGCGCAGCGCGAACAGGCGGCGGTGCTCGGGAGGCGGCTCCGGACCCCTGTGCCGGTGCGGCGCCGCTCAAAACGCGCGGTGCCGCGCTGCGGTTCATCGCAATCGGTCCGCTGGTTTCCGCGTCGCGTCGGCCGCGGTCTCAGATACGGCGTGCCCGGCCGGTGCGACGCTCGCGAGCGATCGGCGGCTATGCGACGCGGGGGCATGAAGACAGGACCGCCAATCTGCGGGTAGCGTCCCCGTGCCAGGTATACTTCGCGGCGCGCATCGAGTTCGGGCTGCATTGCTAGGGCCTGCGGCTGCATCATGGGACGACCGGCATGACACCGCAATCGAGCTTCATGATCCTCGCGCCACTCGCCGACGCTCAGGAGGCGAGCCTCACCGCGCTGCTCGCGTCGATGAACGGCGATCCGGGCATGGCAGACCCCGAGAACGCCCTCGTGCCGTTTGGGCGATTCGACCGGCTGCACTTCGCTCGATTCGTCATCGTGGCGGCGCAAGCTGCCGAAGACATCGGCGTGTATGGGCTCCCGCCTGCCGATTGGCCGCCGTCGCTCGGGTTCCTGGGCGACTGCGACGGCCCGGCGGACGCGTTCCTCGCCGATCTCGTCGACCGTGCCGGTCCCGGCCTGCGCCGCATCTTCGCCCACTGCCGCGGATTCGCCGCCGACACCGATCTATCCCGCTGGATGGGACAACACGCGGTGGCGCCGGCGGCGAGCTATGTCAATTGGATCGGCCGCACGGTGCAGCAGGTCCGCGAGGAGGAAGCGCTGCGGATCGCCCTCGCCAATCGCCTGCTGGCGATCCAGGGCGACGCCCGCGGCCAGGCGGTCGAAGTCCACGCCCGGCTCGTCGAGTTCGTTGGAGCGGAGCGGCGAGCCGGTCGCCTCTCGCTTACGGCCGCCGCGCCGACTCCGCTGGGGTGGTGGCTGCGGAACTTGGCGCACAAGATCGGCGTACCGGTGGCCGTCCTCGCCCTCGCGCCGTTCTTGCTGCTCGCCTCGCCGCTCCTCGCCTGGCGGCTCCGCTCCCTCGAAAAGCGCGATCCGGAGATCGCGCCACGGCCCGATGCGGCGCATCTGCGCAGCCTGGCCGCGATCGAGGATCACTACATCAGCAACCAGTTCAGCGCCTTCGGCGATATCAAGCCGGGCGCGTTCCGGCGCTATGCGGTGATTCTCTTCCTCTGGCTCCTCGACTACACCACGCGTCACATCTACTGTCGCGGTTACCTCACGCGCGTCCAGACGATCCATTTTGCCCGGTGGGTGCTGCTCGATGGCAAGCGGCGCATGCTCTTCGCGAGCAACTATGACGGCAGCCTCGACAGCTACATGGACGATTTCATCAACAAGGTGGCGTGGGGCATCGACCTGGTCTTCAGCAACGGCGTCGGTTTCCCGCGCACGACGTGGCTGCTCTGCGGCGGCGCCAAGTACGAGCAGAAATACAACCGCTTTCTGCACCGGCATACGCTGCCGACCGCGGTTTGGTACAACGCCTACCCGGGGCTTTCGGTCGCCGACCTGAACCGGAACGCGCGCATCCGCCAGGGCGTCGACCAGCGGACGATGACCGAGAGCGAGGCGAGAGAATGGTTGAGCCTGCTGTAAGGACGACGGGCGGGGCGGTCCCGAGTTCGGGCATCGACTTCGGCGATGTTCAGGGCATCGTGCGCTTCGCCCACGCGCACCTGACCGACGCGACGTTCCTCTTGCTGCAGATCGTCGAGCCCGCGGCGGCGCGGTCCTGGCTCCAGGCGGCGCCGGTCACCACGGCGCTCGCGACCGGCTCGCCGCCCGACACCGCCTTGCAGGTGGCGCTCACCCGGCCGGGCCTCGAGGCCCTCGGCGTACGAGCGGACACGATCGCGCAGTTCTCCGACGAATTCATCGGCGGCATGGCGGGCGCCCCGAGCCGCTCGCGGCGCCTCGGCGACCTCGACGCTAACGCGCCCGCGCGCTGGGAGTGGGGCGGCTCGCCGGCGACCACCCCGCATCTCGCCGTGATGCTCTATGCGCGCCCCGGCCGGCTCGCGGCATGGGAGGAGGCGATCCAGGGCGAGCATTGGAGCGCGGCGTTCCGGATCCTGGCGCGCTTGCCCACCTTCACTCGGGACAACACCGAGCCGTTCGGATTCGTCGATGGGATCAGTCAGCCCACACTCGACTGGGAGCGTGAGCTCGCGGTCGATCGCAAAGATCAGCTCGAGTTCGGCAACCTGCTCGCACTGGGCGAGGTCGTGCTCGGCTACCCGAACGAATACGGCCTCTACACCGACCGGCCGCTGCTCAATCCGAACGGGGACCCCATCGCGACGACATTGCCGCCGGCGGAAGACGTTTCGGGCCGGCGCGACCTCGGGCGGAACGGCTCGTATCTCGTGCTGCGTCAGCTGCGGCAGGACGTGAGAGGCTTCTGGCAGTTCCTCGACCGGCAGGCGCACGGCGAGCCGGCGCGCGCGACGGCGCTGGCCGAAGCCATGGTCGGCCGCACCCTGTCCGGCGCACCCATCGTGCCGCTCGCCAAAGACGCCATCGCCGGCATCGGCCGGAAGCCCACGGAGATCGCGGCCAACCAGTTCACGTATGCCGCCGACCCGGAGGGCGTACGGTGCCCGTTCGGCGCTCACATCCGGCGCGCCAACCCGCGCACCGCCGATCTGCCGGGCGGCCCGCAGGGGCTGGTCACCCGCCTGCTGCGCATGCTCGGGTTCCTGCGCTCCGGCGTGCGCGACGATCTGGTCGCGTCGGCGCGCTTCCACCGCCTGCTGCGGCGCGGGCGCAAGTACGGCACGCCCCTCACGCCCGAAGACGCCCGGCGGCCAGGCCCGGCGGACGAGGCGCGCGGGCTGTACTTCGTATGCTTGGCGGCGAACATCGCGCGCCAGTTCGAGTTCGTCCAGAACGCCTGGATGATGAGCCCCAAGTTCAACGGGTTCGCGGACGAGGCCGATCCGCTGCTCGGCAACCGCGCCCCGCTGCCCGGCTGTCCCCGCACCGACCGGTTCACCATCCCGCAGGCGAGCGGCGTGCCGTACCGCATCGCCGCGCTGCCGCCATTCGTCACGGTGCGCGGCGGGGCCTATTTCTTCCTGCCGGGCATCCGTGCGCTGCGCTACATCGCGGGGGCGACCGACAGGCCGACGATCGTCGTCCCGCCCGACCCGCCCCCGGCCGGGTCGAAGCTCCTCCTCGCGGTGCATCGGGCCGGCGTGGTCCTGCTGCACATCGAGCGGCGGCTCGAGCCGTTTTTCCGGCGGGCGTTTGATCGGGCGCTGCGCGAACCGATCGCCAGCCTGACCCAGTTCCTGATCGATTGGCGGCGCCCGAACGAGGGCCTGAAGCTCGCCGAGGAGCGGATCGCGCCCGATGAGGAGGCGAGCCTCGACTCGATCATCGCGAGCTTTGCGGGCTACATGCAGCGCACCTATCAGCCGGGGAACTACCAGCGCGGCGGCAACACCAAGACGCACGGGATCGTGCGCGCCCAGGTCACCATCCGCGAGGACCTGCCGGCGCATTTGCGGCACGGCGTCTTCGCCACGCCGCGTACGTTCCAGGCCTATGTGCGCTTCTCGGGCCCGGGCCCGAACATGCCGCGCGACATCGAGGACGCCGGCTTCATGAGCATGGCGGTTAAGCTCATGGGGGTGCCGGGCCCCAAGCTGATGGCGGATGAGCAATTCACCCAGGACTTGATCACCGTCTGCACGCCGACGTTCGTCACCCCGAACACGCGCGAAAACGCGAAGCTCCAGATCTGGAGCTTTCGGGACCAGCCGGTGTTCTATTTCTTGAACCCCATGGACTCGCACCTGCGCGACTTCGTGATGCAGACCTTGTGGACCGAGACGCAGTACAACCCGCTCGGCTGCCGCTACTGGAGCTGCGTCCCCTATCTGCTCGGCGAGGGGCAGGCGATGATCTACTCGTTCTATCCCAAGTCGGAGGTGATCACCAAGATTCCCGGCGTACCGTTCGGGCGGGTGCCGCCCAACTATCTGCGCGACAACATGGTCGCGACGCTCGCGCGGCAGGACGTCGAGTTCGATCTGCTCGTCCAGGTGCAGACCGACCCGCATCGGATGCCGATCGAGAACGCGGCGGTGCGTTGGCCGGAAAAGCTCTCGCCCTTCATCGCGGCGGCGACGGTCCACATCCCGAAGCAGCGGTTCGACACGCCGGCCTATGTCGAGTTCGCCAAGCATCTGTCGATGAACCCCTGGCACTGCCTGCCCGAGCACCGCCCGCTCGGCAACCAGAGCCGGGCGCGGCGGCGGATGTACATCGAACTCTCCAAGCTCCGTCAGGACCGGAACCAGACCCCGCATATCGAGCCGACCGGGAACGAGGTGCTCGACTAGGTGCGAAGTGGGCTGGACTCGCGCGTCGTCAGCGACCGATGCATCCGGCCGTACCGTTGCGCGTCGGACCGCGCGATCCCGGGCGAGGGCACGTCTCGCCGCATTGCGGTAGATTGCTAGACTAGTTCATCGGGGGCGCGCCATGGCGACACGCGGATTCAGCGGGCGAGGTCCCGGCGCCGGCGCGGCGCAGCCCGGCCGCTTGCCGCCGGGACAGTTTCGTACGGCCGACTTTCCGGTGCTGTCGGCGGGCCCGACGCCGCACATCGCGCGCGAGGACTGGCGGTTCACCCTGCAGGTCGGACCGCGACCGGCGAAGAGCTGGTCGTGGGGCGATTTCATTCGCTTGCCGATCACCAAGGTGACCCCCGACATCCACTGCGTCACCAAGTGGAGCAAGTTCGACACGACCTGGGAGGGCGTGTACATCCAGGACCTGCTGGCCGACGCCGGGCTCGAGCCGCCGACCGCGTTCACCCTGGCGCACTCCTTCGACGGCTACTCGACAAACGTGCCGGTCAAGGACCTCCTCGGCGGGCGCGCGATGATCGCAATCGCCTACGACGGCCAGCCCATCACGCCGGAGCATGGCGGCCCGGCGCGCCTGCTGGTGCCGCACCTCTACTTCTGGAAATCGGCAAAGTGGGTGACGGGCCTGCAGTTCACCGACCGCGACGAGGCCGGATTCTGGGAGCTGCGCGGCTATCACATGTACGGCGATCCGTGGCAGGAGCAGCGCTATTCCGGAGATTGACGTGGCGCCGCCGCAGATGCGCGCGGCGAAGCTCCTCTGGCAGAGCGCATCGGTCGTCGCGATCGAACCGCGCACGCCGACGGTCAAGAGCTTCTTCTTCCGCCTGGCGTACCCGTTCAGCTTTGTCCCCGGGCAGCACATGGACGTACGCCTCAGCGCCCCGGACGGGTACGAAGCGCAGCGCAGTTACTCCATCGCGTCGGCGCCCGAAAGCACCGACGCGATCGAGCTTGCCATCGAACGGCTGCAGGACGGCGAGGTGTCGCCGTTTTTTTTCGACACCGTGGCGGTCGGCGATGAGATCGAACTCCGCGGCCCGATCGGCGGCCACTTCATGTGGTCGGCGGACGATGGCGGACCGCTGCTGCTCGTCGGCGGCGGCTCGGGCGTCGTGCCCCTTGCCTGCATGCTCCGGCATCGCGCCGCGCGCGCGAGCACCGTTCCGATCGCCTTGGTCTATTCGGCGCGCACTGCCGCCGATCTCCTCTTCGACGCGGAGCTGCGCAACGAGAGCGCACGCGGGGACGGCTTTCACTTCATTCCGACGCTCACCCGCGAGACGAGCCCGCCGGCGGGGGTCCGCGCCGGCCGGATCGATGCGTCCCTCCTCGGCGCGACGTTGGCGCTCCTCCCGGCGCCGCCGAAGATCGTGTTCATCTGCGGCGCCAACCGGTTTGTGGAGACCGCCGCCGACCTGCTGCTCGGCCTCGGGATCTCGCCGCCGACGATCCGTACCGAGCGCTACGGCGGCTAGGCTCGCCTGGCCGGTACGCGAGCGAGCGGGGCGGCGCTGCGAGGAACGGCGATTTCGCGCAGCGCCCGATGCACGAACTGAACGCAGATCGACCCTTCGCCGACCGCGGAGGCGATGCGCTTCACGCTGCCCGCGCGCACGTCACCCACCGCGAACACGCCCGGGAGGCTCGTCTCCAAGAGATACGGGGCGCGCGGCAGCGGCCAGCGCGCCGCCGCGAGCTCTTCGGCATGCAGATCGGGTCCCGTCCGCACGAAGTCCTTGTCATCCAGCGCCAGGCAACGTTGCAACCACTGGGTGTTGGGCACGGCGCCGGTCATGAGGAAGACGTGTCCGATCGCGCGCGTCTCCGCGCGGCCGCCCGAATCGCTGCGCCAGGCGAGCCGTTCGAGCCGGCCATTGCCTTCGAGGGCGGTGAGCTGCGTGCGCGGGTGCAACGTGATGTTCGCGCTGTCTTCGATGCGCCGAATCAGGTAGCGGGACATGCTGTCGGCGAGACCGTCCGCGCGCACCAGTATGTGCACGTGGCGGCAGCCGCCGGAGAGAAAAACCGCCGCTTGGCCGGCCGAATTGCCGCCGCCCACGATGACGATCTCCTCGCCTTGGCACAGCTTGGCCTCGAGATGGGTGGCGGCATAGTACACGCCGGTGCCGATGAAGCGCGGCAGGTTTTTGATCGCCAACTCACGGTATTGCGCGCCGGTGGCGATGATCAAGACGCTCGCCTGCACCACGCGCCCGTCCGAGAGCTCGAGCGCATACGGTCGGCGGTCGCACCGCAGGCGGTGCGCACGGCAAGCGACGCTCACGGTCGCACCGAACTTTTGCGCCTGCACGAACGCGCGGGCGGCCAGCGCCCCGCCCGAGATGCCGGTCGGAAAGCCAAGGTAGTTCTCGATTTTGGAGCTCGTCCCGGCTTGCCCGCCGGGCGCGTTCGCTTCGACGACCAGGACGTCCAGCCCCTCCGAGGCGCCATAGACGGCCGCCGCGAGCCCCGCCGGCCCGGCACCGATCACGATCAGATCGTGAATGGTGCGGTCGTCGAGCGTCGGATTCATCTCCAGGAAATCAGCGACCTCGTGGATGGTCGGATTCTTGAACACGCGGCCGCCGCGTCCGATGACGACCGGAACGTCGTCGGTGGCGATATGGAAGCGGTCGAGCAGCGCCTGAACGCTGGGATCGCTATCGACGTCGATGCTGACGTAGGGAAAGCTGTTGCGCGTGAGAAACTCCCCGAGCCGCAGCGTGTCGGCGGAATGGCGCGATCCGATCAGCGTCACCTCGCCCAGTCCCGACGACAGGAGCCCCACGCGGCGCAAGATGAAGGCGCGCATGAAGATTTCGCTCAACTCGGCGTCGGTTTGAACGACGTTGCGCAGGCCCTCTTCGTCGATCGCGAGCACGGCGCCGCCGTCGCGAACGCGGATGCGCACGAAACCGGGGACGCCGCGCAGCGTGCTCATTTCGCCGGAAAAATCGCCCGGCTCGAGCAGCGTGAGCGGGTGCTCGCCGTCATTGCCGGGAATGACCAGCTCGATCGTGCCCGCCAGGACCACCAGGATCCGGCGATGACGGTCGCCCGGTTCGACCAACACCTCGCCCGCGCGCGTAGCGCTACGCTCACCGTGTGCTTCGAGCCGTGCGATCTGCGCCGAGGTGAGCTTGGGAAATACCTGGTCGCGGCGCTTTTCAAGGAGATCGGTCGCCATCGCGCCCTCCGGCTATCGAAGCACGGTTCGCTCGCGCCGGGGCGCGACGGGCTGGCGGCGCTTAAGCGTCATCGGAGCTGCATGACGAGCTCATCGACGTAGCACCAGCTCCAATCCTCTCCCGGCTCGAGCGAGGTCATGATCGGATGCGCGGTCGCGTGGTAGTGCTTGGTCGCGTGCCGGTTCTTCGAGTCGTCGCAGCAGCCGACGTGCCCGCAAGTCCGGCACAGCCGCAGATGGACCCATGGGTCGCCCATTGCGAGGCATTCTTCGCAGCCTTTGGTATTGGGGCGATCGGTGTGCACGAGCTTGAGGTGGCGGCATCGAGCTGACATGAAGTGCCTCTACGCGCGAGAGATTTGAGAAAACCCGCTCCGCGCACGTATATCACTTGTGCAGTGCCGCTTCAACTTGATCGGCACCGGCGCACGGTCGCGGTGTGAAGGCCGGCCACCGGCCACGACCGGGCCGCGAGGCGTGCGCGCGAAAACCGGACCGCGATGATATGGATCTGGGCGCACGGGCGGAATTCGCTGCCGGAAAAGACCCCGTGGAACGCGGGAGCCGAGGACTAAGCTTCGATTTTCTCGAAATAGACTGCGCGCGGTTCCAGGCGCCCTAGGCACCGGGCCCAATGAGCCAGATCGGCAAACCGCCTTGCGACGACGCGCTCATATTGCGCGGCGGACCAGCCACGCCGTGCGCGCCCTCGTCGCAGCGGTGGGTGCTGGTTGCTGCCATCATCGGCTCGAGCATGGCGTTCCTCGATGGCACGGTGGTCAACGTCTCCCTGCCCGCCATCCAGCGCGATCTGCACGCCACGGCGTTCGAGGCGCAGTGGGTCGTCGAGTCTTACGCCTTGTTCCTTGCCGCGCTGCTGCTCGTCGGGGGCTCGCTGGGAGACCGCTTCGGACGGCGCAGGATCTTTGCGATCGGCGTCGCGGTGTTCACGGTTGCTTCGATCGCCTGCGCGGCGTCCGGCGCCGTCGAGCGGCTCATCGTGGCGCGCGCGCTGCAGGGCGTCGGTGCCGCATTGCTGGTGCCAGGCAGCCTAGCCCTCATCAGCGCGTCCTTCCAACAACGGGAGCGAGGCCGCGCGATCGGCACCTGGTCGGGCTTCAGTGGCATTACGGCGGCGCTCGGGCCGGTGCTGGGCGGCGCTTTGGTCGACCACTACTCGTGGGCCTGGGCATTTCTGATCAACGTCCCGCTCGCGATAGTTGCGCTCGCCATCGCGTGGCGCCACGTCCCCGAGAGTCGCGGCATCGCCGCAACCGGTGGCCTCGATGTCGGGGGAGCGTTGCTCGCCACGGTCGCGCTGGGCGGCATCGTGTACGCATTCATCGAAGCGCCGACGCAGCATTGGCACGCAGTGCCGGTGCGTGCCGCGCTGCTCGCCGGCATCGCGGCGGCAGTGGTGTTCGCGCTGATGGAGCAACGCGTTCGCTCGCCCATGCTGCCGCTCGCGCTCTTCAGGAACCGCGACTTCAGCGGCGCCAATCTGCTGACCCTGCTACTTTACGCAGCGCTGGGCGGCGGCTTGTATTTCTTTCCCCTGACCCTGATCCAGGTGCAGGGCTACACGGCCGCCGCGGCCGGTGCCGCACTGCTGCCATTCATCCTAATCATGTTCGTGTTGTCGCGCTGGGCAGGCTCCTTGGTTGATCGGTTCGGGCCCAAGCTGCCGTTGGTGGCGGGGCCGGTGATCGCCGCGGTGGGGTTTGCCCTGTTCGCGCTGCCCGCCGCCGGCGCTGACCATGCCAGCTACTGGTCGAGTTTTTTCCCGGCCGTCATCGTGCTGGGCTTGGGGATGACGGTCACCGTCGCGCCGCTCACCACCACGGTGATGAATTCCGTCGGCCCCGATCTCGCCGGGATCGCCTCGGGCGTCAACAACGCCGTTTCTCGGACCGCGGCCTTGCTCGCGATTGCAGTGTTCGGCATGGTCATGGCCTGGGCGTTCGAGGCCGACATGGATCAAAGGCTGCGCGAGGCGCGCGTCCCGCCCGAGGTGAGCGCATTCCTCGAGACGCAGCGCAGCAAGCTGGCGGGTGCCGATTTCCCGCCGGGCACGGACGCCGCAGTGGCATCGACGCTCAAGCGTGCCGTGCAGCGCTCTTACGCGTCCGGCTTTCGGTGGATCATGCTGCTCAGCGCCGGCCTGGCGCTCTTGAGCGCGCTCAGCGCGTGGGTATTGGTTGCGGGCGGACGTCGGGTGACGCGGCCGGACCGGTGATGCCCCAGGGGAGGTTGGGCGCGATTGGCTCGGCCTGTCAATCCGTCACCATCACTTCGGCTTCTCCTGCGCCATCGATTTTTCCTCCTTGTCCAGCACCGGCTTCATGGCGCGCAGCTTTTCGTCGGCATCCTTCTTCACATCGCCCTTCTTCATGCCGGGCTTCATCATCTTGGTGGTCGACATGGGCTCGTCCATTTGCATCGTCTTGCTCCCGACCCCAGGCGCGTTCGCCTCTGGCGATGGGTCGGCGGCAATGGCGCCGGCGCCAAGGCAGGTGCCGCAGATCGCGGCGGCAATCGCCAGGGCCTTTTCGAAACGCATGGCTGCCAACTAGGGGCGTTAGTCCAATGAGCCTCTAAGGCTACTCCTCCGTCGTTGTCAGTGGTAGGTCTCGCCCGTCCCATGGCCGGTGAGCGGGGTGTTGAAGCACCCGCAATGCCTGCACCGGCCCCCGCAGGGATACGAGACCCCGAAGGCTCGCCGGCGGCCGCTGCAGCGATTCCCCGGCCGGACCGCCGCTCGCGGCGCCAAGAGGACTCACCGGAGGAGATCGGCGCGCCGTTATCGCGACGGAGGGGTTTGACGCTCTCTCAAATGCGGGAATCGCTCCGTAAGGAGCGAGCCACAATAATAGGTTGGCTTGAATGCCGGGTGCGCGCGAATGGCGTCGTACCAGCGCTGGACGCGCGGCAGGTCCTGCCAAGCCCCCTCCTGACCGAGATCGGCCATGCGCACCATTGCCGGCATGAGCGAAATGTCCGCGAGCGAGAGGTCCTTGCCAAGCAGCCACGGCCCCCCGCTCTTCGCGATCTCCGCATCCGTGCGCTCATAGGTGCGGCGCAACCGCCGCATCGCGGCATCCATTTCCGCCTGAGGAAATCCCTTGCGGCCCATCGACAACATGAATTCCTTGCGCAGCGGCTTTGACGCCGCGAATTTCAGGAATTCCTCCTCGCTCATGGCGGCAAAACGAGGTAGGAACGCCAGATTGAACGTCGGCACGCGGACTGCGGCGGCCGGCATCTCGTCGATGAAGCGCATCAGCGCCCGCATGTGCGCGCGCCGCGCGGGATCGCGCGGCGTGAAATGTGGGGGCGCAAGTACGATCTCATCGAGATATTCGATGATCACGGAGGAATCGATGATGATCTTGCCATCGTGGTCGAGCGTCGGTACCACGCCATTCGGATTGAGCGCGAGGTATTCTGGTCGCAGTTGATCGCCCGCCAGAAGATCGAGCTTCTTCTCCTCGAAGGGCAGCCCCTTGGCGTTCAGCACGAAGCGGACGCGTTGACTGCAGGTTGATGGCGGCGCGTTATACAGGATGAATGCCATGCCGTCGCACCTCTGGCTCAGGACGCCGCTTGAGGATCTGGCCTCGGCCGCCCGGTACGAACCGCGTACTGCCGGGCCCCGATAGCGGACTATGCTAACCCCAGCGCCGCTATTCCTGCCCGGCGTCACCAAGATAGTACTGGTAGAGCGTCCTGGATACGGCGCCGATCATCCTTCAGGCGCCAACTTTCCATTGCCGCCAAGTTCCCGCAGAATCCTTAGGTAGGCCGCCGCGGAAACGGCGGCCGCTACGAGGCCGTTGCTCGGAGACGGTTCGGCATCGGTGCAGGACGTGCTGGGACGGGGCCCTGGGCGCCTGGGTGGCGAGACACGAGGGAAAGCACAGGCATGCATCCCACCCTGCAGATCGACGGCATCGACGTTTTCGTAGAGGGCGAGGGAAGCGAAGCCATGGTCATGATCCATGGCTGGCCGGATACGTATCGGCTGTGGGGCGCCCAGGTCGCTTTCTTCAAGGAGCGCTACCGGTGCGTTCGCTTCACGCTGCCGGGCTTCGACATCGACAAGCCGCGCCGAGCGTTTTCGCTCGCACAGACGATCGCCACGTTCAAGAACATCATCGAACGGACCTGCCCGGGCCAGAAAGTCGTTTTAATGCTGCATGACTGGGGTTGCGTGTTCGGCTACCAACTGGCGATGCGGCACCCGTCGCTCGCATCGAAGATCGTGGGCATAGACGTCGGCGACGCGGGCTCGAGCGAGTACGCGCGGTCGTTGAGCGTCAAAGCGAAGACCATGGTGTTTGCCTATCAAGTATGGCTAGCCGTCGCGTGGCGCATCGGCGGCGGCCTCGGCGACAAGATGACGAGGTTCATGGTCCGCGCCCTGCGGTGCCCCGCCGATCCGCAGTTTGTCGACTCGCGAATGAACTACCCTTACTACATCGAATGGACGGGTGCTCATGGGTCGTACCGCAGCGTAGTGAGGTTCGAGCCGAGCGTCCCGATGCTCTTCGTCTACGGCCGGAGAAAGCCGTTCCTCTTTCACACCCAAGCCTGGGCCGAGGCCTTGGCCGCGCGACCCGGCAGTCAGGTGCACGCGCTGGAGACCGGCCACTGGGTCATGACCGAAGCACCCCGGCAGTTCAACCAGCTCGTTCAGACCTGGCTAACAACCGGCGCCTAGCGGTGTCGGCCGTACGCTGCGTATGACCGGCCGCTGGGGCGGCGTGTCTCACGCGCCGGCCAGCTTTCCCAGGCCGCGTCGGTGCGCCGCCAGGCCGCTGCGCGCACCGGAGAGCGCGATGCCGCCCGCAATCACCGCGAACAGCGCTCAGCTTCAACTTCAGCGATCGGCGTTAAGGACAATCCGGCAGGGTTCGAGATACGGAGCGAGCGCGGGAGATCGGGGATCTCCCGGGCCACCCCCGGGCCAGTTGGGGCGATCGCGCAGGTGTCAAGTCCCCGACGCCATCGGGCGACACCACCCGTAATCGCCGCAGTTTGCCTAGCCTGGATTTCCACGCCACCGAATTCACCTAACGCCGGGCGGCTTTCGGTTGATGCTACGCGCTCATGCGCAGGGTGCGATTGTCCCACCAGGGCACCTTGACTGGCGAGTCCAATAGCCCGGAAGCGATGATGATTGGCAGGTGTGCGCGGCGGTGGAAGCGCAGATGGACCTCGCGCTCGAAGATGATCACGTCGGCCGGGGTATCGATGAGGTCGCGGAAGATGTGGCGCGCCTGGGCGTCAGCGTAGCCGCGCATGCGCCGCGCAAGTAGGCGGTAGAGGCCGCTCGTGATGACCAGCAGCGCCATATCGAAGTCCACCTTCAGACCCACCGCCGAGGACAGTGCGTCCATATGGAAGAAGCGCACCGCGTCCGAGAGGGCGTTCTCGATGAGCATGCGCTGCGCGTAGCGGGTGATGAGTTTGGCCGGGGTCGCCTGGCGATCGTTGGTAAGAAGGATCGTCGGTTCCTCGTGACCCAGGTCGAGGATGAACAATTGACGCAACCTCGCGCCTTCGAGTGTTACCGGCTGCTCGAACACCCGCGGCGTCTTGTACTTGCGCGCCGGCAGCTCGAGGCTCACGCGGCGCCAGGCTGAGGGCGCCAAGCCCGCGATAGCCGCGAGCAGACTGGGCGAGCGGCGGCGCAGCGTGATGAACGTGATCCCCAATTGGTCCAGACGCGCCAGATGCGCGTAGGTGGTGAGCCGCGAATCGAACACCAGGTGGCGCGGATGCTGCCCGTGGTGCTTCTTCCAGAAGGCGATGAAGCGAAAGATCTCTTCGGCTTCTTCCCCCTTGCGCAGATCGGCGTTGGAGTAGCAGAACGCCTGTCCGTCGGCGTCCTGCGCGAGGAAGGCGAGCACCGAGGGCTGCGCGCGGCTGCGCATCGAGACGTAATGGTGCTCGAGCTGCGGATCCTCGCCATAGTAGGGCACCGAGTGAAAATCGAGATTGAACGAAGCGCCGGGAAAAAGGCGGTCTTTAGCGACCGCACGGTGCCAGGCGGCCAATAGGCTCGTCGTCTTAGCGTGGTCCAGGCGCGAGGCATACTCCGAGAGGTAGCTCTTCTTCGGGATTGCGTTCAAGCCACAGAACAGCGCCAAACCCGGATCGGCCACCAGCGCCATCACGTGGCTCTTTCGTTCGATCGACCAGAGCTTGAGCGCAAGCCCCGCGCGCAAGGCGTGCTCGGCCGGGATCATCAGCGACCCGGGCAATTTGGCCGCCGCTGCCAGCCGCGCCACCTCCAGACGCACCAGATCGGGCACGAATAAGAATAGCCCGCCGCAGCGCGTAGCGAACTCGGTGTGCGGCACCAGCGCGAAGCCGCGCACATCGGCCACCGGCTCCACCGTCGGTCCCGGCTGCGCCGGCCGCTCCTCGTCCAGGCGCCGCGGCAAGGGCGCGAAACCCTCCGCCCGCAACAGCTCGCGCACCGCCGTCGGGCTCAACGCCATCGCGCGCTCTTTGAGCGCCTCGGCGATCTCGTAGACCGAATGGTTCTGCTTGCGCAAGGCGATCACCAGATCGTGCGCCTTCGCTTTCTTCGGCTGCTCGCGCGGCCCCGGTGTGGGGGAGACAAAGAACTGCGGATCGCGCTCGCGACGGAAGCCGTGGCAGAGCACGCGAAACGAACCGGCGGTATAGCCCAAGTCGCGCGCCACGGCCTGCGACGGACGACCCTCCAGGAAGTAGGCGCGCAACGCCTCGTACATGCGCTGGCGCGGGTGGGACGGTTCCGCAAAGAAGCGACGGCATGCCGTTATGTCCTTAGGTGCGCCGATACCCACATACTTATTTTGCTATATACAAGTTCCGGTTGTCAATAGCTTACCGAGCCCCTACCCATGGTATGGACCATACGCCCCATGAACACGGGCGTGGAAGCGAACTGCCCAGCGCCAGCTGCGCCACTCTGCAGCCATGGGGTCCGCTGACCCCAAGCAGGCCGAATGTCGGCCCATAGGCGCACTACACAGCTAACAACGGTGAACCGATCCGAATCGAATCAGCAGGCGAAGGTATCGCCTGCCCAGCCGCGGCCGTTAGGGCAAACCCGGGCCGTGGAAATCCAGGCTAGGCGAAA
>Ga0187846_10000293_pt1 | contig 30441 bp, 25 predicted proteins | sample TC_taG_FD_161473 | JGI IMG/M metagenome (GOLD analysis project Ga0187846, IMG submission 161473) | Biofilm microbial communities from the roof of an iron ore cave, State of Minas Gerais, Brazil - TC_06 Biofilm (v2) | ecosystem: Environmental > Terrestrial > Deep subsurface > Cave > Wall biofilm... | reverse complement strand
AGATTCTCGTACGGCTGCAGGATACGACCGCCCAGATCCGGGTCCGGGGCGTCTTCCTGCTCCTCATGGCGTTCGTCGCTCTCGCTCAGTGGTTCGGGCTTGAGGTCCTCTTCGGCGCGTTCGCCGTCGGGGTCATCTTGAAGCTCGTCGATCGCGACGAGATGATGGTGCACTCCAACGTCCGGCCGAAGCTGGAGGCGGTCGGCTTCGGGGTCTTTATCCCCGCCTTCTTCGTAGGAAGCGGCCTCCAGTTCAACCTGCACGCGCTCGTCGCCAGCCCGGCGACGGTGGCGCTGGTCCCCATCTTTTTCGCCGCACTCCTCCTCATCCGCAGCCTCCCTGCTGTGCTCTATCGTCCGATGATCGGCGGGCGCCGGGCTCTGGCCGCCGGCCTGCTGCAGGCCACATCGCTGGGATTCATCGTCGTCGGCGCCCAGGTAGGCATGGAGCTGGGCGTGCTGGACCAAGCCCGCGGTGCGGCGCTCATCTCTGCGGGCCTGCTCTCGGTCTTGATCCTCCCGCTGACCGCGCTCACGGTGCTCGGTCGCGGTAAACCGGGCCTCGCGACTGATCCGGACTCTGCCCTAACCGGCGCGCCGATGCCGGATCGGCCAGTGGGAACCACGCGATAGCGAGGAGCTGATGAGAAAGATGCGTTGGAGCATGCGTGGACGTACGGCATCGACGCGCGACAAGCAGGCGGAGCGGAGCCGGCTCGCTGCGGCCCGCGATGGCCGGGAGCCTTGGTATCGGTGGGGCCCGTACCTTGCCGACCGCCAGTGGGGAACGGTGCGGGAGGATTACTCGCCGCACGGCACGGCGTGGGACTATTTCCCCCACGACCACGCGCGTTCTCGGGCATACCGGTGGGGCGAGGACGGCTTATTGGGCATCTGCGATGATCACGGGCGACTCTGCTTTGCGCTCGTCTTGTGGAACGGATGTGACCCCATCCTGAAAGAGCGCGTGTTTGGCCTAACCGGACCGGAGGGCAATCACGGAGAAGACGTGAAAGAAATTTATTTCTTCCTGGATAGCACCCCGACGCACTCCTACATGAAAGCGTTGTACAAGTACCCCCAGCGGGCCTTCCCCTACACCGAGCTCGTGCACGAGAATGGCCGGCGCGACCGGAGCGCTCCCGAATACGAACTGATCGACACCGGGATCTTCGCCGAGCATCGCTACTTCGATGTCGCGATCGAGTACGCGAAGGCGACCCCCGACGACATCGTCATCCGCATCACGGCCACCAACCGGGGGCCGGATCCCGCGCCGCTGCATATCCTCCCGACCCTGTGGTTTCGCAACACGTGGGCGTGGGGGTTCGACCAGCGCCGGCCGATCATGCAGGCTGTGGACGCGACCGGCGCGGCGCGGGAACCCCTCATCCGGGCTGGCCATCACATGCTGGGGGAGTACTGGCTGGCGTGCGACGGGAGCCCCGAGTTCCTGTTCACGGAGAACGAGAGCAACGCGGACCGCCTGTGGGGAGTGCCGAACCGCACGCCCTTCGTCAAGGATGGCATCAACGACGCCGTGGTCCGCGGGGCCCGAGAGCGGGTCAACCCCGCAGCCACGGGGACCAAGGCCGCCGCCCACTACAGCTTCGTCATTCCGCCTGGCGGTACCGAGACCATCACGATGCGCCTGTCGGCCCGCCGCCAGGACGCCCCGTTCGCCGCCGCCGCTCAGATCCTGGCCGCGCGCCAGGCGGAGGCGGATGCCTTTTTTGATACCTACGCGGTCGGTCAGATGTCAGACGATGCGCGCCGGGTGCAGCGCCAGGCGTTTGCCGGCCTGCTCTGGAGTAAGCAGTACTACGCGTACGATGTGGCGAGGTGGCTCGAGGGCGATCCTGCGGGACCGCCCCCTCCCAAGGGGCGCGAAGGCGGGCGCAACGCCGCGTGGCCGCACCTCAAGAACGAAGACGTCCTCTCGATGCCGGACACGTGGGAATACCCGTGGTACGCGTCCTGGGACCTCGCGTTCCACTGCATCCCGCTCGCCCTGGTCGACCCCGAGTTTGCCAAGCGCCAGCTCCTCCTGCTGCTGCGCGAATGGTATATGCACCCGAACGGACAACTGCCCGCCTATGAGTGGGCCTTTGGCGATGTGAACCCCCCGGTCCATGCGTGGGCCGCGTGGCGCGTGTACAAGATCGAAAAGCGGGTGACCGGCACGGCCGATCGCGCGTTCCTCGAACGCGCCTTCCACAAGCTGCTGATCAACTTTACCTGGTGGGTGAACCGAAAAGACCTCGAGGGGCACAACGTCTTTCAGGGCGGCTTTCTGGGGCTGGACAATATCGGGATCTTCGATCGGAGTGCGCCGTTGCCGACCGGAGGCCATCTCGAGCAAGCTGACGGGACCGCGTGGATGGGGATGTTCTGCCTGAACATGCTGGCGATCGCGCTGGAACTGGCCCGGGAGAACCGCGGATATGAGGACGTCGCCACAAAATTCTTTGAGCACTTTCTGTATATCGCCGGAGCCCTGAACAATATCGGGGACGACGGAATCGCGCTGTGGGACGACCGGGATGAGTTCTTCTACGACGTACTCCACATGCCTGACGGCTCGTGGCAGCGGCTGGGCGTTCGGTCGCTGGTCGGGCTCATCCCGCTCCTGGCCGTAGAGACGGTCGAGCCGGACCTGCTAGAGATGCTCCCCAACTTCAAGGCCCGGCTGGAGTGGTTCCTCGCGAACCAGCCCGACTTGGCGGGACTGGTCTCCCGCTGGCGCCAAATGGGGATGGGGGAGCGACGATTGCTCGCGCTCCTCCGCGGGCACCGGATGAAGCGCGTGCTCCGCCGGATGCTTGATCCTGCCGAATTCCTCAGCGACTACGGGGTCCGGGCGGTCAGCCGGCACCACGCGGACCACCCGTATGTGCTCAGCATGAACGGGATGTCGCACGGGGTCATGTACGAACCGGCCGAATCCCGCAGCGGGGTGTTCGGCGGCAACTCCAACTGGCGCGGCCCGATTTGGTTTCCCATCAACTACCTGCTGATCGAGGCGCTGCAAAAGTTTCACCACTACTACGGCGATGACTTCCTGGTGGAGTGCCCAACTGGGTCCGGGAGCAAGAAGACGCTGTGGGAGATCAGTCAAGACCTCGCGTGCAGGTTGACGCGCATCTTCCTGAGGGGCCCTGACGGTCGCCGCCCCGTCTATGGAGGGCGGGACGTCGCCCAGTTTGACCCGCACTGGCGTGACTACGTGCTGTTCCACGAGTATTTCCACGGCGACACGGGCGAGGGACTCGGAGCGAGCCATCAAACCGGGTGGACCGCGCTGGTGGCGAAACTCCTCGAGCAGACAGGGGGTCGACCGCATGGCGCGGCTCGCAGCCCAGAGGCTTTCCGTCCTTCCAGAGTCGGCGCTTGAGCAGCCGCTCGTCAGTTTTGGCCGAGAGATCTGTGGCGATCTCGCGGCCGGGCTGCGGCGTGAGTGGATCGTCACCAACGGCCTCGGAGGGTATGCGTCAGGAACACTCGCCGGAGTGAACACCCGACGGTATCATGCGCTTCTCGTGGCAGCGCTCACCCCGCCGGTAGGACGCACCGTTCTCGTGGGAGGGCTGGTGGAATGGGCCTCCTACGACGGACGTCGGTATCCGTTGTCCACGCACGAGTATGTCGACCGCACGATAGATCCACAGGGGTACCGGCATCAAGCGGCATTCATGCTCGACGGGATGCTCCCGGTCTGGACCTACGAACTGGGGGACGCTGTGCTCGAGAAACGGGTGTGGATGCCCGATGGAGCAAACACGACATTTGTCCGGTATCGGCTCGTGCGAGGGACACGGCCGCTTGAGCTGGAGATCACTCCGCTGGTGACCTATCGGGATTTTCACGCGCTGAATACTGGGCGGGGGTGGAAGCCGGACACCGCGGCTACGCCAGGAGGTGTGGCGATTCGGGCGTTTGACGGGGCCGTCCCGTACCGGGTCCTCATCGACGGAGGCCGCTTCACGCCGAGCGGGGACTGGTATTGGAACTTCCTCCACCGCGAAGAGACCGCCCGAGGCCTCGACGATCGCTCCGACCTTTTCGCACCAGGCGCGTTTCACACCGAGCTCGCGCCCGGAACGAGCGCGACGCTCGTGGCAACGGCAGAGGCCGGCGAGGTATTGAAGCCAGAGCGCTCGCTGGAGGAAGCCCGGGGGCGACAGCAGCAGTTGTTGCGGCGTGCTGGCCTAGAGCGTGCCCACAGGGTGGTCCAGCAGCTGGCCCTTGCGGCGGACCAGTTCATCGTCCGCCGGGGGACCGACGGGGATTCTGGCAAGACGGTGATCGCCGGCTACCACTGGTTCAACGACTGGGGCCGGGACACCATGATCGCCTTGCCCGGGCTCACGCTGTCCACGGGACGACCGGAAGATGCCGCGGAGATTCTGCGCGCGTTCGGTCGCTTCGTCGCCGACGGGCTCCTCCCCAATAACTTCCCCGACCGGGCCGGCGCGACCCCAGGGTACAATACCGCCGATGCGTCGTTGTGGTACGTGCTCGCCGTGCGCGCCTACCACGAGGCCACCGGGGACGACGGCCTGGTGGACGCACTCTTGCCGGTGCTCCGGAAGATCCTCGAGCAGCATATTCAAGGCACTCACTACGGCATCGGGATGGATCCGGCCGATGGACTGTTGAGGGCGGGGACGCCGGGACTGCAGCTCACGTGGATGGACGCCAAGGTGGGCGATTGGGTCGTGACTCCTCGGATCGGCAAGCCCGTGGAAATCAACGCGCTCTGGTACAACGCCCTCCGGGCAACCGCGGCCTTGTTGGCTCCGCGCGGGGAGGCCGCAGCCGTCAGGTACGACGCGCTGGCCGACCGGGCCCGCGACGCGTTCCGGGCTCGCTTCGTGCGTCCGGGCCGGGAATCCCTGGCGGACGTCGTCGACGGGCCGGATGGGGACGATCTCGCGCTTCGCCCGAACCAGATCCTTGCCGTTTCCCTCCCGTTCCCGCTCCTCGCCGGTCGCGAAGCGGCCGCGGTGGTCGACGCGGTCGGCCGCGCCCTCTTCACCACCTACGGCCTTCGATCGCTGAGCCCCGGGGCCGCCAACTACCATGGCGAATATGCGGGTGACGTCTTCCGGCGGGACAGCGCGTATCATCAGGGCCCGGCGTGGGCGTGGCTCATCGGCGCGTTTGCCGAAGCGCATCACCGCGTGCATGGCGATCGCACGCAGGCCCTCGATCTGCTTAACGCGTTTGAGTATCACTTGCGCGACGCCGGTCTCGGAACCATCTCGGAGATTTTCGAAGGTGACCCGCCGCATCTTCCGCGGGGCTGCGTTGCCCAGGCGTGGAGCGTGGCCGAGGTCCTGCGCGTCTGGCGCAAACTGGAACAAGCACAAGGCTGAGCCCCACGCAGCGCGATCGTGCGGTCGTGATCGGTTCGGCCCAAGGCTGGGCTCCGCGGGCATGAGGAGGTGTAGTGGGATGGACGCATCTCGACATTATGATGCCATCGTGATCGGCTCCGGCCAGGGCGGGACGCCCCTATCGAAGGCGCTGGCGAACGCCGGGCGGAGGACCGCACTGATCGAGCAGGCGCACATCGCCGGAACCTGCATCAACGAGGGCTGTACCCCGACCAAGACGATGGTGGCGAGCGCCCGGATGGCCTATCTGGTTCGCCGGGCGGCCGATTACGGGATCCGCACCGGCCAGGTTTCCGTCGACATGAGCAGAATCCGCGAGCGGAAACGGCAGGTCGTCGCCCACTTCCGCACCGGCAGCGAGAAGAGCATCGAGCAGACGCCGGGGCTCGACCTGCTCAAGGGCGAGGCGCGTTTCACCGGTCTCCGGACCGTCGCGGTCCGCTCCAACACTAGCGACGGCCACCTGTTCACCGCCGACGCCGTCTTCATCAACACGGGAGCTCGCCCTGCCGTCCCTCCCGTGCCCGGGCTGGACGGCGTCCCCTTCTTGAATTCGACCTCGATCATGGAGCTGGACACGGTCCCGGACCACCTGCTGGTGCTGGGCGGAGGGTACATCGGGCTAGAGTTCGGGCAGATGTTCCGCCGTTTTGGGAGTCGGGTGACCATCGTTCAGCGCGCCGCCCGACTACTGGCCCGGGAGGACACCGATGTCGCGGACGCGGTGGCACAGATTCTTCGCGAGGACGGCATCGATGTACTGCTCGAGACCGACGCGCAGCGCGCCGAGCGAACCGCCGACGGCAACATCCGACTGACCGTGCGCACCCGGGAGGACCGCGCTCCGCGGTCCCTCACGGGCTCGCACCTCCTCGTCGCCGCAGGGCGGGTGCCCAACACCGACCGGCTCGATCTGGGGTCGGCTGGCGTCCCAAACCGACCGGCGGGGATACGTCCAGGTGAACGAACTGTTGGAGACGACCGCAGCCGGGGTCTACGGCCTCGGGGACGTAAAGGGCGGGCCAAGCTTCACGCACATTTCCTACAACGACTTTACCGTCATCGAGACCAACCTGCTCAAGGGCGGGCACGCCACAACGAAAGGCCGTTTCGTCCCCTACACGGTCTTCATCGACCCGCAGCTGGGCCGCGTGGGGCTCACGGAGGCCGAAGCCCGGAGCCAGGACATCCGTGTCCGGGTGGCCAAGATGCCGATGAGCTACGTCATGCGCGCGGTGGAGGTGGACGAACGACGGGGCTTCATGAAGGTGGTCGTTGACGACGACACCGGACAGGTGCTGGGTGCCGCGGTCCTCGGGATCGAAGGGGGCGAGATCATGGCCCAAATCCAACTCGCGATGATGGGCCAGATCCCATACCCCGTCCTGCAGAACGCAGTATTCGCGCACCCCACGCTTGCCGAGTCGCTCAATAACGTCTTCGACGAGTTGATGTAAGGGCTCCCGACCCTACTATACAAGCGCTCCACCGGGGTGTGCCGTTGGGGACCCCGTGCCGAACGCGACGTCATCCGAAGCGGGGATGAGCGTGGCTTTCGCCCCGTGGCGGCAGTGGCGTACCGTCCCGTCCCACCGGCTTCGCTGCTCGGCGTCCGCCCTCGTTGCTGTCGGAGATCGACCGGTCCCGCTTGCCCATCGGGATCCTGACGTACCCTGGGTCGCGACTGACCCAATGCAATGCTGGGCTCATAGAAGCGATTAGAAAACCCTGCATCGGTCACCCAACAAAGAAGAGGAAGTCAGTGATCAAGATCACCCTCCGTCCGATCGCATCCGCGAGCCAGCCTCAGATCATGAATACTTCGCCAAGTTCGGCGATCCGAAGATTCAACCTGACAGCAGTGGGCGGGGTCACGGCGGAAGGCGGCCGACTCGGGCCCGTGCTCTGAGTGAAGCCCCGCGATGTGTAGCGGGCGGCCAGAGGACTGGGAGTGAGCTGTGGGGTTGCCAGGAGCGGTACCCGTGCCTCATCTCCTGCCCAGTTGCTCTTTTGCCGCGGCCGCCACCTGGTCCGGCTCAAACCCGAACTTTCTCTGCAGTTCCTTAAGCGGCGCCGAGGAGCCGAACGTCCTCATCCCGATGACGTGGCCCGACGTGCCGACGTATCGCTCCCACCCGAAGGTTGACGCCTGCTCCACCGCGACGCGCGCTTTCGTGTGGGGCGGCAGCACGCTGTCCCGGTACTCCTGCGTCTGGTGTTCGAAGATGTCCCAGGACGGCATCGAGACCACCCGCGAGCGGATACCCTCGCCGAGCAGTTTCTCGTGGGCTTGCACGGCGAGACTGAGCTCGCCGCCCGACGCGATGAGGATCACCTCGGGGTTCCCGCCGGGGGCGTCCGCCAGCACGTAGGCCCCGCGCGCCAACCCGGCCGCTGGCGCGTATCTGCTGCGATCCAGGGTCGGCAGGGGCTGGCGCGACAACGCCAGCACGGCCGGCTGGTGGCGCAGTTGCACGATGTAACGGTACGCTTCGACGACCTCATTGGCATCACCAGGCCGCAGCGTGACCAGCCCGGGGATGGCGCGCAAGGACGCGAGGTGCTCCACCGGCTGGTGGGTCGGGCCGTCCTCTCCGTCGCCCATGGCGTCGTGCGTGAAGACAAAGACCGCGGGCAGCTCCATCAGGGCGGAGAGCCGGATGGCGGGGCGCGCGTAGTCGCTGAAGATGAAGAAGGTCGCGCCGAAGGCGCGAAGCTTTGACAGCGAGAGCCCGTTCACAATCGCCCCCATCGCATGCTCGCGGATGCCGAAATGCAGGTTTTTCCCGCCCGAGTTGTCGGCTTGGAAATCTCCCGCGCCTTTGTACGTCAGGGTGGTCTTGTTCGACGGCCCAAGATCCGCCGAGCCCCCGAGGAACCAGGGGATGTTTTGGGCGAGCACGTTCAGCACCTTGCCCGAGGCGTCCCGTCCCGCGACGCCCTTCGGATCGGCCGGGAAATCAGGGAGGTTGCGATCCCATCCGGCTGGGAGTTCGCGCCGCTGCATGAGGTCGATCTCGGTCGCCAGTTCAGGGTACGCGCCCCGGTACGCAGCGAACAGTTCTGTCCACTCGCGCCGAGCCTGCGCGCCGCGGGCCCCCACCTCAGCGGCGAAGTGCCCGTAGACCCCGTCGGGCACGAGGAACTTCGCGTCCTCGGGCCATCCATAGCTACGCTTGGTGAGGCGAATCTCCTCATCACCGAGCGGCTCGCCGTGGGCCTCGGGGGTGTCTTGCCTGTGCGGGGACCCGTAGCCGATGTGGCTGTCCAGAACGATGAGGGTGGGTCGGCCCTTCGTCTTCTGGAACACCTCGAGGGCGTGCTCGATACGATCGATGTCGTTGGCGTCGCCGACCCGCAGAACGTTCCACTCATAGGCGAGGAACCGGGTTGCGACGTCCTCCGTGAACGTGATACTTGTATTCCCCTCGATGGTGATGTGGTTGTTGTCGTAGACCCAACAGAGGTTATCGAGGCCCAGGTGGCCGGCCAGCGACGCCGCTTCCGAGGAAACGCCTTCCATCATGCAGCCGTCTCCGCACACGGCATAGATGTTGTAGTCGAAGATCTGGAAGCCGGGCCGATTGTAACGATTGGCGAGCCACTTCTGGGCGATGGCCATCCCCACGCTCGTGGCGACGCCGTTCCCGAGCGGGCCCGTCGTGGCCTCAACGCCCGAGACCCAGTGGTACTCGGGGTGCCCGGGGGCCTTGCTGTTGATCTGGCGGAAGCGGCGGATGTCGTCAAGGGTCACCGAAGGCTCCCCCAGCCGCTCGTAGGCGGCGTTGACGGCCCGAGTTTGGGTGAGGTGGAGCACCGACCAGAGCAGCATCGAGGCGTGGCCGTTCGAGAGCACGAACCGATCACGGTTGAGCCAGATCGGGTCCTGCGGATCAAAGCGCATGATGCGGTTCCAGATCGTGTAGACGAGCGGCGCGAGCGCCATCGGCGTACCGGGGTGTCCGGACTTGGCTTGCTGGACCGCGTCTATCGACAGGGTCCGGATAGTATTGATGCACCGCTGAGCGGTGGCCGCGTCTGTCCTGGGTTGAGCGAGCTGCTTTGCACTCATGAGTCTCTCCTCCCTCGCAATTCGCGGATCGCGTGGGCTTCCAGGGAAGCCACCTTACCCAGGCGGCGCAGGTGGCGCGCTGCCTGACTAAACTCGGCCGAGAGGAATGTCTGGACAAGGTCCCAGGCCACGGACGGCCCCACGGTCCGACCTCCTATGCAAATGATGTTCATGTGATCGTCTTCGACCCCTTGCCTGGCCGAGAAGTGGTCGTGGACCAGCCCGGCGCGGGCGCCCGGAACTTTGTTGGCGCAGACCGACGCACCGACACCGCTGCCGCAGATGGCAATGCCCCGCTCCACCTTCCCCGCCACCACGGCCCGAGCGAGCGGGACGACGAAGTCGGGATAGTCGTCGCCCGGAGTGGGGCGATGCGCACCGAAATCGACGACCGTATAGCCCGCCGCGCGTAGATGGGCGACCAGTTCCTTCTTCAAACCAAACCCGCCGTGATCGGTGGCGATTCCTACGCGCATCCGATCTCGTGTTCCCTTTCGTCTCACGTTGGTCTCCACTCTCCCGCTGCCGCGCGGTCGGCGATCACCACGGCCTGGTCCCGACGCGCCCGCCCGGCCGGAATCGACAGATCGCCAGCGCGAAGGCGCAAAAGCATCCCCGTTTTCTCAACCCCGGTCACCACCCACAGGATGCTTCGGGCCCGATTGATGATCGGATACGTCAACGTCATCCGGCGCCTCCCCTGGTAGATCCCGGTGAGCGCGACGTCTGCGTCGGTGACGTCGAGTACCGGATCTCCAGGCACCAGGGAGGCGGTGTGGCCGTCGGGCCCGAGGCCCAGGTGGACGACGTCGAACACCGACAGCGATCCGGCGATCTCGTGGAGCGTCGCGGCGTAGCGGGCGGCGGCGGCTTCCAGGTCGGGCGAATCCACGGGCATGGCATGGATCTGCTCGGGGCGCAGCGGGGCGTGCTCGAGCAGGGTCTCCCGCAGGCGGGTGAGGTTCCGGTCGGGGTGCCCGGCGGGGGCCACACGCTCATCCACCTGCATGACGTGCACACCCTCCCACGGCACCTCCTCGCCTGCCAGCGCGCGCAGCATCAGCCACGGGGTGTGGCCGCCGCTGACCGCCACGATGAAGCGTCCGCGCGCGGCGACGGCCGCCCGCGCCTCCCCGGCGATGATCCCGGCGGCCCTCCGCGCGACCGAATCGGCGTCGGCAAGCACTTCGATCTTCATGCGCGAGTCTCAAGAGTCCAGAGAACGAACCAGCCGCGCGTCGGCCATACCACCGGACGACACCTAACCCGTCACCGTCGGGTTATGCCACCCTCCGGAGGGCGACACTCTCCGATCGACTTCGCTGGGCCCCCAGCTACCCGGTTCGTATTCGTAGATCGGAGTGTTCGCGCTGAGCACCGGATCGACGATGCGCCACGCCTCTTCCACATAGTCCTCGCGGGCAAATAGGGTCGGGTCTCCCTTCATCGCGTCTCCGAGCACCCGTTCGTACGCATCCATTTCATCGGCGCGGGGGTGGCGGCTTGCCACCATTTCGGTCGATTGGCCGGTCATCGCTTCCCCTGGCGCCATCACCATCATGCCCAGGGCGATGGTCACCTCCGGACTGATCCGCAACCGCAAATGGTTCGGTGTTAGGTCCTCGGAGCGATACACGGTGGGTGGTCGGCGGAGCCGGACAACGATTTCCGCGCACGTCACCGGCAAGCACTTCCCCGCTCGAATATAAAAGGGGACCCCTTGCCACCGCCACGAGTTGACCTCAAGCCGCAGAGCCGCGAAGGTCTCCACCGTCGAGTCCGAGGCCACCCCCTTCTCCGCCCGGTAACCCCGGAACTGCCCCCGGACGACGTTGTGCTCATCCAGCGGCCGGATCGCTTTCAGGACCTTGACCTTTTCTTCCCGAATGGATTCGCTGTCCGTCCTGACGGGAGGCTCCATGGCCAGGTTGCATAGGACCTGGAACAGATGGTTCTGGACCACGTCGCGGATGGCACCCGTCTCGTCGTAGAACGCGCCCCGCCCTTGGATCCCGAAATCTTCCGCCATGGTGATCTGCACGCTCTCGACGTGGTCGCGATCCCAGAACGGCTCCAGGAACGCGTTCGCGAAACGGAAGTAGAGCATGCTATGAACCGGCCGCTTCCCCAGGTAATGGTCGATGCGGAAGATCGCGGACTCCTGGAACGTGCTGTGCAAGATCCGGTCGAGCTCACGCGCCGAGGCGAGGTCCGTCCCGAAGGGCTTTTCAACGATGACACGGGCGTCTTTGGCACAGCCCGACTTCCCCAGCTGATCCACGACCGGCCCGAACATCACGGGCGGGATGGCGAGGTAGAATGCCGGCCGCTGCGCGGGGCCGAGTTCTCTGCGGATGGACTGAAAGGTCGCGGGGTCCTTGTAGTCGCCGCCGACATACCGTAACAACCCGCACAGCGTGTCGAAGGCCGCCGCATCGACTCCGCCGTGTTTCTCGAGGCTGTCGCGCGCCCGCGCTCGAAACTGTTCGATGGTCCGACTGGCCCGGGCCACGCCGATGATCGGCACGTTGAGGTGGCCGCGCTTCACCATCGCCTGGAGCGACGGGAAGATCTTCTTATAGGCCAAATCGCCCGTTGCCCCGAAGAAGACCAAGGCGTCGGACTGGGGGGCGTCCATTATTTTCCCCTCCTCATTTCACGCGTTTTTCCAGGTGCCCACCAAACTGGAGCCGCATCGCCGACAGCAGTTTGTCTTGGAAATCCGACTCGCCGCGTGAGGCAAACCGCTGGTAGAGCGCGGCGGAGAGCACGGGCACCGGCACGGCCTCATCAACGGCGGCCTTGATCGTCCACCGTCCCTCGCCCGAGTCCGAGACACGGCCCGTGAATTCTGAGAGTGCGGCATCTTTGACCAAGGCGGCCGCGGTCAGGTCCAGCAGCCACGAGGCGATCACGCTGCCACGCCGCCACACCTCGGTGATGTCCCGTAGATTGAGCTCGTACTGGTAGTGTTCGGGGTGGCGCAGCGGGGTCGTCTCCGCGTCGGTCGCGTGCTCCTGCCTGCCGACGTTGGCGTCGTGCAACACGCCGAGCCCCTCGGCGTAGGCGGCCATGACGCCGTACTCGATGCCGTTGTGGACCATCTTCACGAAGTGGCCGGCGCCGTTTGGACCACAGTGCAGGTAGCCCCGCTCGGCGGTGCCGCCCATGTGCTCGCGTCCCGGGGTGCGCGGGATGTCGCCCACACCCGGCGCCAGCTTCGCGAAAATGGGATCCAAGTGCTTGACCACCTCGTCCTCGCCCCCGATCATCATGCAGTACCCGCGCTCCAGGCCCCAGACGCCGCCGCTCGTCCCCACATCCACATAGTGGATCCGCTTCGTCGCGAGTTCTTCGGCTCGCCGGATATCGTCGACGTAATAGGAGTTGCCGCCGTCGATGAGGATGTCCCCCGCTTCGAGAGAGGGCGCGAGCTGGGCGATGGCGTTGTCCACGAACGCCGCCGGGATCATCAACCAGACCGCCCGCGGCCTGTCGAGCTGCTTCACCAGGTCTGTGAGCGAGGAGGCTCCCGCCGCCTGCTCTCGGACCAACTCCTGCACCGTCTGCGGCGACCTGTCGAAGACCACGCACTGGTGCCCTCCCTTAAGAAGCCGCCGCACCATGTTTGCCCCCATCCGACCGAGTCCGACCATTCCGAGCTGCATGATGTGCTCCTTTCTCAGACGGTGAGCCCCGCTGAATTCAGATCACGACCAGGTCGATCGCTGCCCGCGACCGCCTCAAGGCCGCCGTCCCCTGCTCACCCAGGTGGGCAAAATCGGCCGCGAGGATCAACTGTCCGCCAGCTGCACGCGGTCACGAAACAAGGGCCTTCTCAAAGATATCCGCAAACTCCCGGTAGCGGCGGGCGATCTCGCCCACGGCGTCCGCCCGCGTGATCTTCTTCGCGCGCCAGTTCACCAGGGGATCCCAGAACGTCGTCCGGCCCACGGCGAAGCCGATGAAGCCTGGCACTCCCGACGCCGTCGCCAGCCATTCGCGCACCTTCGTGTCGTCCTCGCCCCGCCCTAGGACGATGCAGCCGACTTTGTCCCGGCCGCCGCGGCGGGCGGCCGCCACCACCTTGGCGCAGTCCTCGCGGTGGTCGCACCCTTCGATTTTCCAGACGTCCGGCTCGACCTGCGCGTCCTGGAGCTGCCCGATGGCCTGGACCATCAGGCCGGGGCGAATCTGCGAATCGTACGCTTTCGTGTCACCCTTGACCCGCGCCAGCTGCGCCTTCTCTGCCGGCACGAGCAGCTCGAACATGAACCGGCTTTGGCTCTGCTGGTGCAGGTAGTCGGACAGCCGCTTCAGGCGGGCGGACTGCCGCTGGTTCAGGGCCCGGTCGCCCTCGGGATTGTACCGCACCAGCACCTTGCTGAAGGTCGGATGAAAGGCCTCGATGTGCGCGGCGAAGTCCTCCCCGTACTCGAAGTCGAACTCATCCTGCCCACTCTTCTCGGCGGGCGCGGCGGTCGTGTACCCGTGCGCCACCGCGTCGCGCAGCACCGCGGCGCCGAACTGCTCGTCCACGAGGATGCCGGCCTTCGCGGTGGGCACCCCCGTCGCCACCGCGGACTTGAAGGCATCGTAAATCACCTGCTTCGCGGCGGCGATCGCCGCCGTCTGGTCCGCCGTCAACGCCCCCTTCCAGCCGAACATCTTCGCCTGGAACGACCCGCGGTGGTCGAAGGGCAGGACGTAGAGCGGTTTGTCATATCCGATCGTCGTCATGAGCCTCCCTCCTTGAGTGCCCGGTATCGACGGATCAAACTGTTGGTCGAGCTGTCATGCCCCAGCGCCGGCGCGGTCTCGCTCTCCAGTTCCGGAATGATGCGCTGCGCCAGCGCCTTGCCCAGCTCGACCCCCCACTGATCGAACGAGTCGATCTCCCAGATCGTGCCCTGCGTAAACACGCTGTGCTCGTACAGGGCCACGAGGCTCCCCAGGACGTCCGGCGTCAGGCGCGCGGCGAGCAGCACGTTCGACGGGTGGTTGCCCGGGAAGACCCGATGGGGGACGAGCCACTCCGGCGTCCCCTCGGCCCGGACCTCTTCGGCCGTCTTGCCGAAGGCCAGCGCTTCCGCCTGGGCGATCACGTTCGCCACGAGCATGTCTTGGTGGCGGCCGAGCGGGGTGAGGGGCTGGGCGAATGCGATGAAGTCACACGGGATGAGCTTGGTCCCCTGATGGATCAGCTGGTAGAACGAGTGCTGGCCGTTGGTGCCGGGCTCACCCCAGTAGATGGGCCCGGTCTGGGAGGCGACCGCGGTTCCATCGAGCGTGACGCGCTTCCCGTTGCTCTCCATCGTCAACTGCTGCAGATAGGCGGGGAACCGCTTCAGAGACTGCGCGTAGGGCAAGACGGCGACGGTTTGTGCGCCGAAGAAGTTGTTGTACCAAACGGCCAGGAGGCCCATCAGCACGGGCAGGTTGCGGTCGAACGGCGCGGTACGGAAGTGTTCGTCCATCCGCCGGAAGCCGCCGAGCATCTCGCCGAAGCGATCCGGGCCGACCGCTACCATCGTCGAGAGGCCGATCGCCGAGTCCATCGAGTACCGCCCGCCGACCCAGTCCCAGAACTCGAACATGTTGGCGGGATCGATGCCGAATTTCGTCACCTCGGCCGTGTTCATCGAGACCGCGACGAAATGCCGGGCGACCGAACGCTCGTCGCCGCCCAGGTCGGCGAGCGACCAGGCGCGCGCCGTGCGGGCGTTCGTCATCGTCTCCAACGTCGTAAAGGTTTTCGACGACACGATGAAAAGCGTGTCCGACGGATCGAGATCGCGGACGGCCTCCACGAAGTCGGTGCCGTCGATATTGGACACGAACCGGAACGTCATGCTCCGGTCGCTGTAGTGCTTGAGCACTTCGTACGCCATCACCGGTCCGAGATCCGATCCCCCGATCCCGATGTTGACGACGTTGCGAATGCGCTTTCCCGTGTGCCCCTTCCACGCTCCGTCCCGGACGCGGCGGGCGAAGTCGGCCATCTTGTCGAGCACGGCGTGGACCCGGGGGATGACGTTTTCGCCGTCCACGAGCATCGACGCCCCCCGGGGCGCGCGCAGGGCCACGTGCAAGACCGCCCGCTGTTCCGTCACGTTGATCTTTGCCCCGCGAAACATGGCATCGAGCCGCGCTCGCAGACCCGATGCTTCGGCCAGTTGGACGAGGAGCGTCAGGGTTTCGTCGGTGATGCAATTCTTCGAATAATCGAGGTAGATGCCGACAGCTTCGGCTGTCATCCGCTCGCCGCGCTTGGGGTCCTCCGCGAAGAGCTGCCGGAGATGCAACATGCGGACCTTCTTATGATGAGCATCAAGCGCTTTCCACGCTTTGCGTCTGGTAAGCGGCTCAACACCCTGACGCTTTGCGATCAGTTCGGGGCGCGCTGTCATGGTTGTGCTCCTTTCTTCAGCTCGTGGTCATCTAGTGCGGGACGTTGCGCGAGCAAAACAGCGCCATCTCCCGCGTCCTCCCACAACCGAAACCCTCCGAGGAACGCATTGGCGTTGTCGCCTGCCCGGACACCCCGAGGCAGCTCGTCCAAGTTCTTGACGTTGCCTCCTCCGAGCACCACATCGTCGGGTTCAAGGGCGGCGATCAGGTGGGCCACGACGTCCGCGACATCGCGCTGCCACTTTTTCCTTCCGCGCCCCTCTAATCCACGCCGTCCAACGTAATCCTCGAAGGTCCCCCGCTTGTAGGGCAGATGGGCCAGCTCCATGGGCTCCACGATGCCATCCACAATCAGCGTGGATCCGAGGCCGGTTCCCAATCCCAAGAAGAGCATCTTCCCGCCTTTGTAGCTCCCGAGGGCCTGCATGGCCGCATCATTGATGAGCTTTACCGGACGCGCGAATGCGGCTTCAAAATCGAAGCCAACCCACCCGCGTCCCAGGTTATGGGGTTCCGCCACCGGCCGACCCCGGAGAACGGGGCCGGGATAGCCAATCGATACCACGTCATACTTCCACTCCCCCGCGAGCTTCTGGACTTTCGAGACCATCAGTTTGCCCGTCAGCGCGGACCCAGATTCGGTCTTCCGGGGAGCGTCGTGCCCGGTGGCGAGAATCTTCACATGGGTTCCGCCCACATCAACAACGAGCACGTTCATGACGACCCCCTTCATCGAACTCCACTTTGCGACCACCATGTTTCACATTGTCAGGCGGCCAACGCCCGGGTGGGCAGGTGGCCACCGCCTAGGCGAGCACCGCGCACTTGGACGTGAGCGCGGCCATCAGGTCGTTCCAGGACTCGACGAACGACTTGGCTCCTCCGTCCTGAAGCCGCGCGGCCAGGGCGTCGATGTCGATGCCGGCCTTGGCGAACCGCGCCAAGACCTCTTCGCAGTCCCCGCCGTCTTCCGGCAGGATCGAGCCGAGTTCGCCGTGGTCGGCGAGGGCGTTCAACGTGGCCTCCGGCATGGTGTTCACCGTGAAAGGGGCGGCGAGCGCCTTGACGTACAGGATGTCGGAGGCCTTGGGGTCCTTGGTTCCCGTGCTGGCCCAGAGGACGCGTTGCGGGAGGGCGCCGGCATTGTAGACCCGCTGCCAGCGGGGCGAGGCGAGCAAAGCGCGGGCTGCCTTATACGTGCGCTGGGCGATGGCGATGCCGAGCCGGTCGCGGAGATCGTCGGGCACCTTGCCGATGACCGCGGTGTCCCACCGGCTGATGAACACCGAGGCGACAGAGCCGACTTTGGGATTGAGTCCGGCATCGATGCGCCGTTCGATACCGCGCAGGAACGCCTCGGCAGCCGCCAGGTAGTGCTCGCGCGAGAACAGAAGGGTCACGTTGACAGGCACACCGGCAAAGATCGCCTCCTCGACGGCGGGCAGGCCTTCCTTGGTCCCAGGGATCTTGATCAGCACATTGGGTCGCCCCGCGCGGGCATGCAGCTCTCTGGCCGCAGCGAGTGTGCTGGTCGAGTCGTGGGCGAGCAAGGGCGACACTTCCAGCGACACCCAGCCGTCCACGCCGTTCGTCTGGTCGTTGATCGATCGAAACAGGTCGGCGGCTGAGGTGATGTCCTCCAGCGCCAGATCGAAGAAGAGTTCCGTCCCCGATTTCCCCTCCGCGAGCTTCTTGCCGATCGCGGCGTCGTAAGCGGTACTATTCTTGATGGCGTGGTCGAAGATCGTCGGGTTCGAGGTCAGCCCTGTCACCGACAGCTCGTCGACGTAGCGGTTGAGCGTGCCGCTGGTCAACAGGTCGCGCGTGATGTTGTCGAGCCAGAGACTCTGACCCAGATTGTGGAGCAACTGCGTCGCTTTCATTCCCCACCCCCCATATTTCGTCAGCGTGTGTCACGCGACAAACGCACCGCCGCTACATACCGAGGACAATCGGCACGGTCAAGGCAATGGTCAGAACGAGCGCCCACAGCCCGGGCGCGGAGGTGAGCAGTTGGTCCTTCCGGCGCTCTGCGCGGGCTTCTTCCATCGACGACAGAGGGATCCACCATGGGTTGTAGCGCGCCTCCAGCAGATGAAACCCGATGCCGAGCGCAGCGCCGTAGGCCAGGTGCCCCACTAGGCTGGCGCTCAGCCCGGCCGCCACTTCGGGCGTCCATTGGGGCGCGGCGCCCAAGAGAATCGGCAGCAGGGTCAGCGGGCCAAGAATCCACCAAAAGAATCCGTAGGAGACTCCCCACCCCAGGGCCGCCCCAAGGTCGTAACTTTGTCGGCGGAAGAGCAGCCCATAGCTCGCGCCGATCAGGTCGGCGATAACCAGATGGGTGACGAACCCGGTAGAGGGAGAACGCGAGCCGAGCAAGCGGGCCACCGTCGGGAGAAAGCCGATTTGGACCATTACCACGGTAAAGATCAGACCCCCGAGCAGGCCAGCCACGACACCTCGCCCGATCGCTCGGAGCCCTTCGGCTCCCGGCCCTTCTTCGTTGGGGTCAGCGATTTCGTCTGAGAATAGGAACCGCCCGAGCGCGGTCAATGCCTGATAGCCGACCGCGGTGCCCGCCCCGAAGAGCAGAGACCCGGGAAATGTGGCAAAGTTCGCCCTGGCCGCGGCCACCGACCAGGCCGGCCCGACGCCGGTCAACAGCGGGATCAAGGTCAGTACGCCCAGTACCCAGCAGAAAAAGCCGTACACCGTGCCGCGAACCAGTGCGGGTCCCCCACCATCGAGCGGGCGGGGATAGAGCCCGGCAAAGCCAGCGCCCGCCATCGCGCCCGCCACCAGTACAATCAACAGCGGCGGCAACGACCCCCCCAGCAAGCCGAACGTAGGCAACTGGTGCTGGGCGGCGAGCATCTTTCCTACAATCCACGCGGCAAGCAGCCCCGACACCCCACCACGAATGAGGGAGCCTTGAACGGCGCCGCTGAACCTATGCTTGGGGGCCCACCGAATCACTGCCAGCGTGAGGCCTGCAACTGCGCCGTAAAACAGGTTGCCGAGCAAACTTGGGAAGGCCGCCTGCGCTGAGGGCACGTCCCACGCCAGTCTCCCCCGAAGCAGGAGGGGCGTCAACGTGAGCGATCCGAGGAACCACCAGAGGACCCCGTAGGCGAGGCCCCAGAAGAAGATCTCACCCGCACCGGACCGTTGATGCCACACCAGGAGGCCGAACCCCGCCCCGACGAGCGCGGCGATGATCAGGTGGACCGCAAAGTCCCCCGTCGCAGTTGGAACGACCGTCGGTGGGGAGCCGAGCCGAGCCATGGCCATGCCAAAGGCCAGACCCCCCACTACGCCCGCCGCGGCGCCCGGGACCAGTCCCCTCTTGATTATTTCTGACTGCATCACCCGACTCGCCTCATCCACCGCGTTGGGAGTGTGGCATTTCCGAATGGTCGCGCCCGGAGATGCTTGCCAGCGCGTCTCCCACCGGCTGTGGAAATGTGTCCGCAGTGAGGACAATGTCCCGCGGGAAGAAGAAGTCAATGCCCCAGTCCAAGGCGACCCGGACTTTCTTCTCCAAACCGGGTAGTTTGCTCAGGTACACCGTGCGCCACAGAAACCAGGCGAAAAAGCCTGAGAATTTCAGGCCCCGCACCTGCGCGACCGCGGTGCGGTGGCCGAGCGCGACCAGCGTCCCGATCGCCCGGAAGCGAAATGGTCTGAGCCGCCGCCTCTGCAATTGAGCGGCGATGTTTCCCGCGGCAACTCTCCCCTCGCGGAGCGCATGTTGGGCGGTTGGTGGGTAGAATGTGCCCTGGCCATCAAAGTCTGGGATCTGGGCGCAGTCGCCGACCGCCCAGATGTTGCTGCACCCCTTCACCTGTAGCGTGGGCTCAACCACGAGGGCGCCGGCGCGGTTCCGCTCGAAGGGGAGGTCGGCGAGGAGCGGATTCGGCCGGTTCCCTGCGGTCCAGACGAGCGTACGCGTGTCAAGGTGGCTCCGGTCACTCAGCACGACGTGTTCGGGGGTGAGTTGCGCCACCCGCTGGCCGAGGCAGAACACGACACCACGCGACTCCAGCTTCCGCTGCGCGTAGGCCGCCAGATCTCCGCTGAGCTCGGGCAGGATACGCTCACCGCTGTGCACGAGAACAAACCGCAACTCCCTCCGGGGGATCCGTGGAAAGTACCGCAGGACGCTGTGAACGAGGTCGAACAGCTCAGCGATCATTTCTGTCCCGGCGAAACCCCCACCGGCGACAACGAACGTGAGCTGGCGGCGCCGCTCCTCCGGGTCCGCCTCGACATCGGCACGCTCCAACAAGGCAATGACGTGGTTGCGCAACCGGACGGCGTCCCCGAGGCTCTTCAGGGTGAAGGCATACGCCTCAAGCCCAGGGAGGCCGTGGAAGGAGGGCACTGCGCCTAGCGCAAGGACGAGGTCGTTATAGGGGAGCGCCTCGATCGAAGCGGTAGCGGAGGTCCGGATCCGTACAACCTGCGAGAGGGTATCGACCTCTTCGACCTCGGCGCGCCGGAAGCGCGTCCGGGGGAGGGCCGCGCGCACGGGTGTGCTGATATGCTGCGCCTCAAGCCCGCTCGACGCCACCTCCGCCAGCATGGGAGTGAAGAGCAGATAGTTGCTCTGGCTCACGAGCGTCACGTCGATGCTCCGGTCCCTGGAGAAGAGATCCCCGAGACGCTGCGCCGCGCTCACGCCGCCGAATCCTCCTCCGAGAATGACGACGCGCCAGCGTGGCCCCCCGGGTACTCCAGGCACCGCCACAGCCCGGCCCCGCAGATACAGCCTCAGCAGTCCATAGAAGCAGAAGCCGGTGACGCCACCGTACAGGAGAAGACCGACGAGACTCGGAAAGGCGGCTGCGGCCTCTGCGATCGACCAGGTCGGGCCCATCCCGATCAGCAAGGGCTGCAGAGTCAGCGGCCCAACGATCCACCACAGCAGCCCGTAGAGCATGCCGCCGCTGATCATCGCCGCGTAGCTGTACGGCTGATATCGGAAGATCGCCGCAAAGCCCAGGCCCATTAGCGTCGAAGCGACGAGGTGTAGCGCGATGCCGGCACTCTCGGGATGCAGGCCAGCCGCCGCAGCCACCGCAGACATGTAGCCCTGGGCGTGCGTAGTCCATGCAAGGACCAAGCCCCCCGCGAAGCCGGCGGCGGCGCCGGCCAGGAGGTTTTGACGGAGTGGGATCGCCCGGGTGGTACGCGAAAGTGTAGACATTGGCTACCGTGCGTTCAATGTGGCTGTGCGGAAGACAACCTTGGCCAGTTTGTAGTAAATGACCCCGACGTACACGTCGAGGCCGAGATCTGGCCGGCACAGAGTAATTCTGTCCACCGGTGTTGCGCTTGGGCCGCCCCACTTCGAACGCGCCAGCTTCATACAGCTACGCCGTGTTCTGCGGGGCGGTACTGCCAAAGGGATAAACGGACGGGTTGGGGCCGTTGCTCACCTTGAGTGGGTCGAGACGCAGCACACGGCCCTGATCAATCCAGTAGATTGTTGCGGTGCCTGCCCCTTTGCGGAAGTGGTCTCCGTCAACAAAGGCACTACGGATTAGAGCGGTCGCAGAAGCTGTGCCAGAAGGCACGACTCCCAGCGAGGGGGGACACCACGCGATGGACAGCGCCAGAACCAGGGCTACTCCCAGCAGCGCGCATCGCGGCAGGCTAAGCGGTACGATCGAAAATCGAGACATCCGCGTTCCCTCGCTCTTGTCGAATCTTCGTCACTATAGTCTCCGCTGAAACGAGATTGTTACACGCTCAGCTGTGCCGATGGATACGGATCGCGTCACGTCCCTACGTGTTGTGTGTCGTCCCAGAGTCGGATCACTGGCTCGTAAAGGTTGTGCTCGTAGCCCAGGGCACTCACGCTCGCCGTGCTGAGGAGGAAGTACCTGGCGGCCGCCGGATCGAGCCCGAGCCAGCGAGCGGCCAACACTCGTAGGAAATGCCCACTCGAAAATAGCAACACGTTCCCCTGGACCCCGCGCAGGCGGCTTACGACCCGGTCAGCCCGGTCGCCCACCTGGTCCGGCGATTCCCCTCGTGGGCAGCCGTCGCGGAACAGACTCCAGTCTGGCCGTTCCGCGAGGATCTCCGCCGTGCGGCGACCCTCATAGTCGCCGTAGTCCCATTCGACCAGGTCGCGATCGACTTCGGCCATCTCCCCGAACCCGGCCAGCGCGCATGTCCGGGCGGCGCGCTGCAGGGGGCTAGTAAACACCTTGGCGAACGTGAGCCCGGCTAGCCGTTCTCCGAGCTGGCGGGCATTGCGCTGACCGCGCTCGGTCAATGGTAGATCGGTCAATCCCGTGTGCTGGCCCGAGAGGCTCCAGGCGGTCTCACCGTGCCTGGCCAGGTAGATGATGGGAAGCACGATGCTCAGACCCCGCCGCAAAGACGTGACTCGCTGAGGCTCGCCAGCCCTACTCAGCGGCCAAGCTCTCGATCAACAGGGCCAGCACCCTGACGAAGCCTATCAACCTGATCACCGTCAGCATCCTGATTTGGGCGACCACGATGAATCCCCCCATCAGCGCTACGTCGAACGGTGTGAGAGCTCTCCAGCTGATACCGAGTGGCGATTCGCCTGGTCTCCGACCACGCGGGTAACGAGAGCTCCCGAGGGCAGGGCCAGCGACCTCTTCCATCCGTGCGATCGAGGAACTCCCGTCGAGCCGAGCAGCTCTGTGGAGGTGACTCACGGACGCGATCTCATCCCCGATTTGCGGGCAACATCTCGATCGTGAACCCGCATGAACACTCAGACCAGCCCATGTCCTCTCCCCCTCCCTATTGAAGGGTGCCGAGGCCACGCATCCTCATGACATAGTCTGCGACCCAGCGGCCGCCGTTACACTCTTTCGCCGGCATCCACCTCGTCGTCAGGGTGAAGGTCTCGCCGTACGGCGTACGGTTTCTGAATCGTTGTTCAGGTTAACATGTAACGCGGCAACGTACAGTGAGACTAATCGAAAGACTAATCGATGGCAGGATGTAGGGCGGACACGGTGCTCCTAGAAATCTTGGAGGAGCAGACACGGTGCATAACGGCAATGCATTCAAGGCCTGGTGAAGACCTCCGCCTGACCGTGTAACAAAACGCCTCGAACGCGGACTATATGCACAAAGCTGATTCCAAGGGAGGAACTGCTATGCTTCGATTGTCGTCTGTTCCCACCGGTCGATCGCGGCGCTGGCTCCTGATCCTCGTCGCAGCGGCCATTGTGCTGCCTGTTGCGTGGTACCTTGGCTCCCCGCTGTTTCTCAGCCAGCGCGTGAACGAGGCCTTTCCGATGAGTGCCACGGCCACGGTGCCGGCCGGCATGACGCGTCAGCAGGTGGAAAATCAGATGGCGCAGGCGGCCAAGGTCAATACCACGATGGCTGACGCCATACCGTCGGGAGCGGTGTCCCCCGCGATCGTGGCGCACGGGACCTTCACCAACGGAGACAGCTTCCATAAAGGCGAAGGCACGGCAACCCTGTACCGCGTAGGCCAGGATGTGGTGTTGCGCCTGGACCCGTTCAAGGTCACCAACGGACCGGCCCTCCATGTCTACCTTTCCGGCCACACGGCCCCACGGAACAGCGCGGAACTCCATGACGCGGGTGCGCTCGATCTCGGGCAGCTGCGGGGCAACATCGGCGCCCAGAATTACCCGATCCCGGCGGGCACGGACTTGTCGAAGTATCATTCCGTCGTGATCTACTGCCAGATGTTCCACGTCGTCTTCAGCACGGCCGAGCTGGGTTCCCGATAGAAGGCCATCCCACCTCGGGCAGGAGGTCAGGATCCGTGTGACGGGCGTGCGGCCGTCGGCGTCAAGCCGGCGCCGAACCCTATCCGCAAGGTCGGCCGATACGTAGACCCCAAGCGTGCGGCGCGCCGGATCCAAGTGCATGCCAGTTTACATCGTCTGTGAGGTTCTCGGCGAGATAGGCGTCCAAACCACGTCTTAATGGCTCGCTCGTGGATAGCTGGCTCTGACGGGCAACCCCTTGTATCCTTCGGGCCGCAGAAGCCATTCTAGTCACTGACGCTCAGCAAATCTCTGCCGGTCTAACTCGAGGGCGATGCGCCGTCCAAGCAGATCCCGTTTGCCGGCGTCGCACATCAGTCGGGGACGTGCCGCTTGGCGCCGATCCCGAGACGTCACTGCTGGACGAGAACCGCAAGGCCCATGACCTGGACAACCTGTACGCGGCGGATTCCAGCTTGTCCCTTCGAGTTCGTCGGTCAACCCCTCGGCGACAATCATTGCGAACGCGCTGCGGGTCGGCGATCACCTCCGCGATCGTCTGGGGGAGAGCTCGGCGCGTGAGGCCAGCGCGGGAGCGGCGCGCCTTTAATGGGGACGGATACCTTTGAACCTCGTCGATGAGCCTCCATCGAGTTCGCGACCGCTAGCCTGTTAGTCGCGGGGACCTTCGTACGCAGGGCCGTCCAAGGCCTCCCAATCTCCGCAACGGGGCACCGCGCGGACGCTCATCACGAACATCCACATTAGCATTGTTTCGGCGCAATGCAGGGCGGCGACTAATGGTCGGCTCGGCTTCGGCGTCCGGTGTAACATCGTGCGATGAACCAGGACTATACATCGACTGCATACCAGGGAGAGGAAACATGCTGCAGTTTTCACTCACGGGCTTGGCCATCGTGGCCGCGGTAGGCGTGACGCTCCTGCTGATATTCCGATTGCCGCCGCGGCTGCGCCTACCCGCGATCGGACTGGAGATACTGTTCGGCATCGCGGTCGGGCCATCCGGCCTGGGCTGGACGAAGACGGATCTTCCGATCAAGGCGTTGACCGTGATGATGCTTGTCGTTGTCCTCATACTCGCGGGGTTAGAAAACGGCTTTGTGCGAGGCAATCAGAACGAGGAGGTGTGAGATGAAAGCGCTAGCGACGCTGCTTGTCTTGGGAATCGGCGTCACGGGACCTGCACGAGGGACGGCGCCAGCTAGCGCACATGCAGCCGCCCCACACTGGCAGGCTGGAAGGGTAGACATCACTGTTGCATAGTAGCATCGTACTTTAGGGCGTCTTGGCCCGTGGCCGGCGGCAGATGAGGGGCGGGGTCGGGCTACCGTCGGGCCGCTAAGTGTGGCGGTCTGTCCGAGCCGGACAGCCGCTCATGGAAGTGCCGGACCTGGCGGATTTGGTGGGTGGCTATTCGGAGCCCGGCACCTTGTTATTCACCATTCAGGGAGGTCTGATCGAACGTCTTGAGATCCGCTAGACCAAGCGCGTCCCGCAAGCCTGAGCCAGGCGAAGAATGTTGGATAGGCTGGCTACGGCGAGTGGATTCGAGGCGTTGACCCTCTGAGTGCGTCTCTTATCCTCGGTGTTGCGGTCTCTGTGGGGAAGATGTGGATAGTGTGGGGTCTTGTTGGGGCCTCGTGGGTACGGCCAAACTACGATGAGAGAATGCCAGCACCGATCCAGCAGGCTGCTCGCCAAGAGAGGGAGGGATCGGCGCGTACCCACCCCTACCGTACCCTTCTAGACGGACCGACTACATCTTCGCCATTGCCGTCAACTGTACTTCGATGATGTGCGCAGCCGCTTTCGCCTGATTCAGATTCCCCATTTTTATCGCGTCGCTGCCCATGTGCGCCAACCACCACGCGACCAGGTACTCTTGATCCTCGCCCATTTTGGCCTTGATTTCCGGCATGATACCGTTCCCCTGGCCCTCGCATGCGTTCCCGGATGCCTTGTCAAACATCGGATCGTTGGGGCCGACGAGACAATTGACAACATGGTGTAGGTGCAGCGAGACTTCTTTCATCGAATCATACTTTTGGGCGAATCCGGCGTGGGCTATCGCGGTCTTAAGTTCCTCCCCCATACCCGTTTCGGCTGCCCGCACAGTCTGAAGCCCGAAGGCGGGTACCGCGAGTGCAAGAATCGCCAGCCACGAGGCTCTTTTTCGCATATCGCCCTCCTTGTCCCCATCGCTCTTCCCACATCATTGGATGGGGGGAATTGTAAAGGGCTGTTAAAGACTGAAGCTCTTGAAGGGATTGCATGCCCGTTCGCTCAAGGCCGCACCAGATTAACCGGAGTTGCCGGGATTGAGCGCCGCATCCGTCTGAATGACGTTCTCGATCAGCCGGCCGGTCTCAGCCCGCAGGGTTCGGCCGAGCGCGCTGATGACGCCCGCGGTCACCGTCGCCTGGAACCCGAGCGGGTTGCCGATGGCCACGACGAGCTGACCGACCCGCAGCCCGGAGGAGTCCCCCAGCGCAGCCACCGGAAGACCTCCTTCGGGCATCCGGATGACGGCAAGGTCGGTATAGGGATCATCGCCCACCACCTCGGCGGGCACGGTGCGCCCGTCCGGCAGCCGCGCATCAATCTTGTGAGCGCCCCGCACGACATGGCTATTCGTGAGCGCGTAGCCGTCCGGGGTGATAATGACCCCGCTGCCCGCGCCCCGGAGCTCAGATACGCCGTGTCGCTGCAGGTGCTCCGGCGCCGGTTGGACCGTCCCGAGACTCACGACCGCGGGGCCCACCCGCTCCACGGCGCGGATGACGGCCTCCGAGTAGGCATCGAGCGCAAGCCCTTCGGCCGGCGACCCGGCCGCCGGAGCCTGCGCATCGATCGCCGAAAGCACCTCTAGCAATTTCATCCCATTGCCACCACCAGCATCGTTCATCGTTGCCCGGGCCTTCGTCAGGCCCCTCCTTTGGTCTCCTTATCTGGCGGCAACTGGCACAGCCGCCACCGCCTCCACCTCCAAGGTAAACTTTACATCCTCTCCCACCAGCAGCGCCCCAAACTCAAGGGCCTGGTTCCAGGTGAGTCCCCAATCCTTCCGGTTGAGCTTCCCGTTCCCGCTGGCTGCCGCTCGCAGGTTGCCCCACGGGTCGTTCACCGGTGAAGCGGTCTCCACCTCGAACGCTGCCCGCCGGGTCTGCCCGTGAATGCTGAGCTCTCCGCCGATCGCGTAGCGCCCGTTCCCCCGAGGTTCGACCCTTGTGCTCCGAAAGACGATCTCGGGATACCGCTCAACATCAAAGAAATCCGCAGACCGCAGGTGCTCGTCCCGCTTCGAATCCCCAGTGTCGATGCTGACGGGGTCAATGGTCACCTCGATGGACTTCAGGGTCTCGTTATCGGACGTTTCGATCGTGCCGCCGAGCTTCTTAAACCGTCCCCGGACGGTCGAGATACCCATATGCCGGATGGCGAAATCGAGGCTCGTATGGCTTGGGTCGATGCTCCACGTCTTCATGACAATCCCTCCCTTTTAATCGTAAGGGCATTTTTGCGTTTCGGCCCCTTCACTGGTATAGTCTCGCTTCAACCCCACTCGTTACAGATAAGTGCCCCGCTCCCCAGCCCTCGTCCGGGAGACCGCTGTAACGGAACGGGGTCTGCGGAGACTGTATAGATGAAATTAAGCCTCTGTCACGGCGCGGCAAATCGCGCTACGGGCGAATCGGGGGAGCCTGGTGAACTAGCTCCGTGAGGGTCGAGACTACCAAATCTGGAAAGACGCCCAACCGTTCGATCGGAGCTCGCATCCGGTTCATCCACGCCACCGGAAAACCGAATGCCTTCGCGCCCGCCACATCCCACGCGTTCGAGGAGACGAACAACAGTTGCTCTCGGGGCAAGTGCAACCGAGCTTCCGCCAGGGCATAGACCGCCGGTGCCGGCTTGTAGGTCCGGACCGCGTCGACGCTTAGGACAAGGGCGAAGCGATCCCGGATGCCCGCGGCCAAAAGACCTGCCTCGAGCATATGTGAGGTCCCGTTGGAGAGCACGGCGAGCGGCCGCGGCCGAAGCTGGTCGAGCGCCGCCGCGACCTCAGCATAGGGCGGCACGGCCAGCCACGCGCCGAGGAGACGTTCGTGCGCCTCGGGTGACACGGATGTTCCCACCCGCGCGATCGTGTAGTCGAGCGCCGCGGCGGTCACCGCTTCAAAATCCTCGTAACGATCCATCATAGAACGCAGCCACGTGTACTCCAATTGTTTCTGCCGCCACAGTTCGATGAATGCCTGCGCGTTTGGGACCACGGATGCACACGTTCCCTCGACCGAGGCCACGTCTAGCAGCGTCCCGTAAAGGTCAAACACCATTGCTTTGACGTTCATCGCCGCCTCCTTGGATGGTGCGCTCGCGTGGCTCTGGCGTCTGCCGACCCACGCCACAGGATATAGTATGAACATCATCTTGGTCTGCCTTAGGCGCCGTGGATGCGGTCATTGCCTAAGTGTACCGGAGAGGCTTGGCGCCCTCCATATCCATCGATGTTCGCATTTATAGATAGGCTATAGTGCCGGTTTTGGGGATAGGAGCGGACCACGGAAAAACTTGATCTGCAGCATTTCATGCCAATCGTTTCGTTGCAGCATCGTTGAACAACCCACTACATCTCCCTGCCTAGGCCAGTTTTTGCTCGGGAGATGCGAAGGGGATTAGAAGCAAAACGTAACGGTCCGGATGCTAATCTACCTACACGGGATTTACTGGGTGGTCCAATCCCTTGGGAACATTTCCCGGCGTTGCGGTCTGTGTGAGGGCGAGGGGGATCTGATACGAAGCAAATGATGGCACTTTTCCTCTCTCCGTTCACTTCCGTTAGCATCGTCCCCTCGGGACGCCTCCCAACCTTAGCGGCACCCGCAGGGCTACGCCACGATTTCGAAGTGATCCCGGGGGGGTCTCGGTTCATCCTTGAAAGAGAGCGGTTGAAATCTCGCCATCCCTCGTGTGCCTCGCAGAAAATTGGGACGCTGATTCGCCATGATGTCAACGGGCGCGCGGATGAGGCGAATCGAATCCAAGGCCAAGATTTCCTCACTCATGTGTAACAAGGACGGCCGAGGCCAGACTATATTATCGGAACGAAAAAGCGGTCGAAGGAGGACGGAGATGATCTGGTTCCGGTGTCAGTGCGGGCACATCACCACCCTCAATCCTCGACACGGCGAAATCGTCTCCGCCTACCACCTGCACCCGGCCGGCCTCGGCGACACCTCGCGAATCGTGCGGATGGAGGAACTCTCCGGTCTCGTCCTCGAGCCCGTGCTCGAGCCTGCGGGAGGGCGGAAGCGGTGGTAACGAGAGGTCCCGCCGGGGCACCAACACCTTCCCCTTAACCACATCTGCAACCGTCGCGGGAAGTCGTCCGAGAATCACGGCGCGGGTAGATCGAAAGACGCAACGTGACGATGCTCTCCCGGATCATTGGCCACCCGCTCACCGTGATGCCGGTCAGCGCTCCGGAGCTTCGCCGAACTGCGCCTCGATCCGTCGATCGGGAACGAGCCAGATCAGCGCGACCGTAACGTACAGCGCGTCCGCGATCCACGATCTGACGAATGCGAGCGGAATCGCGGCCACATACAACACGAGCGAGAGTTTGCCTTTAACATCTGCCCCTACCGCATGCTGGAGGCGTGAGTTCGGTCCCTGGGCGCGAATGAGCGTGATCTGCACGATCCGGTAGGCGAAGCCGGCAAGCAACAGCACCGTCCCGTACGCCGCCGTCGGAAGAGCATCGGCCGGGTGCTCTCCCATCCAGCTCGTCGCGAACGTCACCAGGGACAACCAGAAGAGCAGATGCAAGTTTGCCCACAACACTGCGCCGTTGATCCGGTCTGTTGCATGCAGCATGTGGTGGTGGTTGTTCCAGTAAATGCCGAGAAGGACGAAGCTGAGAACGTATGCGCCCAACGTCGGCGCGATCGCGCGCAGCGCGCGGAGATCGGTGCCTGCGGGCGCCTTGAGCTCCAGCACCATGATCGTGATGAGAATCGCGAACACGCCGTCGCTAAACGCTTCGAGTCGCCCTTTGCTCATGCATAATCACCGACGGTGGCACGTCAAGTGGGAGTTGGCGACGCACGCCAAATCGTGCCGTTTAGCCGGGTCTCAATTCACCCGGATTTCCGCATGGGTTCCTGAACACCTGCCCCATAGGGACACATGGCAAGTAAGAATTTAAGCAAGAAGCCCTTGAGGAGCACCTCCCCGTGCGCGTTAAATTGATTCGAACTCCTTCCGGCGCGGCACGGCGTGACTTATTTCGGCGTCTGGCGCGGGCGAAACACCTGGTCGGCCACCAGCACGTCCCGGGCCACCTCACGGAGCGGCCGGCGCCGGTTGCGGCTCCGCTTGTGGAGCAGGTGGTAGGCGTCGTCCTCGCTCAGCCCCAACGCCTGCATCAGGACGCCCTTGGCGCGCTCGACGAGTTTGCGCGTCTCGAGGGCCTCTCTGGCCTCGTGCAGCTCGTTCCAGCGGGCGGTGGCCAGGGCCACCGCCGCGAGCACCTCGCGTTCGTTCACGGGCTTCACGATGTAACCATAGCCCCCCGCGTCGGCGGCCTCGTCGAGGAGGCTGCGATCGCTGAACGCCGTGACGAAGATCACGGGGACCGGGAACTCTGCCTTCAACCGGCGGGCCACCTCGATGCCGTTTGGCTCAGGCATCCTGATGTCGAGCACGACGAGGTCGGGCGAAAGCTTCGGGACCAGACTGAGCACCTCGGCGCCCGACGCCGCCTCGGCGACCACCGTATGTCCAGCGTCCTCCATGAT
>Ga0187846_10000292_pt1 | contig 30449 bp, 31 predicted proteins | sample TC_taG_FD_161473 | JGI IMG/M metagenome (GOLD analysis project Ga0187846, IMG submission 161473) | Biofilm microbial communities from the roof of an iron ore cave, State of Minas Gerais, Brazil - TC_06 Biofilm (v2) | ecosystem: Environmental > Terrestrial > Deep subsurface > Cave > Wall biofilm... | reverse complement strand
AAGGGCCTATGACGAAGCTGACCTTATCAACGGTGATCAACTTCTCGTAATTCGCCCTCGTCTGGTCCGTCTTGGTCCCGTCATCGTAGTAGACCATCTGCACCTGGTGCCCAAGCAATCCTCCATGGCCGTTGACGTATGCGGCCCAGACATTATAGCCCTGTTGGGTCGCCTGCCCATCGGCGGAATCGTCTCCGGTCAGGGAGAGCGACACCCCGATCTTTATCGGCCCGGCAGGTATAGGGCTACTGCTGTTGGTGCTGGTGTTGTTGCTAGTGTTCGTGATGCAGGCGCTCAGAAGCAGCATACAGGTGACTGCTCCTGCAAAAAACAGGTACGTTTTTGGAACACGTCCGTTCAAAATATTCCTCCTTTGCGAGTGGCCCGGATTCCAGGCCTTGTCAAATAACATCCTCACACTATGCCAATGATAAATAATACGTACTCCATTCAGCATAAGGTCACACGCTTTGCCATAGCTGGGAAAAGCGCGAGTAAGCAGTCCAGGCGCATTGTGAGAAAGACAAAATCAGCCTTTAAGGTGCAACGAACGGAAAGGAAACGAACGCCCAAACGGCGGGTGCCTTCAGCAGACAGATACTTCCAGGGCCATGCGCTATGCAGTAACCTGGGCTTCCTGAGTTTGCTTTCGACAAACAGGTTTCCCCCGCGAGATAATACGGCTTACACTGTATCAGAAATAGGCGAGCTTTGCAAGGCTATCCCAAAAATTAGGTAATGTATCCCTGGCTAAGCGTTGGCTTTTTAACTCGGTATTTCAAGCTCAAATTCAGGCCATAAGAAGAGAAGGATACACTACCCAAAAATACCTGGACAGAAATGCAAAAGAGAAAGAAAGCCGTGGCAGGTGTCATTGACCGCTCCTTCTTCGTGCATCCGTATTCTGCCTCTGAGGAGGGCGTCGGAGTGGCGAGGATACCGGCCGCGGTTGCGGCTGTGATGGCATTCCATTTCCTGGTGGCTGCGGCGATTGCTGCCATTGGGGGGGTGGAGCGGCTGGCGGCCAGCCGTTTCCCTGCCGTGCTGCTGGATAGCTGGGAGCCGCAGGATACGATCTCCCATATGCTCCTGCTGGTGCAAGTGCCGGATAGGCTCCAGCGCCTGCAGGGTGGTGAGCTGATGCAGTGACCTTGCGGAAGGAGCCGCTTATTGACCTTTGCATGTCTTGGACCACCGGACTCACGAATACCCTGCCTGCTGCGTCAATGGTCTGATCGGGAAGCTTAAAGGCTTCAACCGAGCCCAGCAATTGCTCAGCCAGGCGCGCCAATCGCTCCATGTTTTGTGCCGTCTCGCGTGTACTGACGCTGCTCTGTTGAGTCGAGTCGGAAACAGCATGCATGATTTGCACAACGGCGCTTGATGACTGCAACTGCTGGGTAGCCATCTGGTTGATGATTTCAATTTCGCGCCCCTGCCGTTCGACAATGTTGAAGATGGATTCCAGTGATGTGCCAGTCTCCTGGGCCAGATTGGCTCCTACGGAGGTTTCGCGTTCCGTATCACGCATCGAAACAGCCGCTGCACCAATATCTTCACGAAAACTACGGACAATGCGCGCGATCATACTTGCCTCATCTTTAGCACGCTCTGCCAGTCGTCGAATATCGCCCGCGACAGCCCCGAAGCCTTTGCCGTTCTCGCCCGCCATGGCTGCCTGAATTGCAGCATCCAGGGCCAGGCGGTTTGTCTGATGAGCAATGTTGGAAATGACTTCGACAATGTTGTTGATTTCACGCGAGCGTTCTCCGAGCGTTTGTACCTTAGTGGAGGTATCCTGCACATATTCATTGATACGCCCCATACCCTCCACCGTCTGTTGCACGGCCTCGCGACCACCCTCCGCGGTCCGGCGCGCCTCTAGCGCGACGCTATTTAGAACCTGCGCCCTTTCAGCGACATTGCGACTAGAATCGGCCATACCTTCAACTTCAATGGCCGACTCAGCAATTTGATTGATTTGATTGTCAGCGGATTCTACCAGCTGGGTCATGCGCTCATAAGTCATTGTTGTGGAGTTTTCGACTTCGTGGGCGACCATTTTGACACGCACCACCAGGCTGCTCAGTTCCTCAACCATATAGTTGAAGGAGTCGGCCAGAACTCCCAGGGCGTCTGCGGTGACTTCTGCCTGGATGCGCAGGTCTCCTTCGCCGACCCCACTCACTTCGCTCACCAACTTCTCAACTTGTCTTTGCAGATTATCGCGCTGGGCCTGCGCATCTTGAATTAGGCGCACGATATTGTCCAGCATACTATTCATCGAGTTTGCGACCAGGGCAATTTCATCGCGTCCAAAGACCTTTGCGCGAGCAGTAGTATCACCCGAGCCAATACGCCTGGTGAGCATAGCGAGGCGTCGCAGCGGGGACGTAATCGTGAAGTTCACAAGCCAACCAGTTACGAACACGATCAAAAATGTCGCGATGACAGCAATAGCTGTGGCTATCAAGACGGGCTGCGTCACTGAAGGTCCAACGGCGGTCACTGTCTTACCCATAGCCGACGTGGCATCCACCACATGTTGCCAGCTATTACTGAGATCGGTGAATTGGAAATTGGCCTGCCACAAGAGGGTATACGCCTGGTTGTATTTCATAAGCAGTAGGTCGGCAGGAAGCGTGATCGGATGACCCTGTACTGTCGGGTCCAGCTGATCAAGCAGAGCAACCTCCCGCCGTTGCAGTTGTTGATACCTGGGCCATAAGGTTGTGGTCACTGCAGTAAGGGCCTGTTGCTGGTCCGTGATGATTCCTGGCCCGGTCTCGTGATTATCGTTGATGAGGATGGAACGGATGGTGTCCATATTGCTGGCAGTAGCCAGGTCGTAATTTGCTTGATAGGTCGCCAGCCCCTGGCTAAAATCTGCTTCACGAGCTGCGATGTCGGAACTCACTAATCCACCCGCGTTAGCCAGTGAGGGGTCAGTGATCTTGCCGCTGAGCGAAGCGAAGATCTGGTTGAACCGGGTCTGCACAAGGGCGTTCATGCGTTGCAGGTTGCTCTGTTCTTGAGCTGCCAGGCTTTGTGCGTCAAAGCTGGTCTGTACAGCCTCACTGCGCGTCGTGAGCTGGGAAATATAGAAATTGCCCAGCAAGATAATCACCACCGCAGGTATCGCTGCTGCAAGAAAAAACAATGTAAAAAGGCGGCGGGAAATCGGTATATTGCTCAAAAATCTTAACATATCTGCTTCAATCCCTTCTCAGGCGGTTCGCAACGACTCAGGACAGAGTACTCTTCATGGAACCTCGTGAGGGCTTTTATTGCCCCTTTGATGCATGCTTTCTCCCCTTTATGTGTCGCTTCCCAATACTTATGCTTCTCAACAGGCCTGCACCAGTCGGTTGATCCATTAATTGCGTACCGCTTGAACTCTAAGTTGCTGAACACAAGCCTGGTTTGAGCAAACTTCCCCAGAAATTACTACACTTGCCTAGTGTAGCGAACTTACAGAGAAAATGGAACTTTGCAAAGAGTGTATCACCCAAAATTGCTATTCACGCAAAGACTAATCATGACCTCTTTCAGTATACCAGGAGTTTGTGACAGAAGATATAAAAAGTGCATTAAGAACTATCTTTTATGGTTCACCCCAGGAGTAGAATGCTATGTATAACCAAATGGTTATACATAGCATTCATAACGCCTATCAAAATTCATAGACTTTTATGTGAATTGGCTGTTAGACTTATCTTATACACGCTAAGCTTCTATGGCTGTTTTTATAGGAGTTTATGGTAAGTGATGTTTAGACGAAATCTGGCGCGAATTTCACGCTTTGTGAACTCTTTGTGAGGTTCTTTATTTGTTTTGTGAGGGAATTGAGATACCTCGATGGTATGTCTCTCTTGTCAGAGACAGAAAATAAGTCTAAACATCAAATATAAGGAGACTTCCGATGATTGCACAGAAAACCACAACCAGCAATGCAGTTGTGACAGGCAATGAGGCGACTGTGCAGGCAGCAGTACAACTACTCACCCCAAACCACGCATTGATGATCTATCGCTGGGAATGTGAAGTATGTGGTATGGTCCACACAGGGTCTATGCCTGCTTCATGTGATAGCTGTGGCAAAAAGGGGTCTCTTGTACATCAGCCCGATATACATCAAGAAATGAGTAAAGAGTAGCCGCTGGTAAGCTACTAATGGTTTTGCTCACACAACACGCTACGTAGATCGAATCTGGCGCACAGCTTCGTATAATACGATGCCTGCTGCCATTGCAGCATTCAAGGATTCCACCCCGTTCGCTAGAGGAATCGCGATTGACAGGGTCGCCAGTTGACGAGCCTCCGGTGAAAGTCCATGCGCCTCGTTCCCTATAATTAACGCGAAAGGTCGCCTCAAATCTTGCTCAAAGTAGAGATGCGTACTGCCAGCCTCTGCAATCAACACCCTTCTTTCTCCTGCACAATGCAAGTCGATTCTTTCCGCAATTGCATCCCACGGCAGATCGATTGCTATGGGTAACCCAATATGAGCGCCTGCAGCAGCACGTACAACCTTGGGATTATAACAATCTACGCAATTGGGAGTTAACAGCACCTCCTCTGCATCAGCAGCCAGCGCTGTACGCAATATGGTCCCCATATTGCCTGGATCGGCCAGCCCGTCCAGAATCAGAAGCGCTGGACGTAAGGCAGCCGCGCGCCGCGCACGAATAAGCTCAGGCTGAAATGCATCTATGGCTAAGACACTGACCACCCCCTGTGATGTCTGCACTTCGCCCAGGCTCTTAATAACGCGCTCGCTAACCTCTATCCGCCGCTCATCAGGTAGAGACGAAGCGTGTACCAGGCGTGCCAGCAATGACCTCCCTTTAGTGGTGCGTTGCAGCAATGTGGGTTGGTAGTAGACTTCACGCGGCACGATTTCTGCATCCAGTAACGCTTCCAGCAGGTGGGGGCCCTCCATCAAGAAGAGGCCGCTTTTCTTGCGGCCTCTTGTCGTATGCAGGTCATGCAATCTGCTGATACGTGGATTGGCAGGGCTGGTAATCAGGGTCATATTCTTTAAAAAACGTTATGTGCAAGACCCTTAAGAGGTTGTCTCTCCCAACGCGGTTTTGACCAGCGCGCTGAAAGCTGCTTCATCATTCACAGCCATCTCAGCCAGGATCTTGCGATCTACGTCAATATTGGCGGCATGAATGGCATGCATCAACTTACTGTAGCTCACTCCATGCATACGTGCTGCAGCGTTAATGCGTATAATCCACAGGCGGCGCATATCGCGTTTGCGATTGCGGCGGTCGCGGTACATGTAGGCCATTGAACGCATGACAGACTCATGCGCGGGACGATACAGGCGGCTGCGCGTACCACGATGGCCTTCGGCCATGTTCAGGACTTTTTTATGTCTCTTGTGAGCTGGGACTCCACGCTTAATCCTCGTCATAGTTTTTTCTTCACCTCCGTTCGATCTAAGTCCCCTGACTAAAAGGAATAGGGAAGTAGACGTTTAATGCGGCGTCGATCGCCGCTGTCCAACGGAAACATTTTGTCCATCGAACGGACTGCGTGTGGAGACTTATTTCGGCGAAGGTGACTCAATGCAACCTTGCGACGCATAACCTTGCCGGAGCCAGTGATTTTGACCCGCTTCGCCATTGCTGTGTGTGTCTTTAATTTCTGCTTCATAACTTTTCTTTCTATCTTTCTATTCCTGCGGGGCAAAGTACAGTCATTACTTGTTCCGACACATGACATGTTGTCTAAGTCGTCTTTACGATTCTGCAAATCTACCTGTCTGTGCGCAGGGCTGAGCCAGGCGCACAGAGGAAAGAGGCAGTGTGAGTGGTGATTGATTGCACTTCAACACAATCCACACCACAGGTGCTCCTTCGAAGGCGCAGAGAAGCCTGTTCCGGAGCGAACCCCGCGTGCCAGGTGAGTATAACACACCTGGGAAGATTCTGCAACAATTTGTTTTCCGCGTCTTCATCCTTGCGGGTTAAACCACCTTCCCGTAGGGTCGATGGTGGTGTAGGGGCCCGATTTATCGCGCCCATCGCCGATTCATCGGCCCTCGCTGGATGTTATGATGTCCGCATGAAAAAGGTAATCTGCATGATCGCGCCCTGGGTAGGCCTTTATGGTCGCCAGCTGCCCCCTCAAGAATAAAGAACCTTTGCCGCGATTTGTTGAGCTTTACAAAATGTGCCGTTAATCCGGCCTGGAGATTTTCTCTTCTTGATCACCCTGATTTCTTAGCTCTGACAAGATGGTGTTTGTTGACACCCTCAATCTCCTATTCGCCTCCTCCAACTCAAGAACAGCCTGGACAAAGCGGTCATATTCTCGTTTGAACAGCAGAAACATAATTACAAGAGTCGCAATCCACCAGATCGCCTCGATCACTATCGTTACAGCAAATGGGACACTGCGGCCAAGAGGAGAAAGGGAGAAAAACGATTGTACAATAATCCAGCCAACCAGGGCGATAAGCTGAACCGTCACAAATCGCGTGACTCTGCGTGCGCGCTGGCGCATGTTAAGCAATGCCATCGATGAATGCCCTCCTCTCGAACTAATTGTGGTAAGAGAAACCTACTCCCAGGCGCCTATTTTCACGTAGCCCTTGAGCAGGTCACGTGCAATGATGAAATGCTGGATCTCATCAGTGCCCTCGTAGATGCGTGTTACACGCAAGTCACGGTACCAGCGTTCAATCGGCATTTCGCGCGTATAACCCATGCCCCCGTGAATCTGCATCACGCGATCCACGACCCGATTCGCCATATTTGAGCCGTACAGCTTCGCCATACTTGCCTCGTGGCGGTTATCCATCCCCTGATCAACCTTCCAGGCAGCATGCAGCGCCAGCCACTTCGTCGCCTGAATCTCTACCGCAGAATCGGCGATCATCCATTGAATGGCCTGGCGGTCAGCGATGGGTTGGCCGAAAGTCACACGTTGCTTGGAATAGTTTACCGCCATTTGCAGCAAGCGCTCAGCCGTGCCAACGCAGCGCGAAGCGATGATCCATCGTCCCTGGCCGATCCACTCCATACCCAGCGAGAAACCCTGTCCGACCTCTCCCAGTACGTGGTCTTCCGGCACGCGTACATTCTCGAAGAAGAGTTCGGCCGGTGACCACCCGCCCATGGTAGGTACCGGTCGCGAGATCCACCCCATCGAGCGATCCACGAGGAAACAGGTCACTCCGCCGTTCTGAGGTGGCTTGTTACGATCCGTGACCGCAAAAACCATCGCAAAATCAGCCTCATTACCGCCTGTTATAAATACCTTCTGCCCATTGATGAGCCAGTCTTTACCATCCTTGACGGCGCTTGTGCGAATGGAGGATGGATCAGAACCAGCCCCTGGCTCGGTTAACGCGAAGCACGACTTACGTTCCCCTTCTATGGTCGGGACCAGGTACTCTGCCTTTTGCTGTTCATTGCCTAGATAGAGGATATTGTCAGCGCCTCCCCCGAAATAGAAAGGCACAAGCGTCCGGCCCAGTTCCATCCAGATCAACGAAGTCATTACTGCGCCAAGGTTCGCTCCGCCGTATTCCTCTGGAGTGTTGATGCCCCAGAAGCCCAGTTCTTTGGCCTTCATCTGTAGAGAGTGGTAAAGTGACGGCTCGATGCCTGTTGCATGAAGCCCTTCATTCTCCAACACAACTTTTTCCAGTGGCATCAATTCACGCTCAACAAAACGCCGTACAGTTTCCTGAATCATCTTCTGTTCATCTAAGAGAGAGAAATCCAAGGCAACCTCCTTCTGCTTCAATGGATGAGACGCTTAGTAAGTATATTGTAGCATCTTTGAGAGGACTGCGTGGACTGAAGGAATTGTTGAAATGAACTTGCTATTCTGGGAGCTTGGATGTCAGTGTTACCGAGGGGAATATCCTACTTTTCAATGGTTAACAGCCATTTGTGAAGAAGTCTTAGGTGGCCTGGTCCAGCGCACAGCAACATCAAGCGAAAATCCCTCACCTAATGCTTGTACATAGCGACGCAAGCTATTGAGGGTATACGCATCATAGCCACGTTTCTCCATGCGCGCTACTTGTGCCTGGGAAACGCCCAACCGCCTGGCAAGTTCTACCTGGGTGAGCCCTGCTTTTTGGCGTGCCTCAACAAGCTGCAACCATAGTTCCTTTTTAGCAGTCTCTTCTTCGTAGATCGCTCTATACTCAGGGGTTGCCCACAAACCCTCTTGCCATTCCTGGTATGCTTGCTGCCCTTCTTCAATATAATCGCGTCTTTTTTCCATAGGTTATTTCTGACCTCTCTGTCGCTTCGTGAACTTGTCTAATCGTTGCAATGCTATCTCATAATCTTTATACGAATTTTAGTATATCGGTGATATTCCTGTCAAGCACTAATTACCTTGTACGGATACTGGTAATTCCCTCTTGTTCTCCTTCCCGTTTATCAGCTCCCCCCGCAGTTTTACGGCGAGCTTCAGACATACGTATCATAATGCCTCCCACCAGGACACATATGCCGAAAACCACTCCTATCGCCGGGAGAGGCAGGCGGAAGTTCAATCCATAGAGCAAACTGGCGCCACTTGCTCCTACAAAGCCACCAGCCAGTCCAAAGGCGGAATAGAGGCCCTGTATCCTTGCTCTCGCACCGGCGATCGATGAACTGGCTACTTGTGCATCAACTGCAGGCTGCCCCAGAGAATAGACCACACCATGAACGGCAAAGAGAGCAATGACAAGTAGTACCGAATTCGCCAATCCGTAGATTATATAGAGCGGCACCTGTAACAGGCCGAACAGAAGGATGAGTGTTGAGCGCCGCCTGCGATCAGCGATTCTTCCACCAATCGGCGAGATGATGATGTTGGGAATGGAAAATACAACATAAGCAATACCGATAACTGCAACCGTCGCTCCCAGGTGATCGTGCATCCAGAGAGCCGTCAGCGAAAGGTCGAAACCGACGAACAGGTAGTCGCCAAATGCCAGGATGTATGCACCTACCAGGGGGAGCTTAAAAAGGGTTCGCATAGAGACAGGTTTTCCTTCTTCGCGTGTTTCCTGCTTACTCCTGGTCTTCACATGGATCATTGTCATGATAAGTACAATAGCGACCAGCCGGAAGAGGACCGCGCCGATGAAAGCACTGGCATAGCCAGTGGCTGCCAACAGGCCACCGATGGCTGGGCCTAGCAGGAAGCCTGTATTGAAGAATGAGCTAAAAATACCAAAAGCCTCACCCCGTTTCTCGGATGGTATATCATCGGTGATGAGCGCGCGGGCTGAGGGTAGGAAAGCTGCTGCAGCTGCCCCTTCGGCAAAGCGCAAGACTACAAACAACAGAGGGTCGCTAATCAGAAGATAGACCGCCGAAAGTCCCGCCTGGATAGAAAGGCTGAGAATCATCATCGGTTTGCGTCCCCAGCGATCAGCCAGCCACCCGCTGGGGTATTGAAAGAGGAAATTTGAGACGAGGTAGGATGATGCCATTGCACCGATGATGACTAAAGAGGCGCCTCGCGATTCTGCGTACAGCACGCGCACCGGCGTTACCATACCAATGCCTGTGAAAGCAGCACACACTGCTAATGAGACGGCCAGTAGCGTCCGATTGCGCAACATAAAAGCTCCAACTAGTCAATAAAGAAAGCAGCACAGCATTCTTAAGGGTAAAAATATTTCGAAGGCCCTTATTGTGGTGGATTGACGCATAAAAAAGCGCCTTGCAGCACCAGGATAATATAAAGATTATATTTCCCCCGACCTGGTGTCGCAAGGTTTGCACCCACCATTAATACGCGGGTGAGTAGGATTTTTAGCATGCGCTTGCTATTGTGATATACTGACGATGTTTTTCTATTTAGAACTGAATCCCTGTTCAGGAAAGGAACATTACTCTATCATGAATGATCAGCTTAACCTGCCCCCAAACTATTTTTATCATCGTTTGCCCAATGGCATCGAATTGGTCGGCCAGTATATGCCCAGTCTCAGCTCTATCACCTTTGGCTTCCAGTTCGATGCAGCTGTAATCAACGAACCCGAGGAGAAACTGGGCCTGGCGCATCTATTTGAATATATGCTATTTCAAGGAACAGAGCAGAAGGATGCGCGAGCATTGAACGAGGCTTTTGAGTCGCTGGGCGCGCGTAAAGGAGCCAGCACCGGTCTGGAAACGTCGCAGGTGTGGGCACAGATTGTCAACACCAGGTTTGATGCCGCCATCCAACTTGTCAATGAACTCCTGCTGACATCTACATTCCCTAAGGATGAAATGGAGCAGATGCGCAGTATTCTCCTGCAGGAGATTCGCCGTCGCGATGACGAACCAATGAGCCGTATCTTTGAACTGGTTCGAGCTAACTTTTACAGGGGTACAGCCCTTGCTCGCCTCATACTTGGTACTTCGGAAAGCGTAAACGGGCTGCAAAGACAGGATTTGCACGATTTCTGGAAGGAGCGTTATCAGCCTGACAATGCGCTTTTCGCCATAGCTGGCAAATTCGACTGGGATCACGTGGTTGAACAGGTGCAAACGTTGTTTGGCGACTGGTATGGGCACGCCGCTCCTTCGCCCGAACAACGGCCAGCGCCTGCCACGAACATTGAATTGGAGCACGAGGAGGGAAAGCAGGAGCACCTGGCGCTGATGTTCCCTTTCCCTAACTATACCGATCCCGATTTTTATGCCGCCCAGGTGGTAAGTGAGGTACTGGGTGGTAATATGGCCTCGCGCCTCTTCGTCGAAGTACGAGAGAAACGCGGACTTGTCTATGGTATCTCTGCCGGGCTTGCAAGTAACAAACATATTGGAGGGATGCGCATATATGCTGGCACAACACCCGAACAAGGTCGTGAGTGCCTCAAGGTCATTGTGGATGAACTACGCAAATTGGAGCAGGATGGTATCACTGATGATGAACTGGAGCGAGCCAAAGTCCAGTTGAAGAGCGAGAGTGTTATGCGCAGCGAAGGCTCTGGGGCCCGCATGGGCGCTCTCACTCGCTCCTGGTGGTATGAGCGCAAACTCCGTACCATTCAGGAGGTCAAAGAAGCCATCGACGAGGTAACGAAAGAACAGGTATTGCAAGTGCTGGGCCGTTTTTCTCCTCTGAACCCGCTTACAATTGCCGCTATTGGCCCACTTAATCAGGATGAACTGGTCGGTGATACGCTATAATGGACGGGTCTCGTTCTTTCAAGGGAAACTCAGCAGGGTTCTTAGGGGCGGCAGCCCCTACGCGAGGCGTGGGGTGTCCCCACTCCTCTCTTTCCCCTTAATGCAAATAAGCTGAGGAGGACTTACTATGGCGGAGGAGCAGGATCAAGCCAGGCGTGAACAAATCCTGGCAACTATTGAAGCCAGAGGTGTGCGCTTCGTCAATCTCGAATTTACCGATGTCGTCGGTATGGCAAAATGTGTGACGATACCTATCGAACAGTTTTCTGATTGTCTCGTCCATGGCAAATGGTTTGACGGATCTGCAATAGAAGGCTTCGCGCGTATTGCTGAAAGAGATATGTACCTCTTCCCTGACCTGGATACCTTTGCCATTCTGCCAGGCAAAGTGCACCCGCAGGTGGCAACACCTTCAGCTCTCACTGCATCGACCTCCCAGGTTCGCGATACTGATCTGGTCGCCCGTGTAATTTGTGATGTACGTACCCCTGACGGTGAGCGCTTTGATGGGGATCCTCGTGCCACACTCCTGCGTGCACTGGACGTGGCACGCTCCATGGGTTACAACTTTCTCGCGGCTCCCGAACTGGAATTTTTCCTCTTGCGCTTCGAAGACAAGACTCCCATGCCGCTCCTGCATGACCGTGGAGGTTACTTTGATCTCTCGAACGATTTGGCTGCAGCAGTACGCCGTCAAGTGGTGCTGGCGCTTCAGCAGATGGGTATCAGAATCGAAGCCAGTCATCACGAGGTCGCTGCAGGCCAGCACGAACTTGATTTCGAAACAAGTGATGCCCTGCACGTAGCCGATGGACTGATGACGGCCAGGTACCTCCTCAAGGCAATCGCAGCACAACATGACCTCTATGCGACCTTCTTGCCCAAGCCTTTCTACGGAGTAAATGGCTCGGGCATGCACACACACCAGCAATTAATTAGCTCCGCAACTGGTCAAAATGCCTTTGTTGATGAACATGGTGAGTATGGGCTTTCTGATACCGGTCGCTACTTTATTGCAGGACAATTAGCGCATGCGCGTGCTATGTGCGCGATACTGGCCCCATTAGTAAATTCATATAAACGCCTGGTGCCAGGCTATGAAGCGCCTGTGTTTATCATCTGGGGACGTGTGAACCGCGAAGCATTGATCCGCGTTCCTCGCCCAGGCCCAGATCGCCAGTTGACAGCTCGCATCGAGCTGCGCTGCTGTGATCCCAGTTGTAATCCCTACCTGGCCCTGGCAGTAATGTTGCGGGCCGGTCTTGATGGCATCCAGCGTAAATTGCCGCTTCCCCCAGCTATGGATGAAAGCCTTTTCCTGCGTGACGAGGGCGAGCGCCAGCGTCATCGCTCCAAATTGCTGCCAGCAACGCTCGGAGAAGCCTTAGAGGATTTGCGCGAAGATATGCTGATCCGCGAGACCCTCGGCGACGCAATATATGAGGAGTTCATCGAAGCTAAAAGTATAGAATGGATTGAGTACCGCAAGCAGGTACACCCCTGGGAATTAGAGCGCTATCTACCAGTGTTCTAACACTCCAGGAAACATGCCCAGGCTATTGGACATGATAATAAACCTGACCAAATTCATTTGGCCATCCGTAGGGGCCCGATTATGTACATTAACAAAATAACCAGGTCATCCGTAGGGGCCGATTTATCGCGCCCATCGCCGATTTATCGGCCCTCGCTGGATATCCCGGTATCCTGATTATTTATGTAATCTGCATTATCGGCCAGTAATGCCCGATGATGCACATGGCCGAATTGAACATGCAACATCCATCACCGCGCCCACCGTTCTCGCCCGGGGGATGTCGAGGACCTTGCATGTGGGCGCGGTAAATCGTCACTACCGCCTAATCGTGCGGGCGAACAAGCCAGTAGCGACCCCGTTCCCGCATCATAATCCGCTCATCGATCAACTCGCGGCGCAGGCTTGCATAGTCATCATGGAACGTCTTGAGAATAGCGTTCACCTCTTTTTCTTCATAGAGGCGTCCCCATTCAAAAGAACCTGCCATTTCCTCCATCACATAACGCCTTTTCTTGTACTGTGCCGGAATACTCACGAGGCGACCGTCTTTAATAAAAGTTGCCACTACACGTGCCCGCTCATCGCTTTTAGGCGGCAGCGGCTTACTGGCAAAGAGCAACCTTGCTATGTGCTGTGTGCTCTCAGCCAGATTCTCTATGCCCTCACTATCCAGTTCATAATAGTGATAATTGTTCTCACGCCACACCCGCACCAGACCTGCCGCTACCAGTGACGCGAGATGGTGTGAGACTGTCGGCGGCTTCACATCCAGCACCTGCGCCAGTTCCTGACCGTACATCGGGCGCTCGGCCAGCAAACCCAGGATTCGTATACGCGTCGGGTCCGCCAATGCCCGCCCCATCACGACAAGCAACTTCATCTCTTCCGATGAAAGTCTTGTTTCGGCCTCAAGTTTTTCCAGGTTGTTTTCCATAATTGTCGCCTCCTTTCACAATAATACAATTAGACAATTGTCTAATTGTATTATAAGCAAAATGGAGAAAAAAGTCAAGGGGTCAGGAAATTAGAAAATATCAGCAAAAATTTGACTGACCTGGCAACTAAAACCTGGTAAATGAGGTGACTGTAGAATGTCACCTTCGTAGAGTGTACTATGAAGCTTGAGCACAGCTTCCTCACGCCGGTAGACTTCAAGATAGCGCTCTTGCCAGTTTACAATCCAGTATTCCAGGACGCCACGACGCGAGTAAAGTTTGAGCTTGGCCTCACGGTCTCGAGCTACATTAGTCGTACCTGGTGAGAGAACTTCAACCACCAACTCAGGAGCGGAATGCAGTTTCCCGTCTGGCTGAAGTGCTGTTGTCAGCCGTTCTCGGCTAATCCAAATGATATCTGGTGCCACGTCCTCATCGTCAGCAAAGATCACCCCTGGTGCAGCATTTGCCTTCCCTGCTTTCGTTTGTACACTCCAGGCATCAAGTAGTCCGCCCAATCGAAGACAAATATGCTGGTGATACCAATTCGGTTGTTTCGACACGTACAATTCTCCATCTACGATTTCATACCGCTTGCCATCATCAGGCAATGATTCCAGGTCTTTTGATGTCCAGCGTAACATCGCCATTTTTGCTCCTGCCATTCTAGCCAATCGCCTGGCTGTGTTCTGTATATACGGGAATTATACTACAAATGGGCCTTTAGTGCCTCCCTATATGCCCCCTCATACTTATTGATCATCTCATCAAGTGCGAAGTTCGCTTCGACGTGCGCGCGGCAGCGAGCGCGAGGAATGTCGAACAGGTCATCGACCAGTGCTGCAGCATGCGCGCGTTCGCCCTGTTCAACCAGAAAACCCGTTTCGCCATGGCGAATGATCTCTTCCATGGCGCCACGGCGATAAGCGATCACAGGTGTGCCTGTTGCCATAGCCTCAACGGCCGTCAGGCCAAATGGCTCATCCCACTCGATAGGAAAAAGCAGCCCGAGCGTTTGCCCCATTATCTTCCATAGGGCCAGCCGTTCCAACTGGCCCAGGTAGGTGACACGCTCTCCTGCTGCCAGCAATTTGGGTTGAATGCGCTCTTCGAAGTAGCGTCGATCATAGATGCCGCCAGCGATCAGCAGGCGATATCCTGCCATTGCTGCAATCTCGATGGCTTCCTCGACGCCTTTTTCGGGTGCGATGCGCCCGGCAAACAGCAGCGGAGCCTCTTTTGAATATTTGGGAGAAAAGGGGATAGCATCCAGGTCAAGCCCATTATAAATCACATAATCGATCGGAGTATATTCCGCGTAGGTGCGGGCGCATGCATGCGATACCGCAATCAACGTCGCGGGATGGCCTTGCTGGTGCAGTACTTGTAAAGCGGTATTAATCTCCGGTGAAACTGCCGGGAGATGCAGTGTATGCAGTACCGGAATGTCATATATCAGCATGCTGCAAGCATAAGCAGGCCAGTCGAACGCGTGTACGTGAATTATATCAAACTCGGCGCTCCGCCGCTGCAGCTGCAAGAATAGATCAAGAAAGAGATTTGCCTGCGTGAAGAAGCTTGTATCGGTGGGACGCTCGCGTACCTCACCGGCAAAACTAGCTGGCTGCACGTCACCTGGCACCTCTACAGCCTCAATGTCGATGCCTGGCACGAACGATTCATCCCGGGCGAAGAGCGTTACACTATGCCCGCGCTGTAATAGCCCTCGCGCAAGATCTGCCAGCAGCGCCTGCGCGCCTCCAAGATAAGGCTGGGCAATGACAGATACGAGTGGCGCTACCAATGCGACTCTCATCATTCACCTCGGTAACTGGCAATGTTATTTTCTGTTTCGTACAGCTTCACTTCGTAGAGCAGGTTCCTTGGGAGCGCTTCTGCGAGACGTTCCCAGAACTTGATGGCCAGCACCTCTGTGGTGGGAATGCTGCTTTCTAACCAGGGGACATCATAGTTCAGGTGCTTGTGATCGACCCCATTTATTATCTGCTCGCTCACAGCATGCTTGAGTTCAGTCAGATTCATTACCATACCAGTTTGTGGGTCAGGTGTGCCTCGTATTGTGACTTCCAGCACATAGTTATGACCATGTCCATTCGGGTTAGCACATTTCTCATAGACGGCGTAATTCTCTGCCTCGCTAAGCTGATTGCTCCATAAACGGTGGGAGGCGCTGAAACTTGTGCGCCTTGTCAGGTAGACCATCTTCGTATCCCTTTTATTTCATGCATTGCTGAATATTTCAAGATTTGTTCCGCTCAGCATTCTGCCTGTGTCATCTGCCAGGAAGAGTAAAATCTCGGCGAGATCATCGGCAGTCATGCCGGCATTCAAGTGCGGCGCAGCCTGGCGGAGCATCTCAGTATCAACTGCACCCGGGCTTACTGCGCATACGCGTATATTGTATGGATTGCCTTCTACCGCCAGGATTTCGGTTAAGCTGGCTACGCCAGCTTTCGAGACATTGTACGCGCTCAATCCAGGAAACTTCTCTACACCTCTCACGCCTGAAAGCGAGGAAAGATTGATAATCACACCAGAGCGTTGTGCCGCCATCACGCGAAAAGCTTCAAGGCAACATAGGAACGTGCCACGCAGGTTGACTCCAATAACCTGGTCCCAGGTGGCTGTGTCCATTTCAACAAATGGGCGTACAGCCACTATTCCCGCGCAATTCACCAGGATATCAACGCGCCCATAGTCGTGCATGACTTGTTGAAAAAGGGCCTGCACATCTCCCTCGTGGGAGACATCACCTGTAATGGGCATTACGGCATATCCCTCACGTGTGATTTCGCTGGCAACTTCATCTAGAGCGGCAGGTGTACGGCTGAAGAGAATGACCCGCGCACCTTCGCGCGCAAAACGGATCGCGGTAGCGCGGCCAACGCCACGACCCGCCCCCGTTATGATGGCAACACGGTCTTTGATGCTCATATAATGATTATAGCACCCTCGTCCCTGTCAGGACACTTGTTGAAACAAATTGACATCTGTTATAATGATGCGAGCAACGAATAATAAGTGAGAACTACTTTGTATGCCTTTTCTTCTGATCTGCCGCGTGAGGGGAGCATGACAACAAACACCAAACTCAAAGGATTGTTCACCGAATTTGGGCTGGTGGAAGTCCTGCAAATGATGCAATTGGGAGCGATGACAGGTGCCATCCATCTAAAACAGGCAACGGGACGCATCGGTATCGTTTACTTCAAAAATGGAAAATTAGCCAGTTGTTCAGAACTCGATGAAGGTGCCTTGACGCTCGGCGATGTCTTGCAACAGCTTGGCATGGCAACCGCCCCACAGATAAATTTTGCCTTTTCACAGCAGTTGCAAGATCCCTTTGGCAAGCGTATCGGTGAGCGCCTGGTCGAAATGGGTGTCATCACCAATAACCAGCTGAAGGAGGCTCTGCGCACAAAAGCCATATGGACGATGCGTGAGTTGGCGTTGTGGAAAGAGGGAGCCTACGAGTTTGTTGCCAGCCCTACTGGTCAAACCGAGTCAATCTTGCCCTATGGCGAGGAATCTCTCGGGCTTGAGGTCGTGGGTGTGACCATGGAGATGATGAACTACTGTGATGAGTGGGAGCAACTGCGCCAGTATTTACCACAAGGCATGCATACACTGCTACAAATGGCTCCTGCCATTCCCTATTCCATCCAATTAGATGCTCGAACTCTCGAACTGCTGGGAGCCATCAATCGTCATCGCAGCGTACGGCGCATAGCCGGCGCAATCCGCCGCCCAGAGTTAGAGGTGGCGCGCGACCTGGCGTACCTTGTGCAGCAGAAATTTGCGCTGCAAATCGTACCGAAAGATAAGCCCTATGCGAGCGGTGACGAGCGTAATCTACGACTTCCTGATCCTGCCGAGAGATTGCGTATGGAGAGCTTTCAGCTAATGAACCTTCTCAGTCGCATGGAGCAGGAATGGCTCAGCCGCAACACTCCTGAAAGGCAATTAACCGCCCTGGCCGAATTCGTCAACTGGACCATGGATGCTCTCTTCGAAGCATGTCAGGCCAACGGCACTGAATTAGATCCGAACACCCTGGAGGGATTGCTCGCCCGTAATAAGCTGCTTTACATGGGCAACTACAGGTTTATCATCGAGAACAATACCATCGATGTCGATAATTTTACTGCCCTGTGCCACGAAGTTCTGCAAGGCGAAATTCAGAAGGCCGGAGACTTCTTTGAGGAAGCCTCCATCGTGCTCCAGCGTATCTTATTGTGTATCTTCGACTCGATCAATGGGCGTGTTGCCTCCATCTATGATCGCCTGGAGAATCAGGAGGTGTGGGAAGCCATGTTCACACAATTTGGCCTGCCACGAGGATAGATGGTAAATAAGCAACCGGGTAATAACTCGAAAAAGCCACGCCGGTTGATACGACTTCGCTGGGCAATATTGATCGTCGCGCTAATTGTCATCATAATTCTGGCTGGAGAGCTGTACAGCCAGCGCCGGATGATTGGCTCCTTGCTTACAGGTTCCCATTTTGTGGGTGGCAACTCGGCTGTTGCCAATCTAGAACTACCTCCAGGCTTTCGGGCCAACGTCTTCTACTCCGGTCTGGCATCTCCTCGCTTCATTACATTCAGCCCCGATGGTACGCTGTTTGTCGCAGAACGGGGCGCCGGAAGCATCGTAGCCCTTCCAGACCCTGATCGTACTGGCAAGGCTGCAGGCAAAAAAGTAGTAATCAGTGGACTGAACGACCCTACCAGCCTGGTTTTCTATAACGGCGCGCTCTACGTCGGAGAACAATCGCAAGTCAGTCGCTTTACGCTGGGACCAGAATTAGAGGTGACAAGCAGGCAGGTTACCGTGCCTGGCCTGCCCACCGGCGGGCAACATACCACCCGCACGGTACTGGTCGGGCCAGATGGCAGGCTCTACGTCTCCATTGGCTCGACCTGCAACGTCTGCGTAGAGTCAGACCCGCATCGGGCTGCCGTCTGGGTCTACAACCTGGATGGCAGCAATGGCCGCCTCTATGCTCGCGGGCTGCGCAACGCCGTTGGCATGGCTACCGACCCCTGGAACAACCAGGTCTGGGTCACGGTCAACGGGCGCGACTACCTGGGCGATAACTCACCACCCGAAACTGTCTATGCGCTGCAAGATGGCGCTAATTATGGCTGGCCCCGTTGCGAGGCGGGAGACATCATCGATCCTGACTTTGGACAGCCAGGTGACTGCAACGGTATTGTACAGCCACTCATCAAAATGCAGGCACACTCAGCCCCGCTTGGCCTGGCATTCTACAACGCTGGCCAGTTCCCCCAGCAATATCACGGGCTTTTCGTAGCATTTCATGGCTCATGGAACCGCAGCGTGTCCACCGGTTACAAAGTTGTCTTCATTCCCTTGGACGCCAACGGGCAGATCACTGGCCCCGCGCAAGACTTTGCCACGGGCTGGCTGGTGAATAACGACACCGCTACCGGTCGCCCCGTCGGCCTGGCAGTAGGGCCAGATGGCGCGCTCTACGTCAGCGACGACAAAGGGGGCATGATCTACCGCATTACCTATAATGAACCTTAACACATTGGTAGGGGCCCGATTTATCGCGCCCCCTGCCTGCCTTATCCCCGATTCCTGGTGGAACCCTTTGTATCTTCGTTTGTATAGTATGAAAACCATATGGTATACTGTCTCTATGTTATTGTCGCATCAAGTAGCGCATGGGCCGGGCTATTAGGAGGAAGCCACGGTTGACGAGGTGGAGGCTGTTCGGATTGTCAGCGGGGAGCCTCCAGGGTACGTCACTACCCTGAGAAGGTAGCGCGCAACCCCCGCCGGTAACGGCTGGAACAAAACGCTATCAGTGATGTAGGTAGAAACCTGTTTGGCCATTGGAGGGAAATGTAGGGGCGGGGAGGTGAGGAGTGGTGTGGGGGCGCTTGCGCCGCCCTCAATCATCTCAGCCCCCGAATCTTGGTGGAATCTTCCGCCTTCCTCCCCTGGCGTTGTTTCACCCTACAATAGAAAATAGAAAGGATACCCGACCCCATGTGCGGTATCATTGGCTACGTCGGCCCGCAGGGGACCGATGTTACTACCATATTGCTTGAAGGCCTCAGCAAACTCGAGTATCGCGGTTATGACTCCGCGGGCATCGCAGTACTTACCTCAAACGGCACGCTCGCACTACGCCGCCGTGCTGGCAAAATTGCCAACCTGGTGGCTACAGTCGAGAATGACTCGCGACCTGAGCCAGGTCCTCTCGGGATAGGTCACACCCGTTGGGCGACGCATGGCCGTCCCAACGATGCCAACGCCCATCCACATCCCGACTGCACTGGCGTACTGACGGTGGTGCACAATGGCATCATCGAGAACTACGCCGAATTGCGCTCTGAATTAGAGCGTGAAGGACACACGTTCCTGTCCGAGACAGACACCGAAGTCCTCTCGCACCTCATCGAGCGCTTCTACTTTGGTATAGCAAAGCACGATCTTGAGCAAGCGGTACGTCTAGCTTTGCAGGTCGTCACTGGCGCCTATGCCATTGCCGTTGTCAGTTCTGAGCAGCCAGACCTGCTGATCGGTGCGCGTTACGGCGGCGGGCCGCTGATCGTTGGCATTGGCGAGGGTGAGCAGTTCCTGGCATCGGATATCCCTGCTATTCTCAAACACACGCGCCGCGTTCTCATCCTGGATGAGGGCGAAATCGTATCCCTGCGTCCCGCTGGCGTCTCGCTCAGCAAAAACGATGGCACGCCTCTACAGCGGGAACCCTTGACCATTGAATGGGACGTGGAATCGGCTGAGAAAGGCGGCTATCCCCATTTCGTGCTCAAAGAGATTCACGAACAGCCGGACGCTCTACGCCGCGCGTTAATGGGCCGGGTTCGCGAGGGGAAGTTGCACCTGGCGGAGTTGGAGCAGATGAAACAGGCCGGCTTGCTCGATAAAGTGCAGCGCATCGTGATCGTCGCCTGCGGCACTTCCTATCATGCCGGTTTAATCGCCAGGTATGTAATCGAGCAGTGGGCGCGTATTCCAGTAGAGACGATCACTGCTGCCGAGTTTCGCTACTGCGACCCCATTGTAGGGCCTGAGACATTGTGTATCGCGGTGACGCAATCGGGAGAGACGGCGGATACGCTCGTAGGCATCCGGCAGGCCCGTGAACGTGGAGCGCCAGTCATTGCCATTACCAATGTCGTCGCCAGCGCGATCACCCGCCTATCCGATGCCGTATTGTACCTGCAGGCGGGGCCAGAGATCGGCGTCGTGGCAACGAAGACGTTTATTACATCTGTTACAGTGCTCTATCTCCTGGGCTTGTACCTTGCCCGCCAGCGCGGGCGTATGACAGACGGAGAGATAGGACAGGTGCTGGAGGCGCTGGAGCATATCCCCGGCCAGATTCAAGGAGTGCTAAACAGCGCCATGAGTCCCGCTGATCTGATCGAGCCGCTGGCCAAGCACCTTTCGCATTGCAGCAGCATGATATTCATCGGGCGTGGTGTAGGCTTCCCCACCGCGTTAGAGGGTGCCCTCAAGCTCAAGGAAATCTCCTACATTCATGCCGAGGGTCTGCCCGCCGGAGAGTTGAAGCATGGCTCTATCGCCCTGCTCGATCCAGACACCCCGCTCATAGCTGTAGCGACAGCTTCGCACGTCTATGAGAAGGTCGTAAGCAACATGCAGGAGGTACGCGCCCGCGACGCTCGCGTCATAGTCGTAGCAACGGAGGGAGATCACTCAATAAAGCAGCATGCTGACGACGTGCTCTATGTCCCCGCCACAATAGAAGCCTTGAGTCCCCTACTGGCAGTCATCCCGCTACAACTGTTCGCCTACCACGCAGCAGTCGCACGCGGGTGTAACGTGGATCAGCCACGCAACCTGGCGAAATCAGTGACAGTGGAGTAAAGGGGGGTTGATTCGCGACGTGGGTGTTGTAGGTGTCAAATAAGCTTTGGCACTGAAAATAAAGTCTTACAATTAAAATAAAGTTATACACTGAACAGTGGTCGGCCTTCGAAGTTTATCAAAGGTCAGCTGCTGTTTTATTATCTAAAAACAGCAAGACAATTCGGGCCGCTGCTGAAGCATCAGCTCGATAGTAGTGATGAGTTCGGCTCTGTCACGCCTCGGGAGTTCTTAATTCGAGATAGTTAGCTTTTTTGTCATACAAATGTTTTTCCGCTCTTCTGGAGAACAGCAGATACATCACAGCAGATGAAGCAGGAAGAAGCAAGCTAGAGAACGCTCTCGAGCCACTTATCGAGAGCAGCTCTGAGTCGCTTGTTTCTCCACTGATACCATGCTTGCAGCCATTGATCATCGAGGAGATGTAAAGTATCTTTAAAGCGGCGAAACGCGCCTTTGCCGTTTAATGCCATGGATAATTTTTCGGCGGCATGTTCGTCGGCGGGAGCGACCATTTCGTCCACGAAATCGACCATCCACTGGTAAGCGACATGGGAGGGGATGCGCTCAATGGCAACATAGTCGTTGCTCCCATCGATGTCTTCCAACAAGCGTTCATCCTCGTCGGACAGGCCGATATAGTCTGAAAAGAAGGCCACTTCGCCTGTGACCAGATTCAAGAAATACTTGTTCGCTAGGTCTGAGTCTTCCATCGCGATTTCAAGCATGTCCAGGTCAATGGATTTTCCGTTGGGAAGGGTGATCATGTGATACTTCTCCTGATGTGCAGGGTTTCATCCCACAGAAGTTTCTTGCATGGACTCAGGCACCATACAAGCTGATTTCTTTCTGCCGAGCATAACGCTGGATTTCATGGACGTCCGTTATGCCCTTGACGATGGCCTCCTGAATCCATTCGTACATCTCGTATTTATTTTGATAGAGCCGATTACTGCAAAAGATGTTGCGACGAGCAAAAGGTGGCGGTGTCGTTCTCCGCGTATGTTCTCGGATAGCTGGATCGTCCGCACGTTGGGTATACCACCAGGGAGTATCAAGAATATAGGAGGAGTCGTGTACCCACTCTGGGCAGGGTTGGTGATGGAGCTCACAAAGGTATTCGACAGATGCAGCGCAAAAAGCTCCCCAACGCTGGGTATATTCGGTTTCCTGCTCTGGCTTGATCAAAGGTTCCTTTACCAGGTCAGGTCGGATACACTTTGCATAGCCATACCAGGCGTTGGAAAAATCTCCCAGAGCTGTCCAAGGTTCTTCTCCCTGGCAAATCCGTTGATAAGCGTACGCCATGGTATCGATCGTTGCAGGGAGCGGTGGCGGTTCTTTATGCCGGTCAGCGTATTCTTGTGCCATGAGGCGCAGGGTTTCAAATTTCATAGTCAGCCTTCTCTCCCAAAAAGTCGGTTCAGAGCGTTTTCGATACTTTCGGCATTCTTCTGTTGCCCCTCTGGTAAGATGTACCGATCCAATACCTGTTGAGCCTGTTTGCGCGTCCGGATCTGCGTTTTCGGTAGTAGTATAGCACAATCAGCAAGGTCTTTTTGGCGTCCCGCGATGATTTTGAGTGCAAGAATATACTCGCTGGCTGGGGCATAGACATGGAGTGGGCCAAACCGTTTCCACAGCTTGCCATCAGGCACGATCACTTCATCGTACACAAGCATCTGAGCAAGATAGTTCAACCAGTCAGCATCGAGGTCGTGTTTTTGTTTGATAACTTGGACGCTCTCACGTAGCAGAGCATAAGCTCGTTGCAATCCATCTTCGTCGAGCCAGAAGATGTCTATGTCGTTGGTAGAACGGGTTGTATTGGCGAGTAGGAGCATGTATGCGCCCCCTATCAGAAGGACGCGAACCGGCTTCTTGAGTCCTCGGTTTTTTAGTTCTGCCCCCAGCTCAGCAAGGTAACATTCTATATCTTCTGCTTCTATCTTTGCCTCCCAAGTTATCTGTTAAAGAAAAAGATTAGCTTTACTATACCACAGCATGATACTCCTTACCCTCTATTTGGTCGAGCAGAAAGATTTGACTCAACTTTTCTCATTCAGAATAGGGAACAACTTTATTTTGCCCGTAATACCCATTCAAGGAGTTCAAGAGATGTCTTGGGAACGACTTAAATTTACATTAATCTCATGTATTCAAGCGTGAGAAGGGCCCATTTGGAGAACAACTTTATTTACCGTCTACATGTGTAGGTGTCAAACAAAGTCTTACACGAGACACGCTTGCGGTCACCAATCATCTAAGGTGATTGCCAGTTGCTTATTGTAGAATTTTAATAAAGCCGCTCCTAATCGGATCTGAATGATAACCTTGCAGACTTTGACCAGCTAGGAATTTGCTCTATTGAAGAATGGTAGAAATACACCAGCAAAGGGCCATATCATAAAATCTTCTCCAAATCGGATGAAGAGAAATGCTGCTTGAATATCTGTTTTCTCACCAAGAGTTGCTATTGAGCTTGTAGATGACCGTATATTGAGCTTTTTTGATAGGTGCATATGTTCTAGTTCCATGTTATAATAGACGGGCTCACAAAGAAAGGGGTCTACCATACGCTGTGTAAAGAGCATTCCATATCTATATAGGTTCACCTTCATTATCGATAGCAGAGGTAAGAAAGATCAATGAGTTCCGATCCAAATCAGTCCGAACGTTTCTTCGTTCCTAAGGAAGTTATTCGTTTTCTAGTTGCTATAACTCTGCCAATGCACTCAGATAAGATATTGAATATAAATCTTGATCCGAGTCTTCTCACTCCCGAAATTAAGAACAAAGTTGATAAAGATCCTGATTTTGTCAAAAGCAATCCCGCTCCAGAGGACTTTAAGAAGTTTGAACAAGCCTACGATATAATATTGTGCGGTCCCACCTTTGGTATACCAGCCGAGCGGCTTCCTGGTGGAAGCAGTGAGCCAGGTGAGGAATTCTGGTTGAAGTGGGGAATTCATCATCTTAGCGGAAGTGGTCGTTTGTTCACGGTCAATAGAAATGGGACTGTCTGGCTATTTATGTGTGCCGCTTGGTACCTCCTTCGATTGTGGCAAGTGTTGATGCTGAGCCTGGTGCGCACGATAGCTGTCGACGGCCATCATATCGAGAATGACGCAGTGATGCGTCACACGGTCGATTGCCGCCATCGTGGTCATCGGACTCTTGAATATTCTCTCCCATTCGCTAAAGACGAGATTGGTCGAGATCAGCACCGATTTGGATTCATAGCGTTCGGCCAAAAAGGTAAAGAGCACCTCCATTTCATCGCGGTCATGTTGCACGTAGCCAATATCATCCAGGATGACACAGGCATATTTGTCCAGTTTCGCTAACTCCTGAGGCAAGCGCAAATCGCGCTTGGCAGCCAGCAGCCGTTGCACGAGCGTACTCGTGGGCGTCCAAAACACCGCATGCCCGGCCAAAATGAGCTCATACCCAAGGGCGGCGAGCACGTGACTTTTCCCAACCCCTGGTTTTCCGACTGCAATCACATTGACTGCTTGCTCCAAGAAGGCCCCCGGCTTGAGGCGCTCGATTTGGAGCTGTAGCGTGGGAGAGAGCCATTTGAGATCAAACGTGCGGAAGGTTTTCTCCAGAGGTAAGCCCGATGCTCGCAAGAGCCGTTCGGTGCGTCGTTCCTGTCGCAGCGCCTCTTCCTGTCTGGCGAGTTCATGCAAGTAGGATTCATGTGAGAGTCCCTCTTTGGCCGCACGCAAGGCCAGATCAGCGAAGTGCTTGGCCATGCCAGCGAGCTTGAGTCGATCCAGAATGGCTTTGAGTTCTTGATGCCGATTGGTGGCGCTAGACACAGGCCCTCCTTGCTGACGGAATGAGCTGATCATAGGATCCTAAATTCAGTTCAGGCGTACTGAGGACCGGAACCGTCCGCATCGTTGGCACTTGCACCAGATCGCGCACCGTCAAAAACGAGGGGAGCTTGTGTTCTTCCAGCACAATCTGTAAGGCCATCTCGACCTCAGCTTCAGACGTGGTCGCCGCCAGGTGCAAAATACGCACATACTCCCGATTCGCCCGTGCTCCTGCACCAGAGACGAGCCGGTCATACGCCTGGCGGAAGGTCGTTGTGGGGAACAGGTCGTCTCGATAGCGATAGGCGGCAAAGGCACCGGGCTTGCGCACGAGCGCATGGATCACATGGTGATAGTCAATCCGATGCTGCTGCTTGCCAACCAAACGAGGAATCTCAAAGACCCGTGTGGTTCCCACATAGCCCTCCAGGTGTTCTGAGCGCACGCGCACCAAAATGGTGGTGCCGATCAAGCGCGAGGGCACCGAGTAGCGGTTGGTGGCGACCGTAATCGTTGAGAACGGCGACACCACCACGCGCAGTTCTTTGCACGGGGCCAGTTCGCGGCTGGGAAGCGGGCGCAGGATTGTTTTTTCTGCAGCAAACTTCTCAGCTCTGGTTTGGTTGCGTTTGTGGATGAGATTCTGCAAGAAATGTTCATAGGCAGCCCGCGTGGCAAAATCACGAGAAGCGCGCACGCGCAGGGCCTGGTCCACGGCCTCTTTGAAGCGATGATGGGATTGCTCGACATCCCCATTTTCATGGGCCACGCCGGTATTGTTCCAGGTCGGCTGCATGCCATAATGGGCCATCAGCGCCTGGTAGCGCAGCGTCCACTCTTCTTTTTCCGGCTGGCGCAGGTGCCGCACTGCCGCACTCAAATGATCGGTGCGGTGCTGCTGTGGAACCCCGCCAATCTGCCACAAGGCTCTTTCGACCCCTTCAGCCAGGGCTTCAAAGGTCTCGCTGAAGCAGATGCTGGCTGCTTCCACGTTCGAATAGGTGAGCACGAAATGATAGACCAGGTGGGGAAACGGCTCTCCTGCAATCGTGACGCCCAGGTCGTCCATATGGGTAAAATCGGACTCTGCTCGTTCGCCTGGCGTATGAACCTGTTCAAAGATGACGTCTTTGTCGGGGCCATGCAGCGCTTTCCATCTGGCAATATGGCGCCGCAAGGTACGATCCTGCGTCGGGCGATAGCGCTCAGGATGCCGCTGGCACAGCAGCGCGAACAACGTCGTCGACTGCAGAGCCGGATCGCGTTCGAGTTGTTCAACCACCCAGGGCCAGTCTTCTTCGAAGGGGTTCGAACGCGTTGACCAGTCATGAGGATGCTTGAGCTCTGAGGGCAACTTCGCGGCCTGCTCGTATTTACGGGCGGTGCGCTCGCTCATGCCCGCGCGTGCTGCCGCCACTTTTTGGGAAACGCCTTTTCGTCGTTCAGACATATATAATTTGACCTCATAATCGTTTTTCATACGACACCACCTTTGTTCTTGATTGATGGTGTCATGCTAGGCTATGTTCACTCGCTTGTCGAGGAACATGGCCTTTTTGTGTCCGCAGTGGTGCGGATAAAACGCCGCCGGTTTCCTGCGAGCTGGCGCCTGCTGTTCTTGCCCCCTCCATGCTATCCCCACCAGAACAACAGGCTTCGCTCGCATCCTCTGCATTTCGCCTCGACTGCCCCCCTCCCGCCACCCCACCTCAGTCGATCAAAATGCAGAGGCATCTGCCTCCTCTCTGTCATGAGAGAGCTGAGTACCCGGATGCAGGTTTAGTGAACTCTCTCTGCGCCTTTCTTTGGCTAGATCGAGTCGACCTCCTGTTCGATGTACCAGATCTAGGCGGTAAGGATAATCTCCCATCATCGGTCATTTCTATTGTCCATCAACAGCTGGTCGTTTCTGCACAATATGCTTGCGTATCAGACCGATGGAGATAAGACCACGGCCTTTGAGATCTGCGAACAGCTTGGCTGGCAGGCTCCGGCTGCGGTCTTCGTGCCGACCGGAACGGGCACCAATCTGTTTGGCCTGTGGCAGGGCTTTGTCCTCTTCAAGGAACTGGGGTTTATCGACGCGCTCCCACGTATGTTTGCCGTCCAGCCGGTGGGGGCGGCCTCGCTAGTCGCCGCCTGGGAAGCGCAGCAGTCCGTCCCCTCTGTCTTGGGGCGCATTGAGCCGAACCTGGCACCGCCGATCAGCCATCGCGTCAGCGGGTACCACGCCTATCAAGCCATACAGGAATCAGTTGGAGGGGCGGTCGCGGTCACTGATGAGGAGATGCTGGCAGCGATGAAAGATCTCGCGTCTTACGAGGGAATATACGCCGAGGCGGCCAGTGCCGCCGCGCTGGCGGGAATACGGCGTGCGCTGGCGATAGGTCTTCTCGCTCAAGAGGAGATCCGTCAGGCAGGCATCGTTGGCATTCTGACCAGTCACGGGTTGAAGAACAGCCTGGCGCTGGCAGGAGTTTTTCCCTCTCCACTGATGGTCGAAGGGACATGGGAGGTTCTGCGAAGCTCCCTTGAATTGAACAGGTAGCACTCGAGTCAGGGAGCAGCTGTTCACCTGCCCAACCGTTCCAGGAGTTCCCAGGCGTGATCGGGTGCGTGCCATGCCGATCTGCGCACCGCGAAGCGCGAAGTCCATGCGAAGCCGTATCTTCGGCGAGGGATGAGAACTTCCTTGCGGGGTACCGTTCGCAGCTCCGCAAGGAGCTGTTCCCGAACCACTGCTTCCTGCTCGGCTACATGAGCCGCATCGGGGTGCCGAAAGGCAGGTCCAAACGCAGAGAGGTGCATCCGCTCTGTCTCCAACAGGTGCAGTCGTACCGCGCTCGGAGATCGCCCTCGCTCAGGCTTCAGGTCGCGGAGGTCTGCTGGAATACAGTGCAAATCGTCGTCGAAGGTGGCCCAGCAAGCCGTGAGAAGATCCAGGTATCGCTCAATTTCCTCCTCCGTGAGCGGCTCTAGATCAGACGTGAGAGGAACACCAGGCGCCCCGAAGTCAGTCGTCGCTGTTCCCGGTATCAGCTCGACAATCTCGAACGCTTCGATGGAGGAAGGTGTAACGAAGATGAGACCTGCGCGCTGGGCCACCTGCGCATAACGCAAGCCAGCGGTGACGAGCTGGTTCAGCGCTTTCGCCTCATCTTTGCCTGCTCGACACCACCCGATCCACTCGAGCGCCTGCGCGAGCATGCGACCTTTGGGTCCCGTCTCAAGAGCAACTGCAAATCTCTGCATACCGACTCTCTCACGATCCTGTTACTTACGACTCCTTGACGATCCTCAGTGGAAGATACCGCCTTCAGAATGGCCGCCAGTTCTTCGCCAGATTGACCAGGGAGCACCACTACGCAAGGAAACATGTGAATATGGCGTCTCCAATGAGGCTGTGCGTCGTGTCATTGACGGTGCTCGTCGCCGCTCAAGCGTACACTTTAGAACGGATAAGTTAAGTGGCCAGCACACATATGTAAACCCGCAAGTTATGCCTGGCTCCCTGAAAACAGGCATGGAGGATTACGAAACATGTTAGTCATGGTTATCTACGGGGGTGGCTCGCAGTTTTTTGATCAGACCTGTGCGACGCTTCGCACTGAGCCTGCGCACCCGGCTGGCGGGGGTCGGACGGGTTGGTTTGCGTGGAGCTACGACGCGCTGCCGTTGCTCTAGCCGTCGAGCCATCCGCGCGAAAGCGGCTTCGCGGTTGGCATGTTGTGATCGCCGTTCTGTAGCCGTCACGATGATTCCGGTGGGTCGGTGCACCAGTCGCACGCCTGTTTCAACTTTGTTGCGATGCTGCCCGCCAGGCCCGCTGGCAATGAAATACGCTATATCGCTATCGCGCTCTAACGATGCGCGGTCGGTTGGATATCTTTCAGACAAAGTATGCCATCCTGTTATATCTTGTTCTCTACGAAGATTATGATGAAAAAGGTCCTCTTTGCAACTCAGGTTTGTTTTCTTGCGTGTTGATGTAGTTAAAATGCGTCCTATACGTCATGATACTGAGTTTGGCGCACCCCCAACGTAAGTGTGGCACATGTTACAGATTGAAGAGAAGGTTGTCGTATTCTATGCGGATTAACCAGGGAGCCCGGCCTCTTCTCGCTTCTCCAGCTTTCTTCTAAACACTCAAAATGTCTATCCTTGGTGCTCATTACAGAAAACAGAGGCTACCCAAAAGGACAGGATCATGCTGCCCCTATGAACGATGTGTTCCTGGTAGCAGAGATGATACGCTTCACTACAGGTGTTACAGCAGCACATTTTTGCCTGTGAATACAATGTTTAATGCAATTCAATTACTAGATTCATCAGCAAGAAAACATCCAGAAAGGAGGATGCGATGGTTAAACTCTACGCAGCACTCGAAACGGCACTGGCCGTCATCCACCAGCAAACAAGGCGGGTGGAGCGTCGAGTTGCACCTAGCAGGCTCACAGCCACAATGCATAGCAGAAGATCCTTTACAGCCGCAACGGATCTATTGCGGGACATTTGACCAGGGACTGTGGTTTAGCAACGACGCAGGCTCAATATGGAAGCACGTTGATGAAGGTATCCCCCATAAGCAGGTCACATCGGTCGCCGTCAGCCAGGTGGAGCATATAACTGCTTCTAGCGTTGTCTACGTAGGGACCGAACCAAGCTCCATTTTCCGTTCAGAGGACGGGGGCTCAACGTGGCTGGACCTCGCCTCGCTCCGCCAGCTCCCATCGGCCCCTACCTGGAGCTTCCCTCCCAGGCCATCCACCCATCATGTGCGCTGGATCACGCCAGATCCCCTGGTGGCCGGACGCGTCTTCGCAGCAATTGAAGCCGGAGCCCTGATACGCAGCCACGATGGAGGCTAAACGTGGGAAGATCGTTAGCCGGATGGTCCAGTTGATACACATATGCTGGTCATGCATCCTCTGGCGCCCGATTACCTCTACTCAGCAGCCGGCGATGGCTTCATGCATCCAGGGTATGGCTTCGCAGAAAGCCATGCTGGTGGCGACACCTGGTTTCGTTCAGGAGAGGGATTGCAGCATCATTATCTCTGGGGAATTGCTGCCAATCCTGTCGATCC
>Ga0187846_10000291_pt1 | contig 30469 bp, 28 predicted proteins | sample TC_taG_FD_161473 | JGI IMG/M metagenome (GOLD analysis project Ga0187846, IMG submission 161473) | Biofilm microbial communities from the roof of an iron ore cave, State of Minas Gerais, Brazil - TC_06 Biofilm (v2) | ecosystem: Environmental > Terrestrial > Deep subsurface > Cave > Wall biofilm... | reverse complement strand
CGAGGCGATCGACGCGGTGCTCGCCGGCATCCCCGACGCGGATGCGGCGCAGGCCTGTTTCCGCGCGGGCGTCGGACGGACGGTCACGGTCGCCGTGGGCGGAAAGATGGATTCGGTTCACGGGGCCCCGGTGACGTTGACGGGGACGGTCGACCACCTGTACCACCCACCCGCTTCGTCGCAGGAGACGGGCCTCGCCACGCTGAGGGCGAACGGGATCCTGGTACTCATCTCCGACCGGCGATACGTGTACCACAGTCCGGCCGACTTCCAGAAGGCCGGCGTCGATCCGCTGCGGCACAAGATCGTCGTGGTGAAGCTGGGATATCTCATGGCCCCGCTGCGCGACATCGCGCCCCGGGAAATCCTCGCCCTGACGCCGGGCTACGCCGACATGGATTTCACCCGGCTGCCGTACAAGTTTGTGACCCGGCCGATCTTTCCGCTGGACGCCGACGTGCGGTGGCATCCGATCATCACCAACGTGGCCGGGTACGCGGAGGATCCCGCGTAGCAGACTCCGGACCAATGGGGGGAGGCAATCATGCCCGATCTGGTTGAATTTGAACTGATGCGCCCGGCGCAGATCGTTGAGGCTCGGCGGCGATGTCCCATCGCCTACCTCCCGATCGGGCCGCTGGAGTGGCACGGCCCGCACCTGCCGCTGGGAACCGACGGGATTCACGCCCACTGGATCGCCGTGGAGGTGGCGCGGCGCGTGGGCGGCGTGGTGCTCCCCCCCTATTTTCTCGGCACCGACACCGTGCGCCCCACCGACGGTCCGCAGGGGGTCCGTCCCCTCGGCTTCAAGGGAGACGAACGGATCGTGGGCATGGATTTCCCGGACAATCCGGTGAAGAGCCTGTATATCGAGGAGGGGGCGTTCGCCGTCGTCGTCCGCGAGATCATCAGGCTGATCAAGCTGGATCCGTACCGCCTCGTGCTCATCATCAACGGCCACGGTGCCCCCAACCACGTGCGGGCGCTGCGCCGGCTGGCCGCGGAGGAATCCGACCTTCCCCGGGTGCGCGTCGTGTACGAGACCGCATCGTCGTCGGCGCCGCCGCCGCTCGACCCCGGACACGCCGAACGCGGGGAAACGGCGCTGATCATGTCCGCGGTCCCAGGAAGCGTCGACGTGAAGACCCTTCCGCCGAAGGAGAGCCCGCTCCGCTATCGCGACTACGGGATCGTGAACGGCTCCGCGTTCGATGGCCGTCCCACTCTCGATTTCGCCGTCCCGCGCGATTCAGATCCGCGCTACGCCACGAGCGAAGAGGGGGCGGCGATGCTCGCGCGCGAGATCGAGCGGCTGGTCACCCAGGTACGGAAGTATCTGGCCGAGACGGTGTCGTAGGCGGCGACCCGGAGACCGTAGGCGCCGACAGGCCGTTAGCGGATGCGAATCACGTGCCGATGACCCCGAGATCCGCCAGAGCCGTCACCCTGGTCGCGCCGCGCACATATGAGCTGCGCGAGTACCCACTCCCCGATCCCGCGCCCGGGTGCGTGCTCGTGAAGATGGAAATCTCGGGCATCTGCGGAACCGACAAACACACCTACCTGGGATACACCACCCAGTACGCCGGCACCGGGGCCCCGCGGGAGATTCCGTTTCCGATCATCCAGGGACACGAGAACGTCGGCACGGTCGCGGCCATCGGCGGAGACGGGCGCTACGCGGATTTTGAAGGCGTGCCGTTGCGCGTGGGCGACCGCGTCGTGGTGGGGGCAAACGTCGCGTGCGGGCGCTGCTACTACTGCACGCACGACTTTCCATACTACCTATGCGAGCACATGGTGGACTATGGAAACAACATGAGTGCAGCCACGCCCCCACACCTCTTCGGCGGATGGGCGGAATACATGTACATCGTGCCGGGGAGCTTCCTGGTGCGCGTCCCCGATGACCTCCCGTCCGAGGTGGCCGTGCTCACCGAGATCATGGGGGTCACGGTGGGGCTGGATCGCGCCAAGCAAATGTCGGCGGTCCCCAATGAATCGTTCCTGTTCGATGACACGGTCGCGGTCCTCGGGGTTGGCCCCTTAGGGATGTGCTTCCTGATGAAGGCGCGGATGCTGGGGGCCGGCACCATCGTCGCCATCGATTTGTCGGAGCAGCGCCTCGCGATGGCGAAGAAGCTCGGGGCGGACCACGTCCTGAACGCCCGGGACACGCGTCCGTCCGACCGGCTGGGCGTGCTGCGCGGCCTCACGGCCGGCCGGGGAGCGGACGTCGTCATCGAGTGCGCAGGGGTGCCGCAGGTGATCCCCGAGGCATTGGACCTGCTGCGGCCGGGCGGCCTCCTCGTTGAAGCGGGGAACTTCTCCGACCTCGGAGATGTCCCGATCAACCCTCATCGCCACCTCTGTTCGAAGAGCGTCCGCGTGCTCGGTGTGGGGGGAGAAGAGCCCTCGAGCTACGGCCCGAGCATGCGGCAGATGTTCCGGTACATGCGTCACTACCCCGCACTCCGGGAGTTCGTATCGCACCGGTTCGGCCTCGCGAAGGTCCCCGCCGCCGTTGAGAAGTCGATTGCCCCCGACTCAATGAAGGTCGTGATCGACCCGTGGGCCTAGCGGGCAGCCCCGCCCTGGGAGAGGCGGAGATGCGCATCACGCAGATCCGCACCCGGCAGGTGGACGTTCCGCTCCCCGAACCTTTCCACCCGGCCTGGGCGCCCGGACGGACCGAGACCCGGATCCGGTTTGCCTACGTCCGCATCGATACCGATGCCGGCATCTACGGCATCGCCGGCCACGAGTTCTACGGGGCCGAGGAGCAGTGCGTCCAGCGGATCGCGTCATACCTCATCGGCGAGGACCCCCTCCGCATTGAGAGGCACGCGGGGACCTTGCGATACCTCTGGCCGTACTTCGGGACCGCGGTGTGGTTTGTGGAACTGGCACTCTGGGACATCCTGGGTAAGGTGGCGGGCCTCCCGATCTACAAGCTGCTCGGCAATGTCAGCGACGCGCTGGCGGCGTACGCCTCGACGGGCCAGGATCGCACTCCCGAAGAGCGCGCCGAGGACGCGCGGCGATTGCGGGATGAGGGGTTCCGTGCGATCAAACTACGCGTCCACAGCGACACGCTCGCCCAAGACATCGCACAGGTGGCGGCGGTGCGCAAGGCCGTCGGCGACGGGATGGCGATCATGGTCGACGCCAACCAAACCGACGTGCACGATGCCCCGTATCCCGGCCCCCACTGGACCTACCACCGGGCGCTCGACACCGCGCGGGCGCTCGTCGACTTCGGGGTGGCGTGGCTGGAGGAGCCGCTTCCTCGGCACGATTATGAAGGGCTGCGCCGCTTGCGCGACACCTCGCCGGTGCCCATCGCCGGCGGCGAGGTGAACCAGACCTTTGCCGAGTTGCAACGGCTGCTCCTGGACGGGTGCTACGATATCCTGCAGCCCGACGTGACGCTGTGCGAAGGCCTGCTGCGGATCCGGGGGCTGGCGACGATGGCGCACGAAGCCTCGGTCGTGGTGACCCCCCACACCTGGGGCGATCCGCTGGGGACGGTGGCGAACCTCCACCTGGCCGCGGCGCTCCCGAACACCTCGTACTTCGAGTTCCCGCACGATCCCCCGGCGTTTCCCGCGCACGTGTACCAGTCGACGTTGAAGCAGCCGCTCAAAGTTGAAGGCGGGATGGTGCAACTCCCGCAGGCGCCCGGCCTGGGCGTGGAGCTGCAGGATTGGATCTTCGGGTGAGGCCGGCGGGACCGAGGGGATATTGTTGTGCGCACACGAGCTGAAGCCGACGTAATCGTGTGCGGGGGTGGCACGGCTGGGGCGATGGCTGCTATCGCCGCAGCCCGAACTGGTGCGAGGACACTTCTTGTCGACCAGTATGGCCATGTGGGCGGGATGGCCTCAACTGGCATGTCGTTTCTGGGGGTGAGCGATGCCGGCGGTCGGCGGGCACTCGGCGGCATCGGAGCTGAGTTGTTCGAGCGATTAGAGAGACTCGGAGCGGCGTTCGCTGATCGGCCTGACAAGCAAGTTGCCTCCGTAACGGTGGCCGACCCCCTTGCGCTCCAACATATACTACTCGCGATGCTGGCGGAATCCGGCGTGCATTTCCTTCTGCACACGTTTTGCGTGGACGTGCTACTCGAGGATCGGCGGGTGCGTGGAGTTGTTGTCGCTAACAAGGCCGGGATCGAGCTCGTGCGTGGTCAGGTGATCGTTGATTCCACGGGAGACGGAGACATCGCCGCCCGGGCAGGGGCTGGTTTTGTGCTCGGGCGCGCAAACGATTCTATCATGCAGCCGGTGACACGCATTTTCCGCGTCGCTGGAGTCGATCTTGAGGAGATGTTTGCCTATCTCCGGCACCACCCCGAGGAGATGAATTTGCCGGAGCGGTGGGATGGTGCCGACTATACCGTCCAGGATCTCACAGGTTCGTCAGTAGTTATGGACGCGTTCCCTACGCTTGTGGCGGAGGCACGTGCCCTCGGCGAGTTGACGGTGCCGCGCGACCGGATTGGCATTGAGACCGGGCCCCTGCCGGGGGTCGTGACGATTAATGCCACCCGCGTCCATGGAATTAATGGGACAGATCCCGACGCTCTGAGCCAGGCTGAGATCGAGACGCAGCGGCAGATGTTCGAGGTAATCCAGTTCCTGCGGCGGCGTGTCCCCGGATACAAGCGCGCGTGGCTGCTTGACTCAGCGTATCAAGTCGGCATCCGTGAGACACGTCACATCCTAGGCGAGTACGTGTTAACGCTCGATGACGTGCTTACGGGGAAGGATTTCCAAGATACGGTTGCGCGGGGCGCCTACCCCGTGGACCTCCACGACATGCAAGTTGGGGCGGAGGTTTTGGGTGCCAAGGTCAAAGGGCGGGGTGTCACGCTGAGGAAGATCGAACGGGCTTACGGCATTCCGGTGCGTTGTCTCGTCCCGGTTGAGGTCGATGCGGTTGTCCTTGCGGGTCGCGCGATCTCCGCATCCCACGAGGCTGCGGGCTCCGTACGCGGCCAGGCGGTGTGCATGACAACCGGACATGCGGCCGGCACCATTGCTGCGATGAGCGTACGCGAAAACGTGCTCCCGCGCGGTCTAGAAATCACAAAGCTGCAGAGCAAGCTAACGGAACAACACGCAATTCTCTTCTATGAGAAGGCCCAAGCGTAACCTCTCCCTCGCAGGTTAAGGGTTCGGAGGATCATCGGGCTCAGGCGGGTTCAGGTTTGAATCCTGGCCCCAGCCAGGGGGTCCTGTTCCACCACATCCCCTTCACCCAAATGAGGCGCGGTCAACGGTGTTCGTTGATTAGCGATTCTCTTGGGGCACCATTGGAGCATACTCCCCACCTTCATGGGTATTGAGGGTTCACTTTGGTCTCAGGCTTCTTGATTTTGCTAGGGTTCTGAGCCTCGCGAGACTACACGGAACTAGGGGATCCCCCGGAATCGCACTCGTAATGCGCAAGGCAGGGGTTCGAATCCCCTCGCCGGCTCCCAGGAGCTTCGAAAATTCTCTTTGGAGTAAACTTGTTTGGTTGGCCGAGCTTGGCGTCCTTGACGGACTCTCGAGACGTCGCTGAAACTGGGTCTCTGGTGATCCGATAAGCGAGGCCCTCTTGGTTACGCCAACAAAACGCCGGATTTCTGGAGAACTTCTGTCACCGCAGGTCGGAGGAGTGTACAAATCCGCTCAGCCTGCCGATCACGCCAGTCACGACTTTTGACTTGGTCAGAGAGCACGACACCGGTCACTGGAAGTCCGGCCGGAATCGCGACCTCGAAAGGGTACCCTTTGATCCGACTAGTGATCGGACACATCAAACGCGAGGCCAACCTTGCCATTGTATGCTGCGGGTGAGAGCACAATGGCCGGTCGACGTCCTGGCTGTTCGTGGCACGCCTGCGGGGCGAGCGTGATCCACACAATGTCTCCGCGGTCGGGAGCTTGAACGCGACGGGTTACCACGTCTCTCTACCGACAGGGGCTCCTGTATCAACCTCGCCGTGGAGATTACGCTTTGTGACCCGGGAGAGGAGAGCCCTGAGGTGCGGAGCCGGTTTCGTCGCGGGGGCAACGACGATCTTCCCATTCGTTACCGTAAGGTCTACTTCGGTCTGATCCCCGAGATGGGCTTCGGCAGCAAACGGCTTAGGAATCCGCACAGCCAAACTATGTCCCCATCGTTGGATCTTTGTACGCATCGTGGCGCCTCTGAGACCATTATATTAGAATCTACAAAGAAGATACCTCTGGAGTTTCTATGTCAAGACATTATTGTGAGGCATTTTGCCTCAGGCCGAGTTGATTCTCACTGAGCCAATTTTCTTTGGGGCACCTTGGGGCACACTCCCCCCGATCAGGTGCGGCCCTTGTGGTCGAGGTGGAATACAGGCAATGGACCGTCGAGGGACTACGGCATGCGCCTTGAAGGGACTGCATCTCAACAAGAAAGCGCGGGAAGCATACCGGCCTGAGGGAGTCTGACATAGGAGGCGAATACGAATTGTACGGCGTGCAGGAGGTAAACTAATGGAAAGCATCCCGAGCGGATTTCCGGCGATGCTCGAGATCGAGTACCCAGACCGCGACCTAAACCGATCAACGACCTTCTTTCGGCTGTTCACGGTCATTCCTATCGCTGTCATCCTTGCTCTCGTCGGTGGATCCGCAGTGCATCGCGGTGCGGGCATTTACATTCTCAGATCGGGTGGGATTGTCTTCTTACCGACGGTTTTAATGCTAGTTTTCTGTCAGAAGTATCCACGGTGGTGGTTTGACTGGAATCTCGCGCTGACGAAATTCAGTGCCCGCGTGTTAGCCTATCTGGCGCTGCTACGCGACGAGTACCCATCGACGGAGGACGAGCAGGCCGTCCATATTGCGATTCCATATCCCGATACGGTACACGAGTTGAACCGGTGGCTGCCACTGGTCAAGTGGTTCTTAGCCATTCCACACTATATCGTCTTGTGGTTTCTTGTGGTCGCAGCGTTCTGCTGCGTGATCATTGCCTGGTTTACGATCCTGCTCACGAGTCGCTACCCGCGCTCGCTCTTCGACTTCGTTGTCGGGGTAATCCGCTGGGCGCTGCGAGTTGAAGTCTATGCATTCCTGCTTACGACCGACCGCTATCCGCCGTTCAGGATCTCAGCCTGATTTGCCCCCCAACGGTAACACTGTCAAATCGATTTGACAAAGCTCCGGCTCCCCGGCACAATGAAGAAAAATTTCGCTCCTGCGAGGAAGGCGATGATCACCGGGTGGGCTTGAAGGTCGGCGTGGTCGGCGCCGGCTTGATGGGAAGGCGGCATCTCCAGGCGCTGTCGGACGACGCGCGCGTGGAGGTCGTGGGGGTTGCCGACTCGGTTGCCGCCGTGGCTCAGGAGGCCGCGGCAACGGTTGGGGCCCGGCCATGCCGGACCGTGGGCGAACTGGCGGACCTGAGTGCCGAGGCCATCTTTGTAACGCTTCCGAACAAGTACCACGCGTCGGTCGTCAATGAGGCACTCGACCGAGGCGTCCACATCTTCTCCGAAAAGCCGATGGCCACGTCGCTCGCCGAGGCTCGGCAGATCGGCGCACGGGTCCGAGCCAGCAATCGTGTCTACCAGATGGGATTCAACCGACGGTGGGCGCCGGCCTACCGCCACCTCAAGCAACAGATCGACGCGGGCTTTGTCCCGTATTCCGCCAGCGTCAAGATCAACGACGGCGACATGCTCACGCCCACGTGGTACACGAACGTCACGATCTCTGGCGGATTCATGTATGACACGGCCGTTCATCTCGTGGACATGATCGCGTGGTTGATCGGGCCGATCACTGCGGTCTCCGCGATCGGAAGGCGGAGCTGCTATCCAGATTACGATGATATCGCGTTGCTGCTGCGATGCCGCGGCGACTCCCCGGTCGCGCTCACCACGTGCGGCCACGCCTCATGGGCAGCCCCCCAAGAACGGATCGAGCTCTACGGCGACCATGCCCTCCTTGTCTCAGAAGACCTCGACCGCGTGCGCCACACAACCCGCGAGAACCCCCACGCGGAGTGGCGGCAACTTCCGTCCACGGACACGCTGGCGTTGTGGGGATACCGCGATGAGGATCGGGCATTCGTCAGCGCCTGCCTGGGCGAGACCTCACCGCCGGTCACGGTCGACGACGCGTTTCGCAGCATCGCCGTGCTCGACGCCGCGTACGCCAGCATCGCCCGGGGCGGCCAGCAGGTCGCCGTTCCGACCGAATGACCGCCCCCCTGATCCGAGCCGACGTGGGTGCTACGCGTTTGTGGACACGCCTGTTCGGGGTCACGTATCATAACATCACCGGCCGTCGATCCTTCCGGGCCGATGGAGAGGGCTCACGGTGCGTCTCGGCCACTACCTGAATCAATTCTTCGCCGGAATTGGGGGCGAAGAGACCGCCAACGTCCCTCCCGAGGTGCGGGACGGTCCCGTGGGGCCGGGGCGCCTCCTGAAGGCGCTCCTCGGCGACGAGGGGGTGGTCACCTCCACCCTGATCTGCGGGGACAATTTCTTTAACGAGCATCTCAATGAGGCCCAGGCAGCGGCGCGCGCCTGGCTGCAGGGCGGCCACCTCGATCTCGTGATCGCCGGGCCCGCATTCTCGGCTGGCAGATACGGCAGCGCCTGCGCCGAGGTGTGCCGTCTGGCAAACGAGCACGGGATCCCGGCGGTCACGGGCATGCATCCAGAAAACCCAGGGGCGTTGATGTACAGGGGCGCGTACGTGGTCCCAACCGGGGGATCGGCGGCGGACATGCCGTCGGCCCTGCCCCGCATCATCGCGTTGGGGCGAAAGCTGGCGGCGGGGAGTCCCATCGGACCGGCCGAGCAAGAGGGGTACCTCCCTCGCGGCGTGCGTCGCCCCGGCCTTCGCGATCGCCCGGGGGCCGAACGGGCCACGGCCATGCTCGTGGCCAAGCTCGGCGGATCCCCCTACCGGACCGAGCTCCCGGTCAACGCCTACGATTCCGTCCAGCCCGCACCGAAGGTCGTCGACCTCGGCCACGCCACGATCGCGGTTGTGACCACCGGCGCAATCGTCCCGAAGGGCAACCCCGATCACCTGAAGCGGTGCAGCGAGACCCGCTGGCAGCGGTATGAACTCCGGGGACGGGCGGTGCTTTCCTCGGATGCCTTCGAGTGCGTCCACGGCGGCTTCTACAACCGGATGGCGAGCGAGAACCCGCACGTCGTTCTCCCCCTGGACGCCCTCCGCGACCTCGAGCGGGAAGGGGCGTTCGCCCGGCTCCTGGACTTCTACTGTACGACGACGGGGAACGACCAGCGGCTCGCCGACTGCAAGCGCAACGGGGCTGAGATCGCCGAGACGCTCCGGGGCGAACGAGTCGACGGCGTGCTGCTGGTGGCGACCTGAGGATCCTGCAATCGTTGCGGCGCAACGATGAGCAAAGAGATCGAACGGCTCGGCATCCCAGTCGCGGTGATCAGCGCGCTCCCGCCGCTGGCGATGCAGGCGGGGGCCAACCGGGTGGTCCAGGGAGTGAAGATCGAGCACGTGTGCGGCGACCCGGCGCTGTCCCCGGAGGCCGATCGGGCGCTCCGGCGCCAGATCGTTGGGGCCGGCCTGCGGGCGCTGCAGACGGACGTCCAGAACCCGACGCTCTTCGGGGGAGGGTAAGCGGCCGCGGTGGACCTCCAGGTGGGAACCTTCGCCGTCGATGGGGTGGCCTTCGGATCTCCGCCCGGCTGGGCCGCGGGGCGGCTGGTGATCGACCCCGCCCAGGTCCGCGCGCTCGCGCTCGCGGATCCGAGAATTCGCGGCGTCGCGGTGGACCTCGTCGAGCCGGGGGAGCGCGCGAGGATCATTCACGTCCGGGATGTGATCGAACCGCGGGCCAAGACCCGCGGCCCCGGCCACGCGTACCCGGGAATCTGCGGACATCCCCCGGACACCGTTGGGAGCGGTGCGACCTTCCGATATGCCGGATTCGGAGTGCTGCTGGCCTCAGAGGTGCTGCCCCACATCCGGCGCGATGTCAGCGCGGCGACGGACAGCCTGATCGACATGTCGGGACCCGGAGCGGTCACCGCGTACAGCACGCTCCGGTACCTCGTCTTGACCCTCACGACCGACCCCCGGCTGGAGCTGACCGAGTGGAATGACGCGCTGCGCGGGGCTGGGCACAGGGTGGCGAATGCCGTCGCGGAGTTGGTGCGGGATCAAGATCCGCCCGCCGCGCAGCGCTTCGCCCTGCCCGCGCCGGAGCGGCCGCTTCCGCGGGTGGTCCACATCCACACGCTGAACGCGTCGATGGTGCCGGGGATTGGGACGGGCATCTACGGCTACACTCAGCACGCCCTCCCGGTGCTGCTCCACCCGAACGAGATTCTGGACGGTGCGATCGCGGGAGACGCGGTGGTGACCTATCCGGGCAAATCGACGTGGCTGCACGTCAACAACCCGGTGCTCCCTGCGTTGTACGCACGGCACGGGACGGACGTTTCCTGGGTGGGATCGATCATCTCGCGCACCCGCTGGGGATCGCTCGGGGAAAAGCAACTGAGCGCCTACCAGACCGTCAAGCTCGCCCAGATGCTCAACGCCCAGGGTGCACTGGTCACCTGGAACCACGGCGGAAACGATCTGATCGAGGTCATGCTGACGATCCAGGGCCTCGAACGCGCCGGCATCAAGACGACCTTCCTCACCATCGAATCGGATATCAAGGTTGTTCGGATGACCCCCGCCCTCGCCGAGACCGGCACCGAGGAGCCTCCCCTGCTGTTCAGCGTCCCCGAGGCGAACGCGATCGTGAGCACCGGTACGCTGGCGCCATCGGACGCGCTGCCGCCGATGGCGAGGGTCGTGGGCGGCCGGGAGCTCGTGTTCGACCAGGAGCGCCCCGATGTGCGAACGCCGGCGGGGGAATCGCTCGACCTGGAAGCGCTGTCCGGAGCGTACTCGCCGATCTTTGGCCATTTCGACAATTACGGGCTGGGGTGCCAAAGCTACTTTGACTACTAGCGCGACCCCCGTGGTCCGGGGGGCCCGGTTCGTACTGGCCCACGTCCCCGGGTTGGTGTTCTGCGGCTCCAAGCCCCGGCGCGAGTTCGCCGCGCGGGACGGGGATTTGCGCGCGATGCTGCGCCGCCGGCTGCGGCCGTTTTCGGCGGCGGTCACGTATCCTCCGCATCAGGTCATGCTCGGTGCCCTCGCTCCCGAGGCGCTGCGGGGAATCCCCCGTCCCTGGCACCTTCACCCGATCGTCGGCGCCGGCCCCGAGGGGCCAGCAGGGACAATGATTGATGAGATGACGTTCTACGCATGGCTGGCCCGCGCCGATACGGCGAACCTCGTGCACTTCACCGAGGAATTCGCCCTTCGCCTGGAAGGACTCGGCGTCACGGGGCGGCCGACGGCGCTGACCGCGGATAGACTCGCGCGCGCGCTAGCGGACCACGGCGAGCCGCTCTACGATCGGCAGGAAACGACGGTGGGCGTCGTGGTCCCCGGGCACGAGCAAGACGAGGCGCTCAGCGCGGCGGTCCTGCTCGAAAATCTGGCGGCAAAAGTCACGGGGGCCCTCGCGCTTAGCCGCCTTCTCGACGACGCCCAAACGCCCGAGATCAACTATCTGCTTGGGTGCGGCGAAGAGGCGGTCGGCGATCGGTATCAGCGGGGTGGGGGGAACCTTGCAAAGGCGATCGGGGAGCTTGCAGGCGTCCGCACGGCCGGCGGGGCTGATGTAAAGGCCTTCTGCGCCGCCCCCCTCCACGGGCTGCTCATGGCAGGGGCCCTGGTCGCGAGCGGCGTACACCGCCGGGTGGTCGTGGTGGCGGGAGGCTCTCTGGCCAAGCTCGGGATGAAGTTTCGCGGGCACTTGGCAGCAGACTACCCCATCTTGGAGGACGTGCTCGCCGGAGTGGCGATCGACGTCGTCGCGGACGACGGCCGTAGCCCGGTACTTCGCCTGGACACCGCCACCGTCCACCGAATCGAGGACGGGGTCGCGCCGCACCAGATGGCGAAAGCCCTCACCCTCGCCCCGCTGCAGGCGGCGGGGCTGCGGATGCGCGATGTGGACCGGTATGCGGTGGAGCTGCACGATCCCGACATCACCGAGCCGGCGGGATCCGGCGATGTCCCTGCCGGAAATTACCAGATGATCGCGGCCCTGGCGGCACAGTCGGGGGAGATTGCCCGGGCCGACATGCCCGCGTTCGTCGAAGCGCACGGCATGCCGGGGTTCTCACCGACACAGGGACATATCGCCTCCGCCATCCCCTACCTCCCCCACGCCGTCGCTGGCCTGACGGGCGGGGCCCTCACCCGCGTGCAGTTCATCGCCAAAGGCAGCCTCTTTCTCGGCCGCATGACCACGATGGGCGATGGTGTCAGCGTGCTCCTGGAACGCAACCCCGCCCGATGAACGAAAGGAGGCACTCATGGTGGATCTCAAGGGCAAGCTGGTCCTCGCGCTCGGAGAACGGGACGGGGTGCCGGCCCCCACGTTGCAGAAATGCATCGAAAGCGGCGGAGGGCAGGTCATCTACGCGGCGACGCAGTGCTTCGCCTGAACTTCGGCGGGGGCGATGGATCTGGAGGAGCAGGGGACCATCCAGCGGTTAGTCGAGTCCGGTCAACGCGAGCGCATGGTGGTGGTGTTGGGGACTCCTAACGCCAGCAGCACGCTCATGATCGCGCTGACCCTGACGCAGGGGGACCCCAGCTACGCCGGGCCACTCGCCGGAGTCCCGTTGGGACTCCCCGTGTACCACATTCTCGAAGACGACGTGAAGCAGGCGATCCCCCCGACCGTGTACGATCAGGAGATCGGCCCGATGGAATTCGTGCTCGACAAGCCCGGCATCACCAAGGCGCTGGAGAAGGTGCGCGTGGGTTGACGGCGGGAGGGGCAGAGGTGCCCTCGTCACCGCCTCCGGGTACGCCCGCGGCACGCTGACACTTGGCGACCGCGGCCGCGCACGGCGAGACACCGCGGATCCGTTGAACCTCGGGGCGATCACGCCGTCGACGCCGCAAGGTGCGACGCACGCGTCTACCCTTTGAGCGCCCCCGCGGTGAACCCACGCACCAACGTCGCGCGGAAGGCCAGCACGAACAAGATCACCGGGATCGTCATCACGACGCCGAGCGTGGCGAGCGTGCCCCACTGCAGTTTCTTATACCCGGCGGTGAAGCTCATGATGGCCACGGAGCCCGTCCGTGCGTTGAAGCTCGTCACGATGAGCGGGAAGAGGAACTCGTTCCAATTGAAGATGAAGCTCAGGATGAACGCCGCAAGGAGGCCCGCGCCCGAGAGCGGCAGAATGACCTTCGCGATGATCACCGGCAGTGACGCCCCATCCAGCGCCGCGCTCTCCGTCAGCTCGCGTGGGATATCGTCGAGGAACGTGCGCAGCACCCAGATCGCGAGTGGAATCTGAAACCCCGTGAACAGAATAATCAGCGCGAGGCGGGTGTCGATGAGCCCCATCGTCTTGAGCATCAGCTGGATTGGGATCAGCGTCGTCACCGGCGGAAACATGCGGGGGAGCAAAATCACGAGGAACAGCAGCGTTTTCCACTTGAACTCCAAGAAGCTAAACGTCAACGCCGCGAGGCCGGCGAGGACGAGCGTGCCGACCGACCCGAGCGTGGAGGTGACCAAACTGTTCCAGATCGGCAGTCCCAGCCCGCTTCCAATAAGATCCCGGTAGCGCTCGAACGTCGGCCAGAAGAAGACTTGGGATCGATCGATCAAGATCCGCTCGGGCTTGATTGACAGCATCACCAGGTAGAGGAATGGCGGCAGCGTCCAGGCGAGCACGAGGGCGATCCCGACGAGGTGCCGCCAACGCCGTCCGCGCGCGCCCTTCATCAATTCTCCATGGGCTGGCGTCTCAGCCGTGAGCAGACACCGCGCCCCCGCGCCGCGGTGGCGCTCCCTCTGGGCCCACACGGGAAACGCTGGGTCGCCATCATGGGCTGGCGAGCCGGAACGCCCGGCCCGAGCTCCGCAGGTATATCCCGTAGGCCACGGCCAGCAGGATGAGCACCACGATGATAACCGCCGAGGCGTAGCCCAGCTCGTAGAACTGGAATGCCTGCTTGTACACGAACATGCTGACAAACTGCGTCGACGTGCCGGGCCCGCCGCCCGTCATGACAAATACCTTGTCCAGCTCCAGGAACGCATCCATCATCCGGAGCCCGGCGGCGACCAGCACCATGCCCGCGATCTGCGGCAGCGTGATGCGACGGAACAGCTGCCATCCGGACGCCCCATCCACGCGGGCGGCCTCGAACTGTTCTCGCGGGATCACCTGCAGGGCGGCGAAGAGGAGCAGGGTCACGAGCGGAGCCCACTCCCACGCGTCCGCGATAAGCAGCGCGAACATCGCCGTCGCCGGCGTCGCCAGCCATTGGATCGTTGGGCCGTGCAGCAGCTGAAACGCGTAGGGAATGGGACCCACCGTCCGGTCGAAGAGCGTGGACCAGACCGTCCCGACTACCACCGGCACCATGATCATCGGCAGGAGGAAAATCCCCAGAAGCAGATTCCTCCCGGGCGGATCGGTATCGAAGAAGAGGGCGGCCGCCAAGCCGATGACCAGCTCGGCGGCCGTGGCGATAAGGGCGAACTCGACCGACAGGAACAAGGACCCCCCGAGTCCGCGGTCGTGCATGATCCGTCCGAAGTTGGCGAACTGGTTCCATCGCGGCAGATTGTCGTAGACGATGTTGTACTGGGTCAGGCTCAGCCACACGGTGTAGAGGGCGGGCGCGAGGCGCCACGTCACCACGTAGAGCACCGCGGGAAGCGTCAGGAGCCAGAAGTAGAGCCGGCCCCTTCCCAACATCGCCCATCGCATGCCCATGGGCCGCTACCCATACTCTCCGGCCAGGTGAGTTCGGCGGCTGGCCGGTCGGTCTCCCACTTCGCTACTTGATGTAGCCGGCCCGCTTGAAGAGCTCGACCTCCTGAGCCTGGGCCGCGTTGAGGGCATCCTCGGGAGACTGCTGGCCCGACATCGCGGACGACAGGGCGTTCTCGTAGATGTCCTGCGCCTGGATCCACTCCTTCAGCGGGGGGATGAACACCGTATACGGCTTGTACTTGATCTGGAGGCTCATCGCCGCGAACACATCGGTGTAGTTCCTCCGCACCTCCAGATCGTTGACCACGGAGGTGCGCATGGGCACGAGCGCCGGATATTCCTTCATGACCTCTTTCGTCCCCTGGGTGGACAACGTGGCCGTCGCGAGCTTGAACGCCTCGGGCTTGTGCTGCGACAACGCGTAGATTGCGAGGCCATTCGCGTCTCCGACGTTGGCGTGCGGGCGCGATGGGACCCCGGTGGGGAGGAGGGCGTAATTGATCCTGCCGACCACCGTCGAGAGTTTCGAGAGCGGAAGCACGGAGAGCATGTTATCCAGCGCGTCCATTGCCATCGCGCCGCGCCCGGACGCCATCACCCGCTCGGCCCCGCCGCCGGTCACCGTCTCGGTCCCGGGCTGCATGTACTGGTGGAGCTGGATGTAGTACTTGACCGCGGCGATGCTCTCCGGCGAGTTTACGGTCGGCTGCATCGTCTTGGGGTTGTAGACGAGGTCGGCGCCGTGAGCGATCAGGATGTGTTCAAAGCGGTGGAACATGAACCCCCCGCGCTTGTTGGCCAGGATGACGCCGTAGAAGTCGTCGGCCAGCGGTTTGCCGGCCAGCATCTCGCCCTTCTTGCGCGTGAAGAACTGAGCCGTGTCCATGAACTGCTTGTAGGTCTGCGGCACGGCGAGCGGATACCCGTATTTCGCCTGGAACGCCTGTTTCTCGCCGGCGTCGTTGAACAGGTCGGTGCGGTATCCCATCATGTAGGGCGCGGCGAGCATCGGCATGGCCCACAGCTTCCCGTTGAGCTTGAGCCCGGCCGTGCTCTCCGGAATGAAGTCGTCGGGCTGGACCGCAGTTCTGCCCTCGGGGGTGTTCATGAACTCGTCGATCGGGGTGATGGCCTTCGAGGCGGACAGCCCGGGCACCCACGTGTTGTAGATGTACACGTAGTCCCAGGTCTTCACGCCGGACTTGGAATCGATCAGGGCTTTCTGGAAGACGTCGTCCCACGGAAGGTACTCCGGCTTGACCTGGATGCCCATGCCGGCGCCGATCTTGTTCGCGACCGCGACCCAGGCGATCCACTCGTCGAAGTCCGGGCCGAGGAATGTCAGGGTCGTCATGCCCGCCGCGTGCGAAGAGATGACCCCCACCGGGAGCAGGAGAAGCAGCGCGATCAATCCGGCAGCCATCCGGTACCCAGCCTTACGGAACAGGACCATGGTGCCCCCCCTTCGGTTGCCGTGATGTGGCGGCGGGTCAGTCCGGCCCGCCGATTGGTCATATACGCCCCTTGGCCCTCAGAGCCTCTTTCATCGTCTCACAAACTTTCCAGCGATGCGGCGCGGCGGCCGTGCGCGCGGGTCTCACCCACCCTCGTCGAGGCTCGCGGGCGTGGGTCCCAGGCGGTTCAGGAGGTCCAGATCCACGCCGAGGTCTCTCAGACGGGCCTGCACCGCATGCACGTCGACATCCCGCGGCTGAACCCCTGACCGGGCCGCGACCGCGGCCGCCGCCCCAGCGGCGACCCCCGTGGCCATGGCGCATCCTTGATTGCGCGTGTAGACGTCCGCGTGGTGGTCGACCGAGATGCAGCGCCCGGCGACGAGCAGCCCGTTGACGCGTTGAGGGACGAGGCACCGGTACGGAATCTCGTACACGAACAGGCGCGCGATGAGCTCCCGGGCTTCCCGATCTTCCGGCCCGCCTTCCCGACCGTCGGGCGGGTGGCCGCCCTGCTGGCGCGGGTTCTGCTGATTGGCGTCAACCGCGACCACGTCGTCGTAGTGGCGGCCGGCCAGGATGTCGTCCTCGGTCACGAGGTATTCTCCGCGGATTCGACGGGTTTCCCGAACCCCGATCGTGCTCGCCGAATCGAGGATGAACGCGCGTTCGAACCCGGGAATGTACTTCCGGGCAAAATTGGCCAGCTGGATCATCTGGCGCCTGGTCTCGATCTCGGCGCGGGACAGGTCTTCTGCGCGGGTCCCGTCCACGTCGTACACGCGGGTGGCATTCACGGAGAGCACGCCCCGCTCGGGGAGCACGGACTCGACCCGGAAGTAGTAGCAGTCCTGCCAGAGCTCGCCTCGAGCCTTCGCCGCTTCAACGAGCGTGAAAAAGCCGAAGATCCGGACCATGCTGTGCTCGAGATCGAGCATGCACTGCAGTGGATCCGGAGAGAAATCCTCCGGGTGAGCCCTTACATAGTCGACGAGGCGTGGGACGTCCACTCCGCCCATCCGAAAAATGAGCGCCATCGGCCGCATCTTCCCATCCCGCTCCCGCCCTTTCACGCACGGAGAGCCGGCCCGAACGGCAACGTCCGCGTCGCCACTGGCGTCAACGGTTACGCGGCTGAGGATGGCCTGACGTCCCGACTTGTTCTCGACAACAATGCCGCGGAGCGTCTCTCCATCCAAGATGGCGTCGCTCACCAGCGTGTGGAGAAGGATCTGCACGTGTGCCTCGTTGAGCATTTCGAGCGCGACGACCTTGTACAACTCGGGGTCGTAGACGACGAACTCGCCGGGCACCGCGCCTCCGCGGGCGATCAACCGGTCGAAGAGCTCGCGGATGACTCCGCGGGATGCCGCGTACGGCACGTAGAACAGGTTCATCATCGCCGCGGTCCCCGTGCCACCGACCGACCCGAACCGTTCGACCAGCACGGTGCTCGCCCCGATCCGTCCCGCGGCCACGGCCGCCACCACGCCGGCGATGCCTCCGCCGGCCACGAGCACGTCCGACCGCAGCGCCACGGGGATGACGCGCGCCGGCTCAGACACGTGACCCGCCGGGTCAATCACCGCCGGCACAGGCACCACCTCCCCGGCTCAATGTCGTGCGCCGCCTCCTTGGAACGCCGGGATCCGGACTCGGGGCACCGATTCTCTTGTGAGGAGGGGTCTCGAGGAGGATGAGCGTCTGGACCGCCACCGCAGCCTCCCAAAGGACGGAACGTAGCTCGCATTCGCACCTTTGCGTACTCACGCGACTGCGGCCCCGGCGGGGCCTTGCGGTTTGGGACAAAAGCGCCTGAAATATGATTTGAATTCTACGGAAGAGACCATGGTTTGTCAAATCGATTTGACAACCGCCCGCCCTTCCGATATTTTTGGGGCGACGCGACGTTTCGCTGTACTCGTGTTGCGCCGATGCGATTCCAAGTGGTCTTCGGCACCAAGGGATGTTCACTTGAAAGAGGATGAGCCGCGGGTCTCCCCCATGCGCGCCGCGGGGTCTCGATCCCTACCCGTGACGCCCAGAAGCGCGAGCAGCCTCAGGGATGTCGCGCGCCTCGCGGGTGTCTCGGTTCCCACCGCCTCTCAGGCGCTTAACGGTCGGGCCCGAATCAGCACGATGACCCGCAAACGCGTGGAGGAAGCCGCGCGCAAGCTTCGCTACACCCCCCACGCGGCCGCCCGGCGACTGATCTTGGGCCGCTCCGATTCGGTGACGATCGTTCCCGGTTCCAACATGAGCGGAATCTTTTCCGATCTTTTCTATCGCGCGGTGCTGGTGGGTGTCGGGGGGGTCTTTGAGGAGGCCGGGTATCGGATGCTGATCACCCCGTCCGTAGGGTCAGGATCGCGTCCCCCCCAGTTTGTGCAGATGGCGAATGCGCGGGAGGTCGACGGGATCCTCGTCGTCGGGGTGGTTAACGAGAGATGGATCCGCGAGGTTATGGATGCGGGGATCCCCGTGGTCCTGCTCGATAACCACCTACCGGATCTGCCCGTGCCCGCGGTCGTGAACGACAATGAGGGAGGGGCCTACACCGCCACGCGCTATCTCGCCGCGTTGGGACACACCCGGATCGGTTTCGTCGGGGCGGCAGTCGACTACCCGTTCGCTCCCGAAACCAGGAAGGGGTATCTCCGAGCCTTACGGGATGCCGGCCTGCCGCATGATGCAGGGCTTGAGATCCTGATCTCGATCGATGCCGAAAGCGCCCGGCGGGGAGGGACGACCCTCCTTGCTCGCCAGCAGCAGCCTTCGGCGGTATTCGCGGTAACGGATACGCTGGCCCTCGGCGTGATCAAAGCGGCGCGCGAACGGGGACTGGTGATTCCAACTAACCTTGCGGTCGTGGGGATGGACGACATTGAAATCGCCACGGTGACTGACCCCCCGCTAACGACCGTGCGGATTCAGAAGGAAGAAATGGGGAAGCAGGCGGCGCGGACGCTCCTCGATCTTATCCGAGGGCAGGACGTTGACCCGAAAGTGGCAGTTCTCCCGAACGAGCTCGTCATCCGAGGGACCACGGGAGGGGCGCGATGAGCAGGAGCACGGAAGAACGCCTCGCGGTGAACGGTGGCACGCCGATACGCACGGAGCCCCTGCTCCCCGGGTATCCCGGCGGTCTCTTGATCGGCGACGAGGAGAAGGCGGCCGTCCTGGAGGTCCTCGACAGCCAGAGCCTCTTCCGGCACTACGGGCCCAAGCCGCTGCACAAGGTCACCCAGTTTGAACGGGCGTTCGCCCAGGCCATGGAGGCGCGGCACGCCGTGGGGGTGACCTCGGGGACGGCAGCGCTGCTGACGGCCCTCGCCGCGCTCGGGGCGGGTCCGGGCGATGAGGTGATCGTCCCCACCTACACGTGGGTGGCGACGGTGAACGCGGTGGTCGCCTTGGGGGCCGTGCCCGTGTTCGTCGACATCGACGATTCCCTGAACATGGATCCCACGAAGGTCGAAGCCGCGGTCACCCCGCGGACGAAAGCGATCCTCCCCGTGCACATGCGGGGGGCGGGAGCCGAGATGGCCCCGATCCTCGAGGTCGCCGCCCGGCACCGCCTGCGCGTCCTCGAGGACGCGGCGCAGGCCCTGGGCGGACGGTACCGCGGCCGCAGGCTCGGCACCCTCGGGGACATCGGCGCCTTCAGCCTCCAGTACCACAAAGTCATCACGACGGGTGAAGGCGGGATGGTCGTGACCAGCGACCCCGCGCTGTGGGAGCGGGCCGTCCGCTATCACGACCAGGGATCGATGCGCATGGAGGAGCTGGATGAAACCATCCCGGTCGGCAACCCCCTCATGATCGGCGTCAACTTTCGCATGGGGGAGATCACGGGAGCGATCGGCCTCGTGCAGCTCACGCGCATGGAGTGGATCATCGAGCGGATGCGAGCGCACAAGGCCGCCATGATCGACGGCCTGCGGGGGCTCGCCGGGGTCACGATGCGAAGGATCCCGGATCCCGCCGGCGACACGGGTGCCACGCTGATGTTCTTCCTGCCATCCGCGGAGCGGGCACGGAAGTTCAGCGCGGCCCTCGCGGGCGAAGGCGTGCGCAACGCCGTGGCGTGGGACAGCGGCCAGCACGTCTACAACCACTTCGACCAGATCATTGAGCGCCGGATGTTTGCAGAGCGCCACTGCTCCTGGGAGTGCCCCTACTACAGGGGGAGCGCGCGCCTGGAGAAAGGCATGTTTCCGCAGACGGACGATCTGCTGCGCCGCGCGGTACAGATCGACATCCACCCGCTCTTCACCGAGCACGACGAGTCCGACATCGTGCGCGCGGCGCGCAAGGTCGCCGTGGCCCTCCTCTAGGAGGGGATCGTGGCCCGGGCGCTCGGCGTCGCCGTGCTCGGGTACGGGGGCGTCGCCCGCGCACACATCACCGCGCTTCGACGATACGCGGAGGCGTTCTCCGACGCTCCCGCTGTGGCAACGCTCGTCGCGATCGCCGGGCGGAGCGCTGACGCCCTGGCGACCGCCGCTCACCGCTTCGGCGCGCCGCGCTGGACCACGGACTGGCGGACACTCCTGGAGGATCCCTCGGTCGATGTCTTGATCGACGCGGGCCCCAACGACGTACACGCCGAGCCCAGTATCGCGGCCCTCCACGCCGGCAAGGCGGTGCTGTGCGAGAAGCCCCTGGCCCGGACGGCTGGTGAGGCCGACGCCATGGCGCGGGCCGCCGAACGGGCGGGCGGCGCCGCCATGACCGGCTTCAACTACCGCTTCGTCCCCGCGGTGCTGCTCGCGCGGGACTTGATCCGGAACGGGCGTCTCGGCCGCATTTTCCATTTCAGCGGACGGTACTGCGACGACTCGCTGCTCGATCCCGACACCCCCTACGGCTGGCGCCAGGATCGTGCCGTCGCGGGCAGCGGGGTCATCGGGGATCTGGCGTCACACCTGATCGACCTGGCCCACTTCCTCGCCGGGCCGATCGCGGCCGTGAGCGCCACGGTTCGCACCTACGTCCACAGCCGTCCATCGGGAGGAACCCGCAAGGCCGTGACCGCCGAAGACGCCCTGGCCGCGACGCTTGAGTTTCGGGACGGCGCGATCGGCACGGTGGAGGCCAGCGGCATGTGCCCCGGCCGCAAGAACTTTATGGCCTTTGAAATCAACGGAGAGCAGGGGACCCTGGCGTTCAATCTGGAGCGGCTCAACGAGCTCCGCGTCTACCACGGGGATGGCGAGGCGCGGGGCTTGGCCGACGTCCTCGTCACCGACCGGACCCACCCCTACGGCGGGCGGTGGTGGCCTCCCGGCCACATCCTCGGATGGGAACACACCTTCGTCCACCAGTTTGAAGAACTCGTCAGGCGTGTGACGGGAGCCGGCGGCGAAATGGTGGGCGCGACGTTCGCGGACGGGCTCGCGTGCGCTCGCGTGTGCGATGCGCTGCTGGCCGCCGCGGAGGAGGGCGCACGCGTCGCCGTCCCACCACGGTGACCTGAGGCCCTCCCGGGCCGGCCGGCACCGCGGTCAGCGGCTCGGCGGGGGCTGTCTCGAAGTCTCGATCGCCGGGATTCCAGATCTTCGTCTTGCGCGACGGCGGCCCGCGACCGGATGCTCCCGAACGCGCTCTCGCCACTCAGCGACCGGTCAACCGCTCGAGGTGTTCGGGGTACCGCGTCCCTTGCACCGTGATCGTTGAGCTGGCGCGTTCGATCTCACGGAGGTCGCCGGATGTAAGTTCCAATGCCGCCGCGGCGATGTTCTCGTCCAGGCGCGCCAGCTTCCGGGTACCTGGGATTGGAACGATCCAAGGCTTCTGGGCGAGCAGCCAGGCGAGCGCGATTTGCGCGGGGGTCGCCTTTTTCCGTTCTGCGATCGTGCGAAGCAGATTGATCAATGTCTGATTTGCCTTACGCGCCTCCGGCGTGAAGCGAGGGAGGTTGTTGCGGAAGTCGGTACTGTCGAACGTCGTGGTTTCGTCGATCTTTCCCGCGAGGAAGCCCCTCCCCAAGGGGCTATAGGCCACAAAGCCGATTCCGAGTTCTTCGAGGGCCGGCAGCACTTCTGCCTCGGGCCCTCTCGTCCACAGTGAGTATTCGCTCTGGACCGCGGTGACAGGCTGGACGGCGTGCGCGCGGCGGATCGTGCGCACCCCGGCTTCGGAAAGGCCGAAGTGCCTGACCTTGCCTTCCTGGATCAGTTCCTTCAGCGCCCCGGCCACGTCTTCGATTGGCACGACCGGGTCGACACGGTGTTGATAGAACAGGTCGATGGCGTCCACCCGAAGTCGCTTCAGCGATGCGGTGGCGACCTGCTTGATGTGTTCCGGGCGGCTATCAAGGCCAACCCACTGCGGGCCGCCGTGGGGATCAAGTTTGGCCCCGAACTTGGTGGCGATCACTACGTGTCTTCGGAACGGAGCAAGGGCTTCGCCCACGAGCTCTTCGCTCGTGAACGGGCCGTAGGCTTCGGCGGTATCGAAAAATGTGACGCCGCGTTCGACGGCTGACCGGAGAAGAGAGGACATCTCCCGCTTGTCTGGCGCCGGACCGTAGTAAAAGCACCCGAGTCCGACAGCCGAAACCTCGAGGCGACTCTTTCCAAGTTTGCGCGTTTGCACTCGGGAACTCCGGATCCTTAAGGGAGCGGTCGGAACCGTCTTGCGGTGCCACTAGGCCCCGTACTGTTCGTCGCTGACCTTTTCCATCCAGTCGACGGGCTTGCCGTTCAGCGCCTCCTGAATGGCGATGTGCGTCATCGCCGTCGTCGGCGTCGCTCCATGCCAGTGCTTCTCCCCGGGCGGAAACCAGACCACATCGCCCGGCCGGATTTCCTCGATCGGGCCGCGCCAACGCTGCGCCCGCCCCACCCCCGACGTGACGATCAACGTCTGCCCGAGCGGATGCGTATGCCACGCGGTGCGGGCGCCCGGCTCGAACGTGACGCTCGAGCAACGGGCACGTGCCGGTTCGGGTGCTTCGAACAGCGGGTCAATGCGGACCGTGCCGGTGAAATATTCCGCCGGGCCTGTGCGCGAAGGCTGCGCGCCGTTTCGTTTGATCTCCATGGCCTTCCCTTCCATCGATGAGGCATGCGGTCGTGTGGCGATATCCGAGACGGGCCATCGTTGACGGCTTACACACGCGGGCGTTGATGTATGATCGGAAACTTCCGTCTTGGCGCCTGCACTCCTCCACCGGAGGTGCCCCTCCGGCTTTGGTCCTGGCCGCGCCGTTGGCGGCGGCGAAGGGGGAAACCCGCATCGCGCCGATCGGCGGGGCCTCGGCGAGCATGTTTTTTGGGATCTCGTAGAGAAGAATCTTTCTCCAGATGGATGTGGGCGTACGTCGAATGCCTGTCCTGGTACGCGGTGGATGCGATGGATCGACATCTTGACTCGATGCCCCGGCGACGAAGAGGTAGCGGGCGGACCGGGCTGACGCGGAGGCGACGGGTGGCCTGCGCTGGGACGGCGGTGGGGTTGGCGCGATGGTCCCAATTCGTTCGTGCGGGCACCATCGCGAAGACGGCCGTCGGCATCCTGGTATCGCTTCTGCTCGTGGCGCCGGTGGTGACGTCCCGGAGCCCCACCGACGCCCTGATTGTCCCGGGCGTTCGTGTCGGAAAGTGGACGCTCGCGATGACCGTTGATGACCTCGTGCGGATGAACGGCCCCGCGACGTCCGCGTTCGTGATGGCGGGCCACGAGCCGGAAGCCGACGCGATCCGCGATTTCAAGTGGTACGCCTGGCCAAGTCTTGGGATCGCGGCCATTACCTTCGACGGGCACGGGACCGAGGCGCTCACGGCGGAGGCGAAAATGCTTTCATCCTACAAGACGGATAGAGGCATTGGGTTCCAAAGCGTCCGTGAGGACGTGCGCAATGCCTACGGGACCCCCACGGTGATCACGGCGCCGCAGCGCGGCCAGATAACACTCGTCTATGATCAAGCAGGGGTGGCGTTCCGCATCGGAGCCGACCGCGGAACGGTCCACATGATCTATGTATTCCGACCCGGTGGAGCGAGGAGATTCTGGCAGTGTGCGGTGACCTGCTAGTCAGGGTCACCGCGCCGCCGCACGGATGGTGGTCCGGATCTTCCGCTCGAACCCGTTTGGTGTGCCCGGTCGCTGCAAAGCGCCTGATACAACGTCGCGTGGCATGCTGACACCAGAAGCTTCTTTGGCGAGGGGGTAAAACCCTAATAGAGGACGCCTGGCGAAATGCCCAGGGCCTTTTTGGGGACGCAACGTCCGAAGATCCCTAAAATGGGGTAATTTTCCTCGAACACGTGTTTGAGACGCGTAGGTTCCATGAAGATTTTTCGCAACAAAACGGCACGTCCCCGCACATAAGGATTAGGACAGGGGGGGACACTGAGGGTGGACGCGGCTGCATTTGCGCGGATCTATGACGCCCACTATCCTCGGGTGTTCCGATACCTGCTGGGGCGGATCCGCAGTCCACAGGAAGCCGAGGAACTGGCGGCCGAGGTGTTCGCAACGGCGCTCGAATCGCTCGAGCGCGGAGCGGTACCAAGGAACGTGGGGAGCTGGCTCGTGGGGATCGCAGATCACTTGGCCTCGCACTACTGGCGCTCGCGCGTCCCCGAGCATGCGTTGGTCGAGTCCCAGCTGAACATCGAAGAAGATCCGGAAGAGCTCGCGATTGGTCGGATGGAAAGCAAGATTCTCTGGCAGTGTCTCGACGCGCTCAATCAGGAACATCGAAAGGCGCTGCTGCTGCGGATCGTTGCCGGATTGAGCGCGCGCGAGGTCGGAGAGATCATGGGCCGGACCGAGCAGGCGGTACGGAGCTTGCAGTTTCGTGCGCTGTCTGCGCTGAGACGACACTGGATGGAGGCCGAGCAGGGTGAGCGACTCCCACGCACACCAAGCCCGTGAGGAACAGCTAGAGCTCCTTCTCAGGGAGCTCATGGGCGAAGAGTCCGAGACGCCGGGCGGTGCCCTAGAGTCTGAGGCCGCCTCGCCCGATGTCGCCGAACTCCGTGACATGGCCCGCCGGCTCCGCGCCGCGAGCCAGTGGATTCCCCTCCCCGAGGGACGGAAGGCGCTGCGGTGCGCGCTGGTCGCGGCCGCGCTTCAACACGAGCGGAGTGGCGTTCAGGTTCGGGGGCGCGGCTTCCAGCGATTCGGATGGCGAGCCGCGGTTGCCGCGGCCGCATCGGTGATCCTTGCCGTGTTCGCCATCGGAACGACCTTCGCGTGGAGCGCGGGGTCCCCGTCCAGTCCTTGGTACGGCATCCGGGTAGATCTGCAGGAAATCGAAGTGGCCCTCGTCCCGAGCCGGCTGGAGAAGGCGGAGCTGCTGGTGAAAGCGACGCGGACGCGGATCGACGAGATCGACAAAATGGCGTCCGCGGGAAACGAACGGGGGCTGCGGCGCGCCGCGGATGCGCTCGACGGTGAGGCGGCCTGGCTGCACTCGCTCATGGATACGCTCTCTCCGGCTGACAAGGCGCGGGTGGCTTCGACGCTGCGAGGGGTCACGGCCACGACCACCCCAGCGACCGTGAGCCCACTTCCCGGGAGCACCTCGAGCCACATCCTAGGGACTGCTGGGAAAGGCTACGCCAACCGCGAGGCGTGGGTCGCATCGGTGGCGCGCGAAGCGGCACAGCTGAGAGCCGACGGGCAGCTGCCGGCTGGGGTCACCGTGGGCGATCTCGTCAGCCAGGCGGCAGTTAATTGGAAGCCGGCGCCCGCACCCACCACCCAGATGAGCCCCGCACCTAACATCGGGCCGAGCGGTGGAGAGAACCGGGGCACGACAAGCGGGCACGCCCTCATCCTCAGCGGGGGTGCGGCGAGCGGGAGTTCTGAGGGGGGAGCCCGTGGCTCGCAGGGCGGAAGCACCCGCAGCAGGCAACTCAATGGCGGCGGGTGTGGAGAAGGTCGCGGATTGAGCAGCGTAAGGAATGGTGGGCCAAGCGGCTGCGCCGGTGGGGTGCAACGAGGTATCGCTCTAGGGTCACAAACTAGCACTGTCGGCAACGGGCAGGCCACGGGACGGAGCAACATCGTGGTCGGCGGGACGACCAGCGGCGGCGGCACCACCGGCGGGACGACGAGCGGCGGTGGGATTACCGGCGGGACGACGAACGGCGGGGGGGCTACTGGCGGGACGACCAGCGGTGGAGGCACGACCGGCGGCACCGCCAGCAGTGGCGGGACCGGCAGCACAAGCGGCGGGTCTCGGGGGTCTGGTAACGGGATGACCGGCCGAGACAGCAGCGTCACCGGCGGCGGACTAACCGGTGGCACTAACGATACGTCAAGCGGTGGAACGAGCGGTGGAACTGGGGGAACCGGCGGCTCCAGCACTACTGGAGCGGGCACTGGCGGTACCGGTGGCAACGGCGGGACTGGCGGCACCGGCGGAGGCGGAACAGGCACCGGCGGGACGACCAGCGGCGGCGGTACCGGCGGTGGATGCGGGAGCGGGGCGCAGGGCGGATGCGGCGGCGGTGGTGGCAGCAATTCCAGTAGCGGCGGCAAGCCCAGCGGGGGTAGCGGCACCAGCTCCGGGGGCGGAGCCAGTAGCGGCGGGACGAGCGGGAACACCAGCGGCGGAACCGGTGGGACGACTGGGAATGCCGGCGGCGGAGCCGGAAGCGGCACCGGCGGTGGAACCGGGAGCGGTGCCGGCGGCGGAACGCATCATGACCCGAACGTTGGAAACGGCGCTCATGGGGGCGGACACTAATGAGAACCGAGAGCGAAATCTACATGGCGACATCCTCGGGGGGCTTCCCTCCCACCACCTCACGCACTCGTGACCTTCTCGAGACTCGCTGTGTTCACCTCGGGCTCCAGAATCAGCACCTGCTCGAGAAGGTGCATGAGCGCACCGTGGAGTTGGAGAAGGCGCAGCTCGAGATTCTGTTGTACCTGGCGCGCGCCGCAGAATATCGCGACGACAACACCGGCAGGCACACCCAGCGCGTCGGCCAAACTTCAGCGTTGATCGCGCGGGCCCTTGGGCTATCTCAGGTGCAGGTCGAGCTGATCCGGCTCGCCGCCCCACTGCACGATATCGGCAAGATCGGCATTCCTGACCCCGTGCTCCTGAAACCGGGCAAGCTGACGGTAGAGGAGTTCGAGATCATCAAGACCCACACGACTATTGGCGCACGAATCCTCGCGGGAAGTCACTTTCCTGTGCTGCAGTTGGCTGAGGAAATCTCGCTCACCCATCACGAACGCTGGGACGGCGCCGGGTACCCGAGGGGGCTGAAGGGAGAAGCCATTCCACTGTCCGGCCGCATCGTGGCGGTGGCGGACGCGTTCGACGCGATGACCAACCGCCCGTATCGGAAGCCGCTCCCGATGGAAGAAGCGTGGGCGGCCCTCCGGGACGGCGCGGGAACCCAGTGGGACAAGTCCGTCGTCGAAACCTTCGTGTGCCACCACCGAACTCAAGCTGAAGCCGCCGGATCAGCCGGTGAGACCCCCGCCGCCGGAGCAGAGTGGACCGACGGGAGGCGTCTCACACCGAAACGGTGGGCGGAGGTCAACGAGCTGAGCTGGGGGTTGGGTTCCTGAGTTCTCGACTGAACTGACCGTCACCGAGCAAAGCCGCCACGATTCGCAATTGGCGGAGCCCGCGCAAGGTCCGCCGTAGGCACACGCCAACGATAAGAGAACCAAGGGCAAGTTCCTGCTCAAAGCAGGGAGATCTGTCTCCCTCCAAGAACAAGACCGCCGCTCACCTAGCACCCGCCAAATTCAAACACCCCGACGTTGCCGAACTGAGCTGTTAACTTGATGCTTTAGGGGGAGGCGGAAGATGGCAAAGTATATGATCGAGGCGTCCTACACGGCCGAAGGCACGAAGGGACTGGTTAAGGGCGGGGGAGGCACCGCCCGGCGGGCCGCGGTACAGCAAATGCTCGCGAACGCGGGGGGGAAACTAGAGGCCTTCTACTACGCGTTCGGCGAATCCGACGCGTTTGTCATCGTTGACGTCCCCGACAACGTGACGGCCGCGGCGATCTCGCTGGCGGTCAATGGGAGCGGGGTAGTTACGACAAAAACGACGGTGCTCCTGACGCCCGAAGAGATGGATCAAGCGGCCAAGAAGGTGGTCACGTACCGTCCGCCGGGGTCCTGAGCGACGCGGTGACAATTGCCGGGGCGACCGGACTCCGGCACGCATGGCGAGGAGGCCCCTGCGCGAGGGGCCTCCTCCGTTAACCCGCGGATGGCGTCCGCCCGCGCGCCGGTGCGGAGGAGCCCGTGACGCCCCCAGCGCGACCGTGGGTCGCTGCCGATGTCAGCGCGAGGTACGCGGACCTCGCTAGCGCGGTGGACGCGCTCGCGCCGGCGTCCATCGTCCGCGAAGTCGAGCGTCTCGCCTCGCGCCAAGAACGGTGGACCGACCAGGAGTGCCTCAACCTCAACGCCGCCACGAACGTCATGAGCCCCCGGGGGCCCGCGCTCTGCTGGGAGGGACACTCGGGCCGAGGCCCAGCCTGGGCTTCCCGGGGGACAAATACGAAACCAGCCTGGCCGACTCCGACTTCATTGAGGTCATCACCGCAGAACTGGCCCGACGCCTCTTCCACTCCGCGTATGTGGAGCTCCGCGTCCTCAGCGGATCCATGGGGAACCTTTATGCCTTCATGGCGATGGCCCGTCCCGGCGATCCGATCATGGCGATCCCCGAGGCGGCCGCCGGCCACGCCACCCACCACGTCCGGGGGGCGGCGGGGCTGCACGGGCTCCAGGTGCACGACATCCCTCTGGACCCTGAAACAATCACGGTCGACCTCCAGGCGCTCGCCCGGCGGGCCCGGGAAGTTCGGCCCCGGGTTATCGTGATCGGGGCAAGCCTCGTCCTGTTTCCCTACGACGTCGGGGCGGCGCGCCGGATCGCCGAGGCCGCGGGCGCCCGGGTCATGTTCGACGCCGCGCATCTCGCCGGACTGGTGGCCGGAGAAGCCTTTCCCTCCCCCCTCGATCTCGGCGCCGACGTCCTCATGATGTCGACTTACAAGTCGTTCGGAGGTCCCCCTGGAGGCCTGGTCCTTACCAGCGACCCCGCGATCGCAAAACGGCTGGACCGGATCGCGTATCCGGGCCTCACGGCCAATTTCGACCTAGGACGGGTGGCCGCCCTGGCCGTGGCCGAAGCCGATCTGCTCGAGCACGGACGCGCCTACGCCGCGCGCTGCGTCGAGACGTAGGCGCTGGATCGCACGGCCAACCGGCATTATCGCAGGGGAGAAGCCCTCACGCCTATCGAATCTGTCCTTATCATGTCGCGGGAAACGCCGTGGCGGGGGGGCCCCGGGTGTTCTTCGCGGTCTTCTTACTGTCCGTCGTAGCGGGAACAGCCGGGGCGCTCCTGGGATTGGGCGGGGGCATCATCATCATCCCCGCCCTCACCCTTCTCCTCAACCTTCCGATCCGCTTTGCCATCGGCGCGAGCATCGTCGCGGTCATCGCCACAAGCTGCGGGGCCGCGGCGTCGTACATCCGATCGCAGATGTCGAACCTGCGCATCGGCATCGCGCTCGAGGTGATGACCACGGTGGGGGCCCTCTCGGGCGCCGTGCTCGCGGGGCACGTCTCTTCCCGCTGGCTCTACATCATCTTCGGACTCTCGCTGGGGTACTCCGCGATCGCGCTGCTGGGCCGGCTCAAGCTGGAGCTCCCCGGCGAGGTTCCGCGCGACCCACTGGCCTCGCGGCTGGAGTTGTCGGGCGAGTATTACGATCAGGCGCTGGGACAGCGCGTGGCGTACACGGCCACCGGCGTCATCCCGGGCGGGCTGATGATGTACGTGGCGGGGGTCTTCTCGGGCCTCCTCGGGATCGGCAGCGGCCTGTTCAAGGTGCTGGCGATGGACATCGTGATGCGCCTGCCGATGAAGGTATCCACGGCGACGAGCAACTTCATGATCGGCGTCACCGCGGCGGCCAGCGCGGGGGTGTACTTTTCGCGCGGAGACATCCATCCGCTCATCGCCGGGCCGGTCGCGCTCGGCGTCTTGAGCGGGGCCTGGTTCGGCACGCACGTCATGGGCCGGCTGCGGAACACGACGATCCGGAAGCTGTTCATCCCGGTCCTGGCGATCGTCGCGGTTGAGATGATTGTCCGGGGGGTCAGGGTTCCGTGAACATGAAGCTCGGCAGGATCGATGCCGCCGACCGCC
>Ga0187846_10000290_pt1 | contig 30480 bp, 54 predicted proteins | sample TC_taG_FD_161473 | JGI IMG/M metagenome (GOLD analysis project Ga0187846, IMG submission 161473) | Biofilm microbial communities from the roof of an iron ore cave, State of Minas Gerais, Brazil - TC_06 Biofilm (v2) | ecosystem: Environmental > Terrestrial > Deep subsurface > Cave > Wall biofilm... | reverse complement strand
AGCGCGCCGTTCTGATCTATTTCGCGGCAATTATGTCGCGTCACCGGTGAGCTCCGTGCCAGTTATCCTTAACGTCGCACTCCCAAAGGATCGGGACGAAGAGCTTCGTCGTCTGCTCGTTTAGCAGCTTATCGACCTCGCCGAGCATCGCGCGATCCTTCAAGCCGCCGTTCACCTCGTCGTGAACCGGGAAGCGCATCGTTAAGCCGAGTCGTTTACGCGCGTCGTAGAGCTCCTTTAACTTCTTCTTGTTGATATCCGCCGCGGTTCCCTGAATCGCGCAATTCAGCCCGGAGTAATAGCGTTCGCCGTGCTCTCCGAACCGGCGTCGCCGGCCGAGCTCGGTCCGGATAAAGCCGAGCTCCTTCGCCTGCCTCGACGCCAAGCCAATTAACCAGCGCGCCTCCGGGAACTCCCGATCATACGGCGCGACGACGTATTCCTCGACCCAGTCGACCGTAACGATCGGCTGACTCGGATCGCGGTAGGAGTTGATCATATAGGCGATCTTCTCCGCACCGCCACCAAAGAGCTTACAGAAATTAATGTTCTTCGCATAATCGCGGATGATGTTCGTCCACTTCGAAACGAGGGCGTGAAAGTCGAGCAGCTTTACCCGCGGATCGCACGCTCGTTCTCGTTCATTCTCGGCGTAGGCTCGCGCGAGGCGGGGACATCCGAGCTTCGCGGCATAGTGGGCGAAGATGCGAAATTCTTCTTGGGATGCGTCGGCCGAGATCCAACCATCGTCGTCCGTACCCGGAATAAAGCACGCGCGGATCGGCCATCGTTGAAGCAGCTTTGGCTGCTTCGAATTCTTCGAGACCTGCTGCACGTTGATCCCGAAGTCGTCGCCGGACGACGAGAAGCGTCCGGTGATCGCGCCCTTCTGATCGCCCGCGAGCTGGTTCAGGTTGTACCGAATCGAGCCGTCCGCGGCGACCTTCGCGAGGTATGGATCGAGGAACTTCGACTTATGCGACGAGAGCTGCCGCGCTTCGAGCGCCGCGACCACGGCCGGATGAGGTACTGTGATCAGGAAGTCCTCCGGGAACGACGGCTGCCCGTCCGGCTTCTTCGCCGTCCCGCGGGTGTAAGGGTAATCGAGCCCGAGGTGATCGAAGAGCTTCTGCATGCCCTTCCATGACCCGGTATCGACGTCGATCCCGCTCAGGTCGCGGAGCGTGATCAGGCGCTTCTCGTATTCGGCCGTCACCTCGGTGTCGTATCGCTTTAGCCTCTCGACGTCGAGGTAGGTTCCGTTACGCTCCATCTCGGAAACCGTGAAGACGAGGCTATCTTCGAGGTCGAGAACCGCTTGAAGTTCTTCCCGCTCGATCTGGGGCTGAAAATATTCGTAAAGCTGCCAGGTAACCTCCGCGTCCTCGATCGCTACCGGCGCGACCGTCCCTGCCGGCATGTCGTAGAGCCGCGTATGGTCGATCGAGGTCAGCTTTCGTCCGAGCTCGATCCGCGCGAGGACGTCGAGGTTGACGCGTCCGAGCGAGTGACCGTCCTCGCCGCCGCAGTTCGAGCACATCCGTTCGATCGCCGGGTAGGTCTCGCCGCAGTTCTCGCACTCCATGATCGTGACGCGGTGATCGTTGACGAGCGCCGCCTGATGGAAGACGTCGCGGAACGAGCAACCCTGTTCCTCCAGGTTGATACCGAACCTGAGGAAGGTATCGACCTCATGGGTCGCGTTCGCGACGATGAGTTCCTTGTTACGCAGCTCACCTTTTGCCCAGGCGCGGAGGTTCTCGACCTCGAAGTTACCGCCACCCGGATGATCGATCGGGAGGTAACCCTTTCGGCCGTACGGCAGATAGTAGGAAATGCCGCCGAGCTTGTGCGTGCGAAAGTCGCGCTCCGCCGAGGTTTCCGTATCGAGCGCGAAGCTCTTGATCCCGTCGAGCGACGGCAGCGGTCCGAAGTTATCGCGGAGGACCTCGGCGCGCGGAAGCGGCGGAAGCTCCGGCTCCCTCGCCCGGCTCCGCGGCGTATCGTCGACGTGAAGCGTCATCCCGTGGTTATCGACGCCCTCCGGGATCACGTAATCGGATCGGTAGATGAGTTCGTTGCGTTTAAAGCCGGAATAGTCGACGTGGTGCTGGTGCCTGCCCCACTTATAGGTAACCTTCACGATGTCCGGGTGCTGGGCTTTAAGCGATTCGGCCATCAGCTTGCGACCGATCGAGTACTTGTTCCCGAACTCATCGAGCGCTTCTCCGGCGTAGAGCTGATCGGTGTTACCGCCCTTCATCGTCATCGTCGTCGCCTTCATCGCCAGGAAAGCGAGGAAGAGGACGGTGGCGTAACCTTCCTTGAGCGCGCGGATCGAGAGATCGGTGTCTTCGTTATATCGGCCGCGCCACCGTTCGCCCATCGGCTCGACGTCGTTCCGGATCAGGATGCAGGAATATACGCGCGAGTTACGGATGAACGGCGGGAGCTTCGACTTACGGGAGGCGAACATGAAGTAGTGCGGACCCGCGATCGCGACGTTCGTATAGCGATCGACGTACTCTTCCATCACGCGGAAGATGGCGCCGTCGCGGACCGGAATCTTTAGGTTATGGTTCAACCGGAAGAAGCCCTCGATGTTATCGTCCATGATCCAGTGGCGCTTCGCACCGAGCTCGCGAGCATGCTCCCAGACCCAGTTCCGGACCGGGATCGAGCCCATGCCGCCGTTAAAGTTCTCGCGCGGCAGCTTCAGAATCTTCGACGGGTCCATCACGCGCGCGTACTGATCGTATTCCTGAGGCTCGATCACGATGCGGTAAGGAACGTGGATGCGCTCCAGCGCCTTCGACGTCATCCTCGTATCCCACCGACCCTTGCTGATGACGTAGACCGGGTAGGTTGGGTTCGGATCGAGCGACGGGTCGTCGACCGCGTAGTACTTCCCGGCCGTCCGGCCGATCGCCGCCTCCGGGTAGTAAATCGAGCCCTGAGTGTTCGGACCCTTCTGGCCGACGAGCGCGAAGAACCGGTCGAAGTCCTCCTGCGTATCAAAGTCCATCTGCACCGAGTAGTACGGCGCGAGGTCCTCCTGGGAGAACTCCGGCATCCCACGCCAGGGCTCCTCCCACCATTCTCCCTTATCGAGAAGTGTGAACTGTTCGGTTGTAGGGTCAAGCTTCATGCGATCTTTTTCTCAGGAAACGATATCCGCGATATGGTCAGGTCGACCTTCTGACCGATCAGGTCGGAGAAGGCGTCCATATCCGCGTGCGAGTCAAAGTGAACGTAGATCGACCGGAACGGGACGACCTTCTTCGACGGTTCGGTCGGCGTGATATCGCCGAAGAGACCATCCTGGTTAGGGTCCACCCTCGGCCTGGTCTTTCGTCCGGCTTTAAGCGCCATGATACATCTCCAGAAGCCGAACGTAATCCTTCACGCGCTTCGAGCGGAAGCGCCTCACGAACTGAGGATGAGGCGCCGGAAGGAACGGGACGGCCTGATGAAGGCATGTCCTTTGAGCGATACGTCCGAGCGCGATCACGATCCGACCGTCGTAGATATCGTGGAGGTTTCGCTTTTTACCGTCGTGAGTTAAAGCGTTCGTGAACGCGAGCTGCCACTCGGCGTACCCGGCTTCGACGAGCGTGGAGTTTAAAAATCCGGCCGAGCGCTCGTCGCTGTAGAACGCCAGGTCGCGCGCCTCCGCGCTTTGTTCGCCAACGAATAAGAACTTCGCTTCTGGCGACCCAATTACGCCCTCGGGTAAGCTACGAGGTAAAAGGTGGATCGGAAGCTTCGTCGGAAATGCCATCGAGATCGACGGTCCCTTCGTGTAGTCGTAGATGATCGCATTTAAATTCGCGAACTCAAACTTAAATAAGGTCTCGTACATCTTCCAGATGAGGAAGAGCCGATCGCTCGACTGAACGAGCTCGTCCTTCCGCCTCGCTGCCCAGTTCGCCTCGGTCGTTTCGAATGACGGCAGGCAAAAGATCGCGAGCGCTCCTTTCGAGAAGAGTAGCCGATTGATCAGTCGGAGCTTCTCGACGCTGATCTGCGAGCCACGATGGCATATGTCGCCGTAAACGTACTCCGACGGCGCGAAGCGATCGAGGATGACGTCCTCGCCGGGCTTGATAGAGAGGAGGATGTTCGTGTACTTCTCGAACTTATCCTCGCCGGGAAGCGGCGGGTCGTCGTGGTACGCGACGCGCCACCCGCGCTTGACGAACTCCGCGGCCAAGGTAGACTTTCCAGCTCCATCTGGGCCCTCTAAAAGTAAAATCATCGATGAAGTCCGTGATTTGAGGGAATAGAGATCGCGTCGTTAACGCTCCAACCTTGATTAAGACGATTATTTAAGGTAGGATAAGCAACCTTACATTCTAATCGTTTCTTTTCCCATCGGAACATCAGATGGGTTACCACTACGATCTGCTGATTTGTAATCAAGTTTTCCTCAGCTCCTCTAAGATCAAAACTTCTTCGGCGATCGCATCCGCGATTACGAGTTCGATTACGTTTAAGAAGTGTTTCTTCGGTTCAGTGAGTCATCTATGAAGCCGTTCGATCTGCCGGAAAAAGCCTTACGCGGCGATCGGATGAGCTTTCCTTCGTAGCTAATGTAAACATGAACCTGCTCGTCGGTTTCCTTACGAAGGGCGACCGCCGACTCGTCTCGCTCGTGATCGCCCATCATGATGACTTCGTAATCGTCGATCTTTACGAATCGACAAGCTTGACCGGTAAGCTCAAACCGCTTCCATATCTCCTCGAAGGTGGCGGCGCTAACGTCGAGGACGATCACCTCGCCCTCCAAGCTCCGGCAAAAATCGTAATAATGGTTCGTTTACCATTAGGATACGTAACTACGTGTGAATGCGTCCAGTTCGACGGACCTTGGTTGTACGACCAGCGAAGCTTCGAGGTCGTCCCGGCCATATAGAGCCCGTCGTAGATTCCGGCCTGGTGGGTATGAGCGATGTTACAACGTCGACCCATCTTCGAAAGGTTCGACGGCGTACCCTGAGAGCCGCCCGGACCGAGGTGCCCGTGCATACCGCACTCGATCTTATCATCGCAGATGCGATAGCTCTCGTCGGCGATGAGGAACTTCGGCGTCGACTTAAGACCGACCTCCTTCAGGCACCATTCGAGCATGCTGATATCGCGCGGCATCTTTTTCTTCGCGAGTTCCTCGTACATATAGACCTGAGCCTTCAGGTAGAACTGAGCGTTCGGCGGGTCCTTCTTAAAGTCGTAGTCCCGGAGCCAGCGCTGAATCCACGGGTTATCGTGGTTCGACTCGACCACGACGGTCTTCGTCTCCGGCCGATCGTAACGATCCATCAGCGCCGCCGTGCGCTTCATCTCCTCGGCGACGCGGTTAAGACCGCGTAGCCAGGTCATAAACTTAAAGTGAGGATCGTCCTTACGGTGATGGTTGATTGACGAGCCTTCGAGGACGTCGTGCATGAACTGGGTCTTCGGCCGAAGCGTATCTAGCATATCGAGCGAGACCTCAACGACCTCGTCGTCCGCGAACGTCGCGTGAAGATCGCCCCATGTGATCGCCTCGACGCGGTTTCCGGTCGTGATTATACCGTCATCGACGATCACGTCGAGGTCCTGAATCTTACCGCCACGCGACTCCGCGTTTAGCTGCCGAACCCACCACTTACCGGCGGCGTTGACCTCGACGAGGACGGCGCCATAAACGTGGTGGTGCTCCGCGATCGTCCCGGCGCGCTTCTGGATATAGTTCATCTTCGTCACGGTACCGGTCGTAAAGATCAGCTTCGCCGGAGCGTCGAGCATCGTCGGGATCGAGCGCATCGCCATCTTCGCGTGCGGGAAGATCGTCGACTTACGCTCGGAGTAGGATTCGAGCCCGGAGAGCGGGTTCGTCGCGGTCGGGAGCGCGTTAAACTCACCACACCAGACCAAACCGTCGCCCAACTTGACGCGCGTATCTGAGAAGTACGGCTTCAGTTCCTCGTCGTACCAGAGCTCCTTCTCGGACGGCTTCTTCGTACCACGCTTAACGGCGAGTTCGCCGTAAGCGTTTTGGTTGTAGGAATACGTACCGATCAGGATCGTCGCATCGTAGTGAGCGGCGAGCGCGAGCAGGTTACGCCAGATGCCCTCGTGCCGATGCGTGTTATTCTGAGCCGAGGTAAGGATGTAGCGTTTTACCTCACCGGTCTTCGGGAGCTCCGCGGTTTCAAGCTTCGCCTTCACGCGACCTCCGGCGATCGGCTTCTTACCCTTGCCGAGCTTCCGGACGTTACGCAAGACGGTCCAGGAGCCGATCCCGAGCTCCTTCGCCGTTCTTTTCACGTTGCCGGCGTTTCGTTCGTACGCTTCGAGGATAACCTCCGGATGTATACGATCTGCTTTCTTGATAGCGCTCATCTTCGTTGTTCCTTAAAACGCGAAAGTTTGAGTCACGACCACCTCTAGCGGCGGTTCGTCGCCGAGGTAGCTCGCAAATAAATCCTTAAACTGATCGAGGTTATAACCACGTATCGGGCGCCCGATCGCGAAGCCGAAGGTTGGTTCGTTCTTGGTAATCTTAAAGACGAACGACTTCACGTGAACCTTACCGAGCAGATCACCCAGCGCGTGCGCGGTTAACTGGATAGCGCTCGATTTTTCCGTACCGCGGTAAGTCGGCCACGGGCTTTCGGTCTGGGCGTTTAGGTCCTGGGTCAACACCATGCTCGGAAGCCTCTTTATCTTTCTCGTATGAAAAATGTTACGAATATCACGTAACAGGATAATGTTTAAGTCCTCGGTATTGATCACCGTCATCGATAGCCCAGCCGCAGCCCTCGCGCGTTCTAGCCACCCGGCGACGATCGCGATCGTAAAGAGCGGTTCCCAGTTATCCGCTTCGCGGTTCGCGAGACCAACCGTCGAAGAGCTCGTCTTAGCAATCTCCTCGTGATGATCCTTCACCCAGCGCGCGCACTGCCGTTGAAGACGGTTCCACTCCTCGCCGAGGTGAAGTAACTTCGGTAGTAGCTCAAGTTCGAGCTCCATCGGCTTACGGAGTAAACGAATGACAAGTGAGCGCGACGTAATCGTTGGCTTCGGTAAGCCGATCATGGCCCAGACGCGCGGGCACCAGGTCGAGAAGACTCGCGGCTCATGCTCGTCGCCGACCGTCCGGATCACGTGAGCCATCTCGCGATCGTGACCGGAGTTTAAGATGCCGTAAAGCTCCGAATCTGGCTTTAAAAAAGTATCCATCTCATCGATCACGAGCGTACACTGATGCATCGCGATCAGGCGAAAAACCGCGGCCGGAGTTACGTTCGACGTAGATAGCGCGCGGCAAGCTAAGCGTCGAACGCACTTCGCTAGGGTCGTCTTCCCGGAGTTTTCAGCCGCGGCCGAGATGCCGAGAAACGGATAGAGCGAAAAATCGTTAAAGCAGTAGGTGCCGAGCGTCCAGAGCGCGATCGAATCCGCGATCCTCGGCTCGACGAAGTAAATATAGCGTTTAAAGAGCGTCGAAAGATCGTCGAGGAGAACTATGCCATCGACCGGAGCTTCCCACGGCTCGACCGGCGTCAGATCGATGAATTCTCCTTGCTCGATATCCGTATCTACCCGCGGACGCTTTTCTTCGATCAGCCGATCAAGGTCCTTGGTAGGAACGTTAAGTCTCTTCGCCGCAGCTTTCTTCCGTGGTACGTACTCCGCGTACGAGAGTTCCGCTAACTGATCGACCGCGGCGGCGAAGCCGGGCACCGGTTCCTGCTCGTTGTTTACCCAAGCGTCGATCTTCGCGCAGGCTTCAACCTGCTTCGCGTCGGACGCATGCTCGTTCGCTTCTTTAAGCCGTTGTTCGAGGTCGAAGCTCAAAACGACCTCTCTTTTTGTTCTTCAACGCCATCGTGCTTAATTTGCTCCGAGTACTCGATCGTCGGAGCTTCTTCCTGCTGCATGACGACAGCGAGAGGCGAGGAGCCGATGATTCGTCGCTGCTGCTCGATCTTACAACGCTGCTCGATCAGCTTCATCGTAACGTAGTCGAAAGCCTTCTCTCGATCACCGTCAAAGGATCGGAAGTTACCGTCCCACGCCTCCTGAAATTTCTTATCGTTCTTCGAGGCGAATCGGAGCGCGATAAAATCTCGTGGCTCCAGCGGAAACTCCGGCTTATGATCTTCGACCCAGTCGCAAATCTCATCGAGCTCGCCGTCTGCTACCCTTTGATCCTTCGCCGGATCGTGCGCGCAGCGATGATCATAGAGCCACCTAACCGCGGCTTTTAAGCCGTGACCGGCGAGTCCGGCGTAGTAGAGCTCCCGTGCCCGCTCTACGATGAAATAGTGCCGCTCCGTCGGCTCGACCTTATCCTTATCCGAACCCTGGGGACGAGGAAGGATCGCCTTTGTGAGCTTCTTAACGATCTCCGGGATCGGCGCCGGAGGATGGTCACCGATGACGAGGTAAGGCTCGCCGCTCTTATCGTGAATCGCGCCCGGCGCCATAACGTAGTATCCGGCCGAGCGCACCTCACCCTGCACGCCAAGATGCCGATACGGGTGATTATCCGAGAGTCCGGCGAAGTAAAACTGGATGCCAAAGCTCGTCCGGCGCCCGGTCCGGACCGTAAACGTCGCCGGCAGCTGAAGGTTCTTAAACCACTCGCGTGCCACGTTCTGATCGATGAGCCCTTCGTCCGCGTCAAGAACGGTAAGATCGGACGGACCGAGCGCGATCGCTGGGTTAGCGTTCGGCTCCTTCGCCCACCATACCCGGATAACCGTCTCGTCCTTCGTCGCGTCGTTGACGCCGTGCGGCGCGAGCGAGGCAAGCGGTTCCTTCGATCGTGGTTTACACGGGAAGACCGCCCAGCCTCGTCCGAGCGCGTTAAGCGCGTGTTGAAGTAGCGAAGCCATCGCTCCTAGAAGGGCGCCGCTTCGGTTTCAACTTCTTGGGTATCCTCGTCGTGCACGAGCACGCGGCGGGTCTTAAGAAACGTGTACTGACGCGCGGCGTACTCCGCCTCCTGCGCTTCCGCCCAACCGTTATTCTCCTTCGACGGCGCCAGGATCGGACCGTAGAACTCGTTCGTCCCGCGGGTTTGAAGCTTCGTCGTTAGTTCCCACACCTGCACGTACATCGGCAGCTTGAAGCGTTGAGATTTATACTGCATCCGGGTCAACCAGTTCTGCGCCGCGGAAAGCGCCGTCGACTTAAACGAGAGCACCATCGGTTCGTGGTGCGGCAGGAGCAGGATCGGGAAGTTCATGAACTCATTGCACTTCGGCGGCTTCGAGCGATCCTCCGACCACTGCGAGTTCAGGCACCTATCGCAGCCTTCCGGTGAGATCGTACCGCCGTTGATCCCGTTAAAGGAGCGGCAGAGGATACCTCCGCCTTCCTTGATATCCTTAAAATAAATCCGCGACTGGGACTTCAGCAACGGGATGAACTTAACCTTCTCGGGATAGATATCGCCCGAGACGGTATTAAAGAGCTGACCAACCTCCAACCCGTCGATGAAGTTCGGCTTGTTCTTCTTGTGCTGCGGCGTCAGGTCCTGACAGATCGCCAGCCGCGCGAGTACGAGGTCTCCTGGCTTAACGTCCTCGAAGCCCTCGGTATTACCCTGCATCCCGGCGAGGTACGCCGGGACGGAAGCGAGCGCTCCCTTATCGATCATCGTTAGTTCTTGATTTTCAGCCATCTCTTCTTCTCCTTAGTTTTTTATGATTTTCGAGACTTTACCGTGGTCTGTAGCAATACTTTGAGGAACGACGGTATGTCGTCGTCGCGATCCTCGTCCAATAAACCTTTTACCCAAGTTTTAATAGTACCTGTAACTGGTGTAAGCTGAACTCCGGTCTCCGGGTGCTCCTCAAAAAACTTTCGTGACTCCGCGGAGTCTTCAACTGAGATAATTGGTACGATCTCTAGGTAGACCGTTCGACCGAAGTCGTTACTCATCGAGGTAACGCCGTCGGCGGTAAACTTTTCGTGGATCAGCATCCCTAGAGCCGATAGCGCGACGTTGTTAAGGCGCTCGTCCGCAGCGATCTGCTCCTTAAGCTTCCGCGCCTCCTCGTGTTTCGCGAAAAGATCCGCGAGGGTAAGCTTGGAGAGCTCCTTCTTCTTTTCGTCGACGGACTTTTGAAAGGAGATGTCGCTCGACTGGTCTTTATTATAAAAAGTCGTATCGTATTTTCCCTTAAGCTTAACCCACTTTCCCATTTACGCCCTCTCGCATAAAACACAATTTGGATTTACAATACCGCGACGAACGAGTATAAAGAGCTGATCCGGTAGCAAAACCTCCTACGGTACGACCAATATATGAAGAATGTTGACGCATTGCTCGCGTAACTCTCCGGTTCATCCAATGATTTAGTCCGCGTTACCCAGCGAACGTTACCGACCTCATAATGACCGTCGTTATCGATCCGATCGAGCGTAAGACCCTTCGGCCGCGGACCGAGCTCGGCGAAGAACTCCGCGAAGGAAGAGAAACGAAACTCGATGCCGCGACCGCCATAATGCTTCCAACTAGAATGATGCTTATTTATGCATCGATATTTAAGCATTCTTACTAAGCTAGTCTCTCTGGAGTCATTTAATTTTTACTCATCTAAGAGAGCGCGCTTCCACGCCGACGTGGTCCACGTCGCGAGGTTCGCGCCTTCGCGCAGGTTACGCAGGATCGTATGATCCCACGTCTTCTGACCCTTCGGTCCGACCGCGAGGATGTCCTGGTATGTTACCGGGTGGGTCTGACCGAAACGGTGAAGGCGATCCTCGCTCTGCTGCCTCACGATCAGCGAGTGGTAGTTCGACATATACGCGCAGGTATCGGCTACCTGAAGGTTCAGTCCGAAGCCACCGGAGCGCTGCTGCCCGGCTAAAAGACCCGGACCCTTATCGGTCTTAAACCCGCGCTCCGCGGCTTCGCGCTCCGCATCCGATTGTCCATAAATCTTGTAGGTGGGTAGTAACTTGGTAAGTTCCCGAGCGACGCGCTCTAGCTCCGGCCTAAACCAACACCACGCGATCATCTTCAGTTCCGGCTTATCGACGAGTAGCCGCGAAACGTAATCTAGGAGCCAGTCGAGCTTTTCGCGGCCGATCTCCTCGGTCTTCCGCGTAGCTTCGTCAAAACCATCGGCGAATAGGTCGCCGTCTTCGAGCTCGACCACGCCGCCGAGGAAGCCGCTGGTAATCTGCGTTAGCCTTAGCGTCTTCACGGCCGCTTGTTGGGCGAGCGACGGATTCTTATCGAGCCAAACTACCGCTCGATCCCGCATCTCCCGGTAGATATCCCACGTCTTCTGGGTAAGCGTGACCTCGATCGGCTTCATATAAATCTTGGGCGGCAGGTCGAGGCAGTCCTTCTTCTCGCGCCTGACGACGTACGGCGCGATGTAGCGTTGAAGCTCATCCAGGTTCTGCCAGCCGAGAATCTTCGGGTAGCCAAACCGCGTCGATATCCTCGCGTAGCGATCGCGGTACGCGACGTAGCTCGGAAACGGCAGTATCGTCTTCGTCCCGGCGTCGAGGAAGTTCATCTGGCTGAATAGGTCGAGCGGGTTATTCATCGGCGTCCCGTTCAGGATCGTGCGCCGCTTCGCTTTCCTTCCGAGCTTCATGCAAACCTTGGTCTGATCGGCGTCCTTCGACTTGATAAATGAGCTCTCGTCGAGCACCATGAAGACCTTCTGATCCTTAAGGAGCTCGCCGAGCTTCTCGACGTGAGGCATCGAGCGATCCTTTAAAATCTTTCGGATCAGCTCGTAGTTCGTTACCACCCAGAGGAGCTTCCAGTTCTCGTCCTTCCAGATGACGCGCGCCTTCGAATGATACTCGACGACGCAGGACGGTATCCATCGATGCTGATGAATCTCACCATCGAGCTTCGGATTCTCATCCTTATCGATCCACACGTCCCGGACCTTCGCGGGCGCGACGACGAGGACCGCGTCGATCTTGTCCCAGCTGTATAACTCGCAGGCGGCGTCGATCGTCGTCTTCGTCTTTCCGGTACCCATCTCGTTGAGGAGACCGAAGTACTCGCGATCGAAGAGCGAGCGCGTATCGTCGACCTGGTGCCGATACGGTATGGTCCGATACTTATCGAGTTGGAGCGGCGTGTTCACGTTAGGTTCGGATAAACTGTTCTTCGGTAGTTCGTTTCTTCGGATCGACGTCAACCTCGTTGTGAGCCGACGAGCCGTTGAGCTTCTTTTCAAGCTCCTCGAAGCTCTCGTAGACCGGTATCTGACGGAAGTTCGCCCAGGCGGTTTCGAGCCGTGAGCCGTAGGAGTCCCGCCAGCCAGGTAAACGAAAGACATAGTCGCAACGATCGAGCAGCTCCAGGTCCGCGATATAGATCATCTCCGCGGTCATCACGTCCTTGAAGATTCTCGACGGCGAGTTTAGGTGAGGAATGATCGCCATCGCTCCCACCGCCCAGACCTTCCGACCAGCTTCGTGCGCGCGCTTGACGTTCGCGTCGATCCCTTCCTCCGTGGGCGCAGAGAGCGGACCGCAGATGTAGATGAGCTTGACAGGTATCTTAAGCATCAGCCGACGACCTTTCGTCTGTGGGTGAGCGTGAGGAAGCGCTTCGTCGCTGGGATGAACTCGCTCCAGGTATTCGCCCAGGGACCACGAAGCGTAAAGACCCACGAGTCGCCGGAGCTCTTTACCTGATGAAGGTTCGAACGCCTGATAATGATCGGCCAGAAGCTCGGCTTAAAGGTCGTAAACTTACTGACGCGCGTCTCGCCCTTAAAGCTCACGATGCTTTCCTCGTTCAGCTCGCCCTTTAGGAGCCACGAGATCGAGTTGAACGCGTGGTTATGAAACGCGTCGCGCGAGCCGTCCGAGAAGTGAAGCAGCGCGATCGAGAGGAGTCGCTTCGCCTCGATGAACCAGTACCCGTCGACGCGCGACTCCGCGCCTCCGTCCTTCATATGTTTTAACAGTTTCATTGTTGTTCTCCCATTAGTTCGTGGAGGAATGCCGCGGCATGTTGGCCGTAGGTCGGCTCTTGACCGTTCGCTTTTTCCGCTAAATAATTGTCAACGGTTTGAAACTCACGCTCGAACGTTTCCGGACTCTCGGTATAAAGCCGGAGCCATTCATTAAACGCTTCTGCCATCGTCCTTTTCATTTTTGCACCTCTTTTTCCTCTCGATTTTGACGTAGGTAAACCCAGCCGTCGAGAACCTCTTGGTACGAGTCGATGAGCGGATCGCGGCCGTTAAACGCGCGGAGCGCCTCGCCGTACTTCTCCGTGCCGAGCTTGGCGCGGTCCTCGATATCGCGGATCAGCGCATGAGCGAGCGGCAGATCCGCCTTAATCCGCTCGGAGAGCTGTACGAGCTCCTCCGTGGTCTTCAGCATGATTCGCCGTTTTATATAAAGCGCCGCGGAGCGTAACCAAAGCTCGACGGTAAGGAGTCCTTTATCCGGAATGAGAAAGTCCTCGGTGAGGACGTCCTCCTGCTGAAGCTTATGGATGAACCGTCCGGTTCCCTTCGGCTTCGATTGCTGGTTGGTCGCTTCGTTACCCATGATTCCTCATTTTACTTAAAAGTAGATGATTAGCGAGCCCGAGCGCCTGAGCCTCGAGCCACGACTCCTGACCGGTCGTCGCCGTGATCTCGTAATCGGCGAGGACGCGTTCGATGCAGGTTTCCATGGTATCGTTGGGATCGCGGTCGGGCGAGATGAAGACGGAACCATCCGCATTATAGCGCTTGACGCGCGCGATGACGCCGTCATTCGCGCGAAGCCAGCTAATCTCGTTCGGGAAGCGGATGCCGGGGAGGATCGCTACATCGAATCCGCGACTCCGCGCCGCGAGTTTTAGTATCCAACAGTTCTCGTCTTCGACGCGCCCGCCGTGTCCGTGAGCGACGAGGATATCGAGCTCCGCGCGCGTACATTCCGCGCGGGTGATACCCGGACGGATTAATCCTTTGACTTGAGCGTCAAGTAGTACCTCGATCGAAACGGAGGAAGTGAAACAACGGAAGTTCCACGCTTCGAACGCCCGATGAATTACAGTGGCGGTAAAATCTTTCCCGTGGCGTGCGCGACCGCACAATCCGAGTAAAAGCTTCGACATAAAGCTGAACCTCGAAAGAGGAGAAGGAAGGCGAGAAAAACCTTAACGGCTTTCCGCGAACCTTCGATTGTTTAGATTTTGATTACCGCGTTACTACTGGAGAACTACGTTACCGCGAGATTTTGACGATTTACGGAGACCAGCTTATCACGAGAAAAACTGCTGTCTACTACTATTTTATACGCTCTTTTACCTACGAAATAGGCTTATAGAGCTGATCGGAGGCTTGGTTGACGCCGTGGTAGCGCTTATGGAAGCTCTCGGCGTCGGTTTTAGGGAGCTCCCGGCGCCAGGAGTTAAACTCCCCCTCGGCAAACCGTGGCAAGCGTGGTGGGAAGAGCTTCGCTAGGAACCAGCGGATCAAAAGCCACGACCTCCGGAGAAGACGTTCCGAACGCGGGTCTCGCCACGCTCGGTACGCCTACGTCCGCAATTCTTGCACCTCAGCAGCTTATCGCGACGGATGTGCCACGTTGGTTTCTGACAGCCGTCGCACTGGGTAAAAACATCACGGTTCATCGTCGCTTGTTCGGTCTCGATCTTCCTCATACTTCCTCCTCGTCTTCCTCGTCGCTGGGCGGTCCGTCTCGTAGCTCCTTTAACTCGCGCTGGCGCCGCTGAAGCTCCTTCGTGCGCTCGATCCGTTCCGCGTCGCGAATCTTCCCCACCCACTTCGCGAGCTCGATCGCGATCTCGCGGCAGATAAGGCAGAGGACGTCGGTCGAGGATCGCGCCGGGAAGTAATTCTGGCAGCACGCGCAGCGCCGGGCGTTCGGCCGGTTCCGGAGCGCCTTCAGCTCCTGCTCGTATACCCAGATGTTACGCTCGATAATCTTCGCGAGGTCGATCAGGCTCGGATTCTTTCGCTCGACGTACTCGCCGAGGTTATCGCGATGAGCGACGAGCATCGACTTCCTCCCGATGATTTTTGCAGAGCGGACCTTCGCCCGTTACGAAGGCGATATCGGTCGTATTCCTACACCCGGTCCGCCAGCAATGAGGTGTTTCCGCGTCGCGGCATATCTTTTCGTTGAGGAGGGCTTGGGCTTGTTCTCGCATCATCGTTCTCCTTTATCTTGAGTATCGTACTAAAGGAGAGAGCTTAGCCATAGAACCGACGTACCACCTTTACCGGCCGTAGGGCCAGGTACTATCCCCCCTCGAACTTCACCCGAAAGCTCGCCCTTCTCCCACTCATGAACGCGATAGTTCTGATTCGACTGAACCTCGATCACGAGGTTATCCGGATTGGGAACCACGCCGTTCCCCAACTTCTCCTGGATATGCCGAAAGATCAGCTCTCGAATCGTTTTATTAACGAAGCTCACTTTCATATATCCTCCGAGACGTCGACCGTCACGTTCGACCGAATCCAGTCCGAACCGTTAAAGTGATAGGTTACCCCGTGAACGTCGTATTCTTTACCGTCCGGTAGCGCTAGCTGTTCGCCGACCCGAGGTACGACGACCGAGTGAAGCGTATAGATCAGCTTCCGCGCGTGATCGTCGGTGTTATAAACGTCGATCTTGATCGTTCCCGTCATGGGGCTTTCCTCCACCAATTAACGATTCGCCGCTCGATCCGAACGACGACGTACTTGATCGCTTCGACGAGAAGCGAAGCGATGACGACCCACTTTACGAGCGCCCACCCGATCATCGAGCCTTCTTCGCCTGCTGCTTCTCGGCGTTCTTCATCCGGCGCAGCATCAGCATCGAAGGTTGGTCGTGCCGCTTCGTGTAGCGAACCGAGCAGCACGGGATGATCGTAAAGTGGGTAAGCTCGATATCCGGCTCACCCTCAATCCCGCTCGGCGTCAGGATCGCCTTCGTCTCGTCGATCGCGAGCGTCGCGCGTCCTTTACAGAACGGACACTTTCCAAAGCGCACCCGATCGATCATCTCCGGCGTCGTCGGCTCCTGAGCGAGCGCCACGAGCTTATCGGCCAGGAGATTAAGCGGATCGACGTGATCCAAGGAGCCGGAGATCTTGATCTTGATCTCGAACCGCGCATTGAACTCGCTCATCGGTTATCTCCCGAGCCGCCGATCGTCCCGCGCTCCTTTCGGCTGGTTAACTTCTCGATATTGATCCGGGCGACCTCGTCGAGGGTCGTTCCGAACTCACGGGCGATCGCGGCGACATACCATAAAATATCACCGAGTTCCTTGAGCGCACCTTCGCGAATCACGAAGATCGGCTCAAACTCCTCTTCGGTCAGCTGAGCCGACCTAACCAGATACTCGCGATGGTTCGTGACGCTGTGATCGCGCCAGAGCTTCTTTACCTTCTCAACGACGTGCTTCATCGTCGCGTCGAGCTTCTCGATCTTCTCCTTCAGCTCACCGCTCTCGCCGACGGCGCCGAGCGTCGGATACGAGATCGCTTTCCCTTTATCCGGGTAGATCGCGTACTTCTCCGTAAGTTCGTTGTACGAGGTGAAGGTGAGCTCGCCGAACTTGATATCCGGCGAAAGAAAGACGCCCTTGATCCCGACCGACTCCGCGAGTCCTTTTCGGAAGCCCTCTACCTGCCATGGCTTGAGCTCGACCGGAGGTTGAAACGCGTAAACCTTCACCGGGTCGAGCTCGGTAAAGAGCATGCCGGAATCGAGGAAAACGACCTTCGCTTCCGCCGCTTTAAAGTCTGTGGCTAATCGCTCGACCTCCTCGTGAGTTAAAGGCGACGGCGTAGCTACCGCATACGCCGCATTACGCTTCAGTTCCGTGATCTCGATCATCTGATCTCCTCCTCGGTTACCTTACCCCCGGCGCGCTCGACCATCTCGCGAAACCACGAGCCGTCGTCGTTCGAGATCAGGCAAACGGTCGTGACGCTATCGCGTCCCGGACCGCACAGCACGTAGCCAGGATGACAACCGTAGCGGCTACGGTCGACCGCGACGCGCGTATAACCGGCGGGCGCCGCAGCCGCGATCCGACCCGCGAAGACGTTCGTTCCGATCATTAACCTCATAGAGCTCCTTATATTAACTTGGTCTACCATTCTACGAACCGCGCGGGTCCATCAGCCAGCGAGCTCGGCGCCGGAAATAGCGCTTCGTCCGACCGTAGCAATCACCGAAGCCATGATCGTGAGCCTTCGAACCCGAGACCTTCGCTGACTTCGCCGCGGCACGATAGTTTTGATGAAGGAACGCCGCGAGCGTTTCCTCGGTTTTGAAGCACGTTCGTAGACGAATCGCTCGCGCGGCGTGCTCCCATTCGTTCAGGCAAACGATTTCCGTACCGATTCGATCGATATGTAACGCCGTGTCCCTCCGGCGTGATCGTAAGGTCCTTAAGGTATATCTCAATTCTCTCCTAACAGCAGGAGCCGGAGCCTGATCTTCGCCCGGCGGGTACGCGTCTTCACGGTCGAGATCGAGACGCCGAGCGCGTCGGCCGTCTCCTGGGTATCGAAGCCGTCGATGGCTCTTAGTACGAGCACCTGACAAAGACGTGGATCGATCTTAGCGAGCGCCGCCTTTAACGTTACGGCTCGTTCCTTCGCGAGGAGTAGCGCTTCCGGGACGTGCGCCTTATCGATCACGATCGTATCGATGAGCTGCGGATAGGTGTTCGTGGCCTTATCGTGAACGATGAGATCGGTTTGATCGATCGAGGTCTCACGATCTGCGGCGATCTTCGCGGAGCGCAGGTACATCAGCGCCTCGTTGCGCGCGATCGACGTAAACCAAGTATTAAAGTTCGATCGACCTTCGAACTGATCGCGATGACGCCACGCGTTTAGCGCCGCTCGCTGAAGGACGTCGACGATCGCGGTCTCACCGAACCGCTTGATCACGATCCGACCGACGCTACCGCGAGCGTACCTCATCGCCGCTTCGATCATCGGTCCGAACTTCTCTTGGTCACGCTTGATGACACGAGCAGTCACAGTTTATTCTCCTAGATTTATTTATCAAGCAACCGCACGATTGACAGATCGAGTTTTTTACGACCACGCTCGTCGAGCTCTTCGCCGGAGGTTTATTAGCGAAGACGTAAGGGCACTCGCACTCCTCGACCGGCTTCTCGCAGTTCAGACAAAGATCCTGCTCGACGCGCATGGGTAATCTTCCTTATCCGGATCGACCGCTTCGGTCGATGCTCGTGAATCGACCGCGGACAGCGATCCTGGGTATAGTTGATCGTGATCTCCCGAGGTCCGCGCGCCCGATCCGGACGCAGGATTCGGCGAACCCGCGCCTCGTCGTCTTTGACGCCGTTGTACGTGACGAGCAGCGAATACCTAACGCCTTCCCGTTCGAAGGTAACCGTCACGCTTCGGTCGCCGGTTGGGTCGGTATCGCGCCGACCACCGGAGCCTCCGGAACCGGGTCCTTCGTCCCTTCTTCCGTCTTCGCCCGTGCCGCCTTCAGAACCTCGTCGAGCTGCTTGTTGCGTTCGACGAGCGCCAGCGCGTGAGCTTGAAGCTGCTCGTGCCCGTTATCGATCTCGTTGTCGCTGATCTCGATCAACGCGGGTGCCGAGACGCCGTTAAGCTTTGCCAGCTCCGCCTGCTTCAGATTTACCTGCTCGGTGACGAGCTTGACCTCCTGAAGTAGCAGCTCGTTCTGCGCGGCGAGCTCCTCATTTTGAACCGCGAGCGAGATCACGACGCTCTGCCGGTCGATGTTACCCTTACCCTTTTCGAGCTGAGCCCGCCGGTAAATCAGATCGCCGGCGGCGGCCCTTAGATCAATTTTACCAGCTACCTTCATGCTTTTCTCCTTTTACCACGAATGACCTACCGCTACGCCGACGACGAACGCGAAGAGGATGAGCGCTACCCAGAGCGGTACGTCGTCGGTATCGAAGCCGAAGTTATCGCCGTCGTCCATCTATAGCTTTTCGATGGTCGCGTCGATCTGAGCGAATTTCTTCTCAATCGCCGAGAGGCGCATATCAAACTCGATCATCGCTTCCTTAAACGAGGCGAGCGTAGCGGTTAGGCTATCGACGTGACGATCCAGCTGATCATGAAGCGCGCTTTCGAGACGCCCGACATATTCCGGCGTAGCGCGCCCTTCGAGCTCCGTTTTTACCTCGCCGATCGCCGCGTCGATCTTGGCGAAGTTCTCGTTGAGCTCCGGCGGAATCGCGGTCTTAATCGTTCCGAGCGCCGTGACCTGCGCCTTCAATATTTCGACCTCACGCTCGACGTAGAGCAGAAGCTCGAAGATCTCGGCACCGCACGTAAACTTATAATTGACGGCGAGACCCTTCTCACGGTCAGTATAGTCCTTCCATTCTTTCTGAACCCTAACCTTCATCCCACGTACGACGATATCCTCTTGAATTTCCGGTCGCGCGCAGTTCGCAAATCGATCGCTAAACATCGTTTCCTCCTTTAAATTTTACCTTCCAAAATCCTCTCGATATTTTGCTACTACTTCCTCCGGCGACTTCCGCTCGGCGAAGAAAGACTCGTACGTATAACGTCTCGACCAGAATACCGCCGTATGATCGCCGAATGTCTTTACGAGCGCGGCGACGACATAATCGTGATAGACCTCATACGTCGAATAAAACTCTTCGAAGGTCTTCGCCGTCATCAGCGTGCCTCGTATGAGGTACCGATAACCGGCGAGGTCGTAATTATCCGAAAATCCATTTTCGGATCGAGCGGATCGCAGATAAGCGTCAACGGCGCGCCGATCAGGATCGGTTCGGTTCGCTCGCGATACTTACCCTTAACGGTACGAAGCGGCGCGGGCGTCTCGACCGCGACGTGAACCATTCCGTAGCCGGCGCACTTATCACAAAACAGGCTCGGTCGAATCTCGGTCTCCTCGGAGTAAGCGCCGACGCATTTGCATTCGCGCGGCTCCGTCGCGACGTGAGTTTCGAGGCGCTCCCAGGTCTTCGCGTCCGTATCGAGGACGTACAGCGAGTTCTCGGTTCGAACATAGATGATCATTAGAGTCTCCTCAAAAAGTAAATGATGAGTCCGATCACGCAAACGACAATCCCGACGTTACAATACCCGATCAGCCGATAAGCTCCGCGATCGAGCTTGAACTCGTACTTCGCGATCGGCGTAAACTTCGTTCCCGGCGCGAAGATATCAAGGAGCCACTCGTACGGATATGCAAGCGGCATCAGCGGTACCGGCTGCCGTCCCATCAGAGAAAGTCTACCGGCGTTGTCAGATCGTCGAAGACGGTCGAGCCGATATCGAACTTCGGGTGACCGCGCTTCCGCTCGCGTTTTCGCTTCCGGATCGCGCCGGTTCGCTGACCGCGCTGCTTCTTATCCATCCGCTTATGCTTTTTCTTACGACGGTGCTTGATCGCCATCACCCATCTCCTTCGCTAGGTTTTCGAGGTCTTGCGACGCTGACAGATTCGGAGCCAAAAGACGCTCGTACTTCTCTCGAAGATCGAGCACGTCCTGATACGACGCCGATCAACCGTAATCGTCATTCTTCGCGATCGGTAGACCGCCGGTCGCTGCGATCGTACAACCAGCGAGCTGAGCATCGATCTGCTCCATATGCTTACGAGCGTACGCCGCGAGGAGCTTGTCGACGCGGTCCATCCGTAACTCGAAAAGACCTGATTCTCGGTTTAGCCGGATCGCCCATATCGCCTCCTCGGTCGATTCTTCCTTTACCGGATCCCTGGCGATCTTGACCGCGCTCGCCTTCGCTGTCTTCGAAACCTTACCATCAGTCATCGCTATTATTCTTCCTTTATCCAGTACCAGATCATCCCGATCGAAACCGCGAAGACGAATGTCCATTCAACGCCGTAGATCGAGTCGAGTGCGTAAAGATCCATTATCGCAAGCAACGCGTCGACGATTATGAGTAAACCTATTACGATTCGGCGATGCACATCTAATCCTCTTCGTCGTCGTAGTCGTACTTCTGAGCCCTATAGATCACGATCTCATCCCACGCGAGCCGAAGTAGGAGGAGCGCGCCGATCAGGATCGCGAGGGCGGTCTTAACCGGAATCATTTAACCGGTATCTCGGTCTTATATTGCGATGCGCCCGCGTCGTCCTGAGCGACGGCGCAGACGTCGATCCGCCAGAGCCGTCCGTCGAAGTCCCGGACGAGCGGCTGGATCACGTTACCGCCCTTACAATTGATGATCGGCTCGCGTCGCGTCTGAGCCTCAACCCGTCGCGTATAGCTCGCGATCCAGACCTCACCGCCGATATAGATCGCGAGCGCGAATAAAATGAGCTTAACGTTCATCGTCGTCCTCCCACCGGACCTTCAGGTCGCCGAGGAGCCGCCGATCCGCGGCCGTTAGAGAACGATGGCCGACCTGCTTGCCCTGGTCGATACTCGCCACGAGCCTCCGCTCCGCGATTCGCTTCATCAGGTCTTCCACCCATCGGTCGGCCTCTCGGTAAGCTCCGACGCAAAACGACGTATCCGGGATAAGATATTCCGTGGTAGGTCGGTAGAGCGGGCGCCCCTGCTGGTCCTTCAGGATCAGCCTTCTTGAAAAGTTTGTCGAAGATTTTCTTCGCGCGATCGCGAACCGCCGGAGCGCACTCGCGGCAGATTCGCATCTCACGCTCAATTTCGTAGCCGCGTCCGCCGCGGTCGTCGCGAAACTCGATCTTTCCGCCGACGCGGAGCTGATGAGCGTCCTGCCGAAACGGATAAATCTTTTCACGATAGAGGAGGACGATTTGTTCACCTTTTTCTCCGGACCTCGTCGTTTTACCGCACTCCGCGCAGTTAAACATTCGGTCTCCCTTTATAAAGAGGAGCGAAGAGCTCACACGGTTTTTTTTTCGACCGGCTGATCGCCGCCGGGATCCTTACGAACCATCCGATAAACGCCCACAAGGTTCTCATCTAATCGTCTCTCATGCAGTAGCAACCGTTCGTCTATATCGACCACGCTACGCCACGAAGAGCGTGCGTCACCATTAAGCCACGGCTTCGCCTCACGTCACTGTTAATGGTCCGGCGCCTACCGGCAGCCAGTGACGAATAAGTCCCACGACTCTCCTCCGCGCTACGAGGCGGATACGCCCGCGGCGAAAATCAAATTTAACTCTTACACGGATTCGCACACTTACATGCGTCCTTCTTACAAAACGGACTGATGCACTTGGTTGAGTCCGGACCGTTCGCGGGAGGATCGCAATTACCCTCCTCGTCGTCGCACGGCTTCGGCTTTTCCATCGGGCACCTCATCTCCGCCATGCAGCCGCACTTATGAGTCACGTCCGTATCAAACGTGTTCGCGCAGGTCTGACCCTCCGGGAGCTTCTTCATCTGAGCCGCGACCCGATGAGAGCTCAACCAGAAGATGACGTAGACGAGCGCGACCGCAATCCAAAAGAGCGTACCGATCACGAAGAGCCGATTAATTAGCTTCATTACCTTCATCGTTTTCCTCCTTATCAAGTCCGATCAGGAGCTCGCAGAACCGCCACCAGGTTCGTTCGCGCCGATCATGAATACGCTTGAACGTCTCGTGCTCGGTCGGGTATTCCGCGACGAGCAGGGCGAACTCATCCGGACTCATCCGAATATCACGCTCGATACGCTCCGGCGTCTCGCGCCCGCGGCTGACGCGCAGGAGCTTGATAAAGCCTCGCGCCTCCGCATCTACATCCCACTCGACGTCGATCGCTTCGGTCGCGCGGCTCCCGATCTTCGCCGCATCGAGGACTCGCGGTCGCCTCGGACGTCGCTCGTTATCCACCCGGTCATAGCGATCGGGTCCGAAGTTCGCGTTGTGTCCTACGCGGTGACTCATTTCGTAACCGGGAGCATCACTCCTCCATCTCCGCCCGGCCGAAGATGCGTTCGAGCGCGACCGGATCGTCGAGTGCCTTTTCGAGTCGCGCGATCTCGTCCGCGCATGCTTTGATGAACGCCGCGCGCGATGCCGGCGTCTGATTTTCGTTACGCGTTTCGTACCGCTCGGGATTCGCGATGACCTTCCGAAGCATCGCGATATCCCGTTCCGCTAGGTGTCTCATACGCTTCTCATACGCTTCGTCCTCGGCTCTCTCGTCTTGACGGTTTCTATCGCATCCGTGATCATCAGGAGTAACGCTTCGTAGCGCGCCTCCCACCCGGTATTACCGCGCAACTCGCAATCCATCGCTCGGAGGAGCTCCCAGATGCGATTACGAGCCTTATTCTGGCGATTAATCTGAACGAGCTCCTCGTTCTGAGCATCGATCCGCCGCTGCTTCTCTAACGCTATCTCCACCTTCGCGCTTCGTAGTTCGCGCAGTTCGCAGATCAGGTCCATTACCTGAACGACGTTCGGACGCCTATTCATCTGGTCTCCTTCGGCGCGATGGTAGCCGTTTCAATCTTCGTTATCCGGCGATAAACCTCCGCCAGGATGTCACCGGGTTCGGTACAATCGCTCATCTTGATCGCGGTAATCTCGACCCAATCCCACGATTCGTTCTTATCCGGAATCTTATTCTTGATCTCGCCGTAAAAATGATCGACGTGAAGATAGAACATGATGTAGTGGTCGCCGTAACGGAAGTGCTCGCGCCACGCGATCACGTTCTTCTCGATCGAGAGACTCTCGTACTTGATCATCGCGTCGGTCTCCTCAAAGACCTCGCGAACGGCGCAATCGAGAATTCCCTCGTCGAGTTCTAGTCGTCCACCGGGCGTCGAGAGTAGACCCGCGTCATGGTTATTCTTCCGTCTCCCAAGAAGGAGCCTCGTACCCTGCGTAATTATAACCGAAACGCCCACCGCCAACCGTGGCATCGTCTCACGCTCCCGCTCGATGTAATACGCAACGAGTTCGCGCGCCTCCTCCACCTTGATAATAGCTTTCGTGAGTAGCGGATCGCAGCCGATCGATTCGATCTTTTCGACCGCCGATCTTAACGCGAGCTCCACAGGCATCGTCAGATCGATCCGCTTCCGCCGTGGGAAGCCGTTCACCAAAAGAGGATCGCTCATCGTCTTATCCTTCCCAATGAAGTATCTCTCCGCCCTTCTCGGCGATCTCTCTCAGGAGCTCCACCGCGATCGCGGCTTTTCCTTCCGTCGTCTTCGCGTCGTTAAATCGCCACGCATAGGAGTCAGGCCATCTATCTGCGGCCCCAATCCTCCCATCTTTGGGGTGCCAGTAGAAGAAGAGCGCTATCGCCTCGTCGCGCGTTAAGCCGATCGCATCGGCCGCTCGTTTAATACGTGCCTCATCGAGGAAAAATAAAGTTCTTTGAGGAGCGCCGCCGAGGAGAAACTCGATCGAGCCACCAAGACAGCAGATCATACCGCATGGCGGCACGAGGCGCTCTAGCCCGTCACGGATAATCAACTCGCCCGGCTTTAAGTTTTTGAACCAGATGTTCATCCCGAAACCGTGTCCGTGTTCACGTTCCACGAACGGGATCAGCTTTTCGAGGATAAATCTTCGTTGCTCATCGTTCGGTATCATCGTTCCTCCAACAGAATCGCTAACGCCTTTTCGTAACGTTTCACCATCCCGTGCTCGGACACATGCCGCGGACCTCGTAATATCGTTCTTCCTCGAAGCGCGTAATCAGCGCGGAGGCCGGATTAACGATCGTGGATTTGGTCCGAAGCACCCGCCACGCGGAGACGTAAACCGGCTTATCAAAACGCCACCGGTAAGCGTCCGCGTAGGCGCTCGCGAGCTGACCGGTCGCGCAGATCGCCTTGATCCGACCGTGGGCGTCCGTCACCGCATAAACGGTACCTTCGACCGCGTCCGGATATTCGTCGTCGTAAAGCCGCGCGTCGAGGAGGAATTTGATCAGCTCCGCGACGTTCGTCACGCCGGACTTCCGGTAGATGTTCGCGCGGTGGGCAGCGACCGTCTTCGCCGAGATGCGGAGTCGATCGGCGACCTGCTTCGTCCCTAAGCCGCGCGCGACGAGCCGCGCTAGCTCGACCTCCCGGTTGGTGAGGACCTGATGTAAATCGTGACTCATTCGTTATCCTTTTAAGATCGGTGGCCCACGACCTGAGCTTCCGCGCATCCTCGCCACGGAAGTAGCAGCAACCGATCTGAACCTTCGGCGGATCGAGCGCCGTCGCGTCTCGCAATATCGCAACGTAGTTGTATTGGGAACCCATGATCCGGTAGCTGATGATGTTCCCGCCGGACTCGAACGCATGACCGATCTCGGAGCGAGAAGCGTACCAGCAATGACCGTCGATACCGGCGATCTCCAGCATCTTCTCGTCACCTAGCTCGAAGGTAACGTAGCCAGCCGCGGAGATCGCCAGAATGGTGACGACCGCCTCCGGTTTTCTCGATCGAAGCGATCCCGGCGTCGCGCATGATCCGGTTCGCTTCCTCCGGAGAAACGCTCACCGCGGAATCGTCGCGCCAGCCGCGTAGGAACGCTCTTCTGGTAATCTGCCATAGCTTCGCCAGCCAAGACATAAGAGACCTCTCGGTACGTGTCCTTTGCGGGTCTTAAGCGCGAGGTCGAGGGACGTTCAACCTCGCGTCGATCCCTAGAGCTTAGGCCGAAACGACTTCCGAAACCTTCTCTCGTTTCTTCTTCAAAACTTTGACCAAGCGAACCTTTTTCTGGTTAACTTCGCCGGACGTCTTTAACTACTCGCTCTACTCGATCAACGCTCGACGCCGCAAGGACCGATACCGGCTTCGGTCGAACGCGCGCGATCGTGGTCCGGAAACTCCTTCTCGAAAAACTGGCGCAACTTAACGAAGCCCTCTGCGCCGAGAAAACTCTTCGTGAAGCCGTGAACGATCAGGATGCCGTCGGTGAATACATTTATCGCTCCGCTGACCCCGCGCGAACAAATCGGCGAATCCTCGGCCCACTCGAAGCGGATCGCGGTCGCCGCCTTCGCCGCCTCGAGCTCCGCGAGCTCGTGCTTCTTCTCGGCGATCCGAGCATCCAGGTCAGGATGTACCCTCGCCGCGTGGGGCTTGGTAAGCCCAAGTCGCGACTTAAAGGACTGAACGATCGTCGCGTCTTTTAATCGGTACTTCGTCGCGAGCTCCGGCGCCGACATGGTTCCGGCTTTCAGGTCCTCGGCCAGAAGCGAACGCTCCTCGGCGGAGAGATCGATAATGCCACGATGTAGCGGCCGATCGCTCGTTGCCGTCTCGACTCTAACGGCTATGTCTTCGTGAGCCGCGGCTCGCGCCGTTAAGTCCCGATCGCGGATACCTTCGCCTACGATAACATCATTTTCCATATAAATTCCTCACGATCTTCTTGCGCACGGCTATCACAGGCCAGATCGTATGACCAGGTATGGTTTCGCGCCTTAGCGCCTTAGCGCCTCCGGCGTCGCTCGAACATCGATCGAAATGCTGGCTAAAAAGGGGACCAGGCGCCGGCCCTTCGCCATCTCGCCCGACGCCCGGCTGATTCGTCGTAGGTAGTTCTGGGGCAGGATGAGCGAGCGCCTCGGAGAGCGCGCCCGCGAAGTGGGTAAAGCGATTACCTATCGGCCGCGCGTGGCGTCCTCCTCGGTTTCGATTTACCGCTCGTGATTCGCTAGTTTTCATCGATTGGTACGGCAAGTCGTTACGTTGATGGAGTTTATCATTAAAAACCCTGCTGTCCACTACTTTTTTATACTATTTTCACCTTAGAAAACCTATAGTACAAGAGAGCCAAAACTAAGGTAAAGACCTTAGGAAGGTCGTCGTCGTGAGGATCGCGGCTCGAGCCTCCTCCAAACTTTCGGGTTACAAGGTTACAAAGAGATTAGGTAAGTTACAAAGAGCCTTTGTAACTTTGTAACCGTAGAAAATAAAGGAATTAACAGCAAAAAAAGCGCGGTTACAGAAAGATTTACGGAAGGAGCGACGTCGCGCGCTGCTTTTTTGGTTACTTGGTTACTGTAACCTCCTAATTAAGTCATATTGATTATAAATAGTGACGTAGAATGAATAAGTTACCGGGAGTTCTCTACCTAGTTATCGTGAGTCCGCTGGTGAAAGAGCGCGACGTCGCGCCTTTTGTAGCTTTTTGACAGGTCTTTGTAACCGAAAAATCGTCTATTTTAGCGATCTTCTCGGCTAAAAATCGCTTTGTAACCGTCTCTTTGTAACCTGTGTAACCCGAAAGTAGTAGACAGCAGTTTTAATTTATGATATGAAGGGAGGAGTAAGGCCGAGCGAAAGGTCGTACGCGACCACGGCCAGCAGACGGCGTCCTGCCGTGGGCTAATCCTCAATAGTTTAGAAGATCCGACGCGCAGCGGTTTTTCTGCGTTGACATGAACCTGAAAGGCGGAGCTTTGGATATCGAAAAGTTTTTGGATGAGAAGTCGCCAAGTCCACAGAAGGTAGCTAGGAAAAAGTTAAAAGCTCAAGCCAAAGCATGGGAAGTCGCGGATCGGGTCCCTCAAGCTACTTCGATTACGAAGACGGATCTCGAAGTTGCTAATGGTCTTAAATCTTCGTCCGAAGCGCGAAAGTATCAACGTCGTCGCATTAGAGAGTTCGGCCGAATAAACCGAGAGACGCTTCGCGAGCTCGGTGCCGTAATACGCAGATCGAAGTAAATACGTCTTAGGAATTTCGCCATGTCTCAACCAGCGAGCGTTATCGCTTTTAAGAAGACTGTTCTCACGACGCCTCACGTCAATACGTATAATCAGCTTAGCGCCTCCGCGAAGTCGCCTGCGATGATCGCCGCGGCGAACGGAACGGATGCGGTGAGCGAAGCGACTCGGTTGAGCTTGCTCGTCGACGAAGGGCTCGCCGTTCAGCGGCGCGTGCCGAACAACCCGAACGGCGCGACGACGACTACTTATCAATTGGCGTAAACGTATATGCGAAAATTCCTCGCGATGGTCCCGTTTTGGTATCTCTTGATCATTCCGGCGATCCTTATCTGGTTCGGATCGGCGTTGAACGTCATCGTGATGGGATTAAATCACGCGCAGATGCCGGTTCTTCCTCCCGGTGGGGAATGTACCATTCCGATCCTCTTTTGGATTACGAAAGGTGGGCACGATATTTATCATGTATGCATGAGCTCGAATACCCACCTTGCTTTTCTCACTGATTGGATGGTCGGCGAAGATGGTGGTATCTCGTCGATCGGTGATCTTTTAATCTCTATCGGTCAGTCGACTCTTTACCCTGCCTGGTTCGTATGGGCGTACCTTATTATCGAGGAGCTCAACGCTCGGCGGGCACAGCTGTAAAAATCTTTTCATAAAAGGCAGGGTACTCCGATGGGTATGACGAAAACTAATGTCGAAGATCGCACGATTCGTGCCGTTTCCGAGGAGCGGATGGTCGGCGATGTGACGAAGATCAGCACGAGCGATACGGCGAAGGCTGGATCGAAGGATTCGACCGGAACCGTCGCGGCGCCGAACTACATGGCAAATCCTGGAGTGAGCGACGGTAAGGCGAAGAACGACTATATCCCTTCTACCGAAGGCGACGCGAACCGAGCGGCCGATCAAATTCCGGGTCAGGCTCCGAATATGCCGGACGACTACGCGGCTCCAGGCGGACCGGACGAGGAATCTTCGGTCAACAGCGGACCTTACGGTCAACGCGTAAACTTCCCGGCGGCTGCCGATATGACTTCGGCTGACATCGTGAAGTCGATGGATACGCTCGTTCAACAAACTGGCTCGAAGATCTCCTTTCCCGTGGCCGCGGATCAGATAAGCGCGGGCGGGTGTAAGGATGTGAAGTCGTTCGTTCCTTCCGGCGCCGACTGGAAATAAGCGATTGACGACAATAGCGATTGTAAGCGAGCGGCGGCGACATGCTCGACGCGAACGATAAAGCGAATCTTCGGCTCGTAGCCTGGAAAGAGGCGCGAGCCGAAGGTCTCGGTGCGATGATTTGCGTGATGAAGATTTGCCTTAATCGCGTCGGTAAGCCCGGCTTCGCAAAGATACTTCACGATGTGATCTACGGCAAGAATCAGTTTACCTCGATGAGCGTGCCGAGCGATCCGGAATTTAACCTCGATCCAGCGAAAGCGCTTGGCGCTGATCTTGAATCGTGGAACGGATCAGCGTACCTCGCTGATAACGTCGAAACTACCGACGACCCGACGAACGGAGCGCTTTACTATGAGAATCCGAAGACGTCCGAGGACGACGGCTGGTTTGAGCGTAATATCGCGGGTGCCGATCACCAGGGAGTTGGCGAGCATAAACTCCTCCGGGTAATCGGTCATCATTACTTTTATTCATAAAGAGTTTGCGATCGGTTAGGCACGGCACGCGACCATATACCGAGGTCAGGGCGTCCTGATGATCGATCGCTTCCTAATTCTTCGACGAGGTCGCGGCGATGAGTGAAACTGATAACGGTAATCCGTCACCGGTCGAGATCGACGTTACGAATGAAATCGCGTTTCGGACGGGCGTCATTCAGTACTTTCAACTTTTAACTGATCGTACCGCTGATTTACCGGCGCTGAAGCGAAAGGTCGAGCGTCATGATCGCGCGTATCAGTATGCGAAGTGGATGTTAATTCCTCTCCTCGCTGCGATCGAGGGTGCGCTTCACGGTGCGTTTCAGCACGTCATGACGAAGATTCACGTACTCGGAGGTCGCTAATGTACATCGTACTGCTCCTCGGAATTTTGATCGGCGTCGTGATAACCGAGATTTATCATCGCAAAGAGAAAAAGGCATGGAAGTTTGCTATTACAAAGTTAACGACCGCGAAGGCTCTCCTTGAAGCTGAAGTCTTAGCTGTTAAAACATTCGCCACATCGCACATCGCAGAACTTGAAGCGTACGTCGCTTCGTTCGAGACGATGATCGCTGAAGATAAGGTAAAGACAAAAATTGAGCTTAAGACGATCATCGACAGGGCTAAAAAGATTTTTTAAGCTACGAGAGTGACCTCAAAATGAGTACGCGTGACCTCAAAGTGAGTACGGTTTCGACGAATACTCCGCTGGAGACGCCGAAGCGCCCGATCAAGCTAAACGAATTTGGTAATACGCGTCCGCTCGATAAGGTACAAGCAGAGCCGACGCCGAGGAAAGCATGAACGCAAATAAAGAAGTCGGAGCGGCGGTGGCAGCGGTAGCATCTCGACCGGTCACGATTAAGATAGCGATCAAGGTCGAGCTGATGGACGGAACGATCATCGACGAGGCGGACAGCATAACGGTCGATGTTGATCCGTCGATTAACTATAAACAGATCGCTGGGCAGGTGATCATGGACTTCCGGCGCGCTGGTGGTTTCATAAAAGAGACCGCGGATAATGACGCGCCGCTCACATTTACACCGATGACTGCGATCAAGCACATCACGCCGGTCTTCCCTCGCGTCATCACGATGAGCTTAATGCCTAACGGCAAGCTGATCGTCTAGATGTCGGAATTTTCGACAGCTCGCGCGAAAAGTTTTTTAAGACATCTCGGATCGGATAGGGGGTCTCTTTTTAATTTCATATGTTGGTCGGCGAC
>Ga0187846_10000289_pt1 | contig 30491 bp, 31 predicted proteins | sample TC_taG_FD_161473 | JGI IMG/M metagenome (GOLD analysis project Ga0187846, IMG submission 161473) | Biofilm microbial communities from the roof of an iron ore cave, State of Minas Gerais, Brazil - TC_06 Biofilm (v2) | ecosystem: Environmental > Terrestrial > Deep subsurface > Cave > Wall biofilm... | reverse complement strand
GAACAAGAGATGCGAGCCCGGGGCGGCGTCGCTTTGATCATCGTCACGAATCGGGATCACGAACGGCGCGCGCGCGATCTTGCCGGCGCATTCGGCGCGAGGCTCGCGGCGAGCGAACGCGATGCGCCGCTGCTATCGGGGCCGGTCGACCTCGTGCTCCACGAGGGCGATCGCCACTTCCCCGGCATTCACATCATCCAGCTCGAGGGCATGAAGTCGCCGGGCGAAATCGCGCTGCACATTCCGGAGCAAAAAGCTGCGATCGTCGGCGACGCGCTCTGGGGCGAGCCGGCAGGCACGCTGCGCTTGCTGCCGGACGAGAAACTGCTCGACCCGCGCGCGGCAGTGCTTAGCCTGCGCAAGTTGTGGGCCTTGCGGCTCGAAGCGTTGCTGGTCGGTGACGGCGCGCCGATCCTCCATGGCGCCGACGCGATCATCGGCGACTGTCTTGAAAGCCGCGCCGACGTCTACGTCAACCGCATCAATCTCGACGAGATCCCCGAACGCAAGACGCATGACGTGAGCCCGAGCGGCGTCGTCTACAGCGACACCGTCCGCGAAATCGGCTTCACCATCGGCGCACGCAAGCTCGGCTACTGGGTCACAACCCTGCAGCCCGGCGCGCGTTTTTGCCCGCTGCATGGCCACACGCGCGAAGAGGAGATGTTCTACGTCATGGACGGCACGCCGACGATTCGCACGCCGCGCGGCGACGTGCTGTGCCGGCGTGGAGATTTCATCGCCTTTCCCACCGGGCCTCGAGGCGCGCACCAATTGCTCAACGAGTCCACTGCCCCGTGCACGGTACTGCTGCTCGGCGCGACGGATCCGAACGAAGTCTGCTTCTATCCGGACTCGAAGAAAGTCATGATCGACGGGCTCGATGGCCTGATCCTCAGAGCGGAACCGGCGCTCGACTATTACGACGGCGAGTGACTTGACGGCCGCGATATAATGGAGGGGCGCTCGTAAGGCGCACCAAGAAAAACTCCAAATGATCCATCTCGTATCCGGCGCAATCCAATCCCCACCCGAAGCTGCCGACGTCCCCCCTTCTGAAGCCACCGACGTCCTCGACGCCTATAGTCAGGCCGTCGTGCGCGTTGCTGAGACCGTTGGGCCGGCAGTCTTCAGTCTCACTGTGCGCGCGCGGCGCACGGGCAGGCGCGGTCAATCGTTCGACGCCTACGGCGCCGGCAGCGGATTTGCGATCACGCCGGACGGTTTTGCGATCACCAATCATCACGTCGCTGCCGGTGCGGGCGAGATCCGCGCGCACACGCAAGACGGCAAGGAATTGAAAGCGACGCTTGTCGGATCGGATGCGCACACCGACCTCGCTGTGCTGCGAATCGATGCGCCGACGCTGCCGAGCGTGGTGCTAGGCGACTCGGACGCGCTGCGCGTCGGCCAGGTCGTCATCGCGATCGGCAACCCGAACGGCCTGCATCACAGCGTGACCGCGGGAGTGGTGAGCGCGCTGGGCCGCACGCTGCGCAGCATGGGTGGCCGGCCTATCGAAAACGTCATCCAGACCGACGCGGCGCTCAATCCGGGCAACAGCGGCGGGCCTTTGGTGGACAGCCGCGGGCGAGTCGTCGGCATCAACACGGCGATCGACGGCTATTCGCAAGGCATCTGCTTCGCGATACCGGTGAACACCGCTCGCTGGGTGGCGGGGTTGCTGATTCGCGACGGCAAGATTGCGCGTGGTTATCTTGGCGTGGTTTGTTCGACGACTGCATTCGTCCACGAAGTGTCGTCTGATAGTCCGGCGCAGGCAGCAGGCTTGCGCGCCGGCGATACGATCATCGAACTGGATGGGCGCCCCATCGGCAGCCTTTCAGAACTGCACCAGAGCCTCGCCGGCAACGTGATCGGCAGGTCCGTCAGCATCAAGGTGCGCCGCGGCGACGCGATCGTCGGGTCGACGATCAAACCCGCCCCACTCGACTAACCCCCTTATAATCTTGTAGTGCTCCGAGCGAGCGTCAGCGAGCTCGGACGGACTCGATCGGTTTCAGGTACGTCATCAAGATCCGGTTGAATTCAGCCGGATCGGATGCATCGGCCTCGCCCAATTCGAGATGCTCCGACGCGCGTGCGCCCGGCCCGCCGGGCGGGTTCACGAGCGTCAGACTCACTTGCGGCAGCGACGCTTTCCACGGGCGCGGATCCGCTACCGAGATGAAAACGTCGTTGAGCGGAACAGCACCGGCGTCGAACTGGCTCATCGGCGGCAAGCCCAGGAGCAGTTCGATCGTGCGCACGACGCTCGTGGTCGTGTAGTGGGTGTGATTCACAAGTCCGCGATTCGTAAACGCGCTGACGACAAGCGCCGGCATGCGCTGATCGCTGACGTGATCGGGACCGTTCTGCGCATCATCTTCTATGCTGAACAGCACGGTGTTCTTCCAGTACCGGCTATGGCTGAGCGCCTCGACCATCCGCCCGAGCGCGTAGTCGTTGTCAGCGACCATCGCGAACGGCGTGCGCAAGCCGGCCTTGAGCCCGGCTGTGTGATCGCTCGGCAGCCACACGATCTCAAGTTGTGGAAGCCCACCGGCTACCTCGAAGTGCCGGAACTCGCGCAGCCATTCCACCACGCGCGTTTGATCGGAGACTTTCAGATCAAAAGGCCGGTAGAACTGATCCAGCAGCGGCTGCGCCGACGGATGGAGTGCGCGCGCGGGGTTTGATTCCGACGCGGCGCCTTCTCCGTACAGCCGAACGGTAAGTTTGTGGCGCAGCGCTGCATCCCAAAGATATCCGGCAGACGGCGCGTTGATCGCGCCGCCAAAATCGAAAAAACCCTCCGCGCGGCCTGCGTACTCCGACGGCCACATGCGCTGCACCCAGTCGGTCGCGTATGCAGCGTCAGCCCACTCATGGCCATCCGCCGACACGATGCCGTCGGAATCGAAGTTGTCGAGCAAGACGAATTCATCTGCCAGCCGGTGGATGTTCGGCGTGATTCGCGCTCCGAACACCGCGAGCGACGGTTGCCCGTTGCCTTTTGGATCGTCGCCGAGGACCTGATCGTATGTGCGGTTCTCTTTGATGACGTAGATGACGTGCTTGATAGGCGGCAGCGAGGGAGCATGCGCCGCATAGTCCGGCCGGTACGAAGCGTACCGTTGCGCGTCAGCAAGGCCTGACGTCAGCGAACTGCGATCGAGCGTTGTGATCGTTTCGAGGTCGCCGGTCGCGAGGTTCGGGGCATAGTAGGTGTCGGCGTTCGGGCCGCGCTGCCCTGGGATGATCCCGCTTTGCGGTTTGAGCGGGTTCGCGTGACCTGACAGACCTTTGCCGTCGAGCACGTACAAGCGGCGGCCGTCATGGCTCAACGCCACGTCAGTCGGATACCACCCCACGGGAATGGCGCCGACGATCGCGGGTGGCGTCGACGTCAAGTCGACGACGACGATTGCGTTGCTGTCGGCGTCCGCGACGAACAATTCGCGACCGTCGGATGAGAGCGCGAGTCCGTTCGGCGTCGCGCCCGGCGGTGCTTGCGGATAGAGCCCGACGTCGATCTTGCCGGTCACCTTATTGCTCGATGTGTCGATGACGTCGATAACGTTCTGGTTCGCGCACGCGACATACAGCGTGCGACCGTCGATGCCGAGGGCGAGCGCGCCCGGATGATCGTCGGTTGGAACCGCAGCAACGGTCTCTCCCCTCGCGAGACTGACCACGCTCACCGAAGCGCCGCCCCAATTGGAGACAAAAGCCCGGCCGTCGCGCGACAGCACGACGCCGTACGGCGTATCGCCGACGCGCGCCGAGAAAGTCGCTGCGCCGTTTTGCGCGTTGATGCCGACGAGGGAGTTCGCGCCGGCGACGGCTGCCACGAGCGTGGCACCGTCTGACGACACCGCGATGCCGTTCACCCAGAGACGTCCTGCGCCGAATCGGAACACGCTGTAATTACTGAGCTTACCGGCAGAGGGGTCGAACGACCATCGAGCGACCGAGCCGTCGGAGCCGGTCGACGCATACAGAGCGTCCCCAGCCGGCGAAAACGCGAGTCCGTAAAACGTGCGCAACATCGGTTGGCTGTCGGTGATCTTGCCCGTCTGTTGCGAGACGATGGTGACGGAGAGATCGCCCCACCCGGCGTTGGTGACCGCAAGCCAGTGCCCGGAAAGATCTTGGGCGATGCGCAGCGGAAGAGTGCCAAGCGGCAAGATCGACGTGGCGACGGGTGCGACGCGCCAGCCATTCGGCAGGGTCGTCACCTCGGCTGCCTTTGGGCGCGCGGTCAGCAGTACGAGGGTTGCGAGCAGGAGAGCGGCGCACGCTGCCACGCTTGGGCGGATGAGCTGCGTGCGGACAACCATCAGCAGCCTCGATTATGAAGAGCGAAGTGCGAGTAAGGCCGTTTCGCCTAATTTTGTGGCGCAGGGAGTGATGCCTCCCGTTCGAAGCGGAATCGAGATGGCAACGGCACAGACCGGCGCGCAACGGCGCGTCGTGATTCTCGGGGGCGGTTTCGGCGGCGTGTACGCGGCGATGGAGCTGCAGAAGTACGTGCGCCGCCACCCGGACGTCGACTTGACGCTCGTGGCGCGAGAGAATTTCTTCCTTTTTACACCGATGCTGCCGCAAGCCGCGACGAGCAGCGTGGACGTCGGGCACATCGTCGTCAATCTGCGGCGCATCGTTCCGGTCGCGCGCGTGCTCGAAGCAGAAATCCGCTCGATCGAGTTGGGTGCGCGCACCGTGACGATCGTGCACTCCGGGGGAAGCGAGCACACCCTGCCTTGGGATCACCTGTTGCTCGCCGTCGGCGGCGACCCTAACTTCTTCGGTCTGCCGGGCGTCGCCGAACACGCGCTCACGATTCGCACGTTGAGCGACGCAATCGTCCTGCGCGACCGCGCGATCGACATGCTCGAACGCGCCGAGTTGGAAGATGATCCTGCTGTGCGGCGCCGCCTGCTGACGTTTGTCGTCGCCGGCGCTGGCTTCGCCGGCGTCGAGACCGCGGCGGAACTCGATCTCTTCATCCGCAACGCGGCCGCGACGTATCGCAACGTGAAGCCGAGTGAGGTTTCGACGCATGTTGTCGAGCTGCGCGATCGGATATTGCCCGAACTCTCAACGCAACTCGCTAGCTGGACGCAGCACACGCTCGAACGGCGCGGCGTCAAGTTCCGGTTAGGCGTTGCCGTCAAGTCAGCCGACGCCGACGGCGTCACATTCAGCGATGGAACACGCATCGACACCAGCATCTTCGTGTGGACGGGCGGCGTTGGCGCCAATCCGCTGGTCGCTTCGCTGCCGTTTGCGCAACGCGGCCGCGCGCCGGTCAACGCGGACCTGGAAGTGCCTGGATACGAGGGCGTCTGGGCGGTGGGTGATTGCGCGATCGTCACTCCTCCCCAGGGCGGTGCGCCATATCCGCCGACTGCGCAACACGCGATGCGCGAGGGCATCCGAGCCGGCCGCAACATCGTCGCCGCTCTGGAAGGCAAGCGGCAAGAGCGCTTCGCGTACACGATGGTGGGTCAGATGGCGAATCTGGGCCAACACCAAGCGGTTGCGATGTTGGGTGGACTCAAGATCTCAGGGTTTCCGGCGTGGTGGCTCTGGCGCACCTACTACTTGTTCCGGATCCCGACGCTCGAACGCAAGATTCGTGTGGCCATCGACTGGACGCTCGATTTGTTCTTCAGCCGCGACACGGCGAAGATTGCCCTTCCAGCCCGCGAAAAAACCGGATAGAAACCCGGTGGCATGTGACGTATCATAAGCGCATGGTAGAGAAACGTGAGGCGGGCACCACCGGGAATCTGACCGCAACCGATGCGGTGGCGGTGGTGAAGCGGGCGTGCCGCCTGCTCGAAGCCGACACTGAGGCGATGCCCACGTTACGGCAACTGGCGCGCGAACTCGACGTTCCCCCGGCGCAGTTGCATCGCGCCTTCAAGCGCATCGCGGGCGTGTCGCCGCGCGAATACGCGCGCGCACATCGAGTGGGCAAACTCAAAGACCGGCTGCGCGACGGCCAACCCGTCACGCACGCTATCTACGACGCCGGTTTTGGATCGAGCCGCGCGGTGTACGAGCGCGCGCATTCGGAATTCGGCATGACGCCGGCACGGTATCGGCGCGGCGGCAGCGGCGTGCGCATCGGCTACGAGATCGTCGACTCGCCGCTCGGCAGGCTGCTCGTCGGTGCGACTCCGCATGGCGTCAGTTCTGTATGCCTGGGCGAGGCGGATCGCACGCTTGAGCGCGCCTTGCACGACGAGTACCCGAATGCTCAGATCGAACGAGGCGGACCGCATCTGCGGGGTTACGTCGAAAAGATACTTGGCTTCTTGCGCGGCAAGGAGCCGCATCTCGATTTGCCGGTTGACATCCAAGCGACGGCATTTCGGCGCAAGGTGTGGGAAGCGTTGCGCGCGATTCCGTACGGTCAGACGCGCTCGTACGGCGAGATCGCGGCTGCGATCGGCGAACCGAAAGCGGCGCGAGCCGTCGGCCAGGCGTGCGGAGCGAATCCAGTGGCGCTGGTCATTCCGTGTCACCGCGCAGTGCGCGGCGACGGAGCAACGGGCGGCTATCGTTGGGGCCCGGCGCGCAAGGCGAAGATCCTCGCTCAAGAGCGCAAGTCCATGTAGCACTCGAGCGAAGCTCGAGGAACGTAGCACTCGAGCGAAGCTCGAGGAACGTAGCACTCGAGCGAAGCTCGAGGAGTGTAGTGTTCCGAGCGAGCTTTGGCGAGCTCGGACGCGCTCGCCAAGTTTTTTCTGTCTAGGTGTCCAACCGAGCTCGTCGAACGGCTTGGTGCAAAGATTCTTTGCGTTCGCATCGGATGAGGGCGAGCATGAAGTTGATTCTTATCGGCTTCGTTTCAGTATTGCTCGCCGGACCAGCGGCTTCGCATCCCGGCGAGAATTGGGTATCGAGAGCTCCCATGCCGCAGGCCCGAGCCGAAGCGGCAGTTGCCCTACTGGATGGACGCATCTACGTCATCGGAGGTTGGGCATCAGAAGGTGGCACAGATCCGCGCGTCGTTCAAGTCTACGACATAGCGCTGAATCGTTGGAGCGCCATCGCGCCTTTACCAAAGGGCGCGTTAGGACCAGGTGCGGCGGCCGCGGATGGACGGGTTTTTGCGTGCGGCGGCTTTGTCGCCAACTCCGCGGGAACGCCCCTCGGTACCACCGGACAAGCCATCGACAACTGCTGGCAGCTTGATCCGTCTCAGAACCGCTGGGCCAGCATCGCTAGTCTGCCGTCGCCGCGCTTCGGCGTCGCAGTCGCCGCCCTCAACGGCCAGATCCATGTAGTCGGCGGCTACGATTATCAGGATGAAGCGGTTGATGCGCACGACGTCTTCGACCCGGCCACTGGTGCGTGGAGCTCCCGCGCGCCGCTCCCAGCTCCGCTTGGCGACATGGTGCTGATCTCAGTTCAGCAGACCGGCAAACTTTATGCGATTGGCGGGTGGTCCGACGTTCGCAAGCAACCGAGCAACGTCAACGCAGCCTACGATCCGACGACGGATTCTTGGACGGTGAAGGCTCCCATGAAAACAGCGCGATATGGCATGTCGGCGGCGGTGGTGGGCGATCGCATCTTTGTCATCGGAGGAGTTGTCGGCGGGACCGGCGTGCACACCGCGCTGAGGACCGTCGAAGTATATGACGTTTCAACCGATCAGTGGTCCGCAAAGAAGCCGCTCGACGCTAGTCGGGCTGCGACGGGAGCGGTAGCATCAAACGGGACGATCTTCTTGCCAGGCGGCTTGCAGTCAGTTCGAAATGCTTTGAATCCAGTGAACACTCTCCTCACGCTCACGCCTTAAGCGCTCGCCAATCGCCACCGGCGATCAACTCAAGACCTGACACCGTTCGGTTGTAAAGGTAGAGCCACGCGCTGGCGTCGCGTCCGTCTTCCGTATGAACGGCGCGTTTCACGCGAATGTAATCGTTCTCGGCCGCGTAGTCGAGCGGATCGTAGCCCTCGACCTCATCCAAGACCTCGAGCACGACGGCCGGGTCATCGCTCGAGTACAACTCGCCGTGCACGGTGCCTTCGCCATCGACCATCCCCGGGTACGCACCGACGGAGTAGAGTTTGCCGCGCGCGGTCGCTTCGCAGACAAACGTCGTTCCGGTAAGATGATGGTGCAAATCGAAACCACGCATCAAACCGCCGTAGACGAAGATGAATTCCCCGTCCGTACGTACAGGCGCATTCGCGGGAGCGGACCCGGACATGCGCGAAGCCTGCGGTACCGCACCACGAAGTTCCCCCTCGCTTTATGCATGATCGTTCGCGCAGACCGGCTGACTAAACAATTCAAAACATTGCGGCGCAAGCAAGGCGCGCTTGGCGCCCTTGCCACGCTATTCTCGCGGGACTACGAAGTCAAAGACGCCGTGCGCGACGTCTCCTTCGAGCTTGAGGCGGGAGAGCTGGTCGGCTACATCGGGCCGAACGGAGCCGGCAAATCGACCACCATCAAGATGCTCACCGGCATCCTCGTGCCGTCAAGCGGCACGTGCACGGTCAACGGCATCGTGCCGTGGGAGCAGCGCCAGGCCAACGGCCGGCAGATCGGCGTCGTGTTCGGACAGCGCACGCAGTTGTATTGGGACCTGCCACTTGTGGAATCGTTTGCGTTGCTGCGCGCGATCTATGACATCCCGCAGCCGGTCTACGAGCGCAACCTCGCCGAGTTCAAGGAACTTCTTGGGCTGGATGAGTTTCTCAACACGCCTGTCCGGCAGCTCAGCCTCGGACAACGCATGCGCGGCGACTTCGCCGCTTCGATGCTGCACGAGCCGAAAGTCGTCTTCCTCGACGAGCCGACTATCGGGCTCGACGTCGTCGCCAAAGAGAACATCCGGCAGTTCATTGCGCGCGTGAACCGCGAACGCGGCACGACGTTCATCTTGACGACCCACGACCTAGCCGATATCGAAAAGCTCTGCGATCGCATTATCCTCATCGATCACGGCCGCAAGCTCTACGACGGCAGCGTCGAGACGATCAAGCGCGAATACGGCCGCAACCGCACGCTCAGCGCCGACCTTTCTTGCGAAGATTGCAGCGATTTCCGATTGCTGATCCCAGGCGCGCACGTCGTGGAACGCAAGGGGCCGCACATCGTGATCGAGTTCGATCGCGATGCCGTGCGCGCGGACGAACTCGTCGTCGCGCTCGCAAAGCAGTACGAACTGCGAGATGTGACGATAGCTGAGCCGCCCCTTGAGAACATCATCCGCGGCATCTACCAGCACGGCCTAGACAAGCTCGGAGTCGATGGGCTAGCCGTTCAGGGAGCAAAGACGGCGCAATGAGGTTGCGCGCCAGTTTGCCCGTAGGCGGATGAGAATGCATCTTACAGCGCGCGTTCTCGTGTTCGCTGCGATGCTCGCGGCCATCGCCGCGCTGCCGGCGTCAGGCGCGACGGGCACGACAAGTTCAACGGCTGAGGAGACGCGCGTCGATCTCAACAAAGGCGTGTGGGTCAAAGGACCAAACTTGCCGTCCGCGCGCCAAGATGCTGCGGCGACGGTGATGGGCGGCCGAATTTACCTCATAGGCGGCTTTGGTCCGCACAGTGAGCAGATGGCGACCACGCTCGTGTTGGAGCCGACATTCCCTTCGGAAGAAGCGCGCGCGACGGAAGGCGGTCCCATCGTCTCGCATCCCGGCGAGTGGCATTACGCTGCGACGATGCCGGAACCAGTCGACCATGCTGCTGCCGCGGCGCTCGACGGTTACATCTACGTCGCCGGCGGGCGCATCGAGAATCTCGTCACAAACAAGTTCTGGCGCTACGATCCGATCGGGGACACTTGGGAAGAGCTTCCCTCGATGCCAGTTCCTCGCTACGGCCCCGTCATGCAAGCAGTCAACGGCAAACTATACTTGTTTGCCGGGCAGTCGTCGCACGGCAACGACGACACCAGCATGCTCATCTTCGATCCGCAAACCAACCAGTGGGCGACGCGGCCATATGCCGTGGGAGACTCGCGCTGGCTCGCCGCTTCGGCCGTCATCGATGGCAAGATCTACCTCGCCGGCGGCCGCGGAATGGAGCAAGCCAACTTCCGCGCGTGCGACATCTACGATCCCGTCAGCGACCGCTGGAGAACGTGTAGCAACATGCACGTGGGGCGCAGCGATTTCGGCTTAGCGACTGTCAACAACCGCCTCATGGCGATTGGCGGCGAGAATCTGATTAGCGACAACAGCTCGGGCCAGGGGTCAACAATAATGTTGGACCGTATTGGCCCCGTTACGCAGACCACCGAGATCTCGAGCACGAACGGCGCGGGCTGGATGCAAGGGCCGTGGATGCCGTATCCGCGCCATGGCATGGCGGTCGTGTCGCTGGGCAACCAGATCTGGGTGATCGGCGGCTCGCCCTATACCGGCACAGCGCCCACGGAGAGCGTCTTGCGTTACGTCAGTCCGGTCATCCAGATCAAGTTCAAGGGTCGCAAACCTCCTTCATAATGGCCGCCGGGGCATACGTCGAGTTCGCGAAGCGTGCGTTCTCACGCGAGGCGACGTACCGCGAAGAAGTCTTCACGCATATCGGCTCGGTCGCGCTGCGCGTCTACTTGTTCTTCGCGCTGTGGAGCTCGCTCTATGCGGGAAGCGGCGCCAAGGAAGGCTTCACGCTCCAGGATATGATCACGTACGCGACGCTCGGCCTCGTGCTCGGGCAGCTCTACGGCGTGAACGGCGCCTATGTGATCCGCGAAAAGATCCGCGAGGGCAACATCGCGATCGACCTGATGCGGCCGATCAGCGTACCGCTTTACGTGTTCGCCGACACCGTTGGGCAGACGGCATTCGCGCTGTTGCAAATGGTGCCCGCGCTTTTGCTGGCGATCGGCTTGCTTGCGCTCAACCACGCGCACATTAGCCTGCCCGCATCGCCGCTCGATGCCGCCGCGTTCGTGACGAGCGTCGTGCTCGGTTTCGCCGTCAACTTCTTTCTCGATCTCATGATGGCGACGATCACGTTCTGGACGATGGAGATCTTCGGTTTCCAGCTCATGGTGCAGTTCATCACGACGCTGCTCTCGGGTCAGATCATCCCGCTGCAGTTCTTCCCCGAATCGGTGCGTCAGTTCGCGCTCAATTCGCCATTCGCGGCGATCGCGAGCGCCCCGCTCTCGATCTACGTCGGGAAGTATCACAGTCCAGAACTCTTAGGGGTGCTCGGTTTGCAGGCGCTGTGGGCTGTGATCTTCGCCGTGGGTGCGCTGCTTTTGTGGCAAGTCGGCGAACGGCGCGTGGTGGTGCAAGGTGGTTGAGGCGCCGGCTGCGACCCGCAGGTCGCATCCGCTTATGCCGTATGTCCGGACATACGGGGCATTCTGGCGCCTGAATTTCTTGACGCTGGCGGAGTACCGCGCGAACTTCTTCGTGTGGCTGGTGTTCACAATCGTCTTGCATGGTTCGGCGCTCACGACGATTTGGTTGGCGATGCGCGAGTTTCCGATCATGAACGGCTGGACGTGGCAGCAAGTCGCGTTCCTGTACTCGCTCTACATGCTCGCGCACTCGCTCAACAACGCGTTGTTCTTCACGGTCGGCGACGTGCCGTGGCACATCCGCGACGGCACGTTCGACCGCATCATGGTGCGCCCGCTCAATCCGCTCTTCCAAGTCTTGTCACAGCCGGGTCAGAACTGGCCGGACGACTTGGCGTTGGCGATCGTCGTCTTCAGCGTTGCGCAGGCGCTGGTGCATCTCGTCTGGACGCCCGCGACGTTGTTCTTGTTGCTGGGAGCGATGGCCGGAGGCGCGCTCATCGATTTCGCGGTCCAGCTCGCGGTTGCGACCATCGCCTTCTGGGTGATCCGCTTGGACACGCTGCGCTGGGTGGTCATGTCGCTTGAAACCGATTTCACGCGCTACCCGCTGTCGATCTACAACAAACTGGTGCGCTTCACGCTTTCGTTCGTCTTCCCGTTCGCGTTCATGAACTATTTCCCGGCGTCGACACTGTTGCAGAAGACCGCCGGCGCATACGGCATCAATCCGGTGCTTGGCTGGCTCACACCGATCGTGGGAGCGGTTTGGTTCGCGGGTGCGTATCTGTTTTGGCGCCGCGGTTTGAACCACTATCAGGGCACGGGCTCATAGCGCCCAGCAAGGTCGCGGCTTGCGATCGAGAGCAGCTGCGCCTCACCGCGCGGCGAATCATCGGAAAAATCTTGACTTCGCCGCTCCTTCGGCTGCTCTCGCTGCCTCAGAGGGTTCGGCTTTCGCTGCTCCTCGATCGCTTCACCGCGGACTTCGTGCACGACCGCCGAGCGGACGATGCCGAGAGCCGGGGCGTTGGCGACGGCGAGAGCCGGAGCCACCGAGCGAAGGAGTCAGAATATCCCGAAGATCCGAGCGTCCCCGGCGAAGGCATGGTCCGCCGGCGAACGAAAGCGACATTGGTCCGTCGGCGAGTAGCGGTTAGGTAAAGTTAGCTTGCGAAGCGGTCCATCATCCAGCGGAAATAGCTTTGTCGCGGCGACTCATCGGTGCGCGGCCACAGCGTGAGCCCGCACATGAAGCACGCAAATTCAGATTCACAGTAGCCGAGCACGGCGTACGCATAGACGCGGCGCTCCAGTCCAGGAGCGCGACATTTAGGGCAGTGCGACAACGCGATCGCGAGGTTGGCAATCACTGCATCCAGACTTGTCCGCCCAGCGCGCGATTCCTAGGAGGGATGAGCCGCGCGGCCTTGCGAAGAACGCGCTCGTATGGACCTTCGCAAGCAATTCCCGCGCAGTCCGCGCGAGAAGTTCGCGGGTATTTCCATGTTTCCGCGCACGATTGACAAAGCCCGAGCGCAGATGGAGAACGCGCTGGGCGAATATATCTACGACTGCAATATGGACAAGCAGTTGTTCACGACGCTCGGCGTCGACGCCGATCAGTTCCTTGCGGCCGTGCACGTCTCGAGCACCGATATGGACGTGCTCGACTGTCTCATGGAAGGCCGCAAGCGGCCATCAAAAGACGAATTGCAGAAACACAACGAGCGCATCGACAACTGGCTGCCCACGACTCCTGAAGGCTGGGATCGCTTCAAAGCGGACAAGGCGAAGATCGCGCCCGGCAACAATAAGGTCAAGAACCGCACCGACCTCATCGATTTCGAAGAAGGCAGACTCTCCTAACGCCTGAACCGCCGCGTTTCAAGACGATCATCGAGCCGTTTCGCATCAAGACGGTCGAACCGATCCGTTTGACCACGCGTGCGCAGCGCGAGCGGCTGCTCGAAGCCGCCGGATACAATCCGTTCCTCTTACCCGCGCAAGACGTCATCATCGACCTGCTCACCGATAGCGGCACCGGCGCGATGAGCGCCAACCAGTGGGCTGCGATCATGCGCGGGGACGAGTCATATGCGGGCGCCGCTTCCTACTACCGTTTTGCCGATACCGTGCGCGAGATCTTCGGCTTCAAGCACGTGCTGCCGACGCATCAGGGGCGCGCGGCGGAGCGCATCCTCTTCACAACGGTGTGCAAGCCGGGCGACGTCGTTCCCAACAACACGCACTTCGACACAACGCGCGCCAACATAGAACACGTCGGCGCCGAAGCGCTCGACCTTCCCATTCCGGAAGGCTTGCAGCCGGCGACCATCCATCCGTTCAAGGGCAACATGGACGTCGGGTCGCTCGAAGCGCTCATCACCCGGGTCGGCGCGCGCAAGATTCCGCTCGTCATGCTCACCGTGACCAACAATTCGGGCGGCGGCCAGCCGGTCTCGATGGCCAACGTCAAAGCGGTGAGCGCGATCTGCCGCAAGCACGCGGTGCCGCTCTACATCGACGCGTGCCGCTTCGCGGAGAACTGCTGGTTCATCCGCGAGCGCGAGGACGGCTATGGCGCGCGCGATATCAAGGAGATCGCGCGCGAGTTGTTCTCGTACGCCGACGGCTGCACGATGTCGGCGAAGAAAGACGGCTTGGCGAACATCGGCGGCTTTCTCGCGACCAATGACGACGCGCTGGCAAAGCAAGAGGCGACGCTGCTCATCCTCACCGAGGGATTTCCGACATACGGCGGTTTGGCCGGGCGCGATCTCGAAGCGATTGGGGTCGGGCTACGTGAAGTGCTCGAACTCGACTATCTTCGGTATCGCATCGTGTCGACGGCGTACCTGGGCCGGCACCTTGCGGAGATCGGCGTGCCGATCGTCCAGCCGCCGGGTGGGCACGCGATCTATGTCGATGCGGCTGCGCTCTTGCCGCACATTCCGCGGGGGCAATTTCCCGGTCAAGCGCTCGTCGCCGAGCTATACAGCGCGGGCGGCATTCGCGCGGTTGAGATCGGTAGCGTCATGTTCGGCAAGACGGACCCGCGCACCGGTGCAGAACAATTAGCCGCGATGGAACTCGTGCGCTTGGCGATTCCTCGGCGCGTGTACACGCAGAGCCACATCGACTACGTCATCGAGGTGATGACGCACGTCTATGGGCGGCGCGAGTCGATCCGCGGATTGGACATGGTGTGGCAATCGCCGCCTCTGCGCCACTTCACCGCGCGCTTCGAACCAGCCCGCGCGGCGCCGCGCGGCGCCGTGAGGGCATAACACGCGATGCCGAAAGAACCAACCCCGGCGCTGTCGACGCAGGGTTTGCGCCGCATGTTCGCCCGCAATCCGATCGTCGAGCACTTCGGCCTCGAGGTCGTGAGCATCGAAACGGGCGAGGCTGTGCTGCGCTTTCCATACCGAAAAGAGTTCACGCAGTACCAAGGCGCCGTTCAGGGCGGCGTGATCTCCGCATACGCCGACGCGGCCATCGCAGTGGCGATGGCCACGGTCGCGCCGGACGAGCGCGATTTCACGACTACCGATCTTCATGTATGGTTCTTGCGTCCGCTCACATCCGGGCCGATCCTGGCGCGCGCCAAAGTGGTGAATCGCGGCAAAACGCTCCTGCTCGGTTCGGCTATCGTCGAGGTCGAAGGCGGTGAAGTCTGCGCTCGAGCGATGGCCACCAACATGCTCATCAGTCCGCGCACGCCGTGAGTGCATTCCAAGTCAGCGAGCCGGTCCGCTGGAGCGACGTGGACGCGGCCGGCGTCGTCTACTTCGGCGCGTTCGTGCGATTCGTCGAGATCGCGGAAGAAGAATTGTTTCGCAAAGCTGGTGTGCCGTATGGCGGCGTCTTCGAGCGGTTCGACTGCTGGCTGCCGCGCGTGAAGTATGCCTGCGAGTTTCGCTCACCGGCGCGGCTCGGCGAGCAGCTCCAAGTGTCCGCCTGGGTGAAGCGGCTCGGCGAAAAATCCATTTCGCTGGCGTTCGCCATCGACAAGCACGACGGCACGCGCGTGGCCGACTGCGATATCGTCCTCGTGTGCGTGCAGCGCGCGACGTTCAAGGCCAAACTGATTCCGCCGCAACTGCGTGCGGCGCTCGAGCCGTTCCGAGACTAAGGTTTCGTCGAGGGTCGCTTTCCCTCGTAGTCGCGCATGCAGACGCCGCATGGCTCCATGCCGACCTCGTGCGCGAGCGCTGCGGTGATCGTGAGAATCTTGTCGCCGTGTTGCTCGGTGAGCTTGCGGTGGCAGTCGGTGCCGGCAGCATGATAGAGACGCTCACCCAAGACCGCGACGACTTCCACTCTGTTAGCCCTGCACGGTTGTCGTCTTGCGCAAGAAATGATGGCGGACTTGCGTGTAGTGGAGATCCGGCGGCAGCGCGCCGTGGTAGTGCTCGATCGCGGTCACGGGGTTCAATTCCATCCAGCCCGCCGGATACCGCTCTGTAGGCTTGTCGAGTTGCCGCGTCAGCGTACCGCGCGCGATCACGATATCGTTGCGATGGAAGTGCCGCCCACGGATGTAGTACTTCATCGAACGGAACCGGCGCGGCGCTTCGACCACGACATAGTTGCCGCGATGGTCGATCAAGTAGACTTGCAGGTCGCCGTCGGTTTCATCAGCTTTGTGCGAATAGTAGCCGATCACGGTGACGTCGGCCCCGACCGGCGTCTCGTCGATTTGCGCGATCGCCACCAGTTGACCGGGCTGCGCGACGTCGACCGTCACCGCGGGCGGCGGCTTGTGCCGGTGGGCGACGGCGGGCGCGCCGCCGACAAACAAAAGCGCCCCTGCGAGGGCGGCCAAGAGCACAGTTTTCACGATATGTTCGGTTCGCCAGCGTAAAAGTCGAGCGCCTGCCTTGCTCAAGCCTTGTGACTCCTGGTATAATTTGCGCTTGGTGACTGCTGTATTTTGTCCCGCAACGGCGGACGCGATCCTTCCTATGATTCTCGACGGCAATCTGATGCAAGATAAGAAACCGACGCCGGCAGCCTTTGGCAACATCGACGGGCTCGTGAGCAAGATCCCCAACAAGTACTTGTTGGTGAATACCGCGCGCGTGCGCGCCCAGCAGGTCGTCAACGGCGCAGAACCGCTCATTGAAGGCGCGAACCCCGAGAAAGCGGTCAGCACGGCGTTCGCCGAGATCGCTGCGGGCAAGCTCGAGCTGAGCACCGAGCCCGCGCGCCCCGAGGAGCAGCCCGAATAACCGTCTAGACTCGAGATCCGCTCGAGTGCTACGGTTTTTAGACTCGAGCTTCGCTCGAGTGCTACGGTCTCATCCTTTGCGCCAGCGCGCAGCCGTCATCGGCGACTCGCGCACAATGACCTCGTCGATGCTGACGCGCGCGCCTGCGGCCGCTTGCAACTTGCGAGCCAGCACGGCCGCGATGCTTTCGGCGGTCGTTGGCGTATTCGCAAAATCCGGCAGCGCGTTGAGATCGCGGTGGTCGAATTCATCGACCACCCGCTTGAGCGCATTGTAATCCGTCACCATGCCGTGCTCCAATTGGTGCGCAGATGCGGCGATCTCGACTTCGTAGCGGTGGCCATGCGGTCTGGTGCACGGCGACTCGTACGGAACGTTGAGTACGTGGGCGGCATCGAAATGGCAGGTGAGCGAAATCGAAATCACCGGCCCGGTTCTCCGTTCCACAGCAGATAGTGCAGTTGTGGAAGCACGCGCGGCGTGAACGGATCCCACCGGTGATCGCCGGTGGTCCAGCTTGCCATCTCACGCAAGAACGCCGCGTAGCGTGCACCGTGCCCGGCACGGCCGCTCTCGGGTTGGAGGATCACCGGCGTCTGCGCCGGCAGCGCGTCGGCTAAGGTCTGCACGCACTCTCGTGCTTCGTCGTAATCGCGCCGATCGCCGACGACGAACTTCAATTGCATCCGATCTGGGCTGGCAGCGCAGAACTTGCGCAGCGTCGCGAACTTGGGCGTGTAGCCGGATGTGCCGACCTTCGGGCTGATCGAGAACAACGAGACGTCCGGGAGATCCGCAAAGATCGTGCCACTGGTCTCGACGGTGACGTGGCGGTCTCGCAGCGCCGCGACAAGCGGCGCGATATCTTGGGCAAGCGGCTCGCCACCTGTGATGACGACGTGGCGCAGGGAGCCCACCTGCGCGAGCAGCTCATCTACCTCCATCGGGTGACCCGCGTCTCCCTCGAGCGCGTACGGTGTATCGCACCACGAGCAGCGCAGCGGGCAGCCGTCAAGCCTGATGAAGAACGCGGCTGTGCCAATCAAGCTGCCCTCCCCCTGCAATGAGAGGAAGGTCTCGTTCACGCGCAGCGTTGCGGTCGCAAGCATCAGCGATTTTTTCGCGCCACCGGCGAGATGCACCCGCCTCAGAGCCCTGCCGCAGCGCGCAGGCGAGAGGCAAGCCGCGCACGCCGTCGAAAATCGGCCTTCCTTTTTATCTGGACTGCAACGCGTTTCGGCGCGCTCAAGCGCGCGCCATTACAATTGATGGGGGTGATCTCAAGTGGCGACTCCTGCAGCCGCGGGCATCAGGAATGTGGCCTTTGTGGGACCGCATCACAGCGGCAAGACCACGCTGGTGGAAGCGTTGCTCGCGCACACCGGTGCCGTGCCGCGCAAGGGATTGGTGACCGACGGCACGGCGACCACTGATCACGATCCCGAATCACACGCGCATCAGATGTCTGTCACTCCCAGTTTCGCGTACCTGCAGGCAGACGGCGTCCGGATCAACATCATCGACTGTCCGGGCGCCATTGATTTTTTCGAAGAGACGAAATTCGCGCTGCTCGGGGCCGATGCGGCGGTCGTGGTAGTCGAAGCCGACCCGGCGCGCATCCCGCAAGCCGAACTGCTCGTCGCCGAACTTGAAGCGCGCAAGATGCCGCACTGTTTCGTCGTGAATCGCCTCGACCGGCCAGGCGCAGACTTTCCGGCGACCTATGCGCTGCTGCGGCAGCGCTTCGGCAATCACGTCGTTCCCGAGCATCTGCCGATCGGCCAGGGCGAGAACTTCAGCGGCTACGTCGACGTCGTCACGAAGCAAGCGTATGCGTACGGCGAAGGCGGGAAGACCACCGCCGCGACGTTGCCGGAGCACCTCGCCGACAAGCCGCACGAAGAACTGCTCGAAGCGCTCGCCGATTTCGACGACCATCTTATGGAAGAGATCCTCGAGGGCAAAGAGCCGCCGCTCGAAGAGGTCGAGCGCGATTTGACGCTGGACGTCAGCGCAGATAAGATCGTTCCCGTTCTCGTCGCCTCGGGCGTGCGCGGCTGGGGTGCGCCGCAGCTTCTCTCGCTCATCGTGCGGCAGTTCCCTGATGCACTCGTGACGCCGCGCGTCGACAGCGCGGGCAAAGCCATCGAACCGAATGCCGCCGGGCCGCTCGTCGCGCAAGTGTGCAAGACGTTCGTGCATCCACAAAGCGGCAAGGTCTCAGTCACGCGTGTCTTCGCGGGCACGATCACGGGTGACACGCAACTGACGAGCCCGCAACATCCGGACGCGAAAGAGCGTCCGGGTGGTCTGTTCGCGCTGCTCGGCAAAAACCAAACAGTCGTAACATCGGCAGGGCCAGGCAGCCTCGTCGCGATCTCGCGCCTTGAGTCAATGCTGACCGGCGACACGCTCGGCACTGCAGGCTCAAAGACGGTGATGCCGCTGCCGGCCAGCGCGAAACAGGCTTTCACGCTTGCTGTCCGGCCGCATGACCGGTCCGACGAAGCCAAGCTCTCCGCGTTGCTCGTGCGCATGCGCGAAGAAGACCCGTCCGTATTGGCCGAGCGCGCGAAGTTCACCGACGAACTCGTGTTGCGCGGACACGGCGAGATGCATCTTGCGGTCACCGTCGAGCGGCTGCAGCGCAAGTACAACGTGAAGCTCGACACGCACTTGCCCGGCGTGCCGTACCGTGAGACCATCAACGGCAAAATCCAGCAACAAGGCCGCTACAAGCACCAGACCGGCGGGCACGGCATGTTCGGCGACGTCCACTTGGAGATCGAGCCGCAAAAGCGCGGCGCCGGCTTCGAGTTCGACGACCGCATCAAGGGCGGCGTCGTCCCCTCGCAGTACTTTCCCGGCGTTGAGAAAGGCGTCCGCGAGGCGCTCGAAAAGGGGCCGATCGCCGGTTTTCCGGTGGTGGACTTGAAAGTCACGCTGTTCGACGGCTCGTATCACACCGTAGACTCGAATGAAGCATCCTTCCGCATGGCCGCTGCCATCGCGATGCGCGATGCGTTGCCGAAGTGCCATCCGGTGCTGCTCGAGCCGATTATGCGCATCGAGGTGACGGTGCCCAGCAACTTCACGAGCGTCGTGCTGCAGCAAGTGTCCGGCCATCGCGGCCAGATCCTCAGTTACGGGGCGAGCGATGCGCGCGCCGGTTGGGATTCGGTCAAGGCGCTCGTGCCGCAAGCCGAGCTGCCGCGCTATCTCACGGAGTTGCGCACCGCGACGCAAGGTCTGGGATACTTCGTCGCCGAGCACGACCACTTTGAGTTCGCGCCGCCGAAGGTGACGCAAGCGGTGACGGCCGAGCGCAAGGAAGCCGCCGCCGCTCGCTAACTCGGTGCAGACCGCATTCGTCAACGCCGAAGTCACGACGCTCGACCCCGCACGTCCGCGGGCGCGTGGTGTGTTGGTATCTGACGGACTGGTCGAGCGGCTGCTCGACGACCGCCCCACGGGTCTTTCGCGTGACGTCGACATCGTCGATTGCGGCACCGCGGCGATCGTGCCCGGCTTTCATGATTGCCACGTGCACCTCACCGATACCGGCTTGCTCGGGGGCAAGCACGACGTGCGCGATTGCCGCAACATCGTGGCCATCCTCAAGCGCGTCAGCGAATTTACAGAGCCGCAACTGTATGCCGGTAATTTCGAAGAAGATCGCATAGCGGAACGGCGGCCGCCATTGCGCAAGGAACTTGACTCCGTCGCGCCCGGGCGGCCGGTGTTGCTCACGCGAGTGGACGGCCATTCGTGCGTCGTCAACAGCGCCGCGCTCGCACTGCTCGGCGTCGACAAGTTTGACGGCGTCGAACGCGATGAGGCAGGAGCGCCGACCGGCCGGCTCTTCGGACCCGCCAACTATGCCGGTCAAAGCGAATTCCTACGCCGGCTGCCCATGGAGGCGCGACGCAAGGCCGATGAACGGGCAGCGCAGATCGCGCTGCGCGGGGGCATCACAACCGCGCATAACGTCATCGTCGGCGACGCTCCGCTCGAACGCCTCGAAGAAGAATACCGCGCAAACGAGGCGCTGCCGCTGCGTGTGATCTCCAAATCTTGCTCGACAGATGTCCGTAAGGTGAAGGGGCTTGGCCGGCGCGTTTTCGGCGGCGATATCTTCGTCGACGGATCGATCGGATCGCGCACAGCTGCGGTTGCACACGCCTATTGCGACGGCCCGCAAGATCGCGAGAGCGGCAACCAGCTTGGGCGGCTGTACCTCACCCGAGAGCAGCTTTTCGAGGTGTATGACGAAGCCGCAGAGGCCGGGCTTTCATTGGGAGTCCATGCGATCGGCGATCGGGCGATTGAGGAATCGCTTGCAGCGTGGGAAGCTGTCATCGCCAAGCGCGGGCCGCTCACGCACCTGCGCCCCTCAATCGACCACTTCGAAATCGCACACCCGCAGCAGATCGCGCGCGCCGCGCGCTGCGGCATCCTCTTGTCGATGCAGCCGGCGTTCGACTATCTGTGGGGTGGCAGCGGCGGCATGTATGTGCAGCGTCTCGGCGCCGATCGCGCAACCATTATGAATCTTTTCAAGACCGCTAAACGCGCCGGCTGCGTTGTGTGCGGCGGTTCGGATTCGCCTGTGACGCCGTTTTCGGCTTTACTCGGGATTCAAAGTTTGATGACCCACCACGTCGCGGCGGAACGCCTCACGCTGGACGAGGCGCTCCGCGCTTACACGAGCGACGCGGCGCGCCTCTCGTTCGACGAGGGCCATCGAGGTACGCTCGCGCCTGGCTACGATGCCGATTTCGTCGTCCTCGAACGAAGCCTCGATGCGATGCCGGTCGACACGATCAAAGACACGCGGGTCCTCATGACCGTGATCGCCGGCGAAATCAAGTATTCCGTTTTGTAGCGTTCCAAGCGAACGCCAATGTAGTGGTGGCCTCTTGAGGCCGCCTGGGTAGTGTCCCGAGCGAGCGCGGCGAGCTCGGAAGAAAGGAGTCAGACCGCATGTCGCTCGAGCTGGTCAACACGATCGCAACGCTGACGACCGCCGCGGTCATTGGATGGGCCGCGGGGTTCCGCACGTGGACGTTGACAAGCACTACCTGAAGGTGCGTCAAGCCGCAAACCTCATCGGCAATACGTTCGAGAACATCGGCTCGATGGTCAAGAACGGCATCTTGGATGAACGTCTAGTCTTGGACATCTACTGCTGGATCATTTACGGGCAGTGGCAACGACTCGCGGGGTTGACTGCGCTTGCACGCGTCGCCACCGGGGAGCCGTCCATCCGGGAGAATTTCGAATATATCGCGGTTCTTTTGAAGCGTTACCTCGCAACGCACCCCGTGACGTATCCACAAAACGTCGAACGCCTAAAACTCGAAGTGCCGACTGCTGCCAAGGATGTGCTGTAGAATGGAGTCGTCAAGTTCGCCCGCGAAGGTGTTTACTTCGCGAGCATCACCGATGACGACTTGATCACGGCGGTGACCGTGTCGCCGACCTTGAGCTCGAGTTCCTCAATAGCTTCGGCAGTTACGAGCGCGACGAGGTGATTGTCGCCGACGCGAATGCCGACTTTGGCTTGCAAGCCATCAAGCGCAATCGACTCCACGACACCGGGAAGTTTATTGCGTGCGCTGAGCCGCATCCCGGCTACCCGTACCTATGGTAGCGCGTTCTTTGAACGCGCTCGCTTCGTCGTCCACTGCGAATGCGGTGATGAGCGAGGCGGCGATCGCCGGCTCGTCGATGTCGCAGCCGAGCAGCGCCCGCACGCGATCGAGGCGATAGCGTACGCTGTTGCGGTGCAGGAACAGCGCGTTGGCGGCGGCCGAGACGCTCGCGCCCCTCTCGTAGTACGTGCGCAACGTGAGTTCGAGATCGCTGCCGCGCTCGGCGTCGGCCCGCCTAAGCGCTGAAAGCAACGTCCGGCACGCCGCGAGCGCCCGTTCGTCGCGAGCGGCGGCGTGCGCGGTCGCACGCAGCGGGTCGCGCGGATCGTGGAGCCGGCGCGGTGGGTTCACGCAAGCGGGATTCGCGCCGGCAAAGGGCCAGTACCTACACGCCGCTGAAATCGCTTGAAACCGTCGTCCGAGCTCGCTGTGTTCGCTCGGAACACTACACCCCCGCGCCTCACGAGGCCGGGACTACATAAGGATTCCCTCGTGGCGACTCCGCTCAAGATAGGCTTTTCGTCGATCGTGCGCATCGAAGCGCCGACTGTGATCGGCACGTTCGCGCACATCGCTGCGATAATCGCGGACACCGGCGCGCGTATCGGCGCGGTTGACGTGACCCGGGTCGGAACGAAGCGCGTCATTCGCGACATCAGCATGGACGTCAGCGACGAGCACCATCTTGCGGAAGTGGTTGCGGCGATCGGGCGCATCGACGGCGTGCGCGTCATCCACGTCACCGACCGGACGTTCCTCGCGCACATCGGCGGCAAGATCGAGGTCAACCCTAAGATCCCGGTGACCAACCGCGAGATCCTCTCGCAAGTCTACACGCCCGGCGTCGCGCGCGTCAGTTTGGCGATCGCCGAGGATCCGGCAAAGGCGTACACGCTCACGGTCAAGCGCAACATGGTGGCCGTCGTGTCCGACGGCACGGCGGTGCTGGGGTTGGGCAACGTCGGCCCGTATGCGGCGCTGCCGGTGATGGAAGGCAAGGCGATGCTCTTTAAGCAGTTCGCAGGCGTCGACGCGTTTCCGATCTGCTTGAGCATCACCGATCCGCAGAAGATCGTCGACACGGTGATCAGCATCGCGCCGGCCTTCGGCGGCATCAATCTCGAGGACATCGCTTCGCCGCGCTGCTTTGAGATCGAGCGCAAACTCATCGAGGCGCTCGACATTCCGGTCATGCACGACGACCAGCATGGCACTGCCATCGTGATTCTCGCGGCGCTATACAACGCCCTCACGCTCGTCCGCAAGAAACTATCCGATGTATGCGTCGTCATCAACGGCATCGGTGCGGCGGGCTCGGCCTGCGCGCACATCCTGATCTCGGCTGGAGCGGGCGACGTCATCGGCGTCGAGCGTGACGGAGCGCTCGTCGCCGGCAAGAATTACTCCGGCAACGAGATGTGGCAGTGGGTAGCCGAGCACGGCAATAAGTCGAAGCGAACCGGCCCGCTCGGCAAAGTGCTCGGGGGCGCCGACGTCTTCATCGGACTGTCACGCCCCAACGTCTTGACGGTCGACGACATCAAACGCATGGCGCGCGACCCGATTGTCTTCGCGATGGCCAACCCCTTGCCCGAAATCGCGCCAGATATCGCCGAGCCGTACGTCGCGGTTATGGGCACGGGGCGCTCGGACTATCCGAATCAGATCAACAACCTGCTCGCGTTCCCCGGCGTGTTCCGCGGCGCGCTCGATGCGCGCGCTTCGCGCATCAACGAAGCGATGAAACTGGCGGCCGCGCATGCGATCGCAGGCGTGATCGCACCCGAGGAGCTTTCATCCGAATACGTGATCCCAAGCGTCTTCGATGCGCGGGTCGTCGAGGCGGTGAGCAAAGCGGTCGCAAGCGCGGCGTACGAAACGGGAGTCGCGCGACGGCCGATGCCGGAAGGCGAAAGTGTCGTGCCGACCAACGCAGTATAAGGAAGGCACAATGCGGGGAGAGAACCGGACGAGTCTATGAAAAGCGAGCCACGCATTCGCGCGGCGCTGCCCGACGGATTGACGGCCGAAAAGCTGCGCGAGATGTACGCGAAGATGGTGCTCACGCGGCTCTGCGACGATCGCGCATTCGCGCTCAATAGGCAAGGCAAGATCCCGTTCGCAGCCACGTGCCAAGGACATGAGGCCGTGCAGGCGGGGGCGGCTTTCGCGCTGCGAGCGGGCACGGATTGGCTCGTTCCCTACTACCGCGATACCTGCATGGCGCTGTGCTTCGGCGTGACTGCCAGGGAGCAGCTCATGTGCCTGTTCGCGCGCAAGAACGACATTTTTTCAAGCGGCAGGCAGTTCCCGAATCACTACAGCGTGCCCGATCGGCATATCCTGAGCATTTCGAGCATCATCGCGGCGCATGTCACGCACGGCGTCGGCATGGCGCTCGCGTTTAAGATGCGCAACGAACCGGCGGTCGTGCTCATCTCGTTCGGTGAAGGCGCGACGAGCGAAGGCGAGTGGCACGAGGCGATGAACTTCGCCGCCATCCATCGCGTGCCGTGCGTGTTCTTGTGCGAGAACAACGAGTACGCCATTTCCGTCCCCCAGCGGCTGCAGATGGCGATTCAAAACGTGGCCGACCGCGCTGCCGCGTACGGCATGCCGGGAGTGATCTGCGACGGTACGGATCCAGTCGTCACCTATTCGGCGGTGCGCGAGGCGATCGAGCGCGCGCGCCGCGGGGACGGACCGAGCCTCATCGAGGGCAAGTGCTATCGCGCGATGTCGCACACGTCGGACGACAACCAATTGACCTACCGCACGCCCGAGGAGATCGAAGCCGTCAAGGCGCGCGACCCCATTCCCAAGTTCGAGGCGTGGCTGCAAGACCGCGGCTTCGCGGACGAAGCGTTTTTCGCGCAAACGCGCAAAGACGCGGCGAAAGAAGTCGACGAGGCCACGGATTATGCGGAGGCGCAAGCGCCGCCCACCGAAGCCGACCTTCACACGCACGTCTACAAGTCAGGACCGTTGTCGTAATGGCGACCAAGACGGTCCTCGAGGGCGTGCGCGACGCACTCTACAACGAGATGGTGCGCGACGAGCGCGTCTTCATCATGGGCGAGGACGTCGGCCCACGCGGCAACGTCTTTCGCATCACGGACGGCTTCCTCGACAAGTTTGGGCGGCAACGCGTCCTCGACACGCCGCTCGCAGAAGCTTCCATCGTCGGCGTCGCTATCGGCGCGGCGATGGCCGGCATGCGCCCGGTCGCCGAGATCCAATTCGCAGACTTCATCTACCCCGCGTTCAATCAGGTCGTCGGCGAGGCAGCGAAGATCCGCTATCGTAGTGCCGGCGGAAATACGTGCCCGCTCGTGATCCGGACGCCGTATGGCGGCGGCGTGCGCGGTGCACTGTCGCACTCGGTGAGCGTTGAAGCGCTGTTCTACCACGCTCCCGGTCTCAAGATCGTCGTGCCCTCGACGCCTGCCGATGCGCAAGGTTTGCTGACGAGCGCTATCCGCGACGAAGACCCGGTGATGGTCCTCGAGCACAAGAAGACCTACCGTCTGGTGAAGGGCGAAGTGCCGGACGGCGACTTCACGGTGCCCATCGGCAAAGCGGCAGTCGCGCGCGAAGGCAAGGACCTTTGCGTGATCACCTATGGGCTCATGCGTCATCTCGCGGTCGAGGCGGCCGAGGCGCTCGCCAAAGATGGCATCGACGCAGAAGTGCTCGACTTGCGCTCCATCCGGCCGATGGATAAGGAAGCGATACTCGCGAGCGCCACCAAGACGCGGCGCGTCCTTGTCTTGCACGAAGACCAGAAGTTTGGGGGCGTCGGAGCCGAGATCGCCGCGATCATCGCCGAGGACGCGTTGTTCGAACTCGACGCCCCGGTGAAGCGCCTGTGTGGTCCGGACGTGCCGGCCATGGGTTATGCGAAGGAGTACGAAGAGGCGTTCATGCCCAACGTCGAGCGGATCACGGCCGCGATGCGCGAGCTCGCCGCCGCCTGAGATGAATGTAGTGTTCCGAGCGAGTGCAGCGAGCTCGGATAAACAAGGATAGAACGTGCCACAAGTGCTGATGCCCCAGTTAGGGGAGACGGTGACGGAAGGCACCGTCGGCCGCTGGCTCAAGAAAGCCGGCGACGCGGTCGCTAAGTACGAGCCGCTGCTTGAAGTCGAAACCGACAAGGTTGCGAGCGAGATCCCCTCGCCGTTTACCGGCACGTTGGCACGCATCATCGCCGGCGAAGGCTCAACCGTTCCGGTCGGCGCTCCAGTCTGCGAGATCTTAGCGCCCGGTGAAGCCCCAAGCGTGCCGGCCGCGCCACCCGCACCCGCCGCCCCAGCGGGAGAACCCGCTCAACCCGTCGCCGCGCAGGCGAAGCCGCAAGAGGCTGAGCGGCCGGCATCGCCGATCGTAGCAGCTTCGCCCTCAAAGTCGCCGCTCGCGCCGGCGCCGGTGACGGCGCAAAGCGCCCGTGATGGCGTGCGCTACTCGCCCGCAGTGCGCCGCCTCGCGCGCATGCATCACATCGACCTTTCCGGACTTGCCGGTTCCGGCAGAGGCGGGCGAATCACAGCGCGCGACGTCATGGCGCGCGTGCAAACCGGCGCTGCCGCACCGCCTCCTGCGGAGCGCGTGCAACCTCCGCACCCTGCTGCGGCAGCACCTCATGGCGGCGCCGCGCCGGCGGCGGCCGCTCCCGTTTCGCGGCCCGTCGAGCCCGCTCGACCCGTGCCTCCTGCGCCTCCACTTGCTCAGCCGACTACCGCGCCCATCGAACAACCGGCTGCACGAGTCGCTCAACCCGCGGCGCCCCACGCACCTACCGCCCCCACGGTTGCGCCAGCCGCGAAGCCTGCGCCCGTCCTTCACGCCGTACCCATCGCGCCGCCCGGTCCTGACGACACGGTAATTCGCCTTTCGCAGATGCGCAGAACCATCGCCGAGCGCATGGTGTTGTCGAAGACGACAATTCCGCATGCGTGGTCGATGGTCGAAGCCGACGTGACCAATTTAGTCGCGTGGCGCAGCAAAGAGAAGGAAGCATTCAAACAGCGCGAGGGTGTGAATCTCACCTTCTTGCCGGTCGTGATCCAGGCGGTGTGCGCGGCGATCCGCGAGTACCCGATGGTGAACGCGACATGGGCAGGGGATTCGATCATCCAGCGGCGTCACATCAACGTTGGCGTCGCGGTGGACGTCGAGGACGGCCTTGTCGTGCCGGTCGTCAAGGACGCTGACCGTTACAGTCTGGCGGGCTTGGCGACGACCATCAACGAGCTGGTCACCAAGGCGCGATCGCGCCGCTTGACGATGGACGACCTCTCAGACGGCACGATCACTCTGGACAACACGGGCAGCCTCGGCAGCATCGCCTCGGTCCCCATCATCAACCCGCCGCAAGCCGCCATCCTTACCACCGAGGCCATCGTCAAGCGCCCATGGGTCGTCAACGATGCGATCGCGACCCGGCACATTATGAATTTGTGCATGTGCCTCGACCATCGGGTGCTCGACGGTGCGGTGGCGTCCCATTTCCTTCAGGCCGTCAAGAAGCGGCTGGAGGCCTGGACGGTCTAGCCGACCCCGGGGAGGGAGGCCTGGGCTCGGGTCGAACTGACGGCCCGTATAGCATCGCAAAGTTTGCTCTTTGCGACGGCGTCTCGCTCGCTCTGAGGAAAGGACCTCTATGCGGATGAGCCTGACTCGTTTCGCGGGGCTCGGTATCGCATTGATGGCCGGGGTAACCTTGGCGTCCTGTGCCAGCAGCAGTGCGTTCTTCCCGGCCACCGGCCCGAATACACAAATCAACGGCTTCCCTGGTGGTTCAGCGCGCGTGCATTTCATAATGGGCTCGCCGCAGGTGAACGTCGGCGTGAACAACACCGACCTGTACATCGATAACGTGCTGGCGTTCACCAATTTCTTCTATGCTGGGTGCGCTGGGCCGGCTGCCCCAAATCCGTGCCTGGTCGTTCCTCTCGCGCCGATCGTGCCGGCGACAAGCGGCGCAGTCATCGGTCCCGCGACGCCGTATATCGCGCTCCCAATCGGCCGCCACGACTTCAAATTGGTCCAGCACGGAACCCTAGCGCCGGCCTATATTGACCTCGTGTTCACGCTGGCAGCCAACACGAAGTACGCTTTCGTCGCCTCGGGCGACGCCGGGTACAGCACGACAGGGTGGAGAGTCTTCACTGAACCCGTGTACCAGACTCCAGCCGGCAACCGGGCAGCGAGCGTGTTCGATGCGTCACCAGAATCATTCGGCGTCAACTTCATATACGGCTGCGGTAGTCCGAACGGCCCGTGCCTCGCGACGGGATCCTTTGGGACTTCGTTCGGACCAAACATCGGGGCGGGCGGGAAGATCCAAAGCGTGCTGCTCAAAGCGTCGCCGACGGGCACCTACTGCTTTGGTGTGTACAACGGGGCGGGCGCTGGGGTGACGGAACTCCCATTTCTCAATGCTGCGGCGGGTCCGCCGTTCGCGACGATGCCGATCGCGTCAGCTAACGATCCAAACAGCGGCACCGCCTGCACCACAACAGTGACGATCGCACCATCAACGGATAACAACTTCTACATCATCGATGCGCCGAGCGTGCCTCCGAACGTGACGCCTGCCGGCCCAGCGACCGTCGACTGGATACCCGACTCGAACGGCTAGCGAGCCGCGACATGAGTTGTAGTGTTCCGACCGAGCGGAGCGAGGTCGGAAAGCAACAGGAAAAACGGCGCCGGCAAGACCGGTGCCGTTTCTTATCTAGGTGAGTTCCCGAACTTCGGCGCGCCGCGCCGCGATTACCGTTCCCGCCAAAAGTGTTGCGCCGCCGACGATGAATGCGGCAGGCAACGACGTTACGCTCGCGAGCGAGCCGAGCAGCCACGAGCCGAGCGGCATGAAGCCCAAGAAGATCATCGTGTAGATCGACATGACGCGGCCGCGCATCGCCATCGGCGTGTGGGTCTGCAGAATCGTGTTGGTCGTCCCCAAGTAGAGCATCGCGACTGTCGCCAGCGCGAAGAGCACGATCGCTGCCGGCCAAAATGCCCGCATGAGCGCAAGCAATGCGAGCAGCACGCCGCAGCCGGCCGCCGTTCCGAGCAACAGCCTACCGTGCGGTTGCCGGCCTCCGATGAATGCGGTCGTGATGGAACCCGCCAATGCGCCTGCGCCCGTGATCGCCATGAGAATGCCGAGCTCGCGCGCGCCGACTCCCAAGATCGCTTTTGAGAACGCCGGCAAAAGCTGGATGTACGGACGCGCGATCAACGACTGCAGCGCGGACAGCACCACGACGGCAAAGATGAGCGGCTCGGCGCGCACGTAGAGAAAGCCTTCGAGGATGTCGTGCCAGATGTCGGTTTGGGCCACGGAGCCGGGCGGCTTCGGCTTCATGAGCATCACCGCCGCGAACACCGCGAGATATGAAACCGCGTTGACATAAAAGCACACTGCAACGCCGTAATCGGCTACGATGATGCCGCCGAGCGCCGGCCCGACGATGGCGGGCGCGTTGAACGCGGCGGAATTGAGTCCGATGGCGTTCATCAGCTCGCGTTTTTGGACCAGCGCCGACACAAGCGACTGGCGAGTTGGCGCCTCGAACGCGCTCGCGGCAGCCGAGAGGCCGGCGATCGCGAGCACGTGCCAGATGCGCACGAAACCGGACGCGGCAAGCAGACCCAACGCGAGCGTCAGCACGCTGAGGACTACCTCGCTTACCGCCAGGATGCTGCGGCGGTCGCGGCGATCGGCTAACGCGCCGGCGAAACCCGAGAGCGCGAAGACCGGAACCGCGCGTGCGAACCCGACGAGGCCTAAGTACAAGGAAGCGAGGGCGGCGTTGGGAGCTAGTTCGACGACCAGCCAGCCCTGTGCAAGGATCGCCATCCAGCCGCCCGTGTTGGAAACGAGCAGGCCGAACCACAAGAGCCGGAATTCGCGGTAGGCGAGGGCGCCAAAGCGGGCGCGTGCGCGCGGGCTCGGCCGGTCCGCTGGTACTTGCAACGATGCCGAGGCTTCTGGGGGCGAGGCGGGCACGTCTTTTCGGGTTCGTTGCGCTCGCAGGCGCTACCCGGTGAGGGTCGAGTATATTCGAGCGCTGCGGAGCGACAAAAGCGACCGCGCAAACAGTAACGACCGGGCGTGAGCCCGGTCGTAACTGGTCTGGCCGACGGCGCTGAAGTCCCGTTTTCGAACCGGTCGAATGCGCATCGCCGATTCGCTTACGAAGGCTTTACTGGGACGCGATCCCCAGGGCCATCACTAGGCGAGAAGCCTAGTCCCCAACGGCAGGGGTACCATTCCCGGAGCGCTCAGCTCA
>Ga0187846_10000288_pt1 | contig 30567 bp, 33 predicted proteins | sample TC_taG_FD_161473 | JGI IMG/M metagenome (GOLD analysis project Ga0187846, IMG submission 161473) | Biofilm microbial communities from the roof of an iron ore cave, State of Minas Gerais, Brazil - TC_06 Biofilm (v2) | ecosystem: Environmental > Terrestrial > Deep subsurface > Cave > Wall biofilm... | reverse complement strand
CGAACCAAGTGCAACTCAATCAGAGCGCACAGGTCCAGTATCTGTCGAGCATCACGGCCATGGAAGCGAACGGTGACAGCATCGGTTTTACCGTCGGGACGACCGCGCAACCGTCCGCGGCGGATACCTCGGGTGGCCAGGGCGGCATCGGGGCGGGCACGTCCCTGACGATCTCCGGAACCACCAGCAGCACGACCGAGAACGACCTGACGCTCACCTATCTCAACTCGACGGCCGTTTCCAAACAGCACGTGACGACGGCGAGCGTCATGCTCAACGACGTCGACAATACGGACGTCGCCGTGCAGCCCTGCACGATCTGCCACCCGCCGCTGCCCAAGCGGCCGACCGTGAACATCTTCGTAGATCGCGTGTTTGGCGGATTCATGTTTCAGGACCCCTCCGCGCCGAACGTAACCTCGAAGACGAGCGCCCACCTGTGCTGCGCGGCGCTGGTCAACGCACTCGTCTCACGGGAAGCCGCGCACCTGCGGTTCAGCGATGTGCCGAAGGCCGACCCGGCAAAGGGGATCGTCGGCCTCATGGCACGGGCCGACGTATTGCCAGGGTACGCCGACGGCACGTTTCGGCCGCACGCACCGTTCACGCGCGAAGAATTGGCGGTCGCGCTCGCTCACGCACGCAGACTACAACTGTCGCCGGCCAAAGGCGTTTTCCATGATGTCGCATCCGGCGCAGCTTACGCGAGGGAAGTCGAAGCCGCAGTCAAAGCGGGCCTGCTCGTGGCGCCTGCTTTAGAGCGCTTTGGTCCGAGTGATCCGGTCACACCCGCGGAGCTGAATTCGGCCATCGCGCGAGCCTTTGGAAACACCGAGGCATCCGGGATGCTCACGTCGATCCGAGCGAAAGTGCTGACCCGCGAGGATGCCGCCGAGGCGCTCTATCTGGCGTTACGAAGTCGTCCTTAGGGGAGATTCAATCTCTGCCGAGCGTGGATCCATTGGCTCGTGCTTCGCGGCATGAGTCGATTTTTCTCTGCGACAGACCGCCGTCGATGGAGACCCATGAACAAGGTCGATCCCTGCGAGAGCTGCGCGAAGGCTGGTCACCCTTTGCTTCGGCGCCGGCCAAAGAGAACCGCCAGCCTGATTCACGCGAACGCCCGCGTAGATCAGAGGCACGGGGGCGAGTACTGCGCGGCGTAGTCGCCTGAGTCGGTGATGCCGCACTTATAGAAGCGCACCCGCACGCTCTGGCCGCCCCCGCTGTAAGTTAAGTCGCCAGAGTTATCCCAGACCACCTGGAAGATCAGCAGGCACTGGAGGGCCGCGTTCGGGGGGACGGCCATTCCCGCGGCGCACGCCGGAGCGCCTTCCAACGAGACCGGGAGCGCCTCCGGAAGGGCGTGCGATGTCTTCGTGTCGAGGACGAAGTTGCTAGGGTCCGCCGGGACAGGGTCCCGACCAAGATTCTGGATGAGCACGACCAAGAGGAGGAACGTCTCCCCCCCGTTTGCCGCCAACCGGTGCCCCATGGAATCGACCAAAAGCTTGTACGTGCCTTCGGCCGCGACCCGCACGTCGATGTTCCCCTGGGCCGCCTGGGCGGGGAGCCCCCAGGCCATCGCGAACGCCGCGGCCATCAGGAGCGCCGTGCCGAAACGTCCAGGTCGCATTCGCTCCTCCGTTCCGGTCGCCGGGGTGATCCCCCGGCGCTCCACATCGGTCGCCGCGGTTAATGGTCTCATCAAGAATTATGCCCCTCCATACGGGCGCTCAGACCGCGGCCGCGTCGCGGACCGACGTGATGCTATAATGCAGCTTGAACCCCAAGATCCGCAGATCTGCCCCACGATCATGCCACGGAGAAGGGGGGCGGGGGGCCATGGGCACGGCGGCCGATCAGCGGCTGCTCGAGCGCATCCAGCAGGGACACATCATCGAGGGGCCGGATGAGATGACCGACGAGTACCGGCAGACCCTCATCCACATCGTCACCGTGTCGGCCGACACCGAGCTCATCAGCGCGCCGAGCTACTACACGGCGGCCCGGGACGTGCCGTCGATGAACAACCTCATCTCCGCCCTGGCGATCATCCAAGACGAGCTCAGCCACGCGCACATCGGGTACCGGATCCTGCAGGATCTGGGCGTGGACACGGAGGCGCTGATCTACGATCGGGACCCCAAGCTGTTCAAGCACCCCTACGCGTTCGACGTGCCGCTGCGGTCCTGGGTCGAGCTGATCGTCGCCAACGCGTTCTACGACCGGGCCGGGTACGTGCTGCTGGGCGACGTCCACCGCCACTGCAGCTACGGTCCGTGGCGGCGGGGCCTGGCGAAAGTGGATAAAGAGGAGAACTTCCACCTCCGGCACGGAGAAAACGGCATGCGGCGTCTGGCCGGGACCCACCGCGAAGAGATCCAGCAGGCCGTCGACTGGATGTTCCCGATGACGGTGGAGTGGTTCGGCCTCCCCGACCGGCTCAAGACGCACGGCGCGCAGATCGGGTACCGCCTGAAGGGCAGCACGAACGACGAGCTCCGGCAGACGTGGCTGCGCACGGCGGTGCCGCTGTGCGAGAGCCTGGGGTTCCGGGTCCCGGCCCACCACGACCGGGCTGCCGACGCCTACGTGCTGGACTATCCGCTCCCCGTGGACTTCGACCAGGACGAGCGGCGGTGGCTGATGGACCGGCCGATCACGTGGGAGGCCGTGCTGGCCCGGTGGAAGCGGCGCGGCCCGGGCAATGCGATGCTGGTCGAGATGCTCCAGCGGGGCCGCCGGCAGATGCGCGACCTCGTGGGGGTCCACTGAGTGGAGGCACCTTCCGGAGCGCCCTCGACCCCGCCCACTCCCGAGGGCATTCTCGCCGCGCTCTCCGAGGTCGTCGATCCGGAATGGCCGGTGAGCATCGTGGATCTCGGGCTCGTGTACGGCATCGCGGTGGACCAGGGGGCGGTCACCCTCACGCTCACATTCACGGCGACCGCGTGCCCGTGCATGGAGATGATCCAGGAGGACATCCGGGAGCGTCTCCTGCGGATCCCCGGGATCCGAGACGTGCGGATCGTGGTGACCTGGGATCCCCCGTGGTCGAAGGACAGGCTGACGGAGACCGGGCGGGAACGGCTCCGCCGGTTGGGGGTCACCGCCTGAGGGCGCGGCGTGAAGACGATCGGTGAGGAACCGGTGTACGAGGTGTTCGCCAGGCGGGCGCTCGGAGAGCCGCTCCGCCACGTGGGGAGCGTGGCCGCTCCTAGCGACGACCTGGCCCGCGTGTACGCGCGTAACATCTACGACGAGGAATCCTGGATCGAGATGTACGTGATCCCGCGGGCCGGCCTGATCTCCGTCGAGTCCGTTCGCACCGACCCCGTGGACGCCCACGTATGAGCTCGCCGCTGCTCGACCGGCCCTCCGCCTTGCCGCGGGGCACCGTTCCGGCGCTGGTGGATCTCGTGGTGGCGCTCGCCGACAACAAACACGCGCTCGGCCTGAGGTACGGGGAATGGTGCAGCAGCGGCCCCACGATCGAGGCCGCCGTCGCCGCGAGCGCGATGGCGCAGGATGAGCTGGGGCACGCCCGCGTGCTGTACGGCCTCCTCGAGGAACTGCCCGGGGCGCCCCGCCGCACGGAGTTGGAGTGGGCGGCCGAGGACGCGCGGACGGTCGGCCTCCTCGACCAGGCGTTTCCCAGCTGGCCCCACCTGATCGTCGCCAACGTCCTGTTCGATCAGGCCCTCACGCTCGTGCTTGCATCGGGGCTCGACTCGCGCTACGTGCCGCTCAGGCAGCGGACGCGCAAGCTCATCGAGGAGGAGCGGTATCACGCGATTCACGGCCGCGGCTGGTTTCTGCAGCTGGCCGCGGAGGGACCGCGCGTGCGGGCAAACCTCGAGGGAATCGTCCGGGAGGCGTGGGCCGACACCCTGTGCTGGTTCGGCCCGGCGGAGGGGGGCGCGCTCGCGCCGCTGGTGGCCGCGGGAGTGCTGCGCGAAGCCGGGGAGGCGCTGCGGCTGCGGCTGCTCGGAGCGGTCGGCCCGTTGCTCGTCGAAGCGGGGCTGCGGGTTCCCGTGCGGTTGGATGGGGACCGATGGGAGCTGACGGAGGCGCTGCCGTGGCAGCGGTGGGACGAGCCGAGCCGCAGGGTGCCGCGGTGAGCACCCCGCCCGACCGGGGCCCGCGCCTGCGACCGGCGCGTGGATTCGAGCCGGAAGCCGGGTCACCGAGCGCTGAGCGTTCCACGGTTTCCTGCCCCTTCTGCGGGTCCCAAGAGACCGAGCGTACGAACCTGTTCGGCTCCGCATCGCTGACCTCGCAGTACTACTGCCGGAACTGCCGCTCCGCGTTCGAGCGGGTCAAGTGGGGGACACCTCCCTAGCGCGGGGCCGACCCTCAGACCGCCCACGCACAAGGTGACGAAGCTCGTCGCCCCTGCGTTCGGGTTCATCCGGGACGGCACGCGGTCACGGCGGTGACGGGGTTGGAGTCCCGCAGCCCCGGGGGCGGCTGGATCGGGTAAATCGAGTCCGCGGCCTCCGCCACGCGAGATCGCCACCCCGACGCGACTCAGCCTCGCGGCGTCTTCCGGAACGTTCCCCGGCCCGGACCGCGCTATTTTCCCCAGAATGTCCTCCGCGAAGCGCAAGAGGGGCACGATACAGTTGACACACCTTCTTGCCGTCGCGGCTGCGGGCCCCCGGTCCGAACACGCGGGGGCAGGATAGAGGGGGAAGCGGATCGATGCCTGTGTGGATGGCGCTGTGGGGAGCTCGGGCCGCCGTGGCGATGGGGGCGGCGGCCGAACCGCCGGGTCCCCGCGCCGTTCGATCGCCGCGTGACGGTGCAGACGCCCCCGATCGGCTCCCGTTGGAACCTCAGCAGACCTCCCCAACCTCGACGGAACGCGCGAAATCGGCGACGTCTTAACATGCGACGCCGTGGGTATCCAAGTGAGCAGACGCGTGTGCAAGGTTCGCGAGCGCAAGTGACCGGGAAGCCGGCGAGGTGGCCACGGCGATGCGGACGAAAGAGCACGGTCGAAGGAGGACGGAGATGATCTGGTTCCGGTGTCAGTGCGGATACATCACTCCCCTCGAGCCCCGACACGGCGAAATCGTCTCCGCCTACCATCTGCACCCGGCCGGTCTCGGCGATACCTCGCGAATCGTGCGGATGGAGGAACTTCCCGATCTGGTCCTCGAGCCCGTGCTTGAGCCTGCGGGCCGGAAGCGGCGGTAGCTAGAGGTCCTGCCGGGGCACCAACACCTTCTCCCGACGGACGTCCCACACCCCCCGGTAGGTGACGCGGACGTCCGGCAGCGAGTCCAGCGGCAAAAACAACAGCGTGTAGTGCGGATCGGTATGCGGGTATCCATGCGCCCGCAGGTACGCGTATAACTGCCGGGCCATTCCGGCGACGACCGGCAAGCGCTCCTCGGACATCACGCCCCCGATCGGCAGCGGGAGTTCGAGGACGGTTTCGCCCCGCTCCACGACCACGATGCCTCCCCCGATCTTCAGCAGCCTGCGCGCCGCGATCGCCATGTCGGCGGGATCCTGCCCGAGCGCCAACAGGTGCGCCACCACGTTGAATGAGCTGGCGAGCCCGCCCAGGCGGGTGACAAAATTGGCCAGCATCCCGCGAACGACCCACCGCCCCTCGGGGTCCAGCAGGACGATCCGGACGAGGTCCTCTGGCGGTTGCAGCCGCCCCTCCCGCACGGGGATGCGTGCGTCAACCCTGCGGGTGATCACGCTGTTCTCCAGGCGGATCACAGGAAAACGAACCGCCGCGTCGGCCCGTTGGGCATCATCGGGCCAGAGTTCAAACAGGTCCGGCCCCGGCGTCCACGCGTGCGAGAACCGCCGGGGATAATACCGATCCCAATCCACCGCCGGAAACTCCGCCACGCTTTCTCCGCCTCGTGCCGCCACGGTGCCCCGCGCGTACACGATCTCGGGCGTGGGGTTGCGGAGATCGTCCAGGACGAGGACGTCGGCCCTCCGCCCTGGTCCGATCCCCCCGATCTCTTCGTCGAGCCCGTAGTACGCCGCGGGGTTGATCGTGGCCATCTGATACGCCGGGACCGGCGGGATCCCCGAGGAAATCGCCGTGCGGATGAGATGGTCGAGGTACCCCTGCTCCGCGATCGTCACCGCTTCGGGTCCGTCGGCGGTGAGCATCAGCCGTCCCGAGTGCGCGCGTTCGCCGGCGACGGCCGGCGCGAGGATCGGCAAATCAGGCCTGAGCGAGGAGTGCCGCAGCATCGTGTACATGCCCGCGCGGAGCCGGTTCGCGACTTCCTCCGGGTCGATCGCCTCGTGGTCGGACGACCACCCGGCGGCCGCCAGGGCCGCGAGCCGGTCGTAGGAGGCGCCGGGCGCGTGCCCTTCGACGCGGCGGCCGGACGCCAGCGCCAGCGCGATCTTGGACACCAGGTCGTCATCGCCGTGGTACACGGCCGGCCAGCGCGTCACCTCGCCGACGGCCCGGACCGCGTCGATCTCCAAGAGTTTCCCGATCCGTTCGATCGAGAAGGCGTCCTCGTCGGGCAGGTGGGACGCGCCGTGAATGCGGAGAAACCAGAAGATCAGGACCGGCATGTCGGCGAGCGCCGTGAGCAGCTCGGCGGTCAGGGCGGGGGGAGTCCGCTGGAGGATCTGCAGCGTGTCGGCCACGAGGGTGGTCGTGCCGGTCCGCAGCACCTCCCGGGCGAACTCGACGGGCGTGGCCATCCCCGTGATGTGCGTATGGGGTTCGATGTAGCCGGGAGCGAGGATCTTGCCAGCGACGTCGATCACCCGCGTCTCCGGACCGATCATCGCCCGGCCTCCTCCGACGTAGGCGATCCGCTGGCCCGTGATCGCGACGTTGGCCGGATACACTTCCCCGCTGTAGACGTTCAGCAGCCCGGCACCGTCCAGGTACAGGTCGGCGGGCTCGCGGCCGCTCGCGACGGCCAGCATTTTCTGGATCTCGGCGGCGGTCCTGAAGGTGCGTCTCATCGGGAGGCGACCAGGATCGCGAGCCCCAGCGCCACGACCCCCGAGCTGACGAGGCGGGGAAGCCCCTGCAGGTCGCCGAGGTGGCGCCATCCGATCCACGCGGCGACGAGCACGCTCGTCTCGCGCAGCGCGGCGATGTACCCTACCTGGCTGATCGAGAGGGCGACGAGGACGAGGAGGTAGGCACCCAGGGCGAGCGCGCCGCTGAGCCCGAACGTCCACATCTGCGCGGGAACCAGGAGCCGCCAGGGGAAGGTGCGCCGCTCCGCCCGGACGTACAGGGCCAGCAGCGAACTGTGGATGAGGAAGAGGACGGCGACGTAGCTCAGCGCCGACGTCTGGCGGACGCCCTGCCGGTCGATGAGCGTGTAGCCGGCGATGCACGCCGACGTGAGCAGCGACCACGTGATCGCTTGCCGCACCGGCTCCCGAGCGACCGACGCGTCGGCGCGGTGCCCCAGCGCGCTCAGCAGCAGGACGCCCACGGTGACGAGGCCGATGCCGCCGTACGCGGCCCACGGCAGCGTTTCATGGAACGCCACGACCGCCCCCGCGGTCGCCAGCACGGGGGCGACCCCCCGCGCGATCGGGTACACGAGCGATAGATCGCCGGCATCGTACGCGCGGGCCAGCGCCACAACGTAGGCGGCGTGCAGGACGCCGCTCGGCAGGGCGAAGGCGAGCGCGTACCGGGACGGCAGCCCCGCGATCCCGAGAAGTCCCAGGCCCAGAATCGCGCCCGCCGCCGTCGTCGCCCACGCGGCCACCAGCCGGTCATCTCCGGCCTTGACGATCGCGTTCCAGATCGCGTGGAGGAACGCCGAGGTCAGGACCAAGCCGAGCGCCACAAGCGGCATGGATCGCTCAGGCCCTTGCCGTCGCGTGTCGTGCGGTCGGTGCGTTGCGCATCGGGTAGACCCATTCGCCCCAGGTGCGGGAGAAACCCCCGGCGCCGTCGAATCTTGCCGCTATTCCCCCTCAAGGAGGTGCATATGACGCAGGCTCTCTGGAAGGCGCTGGCCGCCGAGGCGATCGGCGCGTTCACGCTGATTTTCGCGGGAGCGGGCGCGATCATCGTCAACGAGGCGACGAAGGGAGGCGTCGGGCTCCTCGGGATCGCACTGGCCCACGGCCTCGCGATCGGCGTGATGGTCTCGGCGCTTGGGGCGATCTCCGGAGGGCACTTCAATCCCGCGGTCACGTGCGGGTTCCTGGCCGCGAAGCGGATGTCGGGCGGGCGGGGTCTGAGCTACATCATCGCGCAGCTGGTAGGTGCGGTGGTGGCCGCGCTGGTGCTAAAGGCGGCCTATCCCGCGGCGGCCGCGGCGGCCGTTCAGCTCGGGACCCCCGCGTTGATGACTGGCGTGCCATTCTGGGCGGGGGTTCTCCTCGAGGCGATCGGCACGTTTTTCCTGGTGACGGTCGTGTTCGGAACGGCCGTGCACCCGCAGGCGCCCCGGATCGGGGGGCTGGCGATCGGGCTGACGATCACCATGGATATCCTCGCGTTCGGGCCGCTCACGGGAGCGGCCGTCAACCCGGCCCGCGCATTCGGGCCCGCGCTCGTATCGGGGGCCTGGGCCGACCACCTCGTCTACTGGATTGGGCCGATCGTGGGGGGTCTGGTCGCCGGCGGATTCTACGCGGGTGCTTATCTCGCGGACGCCAAGTAGCGCAGGAGCGTGCGGACGCCGTAGCCGGTCCCTCCCGCGGTGATGTAGGGAGGGAAGCGGGACCCCTCAGCGAACGCCGGCCCGGCGATGTCGAGGTGGGCCCATGCCGTCGTCCCGGCGAACTCTCCCAGGAACGCCGCCGCCCGCTCGGCCCCACCCTCCCGCCCGGCCGAATTCTTGAGATCGGCGACCTCTCCCCGCATCGCGTCCAGGAACTCGTCGTAGAGCGGGAGCTGCCACAGCTGTTCGCCGGCCAGCCCTGCCGCGTTGAGCAGGCGGTCGAGCAGGGGCTGGTTGTTCCCCATCAGGCCGGCCGTCCGCTCCCCGAGCGCGACAACGCAGGAGCCGGTGAGGGTGGCCAGGTCGATGATCTCGTCTACGCCCGCCCGGACCGCGTAGGCGATCGCGTCGGCGAGCACGAGCCGCCCTTCGGCGTCGGTGTTGACGATCTCCACCGTCTTGCCGCCGAGTCCGCGCACGATGTCCCCCGGCCGGACGGCCGCGCTGCCGATCATGTTTTCGGTCGCCGGTGCGATGCCCAGCACGCGGACGGAAACCGCGAGGTCGCGCAGGGCCCCCATGGCGGCGATAACCGCGGCCGCGCCCGCCATGTCCCCCTTCATGTGCGTCATCCCGCTCGCGGTCTTGATCGAGAGGCCGCCGCTGTCGAAGGTGACGCCTTTTCCGGCAAGCGCGATTGTGCGTGAGGCGCCGTCGGGCCGGTACTCCAATACGATGAACTTGGGCGGCTCGGCGCTCCCCTGCGCGACGGCGGCGAAGAGCCCCATGCCCATGGCGCGGGCTTCGGCGAGTTCGATCACCCGGTACTCGAGGCCCCCGGCCGCCGCGACTTCCTTGGCCACTCCGGCGAGGGCCGATGGGGTCATCACGTTGGCAGGTTCATTTACGAGATCGCGCGCCCGCCGGGTCGCGCGCACGGTGGCTTCCCCGACCCGAACCGCCGGTGCGAGAGCATCCCGGCCGGCTCCGCGGATGAGCAAGACGACTTCCGCGACCTCGGCGCCGTCTTCCGCCTTGTGATACCGGTCGAACCGGTACGTCCCCAGCCCCGCTCCCTCGACGACGGCGCGCACGGTTTCCTCTGGGGTCGCTCCCGCGGTCCCGGGGGCGAGCGCGACACGGGAGGCGCGCAGGTCCCGTGCGCGTCGCACCGCCACCGCGGCGTAGCGGCGGAGGCGTTCCGGGGTGGCCTCGGCTCCACAGCCTACGAGCAGCACCCACCGGGCTTTGGCCTCGGGAGAAAACAGGAGCACCGTGCGGTCGGGCTTCCCCGTGAACCCCTCCGCTTTGGCCATCGACCCGAGCCGGCCGCCGACCGCTCGGTCCACCTCGGCGGCCTCCCCTTGAAGACTCCCGGGCTCGAGGACGGGGAGTGCCAGCAGATCGCACGAAGTTTGGTCGGCCGGAGTCTCCTCGAGCACAAAGCGCATGGGGCCCTCCGCACATATCGTTCGCGACGCGTGCCGTGATATTGTAGCAGGAAATCGCGTGTCGACGCATACGCCGTGGCGGCCCGGCCGTGCGAGCCGGGGCGAAGCGCCTGACCGCGTCAGTGGACCAGGTCTGAGACCCGCACCAACTCGATCCCCGCTTCGTCGAACTCGGGGAGGAGCGCCATCACAACCCGAGGAGTCACCCTGCCGACGTGCCCAATCGCCACCGCCTGTCCGCGCGCCTGCGCGAGCCTGATGAGGAGCCGGCACTGCGCGCGCACGGCGTCCTCTTCATCGGTGTTGTCCAGAAACACCGCCCGCGTGGTCGTCGGCACCCCCATCGTCCGCGCCACTTGGGCGGCCACCGAATGACTCGAGGTCATGCTGTCGACGAAGAAGAGGTGCCGCGCTTTCATCGTTCCCATCACCGCCCGCATGACCCTAGGATCGGAGGTGCCGAGCGAGCCCATGTGGTTGTTGGCTCCGACGGCCGTGGGCACCGTCGCCAAATCCATGGTGACGGTGCTCTGGATCTCCTCCTCGCTCATCGCGACGATGACCGCCCCGGGACCCGGCCAGATCGCCGGGTTGTCGGGCTCCAGCGGGAGATGCAGGATGACCTGCACGCCGTGCGCGGGAACGTCTTCGGCGATCTGGGTCGAGAAGCGCAGGTTGGGCAGGACGGAGATGGTGACCGGCCGCCCGATCGCTTCGACCTCCTGCGCCGACCGGACGCTATATCCCGCATCATCGAAGATGATGGCCACTTTCGGATGCCCCTGCTTCCCAAGCGTGGGACGGGGAAGTGGCGGCGGTCCTACCGCGGGCCCTCGGGACACCTCGGGGTTCTGGCGTGGCGGGACGGGGGCCGGCTGGGTCGGCGGAGGAGGGGGCGTTGGGGCCGGGGGCTCCGGCGGCGGAGAGGAGGGCCGGGGTGGGCGCACGGCCGTGGCGTCGGGGGGCGTCGTCCACAGGGGTCGGCCGTGGTTCCCCGCCAGCAGCCCCAGCGCCACGCCGGCGCCGACGAGCACGCCGACGGCCACTCCTATGAACAGCTGGGACGATTGGTTTGGGGATGAGCGTCGGGCGCCCATGGCGTTCGGCTCCCCGGGTTACGGGTCGATGCGCGCGGAGGCGGGGATTGTCATGGAATCGCCCCCGGCGGGGTGGAAAGGTACCGCTGGATACCCTGCGCGATCCCCTGCGCGAACTCCTCCTGCATCGCGGGATCGCGAAGCATCTGCTCCTCCCGGGGATTGGTGACGAATGCCGTTTCCACGAGGATGGCCGGAATATGCTTGGAGTCCACCAGCACCTTGAAACGCGCCTGGGTCTCCCCCCGCGGTGCCAGCCCGACCTTCCGGCTCAGTTCGTCGAGGACCGCGGCCGCGAGGGGTTGGCTCTGCGGTGTCGCGTAAAAGGTCTGGGTACCGTTCTTGGACGGTTCGGTCGAAGCGTTGGCGTGAATGCTCACCAGCATCGTGGCCCCGCCGCGGGCGGCGATCTGGCCGCGATCTTCAAGCGGCACAAACACGTCCGTTTCGCGCACCATCACGACGTCCACGTGCTGCTGCGTGAGGAGGCGGCGGAGGTCCTGCGCGATCGCCAGCACCACGTCCTTCTCCTTGACGCCGGTCGGCCCGATCGCTCCGGGGTCGCTCCCCCCGTGGCCCGCGTCGACCGCGACCACGATCGGCCCATGCCGTGCGGGAATCCCGGACGGCAGCGGGGGAGGGTTCACGGCCGTCGCGGCGCCGATGTCCACCATCAGGCTGCCTTCGTCGGAGCCGGGGTGGACCTGGTCCGGCGACGGACGGGCCAGCTCGATGACGATGCGCACGACGTTGGGATTGCTGTGGAACTGCGCGGCGCGGACCTGCACCACCAGCCCATCGTCGATGCTCAGCGATTTCTTGACCGGGAGGAAGACGGCATCGAGCACGTCGATCACTACCCGGTCGGGGTTCCTAAGCTTCCGCTCGTTGACCTGCAGCGCGCGGTTCGCCGTGATCACCACGCGCCCCCCGCCGCCGTCCAGGTGCTCGTACGCGATGTCCGTGATCTTCTGGGAGCTCGGATGGTACGCGGACGAAGGGCCCGGGGGTGGCGCCGGAAGGGCGGATCCGGTGGTGAGCGCGATGAGCACGCGGCGGTCCTCGGCCTGGGTGAGGAGCCGGTACTGCACGGGACCCATGAGATCGAGGACGATTCGCGCTCCCGCGGCGGCCCGGGTGATGTGGATCCCGGCGAGGTTGCCCTCGTTGACCTCGAACGCTTCCTCAGGGGACTTCGGCGCCGCCCCCGAAACATCGACGATCAGGTGGGCGGGCTCGCGTGACAGGGTCGCGTGCAGCGGCCCCGTGCCTTCCACCGCCACCTCCAGGCCGGCATCGGTTCCGCGCCACGAGACGCCGGTGATCTGGGGGCTGATCACGAGGGTGTGAGTGGCCGGGTCGTACGCGGTCACGTCACCCAGCGTCTCGAACACCCACTGAACCGGGATTAAGACGCGTCCGAACACCTCGACGAGCGGGATGGGAATCGGCCGGTTCTCGCCGTTGACCGTGGCGTACGGGTCTCCCGCACGCAGCTCCATCTCGTCTCCTGCCGGACTGGTCAGGTGGAGGAGGTGCTGGCTCGGATTCCACGTGGCGCGGATGCCGAGGGGGTCGAACAGCCCCTGGTACTGGGCCATGACGACGTCGCCCTGGATAATGGCGCGCGTGACCAGGGGGAGGGGTTGCCCGTTCGCGATGACCCGGAGGGTGGTGGTGGCCTCGCCGGCGACACCCGGCGAAGGGGGAGCCGCCAGCATCAGGACCAGCCCGAACACGGCGATGCCGGCGGCGATCGACGGAGCCCAGCGGGCCTGGGAAGACGTCTGCACGATGCGTTCCACCTCGAATCCTGCGTCTGCGATGATAGCGACGACGATGGCGGGTCGGCCCCGCCCAGTGGCTCCGCGTGCCCATGCGGATAGTACGCGGGTGCGGGGAGAACTCCTGCCGTGCGTCCCGCGGGGGTCGTCGAACGGCGCCGGTGGCAGGGATCGGTCCCCGATCGTTGAACCGTTGGGTGTCCACGGGAGGGATCCGGCGTGGCTTCGGCAGACGCGGTGATCATCGGCGGCGGGTGCATGGGGTCCAGCACGGCCTTCCAGCTGGCCCGGCGCGGGGGCCGCGGGATCGTCCTGGTGGAGCGGGACAGCGTTGGATCGGGCCCCACCGCGAAAACGATCGGGATCGTCCGCCTGCACTACTCGCACGTTCCGCTGATTCGCCTGGCCGCGCGCAGCCTGGAGTTGTTCACCCACTTTCAGGCGCTCACGGGAGGGGATTCCGATTTTACCCCCGCGGGCGTCATGATCCTCGCCTCGGACGCCCAGATCCCGGCCCTGCGGAGCAACGTGGAACTCGAGTTGCGCCTCGGCATCGATGCCCGCGTGCTCGCGCCCGACGAGATCGCGGCGCTCGAACCGCGCATGAGTCTGGACGGGGTCGCGGGGGCGGTGTACGAGCCCGGCTCGGGGTATGCGGACGGCTACGCGACCACGGCAGCGTTTGCCGCCGCGGCGCGCCGCTCGGGGGTGGAGATCCGGGAACACACGTCGGCCGATGGGATCGTGCTCACCGGAGGCCGGGTGACGGGCGTCCGGACCGCGGGGGGAGTCGTCGACACGCCCCGCGTGCTCGTCACCGCGGGCCCGTGGACGCCGTTTCTCCTGGGACCAATCGGGGTCGACGTCCCGATCAAGAGTTCACGCCAGCAGGTCGTCCAGTTTGCGCCGCCAAGGGAATTTGGCCCGCTCCGCTTCATCTGCGAGGATCTGACACAGGGGTTCTACGCCCGCCCCGAAGCGGGCGGGACCGCGCTCGCCGGCGTCCTCGAGGACGAACCCGAGGAGTTCGTCTCGCCCGACGCCTTCAATCCCGGGGTGGGCCTGGACTTCGTCGACCGGGTGGGCCGCCTCTGGCGCCGCCGGTATCCCGCGGCGGCGGACGCGGAGTTCCGGAGCGGGTACGTGAGCCTGTACGACATGACCCCGGACTGGCAGCCCATTCTGGGCGCCGTCGACGAAGTCCCGGGCCTGTACGTGGCCGCGGGCTTCAGCGGGCACGGATTCAAGCTCAGCCCCGCGCTCGGCGAGGTGCTCGCCGCGGTCCTCGCCGGCGAGGCCCCGCCGATCGACGTCAGCCTGTTCCGGTTCTCGCGGTTCAAGACGGGTGAGCTGATCCGTGGGCGCCACGACCAGGGGATCCTGGGATAGTCATACGTGATTCGCGCAGAATGTGTGAATCGCACAACGCGTGTCCGGCAGGCTCACGTCCCGAACCGCTCGGCTGCGCGGGCTTTCGCTTTTGCGGCCTCTTCTTCCCGATTCTTCGGCGGCGCGTTTGTTTCGAGCGCGCGCAGCAGACGGGTCGACACGTGGGCGATTTCATCGACGGCTGACAGGAACGCGCGCGCATTGACCTGCGACGGCTTGTTAAAGCCACTGATTTTTCTCACGTATTGCAGCGAAGCAGCCCGAATCTCTTCGGGTGTGACAGGCGGATCGAAATTGTAAAGGGTCTTGATGTTCCGGCACATCACCGTAACCTCACCGAATGTAACCTCCGAACGTCCTTGGTGCCATCGCCTCTCGCACACATCGTTGTTTTCCTCGGGGCTGACCTCCGCTCGCGTCGCAAGGGTTCCAAGGCACGCGGGATACCATCTGTTCGCCGAACCTGTGATCGAAATAGAGCGACAGCGCGGACTCTCAACCTGAATCTCTCAGCGTAACTGTCCATGCAGACGATAACACAGATCCATTTGGACGGCTACCCCGCGGGGGAGCTTCTTGGTATTTTGGACGGGGACGATCCATGATTCGCACGCTGAAGTCAGACAAATCTCGACTGTATTCCCGTCGGCTTGATCCGCACACTGGCAAGCGCCGAAATCTAGGGACGTTCACCACCCACGCCGCGGCAGAGCGGCATGAACGCGCATCCAGTTTTTCAAGCGCTGCGCCTAGGCACGCCTGGCTTCGCGGCGTCTGTTGGCAAGGCGACGTGTGATCGGAGGGGCACGAACGACGAAAGGAGAGGGACGATGCCAAAGAAGGATGCGCTCGAGCGAGCCGAACAGGACAAGCGCGAGGGGAAGTCGCCGTCGACCCAGGCGGGTGAGTTCGTGCGCGAAGAGCTGGACCAGATTGGAAAAGGAAAGCGCGGGCCGCGTTCAAGGAAGCAGGCCATTGCGATCGGTCTCTCGGAGGCCCGCCGCGCTGGTGTGAAGATTCCGCCCGCACCCAAGAGAAGGAAAAACGCCCGGTAGCCCCGAGGCCTCGCTGGGAAAGTGCGCGCGCTCAGGTCTCTCCGGCAGGCCGCCGAACCGCCCGGTCCTCGGGATTCACGCCCACACTTCTTGTATGGAAGAAACCCCGGCGGCGCGGCCGAGCGGGCGGAGCCCCCAGTTGTCCGTAACCGTTCGGCAGAAGCTGTAGTGCGTGTGTGGGATTCCCGATTGCCACCCCCGCCGCACACCGTGGCCCCACCAGGCCGCGAAGACGCGATCGCCCTCGAGGCCACTATCTTCGTCATAGCAGAAAAAGAGTACAGGGTACCGCCCCTCGGGATCGGGCGTCGTGAACCACGAGGACGCCGCGAGCGTGTCGAGCAGCGCGGTTAAGTTGTGGTCCGCGCGCTCGGCGGCGTCATCGTGCATGTCGTTCGCGTCGTCCCAACCCACGTAGATGATGGCGGCGGACGGGAGCGTCCCGTTCAGGTCGGCCCGCAACCTCTCGAGTCCATGACGGGTCCCTGCGATCGGCGCCTGCAAGTCGATGAACGGGTTGTGGCGCGTGGCAATCTCCCCCGCGAGATCGTAGACGTAGGTCGGGATCGGCGGGGTCAGCGCCGCGGCTTCGCTACCCACCGACGGGTGGAAGGTGTCGACGACCTCTGCCCGACCCCACGTCTCCCCGGAGAGGAGTGCCCGGTAGTTGGGGCCCGACGGGTGGGAAACGGCGAAGTAGCGCGTCAGGAGCGCTCCCTCGGCCGCCAGCCGGCGGTGCGAGGGGAGGCCGACCACCTGGGAGAACCCGTGGTTCTCGAACACGGCAAACACGAGGCCGCTCCACCACCGCCCGCGGGCGGCCGCCGGCCTGGGGCGGCCGAGCAGGACGGCTCCCGTCGCAACCGCCAATCTCATAAACCCCCGCCGATTCATCCTCGCCTCCTATACGGGACCTGTCGACCCGGGAACGAGCCAAGGTGCCTTTCACTCTTGAAGCGTTTCGACGAACGCCTTCAGCCGCCGTGGCGCCGGGGGAGGGGCCGCGCAGAAGCTCGTCCAGGTTTCGGCCAGGCGCCCAACGAGCTCATGGGCGAGCGCCTCGCGCGAAACCCCCTGAACGTCTTCCCAGGCCGGTCCGTCCAGCCTGAGGCCGATCTGGTCGGTGTAATCCATCGCGGCGTCGCTGAGCGCCCGGAGGGCCTTGGCTCCCTGGAGCGAATGGCCTGCGCTGTCCTCGTAGACGGCGATCAACGTTTTGGTGAGCGCGGCCAGTCCGGCCACGGCTCTCAGCGTGACCCATTGGTCCTGGACGCTGGCGTCTGGGTCCCACAGCGCGGGGGAGGTGGCACCGTTTCCGGCCACGGCCAGCCCGGCTGGGCCGGCCGCCGCGGGGATCGCCGGAGAGCCCGCGTCGCGCGCGGCTTCTCCGGCGGCGATGATTCCCACCCATTGGTCGAGGAGGCTGCCGCAGTCTTGCGCCGCTCGCTGCACCCCGGAGGGGCCCGTGCCTCTCCTGAGTGCCCGATCGCTCAGGGACACCGCGGCCTCGATCACCTTTCCGCCAAGGTCGGGGAGGGCCAGCCGCGGCAGCCGCACCTCCCGCGCAAACAGGCTCTCCACCATCAGGGTCACATGCTCGGGGGTCGTGTAGCGCGCCTCGCGTTGCGCCAGCCGCCGCTGCAGGTCCCGGCGCATCTGGGGCCCGCGCGTGTGCAGGGCCTCCACGCCGATCCTGACGGGGGCGAACACGCCGACCAGCCAGAGCAGCACGATGAAGAAGGCGTGGCGGGATCCGAAGGCGAGCACGCTGACGAGCGCGCCGGCGGCACACACTCCGAGCCACGTCCGGCCAAACGCACGCCGGGCGTCCGGACGGCTCAGTTGGGAAAGCGCGTAGCGTAGGCGCATATTTTCGACCCGATTTTGTCTGGGTTCACCCCGCAGGCGACTATATGGTACCATAAGCGGGTGTCGACGATCGCCGAGACGCGGTTTGAGATGGTCCAATTGGTGTTCCCCGGGGACATCACCACCCACGGGACGCTGTACGGCGGTCGAATGATGTACTGGATCGCCACGGCGGCGACCCTCGCCGCCTCGCGGTGCGCCCGCGGCGCCGTGGTCCTTGGTGCCATGGATGATCTGGACTTCCTGGGGCCGGTGTACCTCGGCGAGATCGTCACGCTGGCCGCCCAAGTCGAACATATCGGCCGGGCCTCACTGGAGGTTGGCGTCGAGGTGCACTCCGAGTCTCCGCGCACGGGGATCCGGCGCCGGACCACCTCGTCGCACCTGGCGTTCATCGCGCTGGACGACCGTGAGGGGTCCCGCCCGGTGGGCCACGTGATCACTCCCGGGTCGGAGGAGGAAGCGGCGGTATACGCGGCGGCCGCCGCCCGGAAGGCGGCGCGGGTCGCCCGGCTCCGCGCTGAGGCGTCGGTCCCAACCGGCCACACCTGGCCCGCCCTCGAGTCCTTGCGCCACGGCACGCGGCTCTCGCGATTGGTGATGCCGGAGGACGCGCTCACCGGCACGCTGATGTTCGCCGGGAAGCTTCTGTCTATCCTCGACGAGGTGGCGTCGATCACCGCGATCCGGTACTCCCGGCGCGCGGTGGTGACCGCCTCGGTCGACACGGTGTACTTCACCCACCCGCTTCGGGTGGGGCAGATCGCCGACATCCGCGCCGCGCTCACGCACGTCGGACGCTCGGCGATGGAAGTCGGGATCCGGGTCGACGCCGAGCAGCCGCGGACGGGCGATCGTCGCCACACTTGCATCGCGTTTCTCACCATGGTCCATCTGGACGCGAACGGGAAGCCTGCCCCCGTGCCGCCGCTGACCCCCGAGACCCCGGAAGAGCGGCGGCTGTGGACGGAGGCCGAGTCCAGGCGGGCCCAGCGCAAGGCGCGGGTGGCAAGGCTTCGTGAGCGAGTCGGTCTTGATGCTCGCTAGGATCATCCAGGTCGTCTTGTTCTCCATCGCCCCGTTCGTTGAGCTCCGGTTCGCGATTCCGTACGGGATCACGAAAGGGCTGCACCCGGTGGCCGCGTTCGGAATCGCGGTGCTCGCGACTTGGGCGACGATCATCCCGATGTTTATCCTGCTCGACCTGTTCTACGAGCGCTTTTTCTCGCAGATCAGCGTGAGCCGGAGGGTAATCGAGGAAATCCGAGACCGGGGCCGAACATATGTTGAGCGGTGGGGGGTCCTGGGAGTCGGGATCTACGTGAGCCTTCCGCTTCCCGGTCCGGGTGTGTACTCGGGGGCGGTGCTGGCGTGGCTGTTCGGGCTTCCCCGCCGGAAGGCGGTCGTCGCCATCGCGCTCGGCGTCCTGGTGAGCGCGGTGCTGGTCACCGCGATCAGCGCGCCGGTGATCGCGATTATTCGGAAACTGTTGGCGGGAGTTTCGCGCGGGTATTGACGCCGGCGGGCGCCGGATGCGGAAGGAGGTTGCGGTGGAGACGCTAGGGCACCACTACATCGTGGAAGGGTCGGGGTGCTCCCCCGATGTGATCAGCCGGGTCGAGCAGGTCGAGGCGATCATGGTGCGGGCGGCCGAGATCGCCAACGTCCAGGTCTGGTCCATTTCCTTCCATCGGTTCAGCCCTAACGGGGTGAGCGGGGTCGTGGTGATCTCCGAGTCTCACCTGTCCGTCCACACGTGGCCCGAGGTCGGCTACGTGGCGCTCGACATCTTCACCTGCGGGGAAACGGCGAGGCCCGAGGCCGCGGTCCAGCACGCCCTCAAGGCGTTCGGGGCGACGAACATGCACATCACCGAGGTTACCCGCGGGCTCGACGAAGACGACAAGATCTACTTCCACAGTATGATCACCTGGGAGGAGAACCTGCCCGAAAACCTGCTGAACCACAAGCCGCGGCGCCGGCGGCGCGTGGTCAGGCGAGCGAGGGCCAAGACTCCCAGTTCCGCATAACGACGGCGTTCCGCGGAGCGCGGCGCTCAGCCGCCGACGAGGATCCTCAGAACGATCGTGTGAAGCAGGCGTCCGGCGAACTGAATCGCGAGGATTGCAATCCAAGGGGAGAGATCAAGGCCGTTGAGCGGCGGGAGAAGACGCCGCACCGGCACGAGAATCGGATCGGTGACCCGCATGATGAGCCGGATCAGGGGGTGCCCGTAGTCTACCGAGGGTATCCACGACAGAATCGCCCGGACGAAGATCAGCACCCACAACAGCGTGACCACCCTGTCGATGAGGGTGAGCAGAATCATGGGTGTATTGTAGCATAGGGGCCGGTGGGCGGCGCCGCAGACGGCGCGCGTGCGCACAGAGATGACCGAGCGACTATATTACACGGACACCTATCAGCGCGCCTTCACGGCCCGCGTTGTCGGCGTGGAACGCGCCGATGGCGCGGCGCACCCGGGCCTCGTCCTCGATCGCACGATCTTCTATCCGACCTCGGGTGGGCAGCCCCACGACACCGGAACGCTTGGCGGGCTTCCGGTGATCAACGTCCTCGACGCGGGCGAGCGGATCGTCCATGTTATTGACGGCGAACTCGACGCGCACGGGATCGTCCCGGGTGTCGAGGTCCCCGGGACCGTGGACTGGGAGCGCCGGTTTGATCACATGCAGCAGCACACGGGCCAGCACGTCCTGTCCGCGGCGTTCGTTCATGTCCTCCGGGCGGACACGGTGTCGGTCCACCTGGGCGCGTCATCGACGCTGGACCTCGCCCTCCCCACCCTCACGCTCGAGGATGCGCGCCGGGTGGAAGATCGGGCGAACGAGATCGTCTTCGAAGACCGGCCGGTGACCATCCGGTTCGTCGACGCGGGGGACGCCGAGGCGCTGGGGCTCCGCCGTCCGCCCCGCCGCGAGGGAGCCATCCGGATTGTGGAGGTGGAGGGCTTCGACCGGTCGGCGTGCGGCGGGACGCACGTGCGCCGGACCGGGGAGATCGGCCCGTTGCTGATTCGGCGGTGGGAACGGGTCAAGGGCCAGGTGCGCGTGGAGTTCCTCTGCGGATGGCGCGCGCTCCGCGACTACCGCTGGAAGCACGCGCTCGTGGCGGAGTGGAGCGCCCGCCTCACGGTGGGCGATCACGACGTGGGCGCCGCGCTGGAGCGCCTCGCCGGAGACGCGCGCGAGCGCGAGCGGGCGCTTGGGGAAGCCCGCCGACGGCTCATCGGGTACGAGGCCGCCGAGCGGCTCGCCGCGCGCGGGCCCGATGCGGGGCTGAGTGTGCTGCGTCTGGAGTTTCCACGGAGGGATCCCGATGAAGTTCGGTCTCTCCTCCGGGAGATGGTCGGACGAGAGCGCTGCATCGTCCTCGCCGGAATCACGGAGACGGGCCAGCTGTACTTCTCCCGGTCTGCCGGCGAAGGCCCCGACATGGCGGCCCTGCTCGCCCGGGCGTGCCAGGCTGTGGGCGGCCGCGGCGGCGGCACGGTGGAGTTTGCGCAGGGCGCGGTCCCGCCCGGGGAGGCGGTCGCGCGGGTCCTCGGACAGGCTGAGGCGGAGATCCGCGGTGCCTGAGCCCCCTCCAGGTCGAACCGGCCCGCCGCAGCTTCCCTCGCGCGATCGCGGGAAAGACGAACGCGCGCCGGCGCCATCGACGGCGCAAGGCGCCGGGTCTTCGAATGCTTCTCGCGCCAGAGGTGGGACCGTGGAGTCACACGCAGGGCTGACCGTAGACACCGCCGCGACCATAGATCTCCTCCGCACGCTCGTGAGCATCGCTTCCGTCAATCCGGTCCTGGTTCCGGGCGGCCCCGGAGAAGCGGAGGTGGCGCGCTGCCTGGCGGCCGCGTGCGAGCGGCTTGATATGGCGGTGACGGTCGAACAGGTTGCTCCGGGACGCCCCAACGTGGTCGCCGTGTTGCGCGGGTCGGATCCCGATCGGGGCCGTAGCCTTCTGCTGAATGGTCACACGGACACCGTGGGGACGGCGGGCATGGATCATCCATTTACCGCGTCGCTCCGTGGGGACCGCCTCTACGGGCGGGGTTCAGACGACATGAAGGGCGGCCTGGCCGCGATGGTCGGTGCGGTGGCCGCGCTGAAACGCGCCCGCGTGCGCCCGCTGGGCGACGTCATCCTCGCCTTCGTCGCCGACGAGGAACACGCGAGCCTTGGCACGGCCGCGGTCGCCCGGACTGGGCGTGCCGATGCCGCGATCGTGACCGAATCGACCGGGCTCCGGATCTGTGTCGCCCACAAGGGGTTCGTCTGGGCCACGATCCGCACCGCGGGCCGGGCGGCCCACGGCAGCGACTATGCCACCGGGGAGGACGCGATTTTCCGGATGGGGCGGGTGCTGGCCGCCCTGGAGCGGATGGACCGGGAGGAACTGCCCCAAAGATCCCACCCGCTGCTCGGCCGGCCGTCGGTGCACGCCTCATTGATCACGGGAGGAGAAGGTCTCAGCACGTATCCGCCGTCCTGCGAGCTGGCGATCGAGCGGCGGACGCTTCCCGACGAGTCCGACGACGAGGTACGAGGAGAATTGGAGGCGGTCCTGGCCGGGCTGCGGCGCGACGATCCGCGATTTCAGGCATCGCTCGAGGTTCCGCTCACCCGACCAGGCCTCGAGGTCGCGCGAGACTCCGAGATTGTGCGCATCCTCGGTCGGGCCGTGGCCCGTCGGCTCGGCGCGGTGCCGGAGTTTGTCGGCCTTGGGGCGTGGTTTGATGCCGCGTTGCTCTCCCAGGCCGGCATGCCGACCGTCCTCTTCGGCCCGTCCGGGGGGGGAGCGCACGCCGCCGTGGAGTATGTTGAGGTTCCCTCGGTCATCTCCTGCGCGGAGGTGCTGGCCCAGACGATCACGGATTTCTGCGGCGTGCAGCCGGCCTAGCGTGCGCCTGCTTACGTTCCTGTCGGATTTCGGGAACGGGTCTCCGTATCCAGCGGCGATGAAGGCCGTCGCCGCCGGGCTCTGCGATGCCATGCTGGTAGACATCTCCCACGACGTGCCTCCCGGATCGGTCTCCGGCGGGGCGTACTTGCTCTGGTCCGTTGCACCGGCGTGCCCGGGCGGTACCGTCCACTGCGCGGTCGTCGATCCGGGCGTGGGAACGGAGCGCGCAGCCCTCGCGGTCGCGTCCGGCGGCCAGGTCTTCGTGGGCCCGGACAACGGACTGCTTATTCCCGCGGCACGCCGTGTGGGCGCTCCCGTCGCCTATCGGCTCACCGAACCGGCCTTTTGGCGCGACCCGGTGTCCGCGACGTTCCACGGACGCGACGTGTTCGCCCCCACCGCGGCACATCTCGCCGCCGGCACCCCGCTGTCGGCGGTCGGGGATCCGGCGACGACCTACGTCGACCTGACGTTTCCGACGGGGCGGCGATCCGGAGACGCGCTTCACGGCGAGGTGCTGTGGGTGGACGGGTTCGGCAACCTCGTCACCAGCATCCCGGGGTCGTTACTGGAGGCCCTGCCCGCGGGAGGCGACGTCGTCGTCGAGGCGGCATCGGCGGTCCTGCGCGCCAAGGTGGCTCGTACGTTCGGCGACGTCGGGGTGGGCGACGGGGCCGTGATCGTCGGGAGCGACGGCGTCGTCGAAGTGGTGATCAACCAGGGGAGCGCGGCCGCGCATCTCGGCGTGGCGCCCGGGGCCGGGCTGCGGATCGGGCGGGGATGAGACACGCTCTCCCATCCCTTCACGCGGGCCGTGCGAAGGGGAAAATGGGATGCGATGGTGCGCGGGGCCCGCAGGAGAGGTTCTCGCGGGACACGAACGGCCCGCGTGAACGATGACAGCTGGAGGGGCGATGCAGGGCGGCCCGGCGCGCGGAGGAGAGGAGGCACGACTGCTGGCGCAGATCGCGGCGGGCGACGCCGAATCGTTCGCGGCGCTCTACGATCGATACAGCCGGCCGGTGTACTCGCTGGCCTGGAAGATGCTGGGGGATTCCCACGCCGCGCAGGAGATCACGCAAGAGGTGTTCGAGGGGATCTGGCGGGGCGCCGCCGCGTACAGGCCGGGCCGGGGAACCGCGCGCAGCTGGATCCTCGCGCTGGCGCACCACAAGAGCGTGGACGCCGTCCGCCGACAACGGATCCGGGTCGCGGAGCCGCTCCCCGATCTGCCCGCGGATGCTCCCGATGTCGTGGGGCAGGTGCTGCAGCGGGTGGAAGGGGCGCAGGTCCGGGCGGCGCTGGAGACGCTCTCCGAGGGGCAGCGCGCGGTGGTTGTCCTAGCGTATTACGGTGGCTACACGCAGGCGGAGATCGCGGCGCGGTTGGGAGTGCCGCTCGGGACGGTGAAGACCCGGATGCGCGACGGCCTCCTGCGGCTCCGCGGAGTGCTCAGGGATGTCGAGGAGAGCGTGACGTGAAACACGAGGACGTGCGGGAGCTGCTCCCGGCGTACGCGCTGGACGCGCTGGCACCCGAGGAGGCGCGGGCGGTCGAAGCGCATCTCCTTGAGTGCGACGAGTGCCGCGGGGAACTGGCCGCGTTTCGCGAGGTGGCGGGAGCCCTGGCCGGTGGCGTGGCCATGGCGAATCCTCCGGCCGACCTTCGCGGGAAGGTCCTCGCGGCCGCGCGGCCGGACCGCGGCGCAGGGAGATCCGCGGGCTGGCCCTGGGGCCTCGCGGCCGCCGCGGCGTTGATCGTCCTCCTCGCGGCCACGAGCGCGTACCTCGCGCATCGGGTGACCGTCCTCACGGCCCGGCTCACCACGCAGGAGCGCGTCCTCGCCTTGTTGGCGAGCCCAACCGCCCAGTCGGCGGTGCTGAGCGGATCGGTCCAGGCGAACGTACGTTTCGTCTACGATCGCGCGCGGGGGCAGGGGGCGCTTGTCGTGAGCGGGCTGGGAGACCCCGGCGAGGGGTTCGTCTACGAGTTGTGGTTGGTGGCGGGGAAGGAGCCTCAGAGCGCGGGGGTGTTTCGACCGATCCCAGGCCAGCCCATCATCGTTCCGGTGACGGCCGATTTTGGTCGGTATCAGGCGGTGGCCATCTCCGTCGAGCGCGGACCGCAGGGAGCCCCGCGCCCAACGACCGCTCCCATTCTTGCCGGAGCGCTATAGGTAGGGCCCTCTGACGTCGCGCGCGCTGAAATCCTCCGTCGGTGGGCATAAAACGAGGTAGAAAGAGAAATCTATCCGCACGTCGCGGACGTTATGTAGTATACAAGCACTGGGCAGAGATCCTCGAAATGACTCCCTGGAGGCTCTGAGACCGATGATGCGATCCCGCGCTCTTTCCGTGGCATTCGCGGTGCTGCTCGCCGTGGTCCTGGCTTCGCCGGTGCTTCCCCGCGCCGAGGCGGCCGACGCCGGCTTCGTGCTCACCACCCTGTCGGCACTGCAGGAAAACTACGTGGATCGGCTCTCCACCGTGGTGATGCTGAACGCCGCGCTGCTGAGCGTGGAGCAGAGAACCGGGGTGGCGGCGTTTGACGGTCCGATCCCGCCCGGCGTGTCGGACAAAGAGGCGGGGGAGCTGTTCACCCAGCGCTTCGACGAAGTGTACAGCCTGTCGCGGGACCGCTTTTCGGTGACCCAGCTCGTGTACACGGCGACCGCCGGGATGCTGGAGAGCCTCCACGACTCCCACACGGGGTTTATTCCGCCGGAATCCTATCAGGAAGAGAAACGCATGGAGAACGGGGAGGCGGCATTCACCGGCATCGGGGTGGTGCTGCTGGCGCGGGACGGTCGGTACTATATTCGCGAGGTCTTCCCAAACTCGCCGGCGGCGAGGGCGGGCATCCGCCCATTCGACCGGATCGTGGCGGTAAACGGGCAATCGACCTCCGGCCGTGACAGCGATGAGGTCAGCGGGTTGATCCGCGGCCCGGCGGGGACGACCGTGGTCGTGAGCATTGAACGCGCCGGGGAGACGACGCCGCTGGACCTGTCGATGGTGCGCAGCCCGATCCACATGCCCGCGGTCACCAGCAGGATGCTCGACGACTCCGTGGGATACTTGCGGATCTACGAGTTCCTGCCCGGCGTGGGGAACGGCGTGCGCGACGCGATCCTCGCGCTGCGCCGCAACGGGATGCGCGCGCTGGTGCTGGATTTGCGGGGCAACCGGGGCGGACTGGTCGATGAGCTCCGGGACGTTTCTGCGGCGATGCTTCCGCAGAGTTCGCCAATTCTCCAAATGACGAAGCGGAACGGGGATACGGTGAAACTCGAGACGATGGATCCCCCGATCCTCCCCGCGTCGATTCCGGTCGTCGCGCTCGTCGATGAGGGGAGCGCGTCGGCGGCGGAGCTGCTCGCGGCCGCGCTTCAGGAGCAGTCTCGCGCCGTGATCGCAGGGACGAAAACCGCCGGAGCGGTGGAGGTCAGCATCAACCTCGACCTGCCGGAGGGAGCCGGGATGCAGATCACGGTGGCCCGGCTCCGGAGCGGCATGGGGGAGCGGCTCGAGGGCCACGGGGTCATTCCCGACGCGCAGGAGGCGCTCGAAACCGACGCGATGAACGCGGGGCACGACAGCCAGCTCGACAAGGCGCTTGAGGTGCTCCGTCAGAAGCTGAGCGCCAGCCCCGAGAGCTTCCCGATCCACGCGGCCGTCGGCGGCGTGTAGCCGCCTCCCTCGATTCGGCGGCGCTCCACGGCCCGGAACGGCGGCCTCCGGGCAGGGTGATCCCACACGTCCCCCCGGATGATGCGTTCCTTGTTGCGCCCTGTGGGCGACCGCGGCGCTTGACCGGGGTGCCTATACTAATAGGGGGGAAGTCAGGTGTGTCTGCCCTCCGCGGGAGGCATTGATGCGCGGTACGGTCATCGCGATCCTCGTCATTCTCGGTGCGCTGTTTCTGGTCTACGGCACGTTCACGGGGACGTACAACCGGCTGGTGGCAAGCAACCAGCAGATCAACGCCGCACAGGCGGAGGTCGAGACCCAACTGCAGCGCCGGTTCGATCTGATCCCCAACCTCGTAGAGTCGACGAAGGGCATCCTGGCCCAGGAGCGGGCCGTCTTCGACGCCATCGCGAAGGCCCGCACCCAGTACGCGGGGACGCAGCCCCAGACGCCTGAGCGCGTCGAGGCGGCGAACCAGTATGAGAGCGCGATCGCGCGCCTGCTGGTCGTGGTCGAGAACTATCCGGTGCTGCGGAGCAACGAAACCGTGCAGAGCCTGATGAAGGAGCTCTCGTCCACCGAGAACCAGGTCGCCTACGCTCGCCGCGGCTACAACACGGCCGTGCAGGAGTACAACACGACGGTGCAGAGCTTTCCCACCAACCTCGTCGCGGGCGTGATGGGGTTCCGGCCCCGGCCCTACTTCCAGGCCACGCCGGGTGCCGAGCAGGCCCCCAAGGTAAACCTGGGCGTCCCGTCCACTCCGTGAGCTTCCGGGGAAAGGGCGTCCTCGCCGCGCTCCTGATCGCCTGGGGCGTGGCCAGCGCCGTCCCCGGGTTGTGGGCGGGGCCCGGTACGCCCAATTTCCCGCGCCCCACCGGGTACGTCAACGATTTCGCGGGCGCTCTGGACGCATCTTCGCGCGCCTCGCTCGAACAGAAACTCGCCCAATACGATCAATCGACCGGGAACCAGATCGCCATCGCCATCTTTCCCAGTCTCGGCGGCGTTCCGCTCGAGGAGTTCGCCGTCCGGCTCGAGGAGGCGTGGAAGGTCGGCCGGAAGGGCAAGGACAACGGGATCCTCATCCTCGTGGCCGTGGCGGAACGCCAGGTGCGCATCGAGGTGGGATACGGGCTCGAGGGCAAGGTGACCGACGCCGACGCGGGAGCGATCATTCGGAGCGTGATCGCCCCGGCGTTCCGCGCCGGGAACTACGGCGCCGGGCTCTCGGCCGCCGTGGACGCGCTCATCCAGCTCATCGGGGGCGGGCCCGCACCGGCCGCTGCTCCGCCCGCTCCCGCGTCGCGCGCCCCGACCGTCTCGATGTGGATCTTTCTCTGGTTTTTCGTCTTCGTCATCGCGTCGGTGCTGATCTCTGCGGCGCGGGGGCGCCGGTGTCCCCGGTGCGGGGCGCGCATGCAACTGTCGCACTCGGGCGCCGTGGCCGGCGTCGGAACCGCCGACGCCTGGGTCTGCCCCAAGTGCGGGTATCGTGAAAAGGCCGTGACGCAGCCGGGTCCGTCGTTCGTGGGACCGATCGTACTCGGCAGCGGGGGCGGCGGATGGGGATCGGGCGGGTTTTCGGGCGGCGGCGGGTTCGGCGGCTTCGGCGGCGGCAGTTCCGGCGGCGGCGGCGCCTCGGGGGGCTGGTAGGTGGCGACGCGTGCCCACCGGTTGCTGAGCCGCGCGGAGAAAGTTCATCTTCGGCATCTGGTGGAAGAGCTTGAACGCGAGACGGGAGCGGAGATTGCCACGCTGATCATGCCGCACGTGGCCGATCTCGAAAGCTATGCCACCGCGGTCTTCAATCATTTCGGCATCGGCAAGCGTGAGCACGACAATGGGATCCTCGTGCTGGTGGTGGTCGATCGCCGCCTCGTCCGCGTCGAGGTGGGCCGCGGGCTGGAGCACGTGGTCACCCATGAGGCGGCGTCCGAGATCATCGACGAGGCGATGATCCCGCAGTTCCGCGTGGGGCGCTACGGGGACGGCCTGATCATGGGCGTGGAAGCATTCGCGCGGCTGATCAAAGAGGCCCACGTACAGGCCGGCGGCACACGGTGAAGCCCTCGCGTGCGCTTATCATCGTTGCGGCCTGCGTCCTCGCGGCGGCCGGATGGTCGGCGGTTACCTACAATCGCCTCGTGCAGTCGCGGCTGGCGGTCGAGACCCAGTGGGCACAGGTCGAAACCCAGTACCAGCGGCGCGTCAACCTCATTCCCAGTCTCACCGCCGCGGTCTCGGGCGCACTCGCCCAGGAGCGAACGGTGCTCGACGACGTGGCCCGCGCCCGCACCGCGTACCTGGCGGCGCCCCCGGGGTCGGACAGCCGGGTGCAGGCGGCCAACGCCGTTCAGGGATCCCTCGGCCGGTTGATCGCGGTGGTGGAGGCCAATCCGACGCTGATGAGCAGTGAAACCGTGGCCCGCCTCATGGACGAGCTGACCGGAACCGAGAACCGGATCGCGGTGGAACGCCGCCGGTATAATGAACGCGTTCGCGACTACAACATCCTGGTCCAGCAGTTTCCCACCTCGCTCGTGGCGGGGATCTGTGGATTCCCGCCCCGGTCCTACTTCGAGGCGGCCGGGGGGGCGGCGACGCCCCCGACGGTCACCCTTCCTTCTCCATAAACCGGATGGATCTGGACCTGATTCGGGCATCGATGCAAATTGCTCGCGGCGCGCCGTCGACGCGGATGATGCTCAGACGCCAAGCGATCGCAGACGATTGTGGCGTTTCTTGACAGGCTGGGGGGGGTAGGCTACCCTAGCCGGTGGGAAATATTCTTGATGGTTCGAGTTAAGAATTAAGGAGCAGGAGCAGGACCCGACGTGGCCAGCGCGTTTCTGATCTGCCTTCGTGAGGGCCTCGAGATGTCCCTGATCGTGGGCATCATCTTGGCGTACCTGGCCCGGACAGGATACCGGCGGGAGTTTTGGACGATCTGGGCGGGGGTCGCGGGGGCAGCGGCCGTCAGCGTACTCGCGGGCGCCATCATTTTCCGCTCGGCGGGCGAGTTCACTGGGAGGGGTGAGCAGCTCTTCGAAGCGCTCGCGATGCTGACCGCGGTCGCGGTGCTGACCTATATGATCTTTTGGATGCGGCGCCAGGCGGTCACCCTCAAAACGGAGCTGCACTCTCGACTGAGCGCCGCGCTCAAGATAGGATCGCGCGGGGCGCTCGTCCTGTTGACGGTCGCCGCGGTCGGCAGGGAGGGCGTGGAAACAGCCCTGTTCTTGTTTGCGACCGTGCGCGCCTCGTCGCAGGGAGTGGCCGCCGCGGGCGCCGTCCTCGGGCTAGGCGGAGCGGTGCTGATCGGAGCGCTGCTCTATCGCGGCACGTACCGGTTGAACCTCCGTGCGTTTTTCAATGTGACCAGCATCCTCCTGCTCCTGGTGGGCGCTGGGCTGCTGGCTCGTGCCGTGGGTGAGCTGCAGGAGGCGGGGATGGTTCCTTCGCTTCTCCCTCATCTCTGGAACAGCGGCACCTTGATGCCGGAGACGTCGCCCGCGGGCAGTCTCCTTCAGGCCGTGTTCGGCTACATCAGCGCTCCTTCGCTCCTGCAGATCACGCTGTACGCGGCATACTTGGCGGCGGTCGGATGGTGCTACTTCCGGCCGGTGGCTTCCCTTTCAGCCCAGTCATCCAGGGGGATGGGAGGATCGACCGAGACCGCCGCCCCGCCCAAGGCCTGACCCAAAGGGACGGGGCAGCACCGTGACCTCCGTGGCGGCCGTGGTGCGGACCCTGGCCCTGGCGCTCTGGGTGGGGGGAATGGCGGCGCTCGACTTCGTCGATGCCCCGGTGAGGTTCGCGAGCCCCTTGCTGACGCGCAACCAGGCCGTGGGAATCGGGCAGGCCGTGTTCGCCCGCTGGAATCCGGTCGAGTGGACGCTCGCGCTCATCGCGCTCGCCGCGGCCCTCCTGGCGGCGAGCCCCATCTGGACGGCGTGGCTCCTCGGGTTCATGCTCGTGCTCGTGACCGTCCAGGGATGGTATCTGGCCCCCGCGATCACGCGGCTCTCCCAGGGACTGGATTTCGTCAACCGCGCGTCTGGCGACCCCCGATACGCCGCGATCCGGCACCTCCACTCCACCTATGCCGTGTTTGAGGTCATCCTGCTCGTTGCCGGAGCGGTGATTCTGGGGGCGTGGGCTGTGGCCGGCCGGCGCTGAGAGGCCGATCGTGCGGGCCGTGTGGATCGTGGAGTGCGGCCGGATGCCCTTCGCGGAGGCGTGGGCACTCCAGCGCGCGCTTGTGTCCGCCCGCCAGGCCCGCGCGACCGAAGACGCGGTGCTGCTCGTGGAGCACCCGCCGGTCATCACCATCGGGCGCGGTGGCCAGGCCGACCATATCCTCGTTCCCCGCGAGGTCCTCGCCACGCGCGGGATTGAACTCTTCGCCATCGAGCGCGGGGGCGATGTCACCTACCACGGGCCGGGTCAGCTCGTCGGGTATCCGATTCTGGACCTTCGCGCGATCGACGAGGACGTCGTCCGGTACGTGCGGCTGCTTGAAGCGACATTGATCGAGGCGCTGGGCGTGTTCGGCGTCGAAGCCGCCCGGCTGCGCGGCTCTCCGGGGGTGTGGGTGGGGGACGCTAAGATCGCCGCGGTGGGAATTGCCGTCAAGCGCAAGGTCACCATGCACGGATTCGCGCT
>Ga0187846_10000287_pt1 | contig 30593 bp, 25 predicted proteins | sample TC_taG_FD_161473 | JGI IMG/M metagenome (GOLD analysis project Ga0187846, IMG submission 161473) | Biofilm microbial communities from the roof of an iron ore cave, State of Minas Gerais, Brazil - TC_06 Biofilm (v2) | ecosystem: Environmental > Terrestrial > Deep subsurface > Cave > Wall biofilm... | reverse complement strand
CTCAGCAAAAGCCGCAACTCCTCCTCGCGCCCCACCAATGGTGTAAGGCTGCGCGCGGCAGCGAGCCTGCCGCGCACCCCGGTCGGACGCACCACCTGGAAGACTTCCGCGGGAGTAGCAATTCCCTTGAGCGTGCACGGCCCTAGTGCTTCGACGACAAACAGTCCCGAGATCAAGCGGTGCGTCGCGGCGGTTATCAGTACTGTGCCGGGTGTAGCAGTTGCCTGGAGCCGTGCCGCAATATTCGGGGTCTCGCCGAAGACCTCGGCGTTCTTGTCCACCCCCATCCCGACTACTACCGCACCGGAATCAATACCGACTCGGACCGAGAGCCTCACGGGAGACGACAGGCTAAAGCCTGTCCCGCTTGGCTCATTGAGTTTGGAGATAACATCGAGAAGCGCGAGGCCAGTGCGGACGGCGCGCTCGCCGTCATTGTCGTGGGCCTCGGGCCAGCCGAAATATGCCATGACACCATCGCCGAGATACTTGGCGACGTGGCCGCCGAATCGAGTGATCGCCTCGGCCGCCGCACGATGGTAGCCGGCCACCACCTCGCGCCATTCTTCCGGGTCGAGCTGAGCGGCGATCTCAGTCGAGCCGACCAGATCGCAGAACAATACCGTCAGATGCCGCCGCTCTCCGCCGGCCGACACTGTTACGGGTGTCGTATCAGCAGCTGCGGGTGGCGGCCCGGCATCACCCTGGGCGGTGCCGCATTCACCGCAGAATCTTTCGTCCGGCTGGATTGGGGCGCCGCATTTTGGGCAGGCGGCGACCAGGGGTGTGCCGCAGCTCGTACAGAATTTGCGCCCTTGCCGGTTATCGCTGCCACATTTCGAACAGCGCATGTGTTTTTCCCCTCCGGGCTGCGAGCGGAGAGAGTCTCGGAGGCGTAAGGCCGGTACGTGTCGAGGTCGCTCGCCTTCAAACGGCAGTTCGGGGCGCTTGGTTTACCACGCTAAGAGGATCGCGCCTAGCTGCCTATCACGACCTCGCTGTCGACGATAACCCACACGACCTATCTCGATTTTCATTCGGGACCGTGGTCGGATGTGCTTCAGGCGGTGGGCGTCGAATTAAGGCGGCCCTCTCGCACCGTATCGCGGGCATCCGTGTCGCTCCGGATTCCAGCGAAGCGCGGGTGACGTAATCGATTATCGGGTGTCCATTCTAAAAAGTCGATTCGAGCGACGATAAATGGACCGAGCCAATGGCACAGCACCATTTTCGCGGCAGTTAGACCCTCGCGCCAGCGTCCTTCAACATGGTCAGGCAGGTTGACGAACGGACATCGTGCGACCCGCAGCTCCTCGAAGTGCGATAGCAGCACTCGACGGAATTCTCGTGAGAAGCCGGCGCGGACGCTGGCTGCATACATCAGGTTACAGCCTTCGTAGTAGCCAACCAAGATCGAATCGAGTGCATCGCCCTTCGGAATGTAGCCGCCGATCACAAACTCTTGTCCTCGATTGGCTCGCCACTTGAGCCAGTCTCTGGACCGCTCGCCGGAGCGGTATTGGCTCCCGGCGCGTTTGGCGACGATGCCTTCGAGCTCATGCTTCTTGACAGCCAGCATCAATTCAGGAAGCGGCACGTTGAAAGTTTCTGAATGGCGGATCGTGTCGGGGAGCGTTGAAATTATCTCACGAAGCTGTTCGCGACGCTCATCAAGCGGCCAGAGCCTAACATCCTTGCCTCGCAGCATGAGCAGATCGAACGCATAGAGCACTATGGCCTGTGCGTCGCCAAAGCCTTGAAGCAGATTGAATGACGGCTTGCCGGTTCTGTCGAGCGCTACGACTTCGCCATCTATCACGGTGTCGCTTGGCAGTTCCGCAACGCCCTTCACCACGCCAGGGAAGCGGCGGGTGAAATCCTTTTGGTTGCGCGACCAGAGTTGCGCGCTGCGGCCGGACTTGCGGCCGATTGCCCGGAATCCGTCGAGCTTCAGTTCGTAACGCCAATCGAGACCTTCGGGAGGTCGTTCGGCGCTCTCGCACAGCATCGGCTCGAATGAGAATGACTTGGAATCGAGCATCAGTGAACGGATGCATCATCCTACAGGGCGTTCAAATCCGAACGCCAGCCCAACGTTTAGCCATTCTTCAACGAGTCGCTCTTAGTGGGCGAGCTTGCCTGGACGACTGCAAGACACGAACGTAGTACGCTCCACTGGACGAGAGCCTGGCGTTGCTCAGGATCGCAGACTGTATTCGCGAATGGGAAATCGCTCACTTCTCTGTGGTTAGCATCAGACAGATAAGCCCGTTAGGAGTGTGGAAAGCCGGAGCCTGGCGAACTTGCTCGTTGCCGTCGACTTCTGGCACATCACGTCAGTCCCCGGACGTGCTTCCGATGGCCACTAACCGGACCATCCTGCGACATCGATGCGCGTTCAGGAGTTCCAACGGTGGCTCGCGTCGCAACGACGGACGCCTGTAGAGGCGAGCCTCAAATGCCGGTTGCGAGAACTTCTCCAACGCGAAGTCGTAGCGCGGTCGGGAACTAGGCATCGAAACAGATAAGCCGGCGAAAAGGTACGGCACATCGAGATGACCGCTACTTTGCCCCAACTCGCTCTTTATTGGCAATGAACAACTCTGGGCATTCCGAGATAAGATTACGATGGTGTGCTGCACGCTACTCGATTCTAGCTCGATGACCAGGAATGATTGCTCCTCCGTTGTAGCAAGCGGCTGGCCCGCGGCTCGCATCGAACAGCCCAATCCAAACGGCCGCCCGCGAAAGTACATCGATCGGCCCAAGCGACCAGCGAAGGACCACCCGCGCGCCTGACTGCTTCATTGCGCTGCGCCCCGAAGCTGCAGCGCTTGTGGAGCCGGCGCAGCGACGAGCGCGGCGCAGGCCAGCGGCAGATCGCCAAGCCGCAACGGTTTTCGTGGTGACGGGGGTGGGTGAAGCGCCTCTTCGGTGAACCACCAATCGAGCTCCTTCCCGCAGCCGTTGCCTGGCGGCGGCGGTGCTTGCCCACGACATTGAGGGTTGCCGCTCGGGCATGAAAGCCTCACATGGAAATGGTCATTGTGCCCCCACCACGGCCGAATCTTTGCCATCCAGGCCCGCGCCGGCCCGCCCTCGCGGCACAGCGCGCGCTTGATCGCTGGGTTGACAAAAACGCGCTCCACCGAGGGCTCTCGGGCGACCGCCTCCAGCAGAAGACGATGCTGCGGCGTCCAGGCCATCGGGTCGATATCCATCCCGTCCGCCGCGACAACGTCAGTTGCCGAGATGCTGTCCCGCTCGGCTGAGCTGAGCCGACGATTTGGCATTGGCGTCAGCCAAATATCGACATCGAGCCCGATCTGGTGGGAGCCGTGTCCCGTCAGCATCGGTCCGCCGCGCGGCTGCGCGATGTCACCGACGAGAAGCCCGGGCCAGCCGGCATTGCCCGGCAATTTCTGCGCTAGCTGCTCGAGAAAGGCGATCAGCACCGGGTGGCCCCAGGCACGGTTGCGTGAGGGGCGCATGACCTGCCAGTTCGGCCCGTCGGCCCGCAGTGCGATGGCGCCGCTTAGACAGCCGCGTTCATAGGACCCGATCGCTTGCGGCGGCCCGGCCGCCGGCCGACTCTCGCGTCCGAACAAAACTTTCGCCGCATCCGGCGGCAACTGCGCTATCACCGTAGCGCGGCGCCGCGTCTCCTCTGCGGCAGTGTCCTGCGCCGAAGCCTCTCCGCGGCCAAAACAGACCGAGAGCGTCAACACCGAGCACAGGCAGAGGCTTCTCATAACGGCGTCCAACCTCAGCCTCCGCCCGCTGGTACGAGAACTTTATGAAATCCGTAAGGAGTCGCGGCCGGGATAGGGCTGACGAGGCTGGGTGGAATGAACTCAAAGCCAAACATTTTTTGAAACGACTCGCCGCTCAGGGCTGCGCACCATTCGCGCTCAATAATGCTGGATGATAGGCCAGCAAGTTTTGCTAGGCCACCGAGAAGCAAAAATGGTAAGCGGCTCAGCTAAACCGCTTCCCCCCAGTGCGGTCATTGGACAATGGCCCGCCATCCGCGACCATGTCAACGCCGGTCTAATCTCGACCCACCTTGCCGTGAGCCGCTCGCCTAAGTAAAACTGACCCACCTTGCTGGAGTATGACAGCGGAGCGTGAGGGGGACTTTCCCGGGCCTCGCCCTCGACCCTCCCTTATGGCGTTTTTGTTTTCGAGATTTCCGGGCTGATCGTCCGACCACCGTCGACGAACAATCTGCGCTTCACCGCTGTCTGCGTAGAAAGAACCAAGCACGTAAGCCACTCGCCGGCTCGACCTCATCAGCGATGATCTGAAAACCGTGCTTAAGAATACAGCGGGACGTTGCGCGGCTGAAGAGTCTGCAGGTAGCAGGGTAGTCCTTCAGAGTCAGCGCGCTGCAATTGCGGAGTGATCGTTGCGCTTCCGCCGGAAGCTGACTGCCACCGGCAGCCATTCGCGTTGCCTGCCGGATCTTCTCCGCCACAGTGTCGAGCGCGGTCCGATAGCGCGCGGACGAAATCCCAGATCCGAATTCGGCTCGCCAGACCGGCCGTTCCGGAAATAGGTGGCGCTACATCACTACAGATTGGTGGGCTCTAGGCGCTTGGTCATGAAGAAAAGCGAATGGCTCTTGGGATAATCTTCGAGCGTCCCGAACAGTCGGTAGCCCAGACGCTCGTAAAACGGACGCGCCTGGAAACTAAAAGTGCTCAACCAAGCATTGCTGCATCCTCTTTCGAGCGCATACTGCTCCGCCCGTGCCAGCAATTTCGTGCCGTAGCTGCGACCGCGAAAGGGCTCGCGCACTGAGAGAATGGCGACATATAGCCACTGTGCCCAAATATTTCCGAGTAGGCCGCCCAGAATCTCACCATCGGCCGATTTCAGAAAGAAAGCCACCGGATACCAATCATCATGTCCGGTCAGTCGAACATTGCGACGGTTGATTATCTCTTCGACGATTTCACGTTGTGCTGCGCCTGCATAAGGCTCGAACACAATTTTTGGCTCATCCATGACGAATCCTCGACTGCATGTCCCAAAGCTTCCGGTGCAGTGGAAGCCCACTAAACTGTTAACAGGGTGCCCGTCTATGTTATCGCGAAGAGGTTAGCACGATTAAAGTATGTCGGGTCGCGCGGACCAGAGCTCACGCGGATTAAGGAAGAATCACCGAAATTACTTGAGTGGACCCCGCTTGCCCACACAAGGAGAGGAATTGCCGGCCGCTGCATTCAGCCTGGCGTGAGAACAGCTGCCATCAGCCGGTGCCGTTTCGCCTTGGCCATGCACTCGGATGGTCGAAGATTCACCGAAATCGCCTGAAGGGACCCGGCCAGCTTACCGACAGAGAGAAATTGCCGAAAATCGTCCCGATAGTCGCCACTGGTCCCATGGCCGGCCTTCGTCGGTAACACTCGATTAGCTACGACGGCCATTGGAATTGAGGACGGCGGGCATCAGCCCGCAGCAGTTTGGCCCGAGGTCGAGGACCGGGCGGTGGGCGGAGCAGATCGTAACGCGATGAGGCCCCGTGCGCACCATCTCCAACAGCTTCGTTTCAGCACAGGCAATGCACAGACACTCTGAGCACCATGCCAGATATAGATTGGCAGGTTCTATTAGGCGGGGCAGGCAATAGTGTGACCATAAAGAGTGTCCACCCGTATGTTGATAGGCTTCCTCCACAGACGGATTATCACTGGTAAACCCGAGCAGGTCGCACAACAATCGCCCGATCTGGTATCGCAGGTAGGCCGCTTGGCTAACGTAGAGGACCCCATCTGGCGTAGCGGGTAACTCTTCCCATGGTTTCTCGGATACTACGTACACACCGGCTTTTTCGGGCGGACGTTTCCATGGGCTGTGCGCCACTGTGTTAAGGAAGTCGCCAATTTTGTTAGGTCCTGCCCAGCTCATTCGATGTACCAACAGTAGGCGAAGTGGCCGCCTCGCGCCCGGATGTATTCGAACAGAAGCTGTGAAATGTCCTGGGCTCCGGTGAGGCAACTTCGTTTGAACGAGTTGTTTCCAAAAACAGCCCGCCTGAAACACGCGCAGAGAAGATCGCAATCCAAGAAAGCCGTACTTCTCAGATCCGCGCCGAACAAGTCACAGCCATATAACGAGACGCTTTCGAAGCGTGTGTCGCGAAGGTCCCGCCGAGATCCTGTTTCTCCTCGGCGGTGAAAACCCGCTTGATCTTTCGTCTGGCGCTCCGTTCAGGATAGCGGCGATCTTTAACATAGCTTGCGTAAAACAAGGTAAATCTCCGCATCCATTGCATTTTTAGTAACATCGCGCTAAATCAGCGCTATGTCAATCAAACCTGCTCGTTCTGATGATAGACTTCTGACACTTAAGGAACTCGCAGCCTTCCTGAGTGTTAATGAGCGCACACTGCTTAAGCTCGTGTCCGAAGGGGAAGTCCCTGGGGTCAAAATCGGCAACCAGTGGCGTTTCCGCAAGGCGATGATCGACGCCTGGCTTGACGACCAGATGCTGGGAGTCGTCCCACGCCGCTTTGAGGCAAAAGGCACAGAGTCCTCTCATAGGCGAATGCTGGCCTTGGAGAGCTGTTTTCAGCCGAACCACATCATCCCGGAGCTCGCCGCCACCACAAAACTGGGCGTAGTTGAAGAACTCGCCGGTTTGGCGCACCAGCTGGGCTTGGTTCGCGATCAGGGTTGGTTCGTCCATGCGCTCATTGAACGCGAGAATATTATGCCGAGCGCAGTCGGCAATGGGGTTGTTTTCCTACACACGATGTACCGACACCCGGAGCACGTTGTAAGGCCATTCATGGTGTTGGGAAGGGCTGCACGTGGTGTCGATTTCGATGCCCTGGATGGCAAGCTGACGCACCTATTTTTCATCTTGGGGCTCAAGTTCTACGTGCTGTACCTGCCTTGGCTGGGGAAACTTTCGCAGATGTTCGCGGGCGCTGATGCAAAGCGAGCTTTGCTCGAAGCACCAAACGCCGAGGCGATTTTCGAAGTGTTGCGCGCGGCCGAGAAAGATATGTTTCCGGAACAGAGGGAAAGGTCGGTCGCGTCATGACGACGGCCAGTTGCACCACGGGCATAGCTCCTTCGCCTTTAGCCATTTGGGTAAACGAGATGGCTAGCCTGACCCAGGCCAGAAACCTTATATGGTGCGATGGCTCGGAAGAGGAAAGGCGGCGGCTAACCGCTGAGGCGATAGCCGCCGGCGTGCTCACGCCGCTCAACCAACGCAAGCGCCCCGGCTGCTATCTCCACCGCTCCCATCCTAGCGACGTATCGCGAAGCGAGGAGCTCACGTATGTTTGCACCCCGAGCGGGGATGAAGCAGGTCCCACGAACAACTGGATGGATCCCCTTGAGACGCAACAAAGGCTTAAGGGTTGGCTCGCAGGTGCGTACCGAGGCCGGACGATGTACGCGGTTCCTTACGTGCTGGGTCCGGTAGGGTCCCCTTTGGCCAAGCTCGGAGTGCAATTGACCGACAGCCTTTATGTAGTGCTGAGCCTTCGAATTATGACCCGAATGGGAAGCCTGGCAGCCGAGCTGCTGCGTACGACTGATGATTTTCAGCGCGGCATGCACTGCACGCTCGAGTGCGATCCAAGCAAGCGGCTGATATGTCACTTTCCGCAGGACAACATGGTTTGGTCCGTCGGGAGCAACTACGGCGGCAATGCGCTATTGAGCAAGAAGTGTTTCGGTCTGCGCATCGCGAGCTATCTCGGCCGCAAGGAAGGCTGGCTCGCCGAGCACATGCTGATACTGGGACTGGAAAGCCCGCAGGGGGAGACCACTTATATTGCGGCCGCCTTTCCGAGCGCCTGCGGCAAGACCAACCTCGCGATGCTGACCCCGCCCCGGACCTTTAAGGGATGGCGCGTATTCACGGTCGGTGACGATATCGCCTGGATGCGCGTCGGCACTGACGGACGAATGTGGGCGGTCAATCCCGAGGCGGGCTATTTCGGAGTAGTCCCAGGAACCAGCGCTCGCTCGAATCCAAATGCGACAGAGATGATCCGAAGTAACACGATATTCACCAACGTCGCGCTAACACCCGACGGCGACGTCTGGTGGGAAGGCATGGAAACGGATCCACCGGTTGGAATGTTGGATTGGCAGGGGATCCCCTGGGATCGGAATTCGGGGCACCCGGCCGCCCATCCGAACAGCCGTTTCACATGTCCGATGGCAAATAATCCGGCTTTCACGCATCGCGCCGATGCGCCCGAAGGGGTGCCCATTTCGGCGATAATCTTCGGTGGTCGCCGCGCTACTACGATTCCTCTCCTTCTTGAGTCATTCGACTGGGCGCATGGCGTGTACCTCGGAGCGACGATGGGCTCGGAGACCACCGCCGCAGCAACTGGCAAGGTGGGTATAGTGCGCCGCGATCCGATGGCAATGCTCCCCTTCTGCGGCTATAACGTCGCCGATTACATCGATCATTGGCTCGGGACGGGCAGTAAGCTTGCCCGTCCGCCCAAGATCTTCATGGTCAACTGGTTCAGAAAGGATGGCAGTGGCTCGTTTCTGTGGCCCGGCTACGGCGAGAACATGAGAATCCTCAAGTGGATCGTGGAGCGTATCCACGGTTGCGTTGGGGCCGAACAGACCGCGGTCGGTCTCGTTCCGCGCAAGCGTGATCTGGATCTCACCGGGCTCGATATCACGACTGCGCGCCTTGACGAGGCGCTCGCTATCAAACGTGAAGAATGGGCAGTTGAGTTGCGCTCTCAGGAAGAGTTCTTCGACCGGATCGATGCGGATTTGCCGCGCGAACTCGAAGTCCAGCGAGCGGCGCTGGCTGCGGCGCTCGAGCTCTGACCCACGAGCTTGAACCGAAAACCTCGACTGATTCTCGCAACCAATGGAACCCGCGGAAGCGAAGGAGCTGGAGCTAGGCGCCGCCGTCTGCGTGTTGATCGTTCGTTTTGGCAAGGGGCGCTGGTGGCCCGGGACCGTAGAGGGAATAAGAGTGGCTGCGTGCCTGCCGATTGTGAAAGTCAGGCTCCAATCTTTTTCATTAAGTCAGCATCGGGACAATTCGCCAATCAGCGCAGGATTGGTTTCCGCGCCGATGAGGCGGCTTGAACTGCGTGACATCAATCGTCGGGGCTTCGATCGTCCGAAATTCGTGCCGGCTTCCCGTCTGCGACAAACCGAAAGACCTATCCCTGCGGACGCGCAGGCCGCAGAAGCAGAGAATTTGAGTGGTTAGTGGATACACATCTGCCAGGCTGATCCAGTTCCTGCCGACTGTCGAGCGCATTCTATATGGCGCAAACTCGATCGCGGGCTATCTGGGATCAGAGATCGAGCGATTCAGTGCACAGCGGGCTTTCCTGCTTGCTCCCCGCTCGCTAAGGTCTGAGGCATTATTTCAACAGGTCGCTGAGATTCTCGGGAAGCGACTCGCTGCAAGCTTTATCACCGCATTCGAGCATGTCCCCCTGGATGTTGTAGTTGACGCGGCGTCGGCCGCCCGCGACTGCAACACCGACCTTGTGGTTGTTCTCGGAGGCGGGAGCGTCATCGATGCGGCAAGAGCTGTTCGAACGTGCCTAGCCGCCAGTCTGACCACTTCGCAGCAGCTGGGAACATTTATGGAACGTCGCGAGGATCTGGCCGCGACACTTATCCCGCAAATCAGCATGCCGACGACTCTCTCCGGTTCAGAGTATACCCGGAGCTTCAGTGCGACTGACTTTGAAGCTGGCATCAAACGCTCATACACTGCGTCGGCAGTAGCCAGCCGCACCATTCTGTACGACCCAAGCGCTACGCTGCTCACTCCGATGTCCTTATGGCTGAGCTCAGGAATTATGGCAATCGACCATGCCTTGGAGGTTCTCGGCAGTTCTCCGCCTCACGCTGTCGGCGATGCCATCAAGGTCTCCGCTCTGACAGCGCTTTTCAGCTACCTGCCGCGCAGCAGGAGAGATCCTGATGATTTGGAAGTCCGCCTGCAATGCCAACTCGGCGCATGGCTTGCTGACCACTCGCCGCTGCGCACCCAATGCCTCGGATCTGCGCCGCCGCCACTTCCAAGTCATGCGCTGGCGTATGAGCTTGGGGCGTTGTGCCGCCTGCCCTATGGGGTCTCGGCGTGTCTGACGTTACCGGCTTGCATGCGTTGGACGGCGGCTCGGGATCCCGCGGTATTGGTGCGTCAGGCGGAAATCGCCCGTCTGCTCCGGGTGGCTCAACCCGATACAAGCGACCACGACGCGTCTAATCAGCTGACGGAGCGATTGGCGGCCCTAATTGCGGACCTGGGCCTGCCAGAAAGATTTGGTGACGTCGGCGTCGGCCCTGAGCGCCTCCAAACAGTTGCAAGCCGCTTCACCCAACGGGGAGCCTCCCTCGTAATGGGCGAGGCCGCCTCGTATGAGCAAGTGCTTTCTCTATTAGAAACAATGTTGTGACACCATTATGGGGTAGCGGCAGCAGCCCTGCGAAAATATACGGTAACGACGCCTCACAATCGGCCGCTAGCGTAACTTTTGGCACGAAAACCGCCGATCCCGGCTTTTTGTGAACATTTGTTGCGTTAAACCTTGGCGTGCAACTCGGGTTGCATGTAATAAAGCGTCTGAACCGCCCGGGCTTCACGTAACAAACCGGGGGTCTAACGCGGGGGACCACATTGCGTACAACCCAGCCAGCGGAGCGGAAATCACCGGATCGCTGGCTTGCCGATTTCGTCGGTCGCCTACGCCGCGACGATCTCGCGCCGGCTACAGTGCGCGGCTACCGCTACGACCTGGAGCAGTTCCTCCGCTGGTTCAGTCAAGCCAAAGGTTCTGCTTCGCGTCTCGAGAAGCTGTCGATCCTTGACCTGATCAACTACCGCCAACATCTCGTCAACGTCGAGGCACTCAAAGCGACCACCGTCAACCGCCGGCTTAAAGCATTGCGGCGGTTCTGCCGCTGGGCACAACAGAACCGGCTGCATAAAAGCAATGTGGCGCTAGAGCTCAAACTGGTGCGAACAACGCGCAGTACCCGGCCGATGGGACTGGCAGAGCCCGAGGTCCATGCTCTGCTGCGTCTTGCGGGGGAGTCCGGGCATGGCTTGGCCAAGCGTAATTACGCACTGGTCCAGCTGATGGTGCAGGCGGGTTTGCGTGTCGGCGAAGTGGCGGCACTCCGCGTCGCGGACATCACCGCGCACGAGCGCTCGGGCCTAGTTCGCATTCGCGAGGGCAAAGGCCTCAAGGCCCGTGAAGTCCCACTCAATGCAACCGCGCGCCGCGCGCTGCGCCTCTATCTGGACAGTCGCGGCGCCGGACCCGACGAGCCGCTGTTTTTAAGCGGGCGTGGCGGGCCGATGCCGACGCGAACTATCCAGGCAGTTATCGCGCATTTGGCTCGGCGCGCCGGGATCGATCGAGTGCGCGTTTCCGCACATGCTCTACGTCACACCTTTGCACTCAGCTATCTGCGCCAAAGTCCCGGCAGCCTCGTGGAATTGGCCGGTCTGTTGGGCCACGAATCACTGGACACGACCGCCATCTACACGCGCGCCTCCGGCGAGGAGCTGGCCCAGGACCTGGAACGGAGCCGTCTGAATGTTGACGGTTGATAACACCACACGCAGTGAAGGATTTACCGGTGTCTCTCGTGCCCGTCCGCCGCGTGTACTGCTGCCGGTTGATGCTGGCGAAGAACAGCTCGCGGCGAGACTTCAGCCTATCCGAAATTGACAAGCAGTGAGCGTCGCATCTATCAAACTGAAAATGGAACGCAAGCTCACAGCTATCCTCTGCGCCGACGTCCACGGCTATAGCCGCCTCATGGGGCTGGATGACGAGGCGACGCTCCAGACTCTTACCTCTCATCGGCGCCTAATCGATTCGTCCATCGAGCGGCATCACGGACGGTTCGTCAATTCTGCTGGCGACAGCGTTCTGGCCGAGTTCGCCAGCGTGATCGACGCGGTGAACTGTGCAGTAGATGTTCAAACCTCGCTCAAGGCCGAGAATGCGAAGCTCTCGGACGAACGGCGGATGCAATTCCGCATCGGCGTCAATCTGGGCGAAGTGATGGTGCAGGGCGAGCAGATCTACGGCGACGGGGTCAACGTGGCAGCACGGTTAGAGAATCTCGCCGAACCGGGTGGCATCTGCATCTCCGGTAAGGTCCGGGCCGAGATAACCAGTAAGCTGGCATTGAACTACACCGACCTTGGCGAGCAGCGGGTCAAGAACATCGTCGAGCCGGTACGAGTGCTGCGGGTGCTGTTGGACGGGACGCGGCCGCAGCGAGCCGGGTGGCGAAAGACGCGGCAATACTGGCGGCCCGGTGCGCTGTCCTTGACCGGCGTTGCGATTATTGTCGGGACTTTCATCCTGGTTCCGCATCTCTCGCTCAAGCCCCCGCACACATCGGCATCGATCCCGCCTCCGGAGAAATCGCCATTACCCCTCCCCAGCATTCCATCGATCGCAGTTTTACCCTTTACCAATTTAAGTAGTGACCCCCAACAGGAATATTTCAGCGACGGGATTGCTAACCAGCTGATCGAAGACCTCTCACGGTTGCCTGGTCTGTTTGTCATCGCTCGCAATTCGAGCTTCGCCTACAAGGGCAAAGCAATTGATGAGCACCAAATAGGCCGAGCACTCGGGGTCAAGTACCTGTTGGAAGGGAACGTAATGAAGACCGCCAACAAGGTCCGAATCGGCGTCGAACTCGTTGATGCAAGCGCGGGAACCGAGATGTGGACGCAGCGCTTTGATAGGCCGCTGAAGGACATTTTTGTGGTGCAGGACGAGATCGTAGAGAAAGTGGTCACGACCCTTGGCCTGCTGCTCAAGCTGAATCAAATGAGACTTCCTCAAGCGGCAATTGTGCAGCCCACCGACAACCTTGAGGCATTCGACGATTACTTGCGAGCCGCAGAATATACGGGGCTGTCGACAAAAAACGGCAATACCCAAGCGCGCGCATGGCTTGACAAGGCGATGGAGCTGGATCCGCATTTTGCCGACGCCATCTCGGCTGAAGCATGGACCTATTTGTTAGACGGCTGGAATCAATGGGGAGCGGATCCGCAGGCGGACTTCGCGCATGCTCGGCAACTTGGCCAGCGAGCATTGATGCTAGATGATACCAATGCGAATGCACTAGCAATGCTCACTGAGCTTGATTGGCAACAAGGGCGCTACGACCAGGCTGTCGCTGATGGCAAGCGCGCAGTCGCCATCAATCCGAACTATGCAATGGGCAACTTGGCGCTTGCAGACGCGTTCGATGTTGATGGAAAGCCTGGGGAGGCGCTGCGCGCCGCGGAAGCCGCGGCGCGCCTCGATCCCGCGGCTCGAGACTTTTATGCATACCAGGTTGGAATGTCGTACGTCGATCTCGGACGCTACGCGGAGGCGCTGTCGGTGCTCAAACGCCACCTGGCAGTGTATCCCAACAGTTTAGTGGGCCACCTCGCGATAATTACCGCGTATACCGAACTTGGCCGAGAGCAGGAGGCTCGCGAAGAAGCTGCCGAAGTGATTCGAATCAGCCCTCATTTTGCCTTGGCCTCGCTCCGGGGAAACAAGCAGCCTGATGTAGGCAACCGCGAGGAGAAAGCCTTACGCGAGGCGGGATTGAAGTAACTTCAACTGTTTAGTTCAATGATGGAGCGTAAGCTCACTGCTATTCTGTGCGCCGACGTCTGTGGCTATAGCCGCCTCATGGGACAAGATGAGGAAACCACACTGCGCACGCTGTCCTCGTATCGCAAAGTCGTAGATTCGCTCATCGAGCAGCATCGCGGCAGGTTCGTAAACTCGGCAGGCGATAGTGTGTTCGCGGAGTTCCTCAGCGTCGTGAATGCGGTCCAGTGTGCGGTGGAGATCCAAAACACGCTTAATGCCGAAAATTCGGACGTTCAACCTGACCGCCGGATGCAGTTTCGCATCGGGGTTAATCTGGGCGATGTGATGGTGGAGGGCGAGCAGATCTACGGCGACGGAGTGAACGTCGCGGCGAGATTGGAGAGTCTCGCTACCCCCGGCGGCATCTGCATCTCTCGCAGCGTCCACGAGAACATCAAAAACAGGTTACCGCTCAACTTTGAAGATTGCGGCGAGCAAGCGGTCAAGAACATCGGGGAGCCGGTACATGTGTGGCGGGTGCTGCTCGACGGAGCTTTGCCAGCACCTCGAAGTGCAGCCTGGATGGTGCAAAGCTATTGGCGAGGCGGCGTGCTGTCGCTGACCGGGCTGGTGATTATAGCCGTCACGATTGTGGTGGTTCAGCACCTATCGTTGAAACCACAACACACGCATGCTTCGATTCCACCCTCGGCGAAGCCGGCTCTGACGCTGCCCGACAAGCCTTCGATCGCGGTCCTGCCGTTCGTCAATATGAGTGGCGATCCCGAGCAGGAATACTTCAGCGACGGCATCACCGATGACCTTACCACCTACCTCTCCAGGCTTCCCGGTTTGTTCGTCATCGCCCGCAACTCTTCCTTCACCTATAAAGGCAAGTCCGCCAAGCTGCAGGACGTGGGCAATGAACTGGGAGTCAAGTATGTACTGCAGGGCAGCGTGCGCAAAGCCGGCGGACAAGTACGGATAACGGTGCAATTAGCCGACGCCAGCACCGGTGCGGAGTTGTGGGCGGAGCGCTACGAGCGGCCGCTGCGGAATGTCTTCAAGCTGCAAGATGAAATCGTGCACCGGATCGTGACGACCTCCAACCTCCAGCTCAACCTTGCCCAACAAGGCGTCGTGATTCCACGTAGCACAGAAAATCTTGAGGCCTATGACGATTTGCTTCGCGGGACGGAGTACAATCTCGCTGCTTTCACAAAGGACAGCAACACCAAAGCGCGCCAGATGTTCGAAAAGGCTTTAACCCTGGACCCCAGGTATGCTCTGGCTTACGCAGACTTAGGGTTCAGCTACTGGTTGGCTTGGGTCATAGGCATCGATTCGAACCCGAATACGGTCGACCGGGTGTTAAAGCTGGAGCAACAAGCCGTAGTTCTGGATGATTCGCTGGCCTATGCGCACAGCTTGATGGCAGAAATCTATCTGCGTGTGGGCAAGACCGATTCCGCGATGGCCGAAGCCGAGCGGGGTATCGCCTTGGACCCCAACTCTGCTTCCGGTTATTATTGGCTGGCTCACGTACTGAATCAGCTGGGCACCTCGACAGCCGCACTCAAGGCGGTCGAGAAAGCGATTCGCCTCGATCCCCGCAACATTAGCGTTTACTTGATGGAGCAGGGCTGGGCTTATACCGGGCTCGGCCTCTGGGACGAGGCGATCTCGTCGCTGAAGGCTTATCAAGCGCGTTACCCAGCGAATTTTTTTACTCACGTTCTCCTGGCTGAGGATTACGCTGGTCTGGGCGACCAGGATGCCGCCCGCGACGAGGTCGCGGAGCTACAGCGCGTTGTTGCGTCCCAGCCTAACTCTGCCATGGGTTATCTTTTCCTCGCGGTTGCATTGAATGCTACAGGGAGGCCTGCGGAAAGCCTTGCGGCCGCGGAGAAATTTATACGGCTCGATCCACGCGAGCGTGGCTTCTATCTGTGGTCCCAATGCTCGGCCTATAGTCAGCTCGGCCGCTGGCAAGAAGCAGTCTCTATTGTTAAGGGTTTACCACCGCCCACCAATCCTTGGTTCTATGTTTGGCTGGCAGTTGATTATGTCGAGCTCGGCCGCCTTGATGCCGCGAGGGCGGAAATCGCCGAAGTCCTAAAGCTTGAGCCGCAGTTCTCTCTCAAACTTGGCCTCGCGGCCTTTCCCACGGAGCAAACACGTGCCGCCGCCGATCTGCGCAAGGCCGGCCTGAAGTGATGTGTTCATCGAACGCCACGACCATCCACGAATCCGTCGCGAATGTGGACCTGCCGCGAATCTTACCAATGATGTGGCAGCACCATCCCCAACTGAAGCTAGCATTTGGCTGTTCTAAATCGGGGGATGACATTGCGTGAAACACGCTACCGTATATTTTCGCACGGATGCTGCCGCTACCCCAAACAGTTGCAAGCCGCTTCACCCAACAGGGAGCCTCCCTCGTAATGGGCGAGGCCGCCTCGTATGAGCAAGTGCTTTCTCTATTAGAAACAATGTTGTGACACCATTATTTGGGGCGGTGTCTTTGCCTGGAGCCAAGAGGTTCTGTCATGCCAGAAAAAACATTTAAAATTGTTGAGGTGGTCGGTGTATCCCATGAAAATACGCATCAGGCGATGCGTAATGCACTAGCTAAGGCCGGCCAGACCCTCCGAAATCTGGACTGGTTTGAGGTCGATCAGATTCGGGGTGCGGTCAGAAACGGCCAGCCCGAATTTCAAGTGGAGGTGAAGATCGGCTTTCGGCTAGAAGACCGTGGCCCCATCTGAGTTGCCCTAACTGCAATCGCATCGCCCCTTCCAAGCAGCGGCTAATTGGGCAAACAACGTGGAAGCGGACACTCTAAGAGAAGTGATCGGCGAACTGACCCACTACTTCGTCGAGGGCAGGCCGCTGACCGTTTCGCACGAGATTGAGCACCTCCTCCGATGCCAGTACGCGGCATCACGTCCCGTCTCGATTGCAGAAGCTCGCGCTGGGGTGGGGTGCTTTCCGCCGGGTGCCTTTGTCCGCCAATTTGAACGTCGTGTTCAAATTATCGGACCAAGATTCATGGGACGGCGGCGACTTAGTGGAGAGAGGGCGCATCTCCACTCTATGGAGTTAAGCATCGTTCTATGAGCCCAAAATTCGACGATAGAGACTACGCTGTCAGGAACGAACTGAGCTCTGCTAACTCGAATTAAAGCGGGGAAAAACTCTAGCCAACAATGGTGCGCAATCGAGGCCAGGTTCCGCGCTATCGTGCCTCCGGCCTCACTTTGGTGACAGCCGCTATCGTGCTGTGGAACACCGTCTATCTGGAACGGGCGATCCAAGCGATCAGAGATCATGGCCAGCCCGTCGATGAGAATCTACTGCAACACGTGTCGCCGCTGGGGTGGGAGCATATCAACCTGACAGGCGATTACGTCTGGCGCCAGGATCGGAGGGTGGAAAGAGGGAAATTCAGGCCGCTTCGAGCGTTCACCTGAGCTTAGCGTACTTTATATTCCGTTTCGTGAGGCGACCCCTATAACTCAGTTCACGTCAGTCCCGCCTTGCGCAGGTCAGCGATCCAGCGGGGTAACTCTGGGAATTTCGGGCTCGGCCCTCTCTCAAACGAGAACTGCGGGCTTCGCCTCAGTATTCCGGCTGCCTCCGTTTTGGCTTGCTCTATCATGCCCAATTCGACGTCACAAACTATAATGCACACTTGAATTCCTATGTTTGCCGGGTAGGCAGCCAGGGCTCTCTTCAGAGCCGGAAGGGCCTCGCCAAATCGCCTCTGCATTTCGTAGGCGATGCCGACCTGAATCTCGTACAAATCTGCATTAACAGGATCGAGACGCATCGCGTTCCGTGCAATTCTCATCGCTTTGTCGGGTTTGCCCGAAAAATTCAAGGTTTCCGCGGCGAAATATTGAACCGTGGCGAAAAAGGGAGCTAGCGCAACAGCGCGTTCCACCTCGGCAATAGCCTCTTCATTTTCGCCTTTGAAGGTAAGCAGGCGTCCCAATATGGCGTGGGCCAGGGCATTGTCGTCGTTTAAAGCTAGAGCCTTTCGTTCGGACTCCAGACCACGTTCCAGGGTGCGAGGATCTCGGCTCCACCCAAATATCCAATCCTGGAAACAAACAGCACCTATCTGCACGTATGCATCTATGTATTGGGGATCGAGCTTAAGGGCCTTTTCGTACATCTCTAGCGCACGTGTATCATCGTTTTTGTTTGATGAGTGTTTATACGTCCCTAAATGATACATTACGCCCCGCAAGAAGTAGTCGTAGGCCTCGAGGTTCTGGGTGCCTTGGCGAACCGCGATGCCTTCTTCTTGCAGATCTATCTGTGGGTCAACGGTGTTGACGATCTTCCGTACGACGACGTCCTGGACAGCAAAGATATCGGGGAGCGGCGAGTCGAACTGCTCAGCCCACAAATCAGCGCCGCCACTCGTGTCGGCTAACTGGGCGGTTATTCGTACCCGGTTGCCTGTCCGGCGGATACTGCCCTCCAGCACATATCTGACCCCAAGCAAGCGGCCGAGCTCCTGCAAAGTTATCGCCTTGTTCCTAAAGGCGAAACTCGAAGCGCGAGCGATAACAAACAAGTCGGGCTGCTGCGCCAGCCTCGTGATCAACTCGTCGGTGATTCCATCGCTGAAGTAGTCCTGCCGCGGATCGCCGCTTAGATTCGCAAAGGGCAGCACTGCGATCGAGGGCATGTGGAGACGCGGCAATGCCGCGGGTCTGCCTTGCGGAGTGACCGCCGCAGACGGCAGTCGCAGCCCGGCATACCGCGTCAGCGCCAGTGTTGCTGCAATTACGACTCCGGCGGCCAACAAGCCAATGGCGCTTCGATTTTTCCGCTTTGCCTCGACTTGGCTTACCGGGGAGGCGTCGATTACTGGAGCAGGCTGAGCCGATTCCTGATCCGCCTTTAGTTCGCCATTGGGTACGAGGACTGGGGCTACGAAGCGGTAGCCTTTAGCCGGAACCGTCGCTATGAACCGTGGCGCTTCGGGATCATCATCCAATGCCCGGCGAAGCTTGCGCACCGCGCCGTTGATGCTGTTGGCAGCATCAACGAACACGCCCTTGCCCCAGACTTGGTCGAGGATTTCTTCACGCGTAACCAGTTGATCGCGTTTTGCCGCCAGCAGGAAGAGCAGGTCCAGAGGAATTCGCTCGAGGTGTATGATCCGGCCGCCTCGGCGCAGTTGGTAGGTGCCGCGGTCCAGCTCAAAGTCTTCGAATCGCAACACCTCGGCCATCAGTCCGGCCTCCTCTATTGCTGGGGAGAGTCTAATTCGCTCTTGCTCGCGCGTAAAGAACCCAATCTTCAGCAAATCATCAGCAAATCATCACAAAAACGACAGCCGTTCGCTATTTGCCCGAGCTTTGAACCGCCCGATTATGGCGCTCAGCAGAACCGCAGCAGTCGGTAGGGAGGCGATCATGAGGTCTACTAACAAAATCGCGGCTTTTGTCGTGTCAGTGTTCTTGCTCGCGGCGGCGACAGGAATCGGTTCTCGCGTGGCGGCCGACGACAAGAGTTCCGGTTGCGAACCTGTCGGCGGGGGAATCCTCACCAACTTCCTCGATTCCTCTGAAACTCTCGGCACTGCAACCGGTGATCTCGGTGGGGGGCTCGGCGTGGTCGTCCTAGGTGTCTCGCCTGGAGCGAACGGCACGACCATCTATCACGTCCACCTTCATTGGGTGACGGTATCGGGAGACACAATCTTATTCAACGACGCGTACCTGACCGCATTCCCCACTGGTGACTCGGGCAAGGTCCTTGGCGACTACCTAAACGGGGTCACGATTAGCGGCGGAACCGGCCGCTTCGCGAACGCGACTGGAACATTAGCGGCTTTTGGCGCGGTTGATCTCAACAAGGGCCTTCTTACGCTTCGCTACCAGGGTAGGTCTGCTTGCAGCCAGAGTCGGATTAGTCTGCAGCAGTCCCGCGAAGGCTTCTTTGGTTGACGCGGCATGTGAAGAGTAATCGCGCCCTCCGTAGCGATTACTCCAGACTTCGCAAACTGAGCACTTTGCTCATTGATGTTCAATCTGAATGTCGAATTTAAAGATTCCGCTCAACTGCGATGCACCGATGACTAACGATAATCCTAACGTAGAGAGGGCGGACAGCCGCAGAAGGAGAGCATCTCGCTGCTGCGCTTTCGCACCTTGCGACAAATCTTGTCCTAACGAACAGGAGCGGGAGCAATGAACCCAAAACCGTCATCTTGTTTACATTCCATATGGGACTGGCAATCGCTGTGCTTTATTGTTGCCGGGCTCTGTTGGGTGTTGATCTACTCACCTCGAACTGCCCTCGCTGCGCGAGCGATCGTAACTGATCAAGGTCCTTTGAAAGGTATCGCAGCGTCCGGAGAAGACGAGTATCTCGGCATCCCGTACGCAGCGCCGCCCGTCGGAAGTCTGCGCTGGTTACCACCACAACCTCCGCTGCAATTTAACGGGCCGTTTCAGGCCACCCAATTCGGCAATGTCTGCACGCAGCTCACAAATGGTGTCGGTCCCGTGACTGGCAGCGAGGACTGCCTCTATCTCAATGTTTTCGTGCCTGACACCGACCCACCCACTGACGGCTTCCCTGTGATGGTGTGGATTCACGGCGGCTCTCTCGTGATCGGTGCTGGCTCTGACTATGATCCGACGCCGCTGGTCGAGACGGGGCGCGTAATTGTCGTAACGATCAACTATCGGCTGGGTCTGCTAGGTTTTTTCGCCCATCCAGCGCTTGATGCGGAAGGCCATCTCAATGCCAACTACGGGTTGATGGATCAGCAACTTGCGCTTCAGTGGGTCCAGGAAAACATCAGTAATTTCGGCGGCGATCGCAATCGAGTAACGATTTTCGGCGAGTCTGCGGGCGGCCAAAGCGTCCTGGCGAACCTGGCCTCGCCAAGCGGAAGCGGGTTGTTCGAACAGGCGATCGCTGAAAGCGGTGCCTATTTTCACTTTCAGGACTACTGGGACCCCATTTCGATTGTCCCGTTGGTAACGGCTGAAACCATGGGCACTGTTTTCGTACCCGCGGGTACGACGCTTGCCGCCAACCTGGGATGCAGCGGACAGACAACCCAGACAGCGCAATGCTTGCGGGCAACTCCGGCCTCGACCATCGTTGAAACCGAACCAGGTTTTCTCTTCCCCATCATTGACGGAACAGTGCTCACCCAGACGCTGGACGCGGCATTCACTAGTGGCGAGTTTAACCGTGTGCCGATCATTAACGGAATCAACCATGACGAAGCCAGGGCTGACGTTGCCTTACAGTATGATCTGGCGGGAAACGCGCTGACCGATGCGGAATACCCGGCTGCTGTCGCCGCCTTTTTCGGACTGCCAGTCTCCAATCAGTTTGTTCAGACCCTGGTAAACGTGGAATACCCGCTGAGCAACTATCCACCGCCTCACGGGTATTCAGTAAGTGCCCCGCTAGCGCTGAGTGCGCTCTTCACCGACATTAATTATGTGTGTACGGCGCGGAAGGCCGATTTGTCACTATCGAAGTACGTGCCGACATATACGTACGAGTTCAACGATGACAAAGCACCCTCGTTCTCGCCTTTTCTACCTGCACCGTTGCCACCGCTAAGCTTTCCGTTGGGTGCCGCTCATGGCGTCGAGCTCGAATACCTGTTCGATCTGAGCGCCTTTGGAATAACGCCAAAGTTTACTGGCAAACAGCAGAAGCTCTCCGATACGATAATTGACTACTGGACGCAATTCGCAAAGACGGGCAATCCGAACTCAGAAAAGGCGCCGAATTGGCCCTTATACATCGGAGCTGGTGGCCAGTTCGAGTCTCTGATAGCGCCCAAGCCTGCCGCAGAGTCAGACTCAACCTTTGACACCGATCACAAGTGCTCATCCTTGTGGGATACATTCTAGAGGCGAGTCGCGGATGGCAGCCCCCGCGTAGATACCAACTACGCTTCGTGGCGCACAGATGCATCTGGCAGGGTGTTATTTGTTTGAGTGAGAGAAGGGCGAGCAATTGTACCGATCAACCGAACACCAACACGTAATGAAAGGGCAGGCCCACCTGGCCGAGGCCCAAGCCGGGTTCCGGAGTCTGACGGAAGCGATACCGCGCCGGCTGGACGCATGATGATGCAGATGGTCGGACGGATCGTTTGCTGAGTTCGAACGAGCGACGCTGTGCGAGCGCACCAAAATTGGTTTGAAAACCGCCCGCCGGGAAGGGCGTATTGGGGGGCGTCCGCCGAAGCTGATATCCCAGCAGCGAACCGAGATAATTCGCATGATTTGCATGTCCGTAAAACGGCTCCCGACGCCGCTCGGCTGTTTGTAGTCCACTCAGCAACTATCTCGCGTTTGCTATTGCTGGCACGCGAGGTCGCTCATCTCGGGTACGCTAGATAGAAGAAGACAACTAACAGGTGAACCTGACGCAGCGCTTCTTTATTAGTATGAGCTACCCGTCGCTGTGATCTACTTGGTGAGCCGATGCGCTGTTCGAATTGCGGGAGTGACAACCCCACCGCTAAGAAATTCTGTGAGGATTGCGGCGCGCCACTCGAAAACCGTTGTGCGAAATGTGGCACTGTAACCACCGCGGGCAAGCGCTTCTGTGGAGAATGTGGCACACCACTCGACACGCCGGCCCCCGCGACCCCTGAACCACGGGGCGACGACCTCACCGGCGAACGCCGGCATTTGACGGTACTGCTCTTGGCGAGTCGTGCTTCCGGCGTCTTCTACTTTGGAGCGATTGGTCGCTTCGACGGCGGCGCAGACTCAGCAGTCAGTTTTTATCCGCATCGCCGAGCACCTGACACCAGCCCTATGTGAAGATCTCGATGCCCTCCTCAATGTAGCGCCGGGCGATTACCGGTCGGCGCTGCTGCGGCTCAAGGAATATCCGCCCGAGGCGAATGCCGCGGCGATCCGTGCCTTCTTGGATTTCGTTAGTGTTGGGCAGGGGTGCAAAATAGGCTGTGCTCTATCTTGCAGAGAGCACCGCGTGGCCCAGGCTGAAACTCTCTACAAATGGAATTATTTTCGTCGTGAGTTCCGGCCATCGTAATACTAACCATATGTTGCCTGCGACGTTCGCCGATAGGGCGTGTCCGATTTTTTGACCCCACGCTACTCATTCGTCGGCTGGTGCGTTATCGTTGGCGAGCGTTGGCCTAGCGCTTGGAAGACCTCAAGAACCGGTGGTGCCGAAAGGAAACTGCGAGTAAGCAAATCGGTCTTAAGCGCTGCGGCAATCGACTCAATGGTTGAGGCCGCGGTCTTGAAAGAAGCTTCAGCCTCCTTATCCTTGCCCAGCTTGATCAACGTCTTACCGAGGCTCAGCGCGCCCATCCAAAGATCTCGCCGCGTCTGGAGGTCCTGTGCCAAGCCGACTGATGCCTGAATTGGCGGCAGAGCTTCATTAACGCGGCCGGTTGCGGCGAGGATTTCACCCTGCAGGCGCTGCGCCCGAGCCTCGTGCTTGCGAGCGTACGTTTTGCGGGCGAGTTCGAGCGATTCTGTGGCAAAGCGCCAAGCTTCGTCATGACGGCCACTGGCCAATGCCAGGGCGCCCCGCGCATGAAGGAGCGGAATGTGCCACCGCCAGCGGAGGACATCATCGCTGTCCAGCAGAGCCCACGCCTGCGAGAAGAATTCTTCGGCCCGGCCGTAATCGGTCTGTTCGAAATTCGCCAGGCCCGCTTTCAACAGTGAATGCGCTCGTGGTTCGGGCCAGGCAGAATATTTGAGCGCCGCTTCGTAGCCCTCGAGCTGGAGTTCAAGGGCGCGGTTAAGATCATACAGTTCAAGTGAAACGGTGCCTTCACAATTCGGCGCGCGCGCCAGCCAAAACGCATCGCCAGCCGCCTGCGCATAATCGCTTAGCTGATGGTACCAGTTAGAAGCATCCTCATACTCGCCGCGTGACAACGATATGTGACCGAGACCGAACAGATTCTGCCCTAGATAGTAGCCCGCATGAGCCTGCCGTGCGAGTTCGAGACCCTTATGGAGATGACGACGCCCTAGGTCGAACCCAGCTTGCCATTCGTGCAGAAGCCCCAGCACCGTATTTGTTTGTGCGAGTAGCCTTGCTTCCTTGACGGTTTCCGCGATTTGGAGTGCTTCTTCCGCGCGCTGGATTATTTCCGGTGTTGCGCCCTCACCGACTGCGCGACACACCGCACTGGCAGCCGTGCTTGAGGCCAGCATTGCAACCTCGCCCAATTCCTTTGCCAATGCGCCCGACCGCTGGAAGGTTTCTAGCATTGACTTGATCTGGTGGGCGTTGAATTGTGCCGAACCCAATCCGAGAAGGAAGCGACACTCGCGTGTGCGATCTTTCGCAGCGCCGGCGTATGCGAGCGCGCGCGCGTAGTCGTCGAAAGCCTCCTGATGCTGCCCCGTAACGCTTAGTACAACAGCAAGCTTGGCGTTGAGGTCTCCTAGCTCATTAGCTGGGATGAGAGGCAGCTTCGAACCGGCGTCTATCGCATGAGTGTAATGATTTATGGCCTCGCTATTGGCAAACGCGTGAGCCGACCGGTCTCCAGCGAGGCTGCTGAATTCCATCGCCTTCGGCCAATCCTCGCCGCGGGTGAAATGATAAGCAAGTTCCGCATAATGTTCTGCTAGTCGATCGCGATAAAGTTCCTCGATTGCTGCCCCGACTGCGCGATGCAACTCCTTGCGCCGTTGCAATAACAAGCTGTTATAGGCGACGTCCTGGATGACGGCGTGCTTGAAAATATAGGCGGGCTCCGGAAGCAGTCCCTGCTCGTAGATGATTTCCAGTGCCTTCAGCTCTCGCAGCAGCCCCTCGAGCTTACCGGTAAGGCCAGCCACTCTTTCGAGCAAACGGGCCAGGAACTGGCGGCCGATTACGGAGGCAAGCTGCACTGTGCGCTTGCCTTCCTCGCCGAGGCGGTCGAGTCGCGCCATGATTATTCCCTGGATGGTCTCAGGGATCGTGAGTTCGGCGGCCACACTGGTGATTCTATAGTTGCCGTCCTCACGAACGATGAAACCGAGGTCGAGCAGGGTCTTAGTCACTTCTTCGACGAAGAGCGGCACCCCTTCCGCCTTTTGCATCAAAGCGGACCTGAGTTCCTCTGGAAAAAGCTTGCTGCCAAGAAAACCAGCCGCCATTTCGAGCGTCTGCTCATTCGTCAAATGGCGTAGATTGATCGTGCTATAGAAGCTCCGGCCTCCGAACTTCGGCGAATACTCCAGCCGATGCGTCAGGATCAGCATCAGCCGTGCACCGGCCACCGAGTCCATCAGGAAATCGAGATACTCCTGGCTGCTGGAGTCGGCCCAGTGCATATCTTCAAAAACCAGCACCAGCGGCCTAATCGAGGCCCCGCGCAGGCCCAGCGCGCGAAGCGCATGGAAAGTCCGGGTGCGGCGCGCCACTCCGTCCATTGCCAACACCGCAGGGTCGCCCGGATCAACTGCGAGGAGATAACGGATGTACGGAATCTCCGGCTCCACGCTGCCAAGCCGGCGCATTCCTTGTTCAATCTTGGCGATGATCTCGGGCTCACCGTCGTTCTCGTCGATGCGGAAATTCTCGCGGAGCTGGTCGATGGTCGGTAGCATCGGTATGGACGCGCCGAAGGAAACGCAGCGCCCCTCCAGCCAGGTAACATCTTCATCGGCCGCCGCGAGCCATTGCCGGAACTCGAATAGCAGCCGGGATTTTCCTATCCCAGCATCGCCGGAGACGAAGACCACCTGTCCCCGCCCTGCTTTGACGTCAGCGAAAAGCTCCCCGAGAGCCGCCAAGGGACGCTCGCGCCCGACTAGCGGTGTGAGACCGCGCTCCACCGCCGCGTCGAGCCGGGCGCGGCGGCCATGAGCCCGCGAAACTTCGAACGCGCGTACCGGAGCATGCCCTTTGACTTCCAGCTCGCCAAGCTCAAGTGTCTCGAAGAAACCTGCCACACCCTTATAAGTTGAGTCGCTAATCAGCACGCTGCCGGGGCGCGCAAGCGATTGCAGTCGCGAAGCCAGATTGACCGTATCGCCGATCGCGGTGTACTCCATGTGCAGATCGGTTCCGATTCGGCCGACCACCACGGTTCCGGTGTTGATTCCGATCCGCATCTGCAGTTTTAGTCCGCGTTCCCGTTCAAGGGTGGCAGCGTAATCGCGCAATGCCCGCTGAATTCCCAATGCAGCATGGACAGCCCGGCGCGGCGCATCCTCATGCGCGATCGGCGCGCCGAACAATGCCATCAGCCCATCGCCGCCGTACTGATTGATAGTACCCTCGAAACGATGAATCTCGGCGGTAACTAGCTCGAATCCACGCCGCACTATGTCGCTGAGCTCCTCTGGATCGAGTTTCTCGCTGATAGCGGTAAATCCGGCGATATCGCCGAACAACACGGTTACCTGACGGCGTTCGCCCTCAATCGCGGAATGCTGGGCCCGAATCTTGTTTGCCAGATGGGCTGGCGGCTGAAATGCCCCGGCAGCGGCGGTCAGGTCCGTTGGCCGCGCTACAGGCAGCGGCGGCTTCAAAGCTGTTTCAGCTGGGGGAGGGGCAACAGTTTGCAACGGCTGTCCGCAGGCGACGCAGAAGCGAGCACCCGGACCGGCGGCGGCACCACAGTGCGCGCAACGCAGCTCCATTGCGACTCCGCACTGCTGGCAGAATCGGGCGCCCCGAGGGTTTTCGGCTCTACAAGCGGAGCACTGCATATCGGTATTCCTTCGTGTGGACCGATAACGCCAATCTAATCGTGTCCCGGAAAAGATACGATGCCCGGAGGAACTGTATAGGAAGCCGTGCTATTTACAGGTTCCGCAACGTTTGGGACACGTCGGCTCGACCGCACAATGGAAGTGCGCGCGAACCCGACGGCGCAAAGTGATTATGGCGCTAGAGCCAACAGCACACTTGTTATGGAGACGTTCGAGCCCGACGGCACAGGAATAATATTCCGTCGACCATAGAGCCAGACCCAATGTCCCACAAGGGCAACGTTATCCGCAGGCCAGCGCCGCAGACTGGAGGCCGACATTAGGGGAGCTGAGCGTCCCGGGGTTTCACGCAACCGCGGCGGATTTTACTGCAAACCTTATCGTCATGGCAGCCACCTTTTACTTCAAAACACGCACAGCCGATCAGGCCAGTGTCATCCTTCACACATTGCCCGTTGCAAGTAAGACTGTTACAGCAGGCGCCAAAAACCACAAGATTGTCAGCCTTCGGAGCGCACCCCCCGCGACTTGGCACCACATTCAACCTGGGTAATGTTGGCCCCCCGTTGAGCCTTGCCCGAGCGGAATCCGGAATGTGCTGCTCTCTCACATGATGGCCGCTGCGGTTACAACCGGTTGAGAAGGCAATCGAGATAGAGACCATCCCGAGGAGAAGTGTGCGCCACATCATAATCTGCTCATTGCTGCTGGGTGGAACTCACGTGGACATCCTGTGATGTGAACTCCCAGCGTTCAGGGCAGCCTTGGGTAGAGTCCGTATAGGTGCTGATAAACTGTGCAGCGGTCGAATTCTGCGCAAAACCGGAAAACTGCAAGTCATTATAATCCCCCCAGTAGCCGCGGTCGTCGGGACAAACTGGCAGATTTAGGATTTGATCAAACGGAACAAAAATGCGAACGCCATCGGGCAAGACGCCGAGATTGCCTTGCTCAACGCTCACAGTATTTCCGGTGGGATCGTGTTCACGGCTCAAGTAGGTTGCTTTCCAAACCGGAGGGAGGCCAAAGAACCCGGGCCACGCACGGACACTGGGATTGAACTGGTCGCCGGTGAGGTCCAGATTGCCCGGTGTCGTTCCCCATTCGGGCGCATCCTTGCAGGGACTGGAAAGATCTGCGGGACAAAACGATCCGCGCACATACCAATTGTTCGCCCCCCCTTGATTGGTGGTGTAGAGGAAGCGTATTTCATCGCCACCGTTTTGACTCGCTGCGCCGAAGTCATAGGAAAACTGCGGGCCTGTACGTAGGACCCGGTCGGAAAGCTGGATATTTGGGTAGATTGGCGCAGGATAGCTTGCTGCTGCGGCAGTGCCCCAGTTGCCATTCCAGCGGTTGATAAAAACCACCCCGTTCGCGGACTGAGTAGCAACATAAACGGAGTTCGTGCCACGGTCGGCTCGCAGCCGGGGATGGCTGTAAATAGTGAGATTAGGAAAGGGGTTCGGCAGCCTCGAAAACTGCCCGTTCTCGTTAGGGCTTCGGTACACGTCAATCTGATCGGTAGCCACGTCTACGTACGCCGCGAAGATCTCTCCATCCCCCGCGTCAATCATGCTACCGCCATCGTAGAAATCGGAGTTGTTGGTTACACACTGGTAGGCCGCAAACGTCTTGCCGCCGTCTGTCGAGCGCGCGATGCAGGCACCACCGAGGGCGCTATACATGCAGCCCAAATTCGACGGGTCGCACTGGATCCCACCTTGGGGCATCTTTTCGTCAGGAACTGCCAGATTCGAGATAAAGACATATTGCTGGTTCCGAAAGGAGGTCGTAATCGCAGGGTCGCCCCAAAGGACAGACCACCCGCTCGGCGGTTTGACTTGTCCGCCGTAGGCGAACGTTTGGCCGCCGTCCGTAGAATAGGACCATCCCATCAGAGATGCCCCTTTCAGGACCGTTCTGTTCGTTGGCGTGTAGACGATGGTACCGTCCTTATTCGTGTCATCGTTGTAGGTGACGGTGACTATGGACCCACCATTGAGATTGCTGACGCTAATGACGGTCTCTGATTGAGGTGCTGGCAGGGTGGGCGACGACGGCTGGCCAGTGACTTGAATGCCTTGGCCTGGGCAGCCTGACACAATCGCCATGAAGCAAGCGATTAGAAGAAACCGAAGGATGGTGTTGCCCATCGGCCTTGGCCGGAATTCCATTTTTACTCTAGACCGGAACGTCCATTTTCATGCCGAATCAGTCTTGCATTGACCGCGGTAGTTTGCCAAACGGAAGTTGTCGGCTGTGCTCCTGCTCACCGTAGACCGGGATATCGGTGCTCTCCAGGTCGAACACCACGCGGCGAGGCGAATCGAGAGCTTCAGCGCGGGCGATCGGCTCCCAATTGAGCGTAGCCACACCGGCAAGGTTGTCGGTCAGCGCAAGTAGTGTCGCTTCGAACGATTGCAAGCGCGAGGTCAGCGTCGCGTTATGCTCCCAAATCCTCGAGCCTAGCAACCGGAAAGTCGGGTCCTGGGACAGCCATGCGGCGTCGTTGAAGTCCCCCGTAGCCCGCCAGCTGGCTATAGACCGATTGCCGCAGCAAATCGGCGAAAGGGAGTTGGGTGTTCTTGCCGCGCCCGTCGGCCAGGTGGCGCTCAATCAGCTCCCGAAGCCCACACCCGCGTCCAACTCGGTGATTTCGATACTGTGATTCGGCCCACTTCGATAATTTAAATTGGCCCACCCTCGCTAGCCGGCGCATCCTCCTTATAAGGGGGGATGCTCGATGGAGAGGAGAGCGAAGGTGGAGCTATTCGAGCAGATTCGCAGGGAATACGAGTTCGGTGTCGGGACAATTAAGGGGGTGTCGCGCACGCTGGGAGTGCATCGCCGGATGGTGCGCCAGGCGCTGGCGAATGCCGAGCCACCGGAGCGGAAACCGAGCGAACGGGCGCGGCCAGTAATCGGACCACTGCGTGCATTCATCAATGCCATCCTTGAGGGCGACCGCAAAGCACCGCGCAAGCAACGTCACACGGCACATCGCATCTTCGAACGGATCAGAACCGAGATGCCAGAGCACAAAGTGGCTGAGGTGACAGTGCGGCTGTACGTGCGGGAACGCAAACGAGAGCTGGGCTGGTCGACGCGAGCGACCTGTGTGCCGCAGAATTACCAACTCGGACAGGAAGGCCAGGTTGATTGGTACGAAGCGTGGGCGGAACTGAGCGGCGAACTGACGCTGCTGCAGGTGTTTTCTATGCGCAGCATGGCGAGCGGCGCGGCTTTCCACCGCGCGTATCATCGCGCGACCCAGCAGGCATTCCTCGACGCTCACGAACACGCGTTCAATTATTTTCAAGGCGTGTTAGCAGTCCTGAGGTACGACAATTTGAAGGCGGCAGTGAAGAAGATTCTGCGCGGCTATCGGCGCGAGGAGACCGCGCGCTTCATCGCCTTTCGCTCGCACTGGCGCTTCAACAGTGAGTATTGCTCGCCTTACGAGGCGCACGAAAAAGGTGGCATCGAAGGCGAGGCCGGCTACTTCCGGCGTAATCACTGGGTGCCGATTCCGAAAGCACGGGACCTTGTCGAGCTTAACGCTCAGCTGCTCGCCGCCTGCCGCGAAGATGAACGGCGCTTAATTGCCGGGCGTAGCGAGCCGGTGGGCGCCTTGATGATCGAGGAGCGCGCCCATTTACTCCCGCTCGCCGAGCAAGGATTTGAGCTGGCCGATATCTTGTTTCCATGCGTCGACGGACTGGGCTGCGTGCGAGTGCGGACCAATCTCTATTCGGCGCCAGCTCCGCCCGGCAAAACGGTTGAAGTGCGACTTTATCCGAGTCGGGTCGAAGTGCGGGACGAGGGACGCTGCATTGCAGTCCACGAGCGCTGCTAGAGCGCCACCAGCAGATGCTGGACCTCGAACATTACCTCGACGTGCTGGAACGCAAACCGGGTGCGCTGATTGGCTCGAAGCCACTGGCATCATGGCGCGAACGGGGGCTCTGGCCGCAAAGTTACGATCAGCTGCTCGACGAATTGATTCGCCGGCATGGTAAGCAGAGCGGCACACGCCAGATGATCCAGGTGCTGAGTCTGATCAAACCGCACGGTCACCAGCGTGTGCGAACTGCGGTGGAGGAAGCGGTAAGCCTGGGGTGCGCAGACGCTGCGGCTATCCGTCACCTGGTAGAAGCCGCCGATCTGACTCATGCTCGTCAGGCGATCATCGAGCTGGATACTCTTTCCCGCTTTGAAAGACCGCTACCGGTGCTGACCGATTATGATGGGTTGCTCGACCAGCAGGTGGCGCTATGAATACG
>Ga0187846_10000286_pt1 | contig 30635 bp, 25 predicted proteins | sample TC_taG_FD_161473 | JGI IMG/M metagenome (GOLD analysis project Ga0187846, IMG submission 161473) | Biofilm microbial communities from the roof of an iron ore cave, State of Minas Gerais, Brazil - TC_06 Biofilm (v2) | ecosystem: Environmental > Terrestrial > Deep subsurface > Cave > Wall biofilm... | reverse complement strand
CTCGGCGGCACACTGAAGTGCTGCCACAGACCCGGCAGATCGGTGAACCGCAGATCGACCATCGCGATCTTGTCGTCCTTGATCGCCTTCAGAACATCCTCCGGCGTCGTAAGCTTGTATGGCATCAGAACTCCTCAGCTTCGGGATAAAGGCCCCACCGCCGCGCTCGAAGCGCCAGCACGGGGATCGATCACAGCGATAGTGTCACTCCCAGCACACCGCGCCGGAGGCGGCGAAGGCCGCCGACGCTAAATCGCGTCCGGGCCGCGCTCGCCGGTGCGGATGCGGATCGCTTCGTCGATCGACGTGACAAAGATCTTGCCGTCGCCGATTCGGCCGGTATGCGCAGCCTGCTGGATCGCCTCGACCGCGCGCTCGACCAGCGCTTCCTCCATCACGACCTCGATCTTCACCTTCGGCAGAAAGTCGACCACATACTCGGCCCCGCGATAGAGCTCGGTGTGGCCCTTCTGGCGCCCGAAACCCTTGGCCTCGGTGACGGTGATACCCTTGATACCGACTTCGTGAAGCGCTTCCTTCACCTCGTCGAGCTTGAAGGGTTTGATGATCGCCTCGATTTTCTTCATCGAATTCTCATCTCTCTGAACCCGAGGCAGCGGCCTCGGCGTTCATAGAAGCATAACCCATGCCACTCCGTTCCGCGAGAGCGAAGCCGGGCGCGCGCTCGTCTGTCTGCCTAATTCTTATTCATCCGGTCGGATCGCTGACCGGCAGATTGCCGAGAAGCTTGCGGATGCGCTCGATTGCCTCGCCGATCGCCTCGCGGCTGTTCGCATAGGAAAAGCGCAAATAGCCTTCGCCGAACTCGCCAAAGCTCGTGCCCGCGACCGTCGCTACTCCGGCTTCCTCCAAGAGCTTGCCCTGCAATGTTCGGGCATCGAGTCCCGTGCCGGTCACGTTGGGGAAGGTGTAGAACGCGCCGCCCGGCTGCACGCAATGAAAACCGGGGAGGCCGTTGAGGGCCGTAACGATCATTGCGCGTCGCTCGGCAAACGCTCTCACCATGCGATGGACCGGCTCGCGCGGGCCCTGCAGCGCCGCGATCCCGGCAAACTGGGCGGCCGCGTTGACGCAGGAGTGGCAGTTGATCGCGAGCCGCTCGGCCGAGGTGAACAACGCCTTGGGCCATACCCCGTAGCCGAGCCGCCAGCCGGTCATCGCGTAGGTCTTGCTCCACCCGTCGAGCAGAATGACCCGGTCGCGGATCGAAGGGTAGCCGAGAAGGCTCGTATGCTCGGCGCCGTCGTAAAGGATCTCGCCATAGATCTCGTCGCTGAGCACGGCGACCTGCGGATGGCGCTCGAGCCCGGCGACGAGCCGGTCGAACTCGTGCCGCAGCACCACACCGCCTGTCGGGTTGGCGGGGCTGTTGATGATCAAGAGCCGGGTACGCGGGGTGATCTTGTCCAGCACCTCCTCGGCGCTGAACGAGAAGCCAGCGCTTTCGTGGAGCGGGATCGGCACCGGCGTGGCGCCGGAGAATCGGATCACGCTCTCGTAGATCGGGAAGCTCGGGTTCGGATAGAGGATTTCGACCCCCGGCTCGCCGAACATCAGGATCGCGAAGAACATCGTGACCTTGCCGCCCGGCACGACGAGCACGAGGTCGGGCGAGACCGCGACCCGATGCCGGCGGAAGAGGTCGGCGGCCACCGCGGCGCGCAACGCCGGGATGCCGTTGGCCGGGGTGTAGCCGTGATGGCCGTCGGCGAGCGCCTTGCGGCCGGCCTCGACGATGTGCTCCGGCGTCGGGAAATCCGGCTGGCCGATCCCGAGATTGATGATCGAGCGGCCTTGGGCGGCGAGCGCGTTGGCGCGCGCCAGCACCTCGAACGCGGTCTCGGTCCCCAGCGCGCTCATGCGCCCGGCCATCTGCAGCATTCATCCCTCCACGACGGGTGTTCCCACCCCTACCAAAAACAACGAAAATCGCGTTTTCATCGCAGAATCACCCGGATCGTCTCATAAAACAGTTCTATATTTCAACGGGTTATTCCGCAAGATCAACGGCTTGCGGATCAACGAAATCTGCACTATCGATCAACGAAATCGACCGACCGTATCAACGTAAACTGCACAGCAAAAACAACAGCCGTCGCGGGCACTAACGCGAGCCACCGCGCGTCGCCAAAACCTCCCTCAGCCGCTGCGGCGTGACCGGCAGCCGGGTCGCGGTACCCGGGATGCCGACCGCTTCGTCGATCGCAGCGGCGATCGCCGCTCCGACGCCGTTTACCCCGGCCTCGCCGGCACCTTTGAGGCCGAGCGGGTTGAGCGGGCTCGGCGCGTCCTCGGTAATCAGGACCTCGAGCGGAGGCACCTCTCGGGCGGTCGGCATCAGATAGTCGGCAAAGGTGACCGAGAGCGGCTCGCCCCTCTCATCGTAACGGAATTCTTCGGCCAGCGCGCCGCCCACACCCTGCGCGAACCCGCCGGCGATCTGGCCTTCGATCAACATCGGGTTGACAGCCCGGCCGATGTCATAGGCGGTCAAATAACGCTCGATCTCGACGCCTCCCGTCGCGCGGTCGACTCGGACCACGGCGATATGGACGCCGTAGGGGTAGTTCATATGCTCGGTCGTATGCCGGCCTTCGGCGTGGAGCCCGCCCGGGGTGTTTCGGGCGATCTCGCCGAGCTCCATCGAGGGTCCGCTCGGCATATCCCGGCGGATCACCCGGCCGTCGGCCAAGTCGAGTGCCGCGATCGGCATTTGCATCAATTCCGCCGCCGCCTCGATCGCCTTTTCGCGCAAAGACCTCGCCGCGATGTGGGTCGCCGAGCCGGTCATCACCGTCGCCCGCGACGCATGCGCCCCAACCCCGCGCTCGATCCGGTCGGTATGCCCGTGGATTACCCGCACTCGACGGTAATCGACCCTTAACGCACCGGCGGCGATCTGCGCCATGACCGTCTCGAAGCCTTGCCCGACCGAGGCCCCACCGGTGACGACCTCGACGATGCCCTGATGGTCGACCGAGATCGTGACCCGGTCGGTCGGACCGAGGCCGCTCTTCTCGACAAAGATCGCGAGGCCGGCACCGACCGCCTCACCCGCGGCCCGGCGCTGTTGCAGCCCCGCCGACAGTCCATCCCACCCGACGGCGGCGAGCGCCTTGTCCATTAGCCCGGCATAGTCGCCGGAATCGTAGACGATCTCGTCGCCGATCGCGTCGAGCGGCCGTTGATAGGGCATCTCGGCGCTGGTGATCAGGTTGCGGCGGCGCACCTCCAACGGGTCGATCCCGAGCTCCGCCGCGATCGCGTCCAACAACCGCTCACGCACAAAGGTGCCCTCGTAGCGGCCCGGGGCGCGATAGGTCGCCGCCGGTGTCTTGTTGGTCAGCCGGACATGCCCGATGACACGGTAGGCCGGGACGCGATAGGGCCCGGGCAGCAAGCCCGCCGTCATGTCCGCCACCCGCGTGCCATGGGTGCGCAAATAGGCGCCCTGGTCGTGGAAGAAGGTATCGTCGATCGCCAGGATACGGCCTTCGCGATCGATTGCGGCGCGGATCTGGTGGCGCTGCTGGCGCGAGTGGTTGGCCGCCATCAGGTGCTCGCGCCGGTCCTCGATCCATTTAACTGGACGCCCGAGGCGGAGCGCCGCAAGAGCGACCAGCACGTCCTCGGGATAGAGCTCGCCGCGGATCCCAAAGCCGCCGCCGACATGCCCTTCGTGCAGATGTACCGAGGCAGGGCTGCGCCCGAGCGTGCGGGCGAGCAGGTCGCGGGTGACGTGCGGTATCTTGGCCGCGCCGTAGAACTCGACGATGTCGGCCGCGCGGTCGTAGCGAGCGAGCGCTCCGCGGGTCTCCATCGGCGAGCCGGAATGGCGTCCGACAGTTAGGTCGAGCTCGATGACCTGATGCGCGCCGGCAAAGGCGGCTTCGAGGTCGCCATAGCCCTTGCGGATGATGTCGGCTTCGGTGTCGTGGCCGGGGATCAGCTCACCCGGCGGGTCTGCGGCAGTCAGCAGGACGGGCAACACCTCGACCCGGACATCGACGAGGTCGGCCGCATCCTCGGCGAGATAGGGATCCTCGGCGAAAACGGCGGCGACCGGCTCGCCGACATAGCGCACCCGCTCGTCCGCCAACACCGGCTGCAGATAGGGTGCCAGTCGCGACAGATCGGTCGCGGGGGTACCGAGGCCATCGCGCAAGCCGATCGGGGGAAGGTCCGCGATGTCCTGCGAGGTCCACACGGCGACGACACCCGGGGTCGCCGCTGCCGCGGCAGTATCGATCGCGGCGATGCTTCCGTGCGCGTAGGCCGAGCGCACGACTCGCATATGTAGCTGATGCGGAAACGACAGATCGCCGACAAAGCGTGCCTCACCGGTCAGCAGGGGCGGATCCTCGAGCCGCAATACGGACCGGCCGACGACCCCGGGCTCGCTTAGCGCCGCTGGATGCGCGCTTGCCGCCATGTCATGCTCCGCCCTCGGCCCGTGCGCCGCACCGATCTCGCGCTTCGATCAGTTCAGCCCGCGCCGCCGGATCAAAGACGACCGGCAACACGGTCAGCCCCGTTGTCGAAGCTCCGCCTCAAGCTGGTCCCACGAAACGCTATGTGCCCGATCCTGATCGAAACCCGTAATCCGCCGATCCAGTTCGCTTCGCTGGGTGCCGGTCACGGGAACGTCCTCGTGGTCGAGGCTTTCCCAGAGGGACTCGATCAAGTCGAGCCGTTGGCACGGGGAGAGCCGGGCCAGTTCGGGTGCTAGGTCACTCATACGGTACAGGATGACGAGCGCGGCGACGCCGGTCAACTCGCCTTCGGACTAGCGGCCATCGTCCGAAGTGAGCGGTTGTGGTGACCCGTGCCCTTGACGCAGGTCGACCAGTAAGACAGCGGAGTTCGACAAGGCGTGACAGGAGATCAGGGACCGGCTCTTCGACCGCGGGCCCTTTCGACTCCGCCCTCTCGCCGCGATCCTCGGCGAAGTGTATGACCGGGTCGAACCGCTCGGACCTGACAAGGCTGAATGCTTGGCGTGGTGAGACTTCAGCGTCAAGATTCCAACCGAGCGGATCATCGACCGGGGGGCACGACCTGCATCGTGGTATGGCGGCTTGCCCGCGGACATCGTTAGATCTGCTACATTAATCGCTCCACTGAGTGGGGCGAGCCATGAGCGGGCGAGATGCAGGGCCGGACGGAGCCGGCGACACGACGATCGTGCGGGCGGCAATCTACCCGGCGATCGGCATAGCGAGGCTCGGCAACAGCGAGAACGAATATTTTCTGGCGCCGGAGGTGACCGAGCCGCTGCCGGAGCCACCGGGTTTTTATCGCGATTCGACCGGCGCATTGAAACGCCAGTCAGTGCGATTTCGCCTCTATGGGCTGAACGCGGCAGGCCGGGCGGTCGCCGAGCTGACGGCAGACAATGCCGAGATCCGCTGGACCGTGCAGCTCGCCAACAAGAAATCGGCCTGGTACCAGTTTCAGCTTGCCCTCGACGTACCGGAGGCAGGGTCGGCGCCGACCTCCTGGCTGCGCAACTTGACGATCGCCGACAGAAACCGTCTAGTCATCGATCCCGGCCCGCGACGCATCGGCGGCCGGGATGCCGGGGGCGGCCCCGCTCACAGCTTTGACACCGGCACGTTTCTCGGCACGCGGGTCTATCTCGGAGAGATCCGGACCGATCCGCAGGGCCGATTGATCGTGTTTGGCGGCCGTGGCAAATCGGCCTCGTACAATGGCACCCGCGCCGTCACCTTTGCCAATAACGAAGGTTGGCACGACGACACCTCGGATGGCCCGGTGGCGGCCGAGGTCACCTTCGCAGGCCAAAATCTGCAGGTCGACTCGGCCTGGATTGTCGTCGCCCCGCCAAACTACGGGCCACTGCAGAAATCGGTCCGCACGATGTGGGATCTGATCCGCGACGTGGCGATCACCGCCGGGACATTGCCAAGGCCGCCCCGGCCGTCGTTCGACCGCGACATCCGGCCGATCTTCGAGCGTCTGTCGCGGCTGCAATGGGTGAATGCCGGCTTTGCCGCCGGGTTCGGCTGGGGCGCACCCAGTGACTTTGCCAACCCGGAATGGCTGGAGAAGCTGTCGCGCAACAACGCCGATACGGCCGAGATGCGTCATGTAATCGCCAACCAGTTCCGCGTCTTCGACCGTGATGCGTGGTCGCCGGTGCCGTGGCCGTGGCTCTACGGGGATGCCGTTGCCCTCCCCCCGACAGAGACGCCGCGGCAGAACGCTGCACTGACCGACACCCAACTCGCGATGCTGCAGCAATGGTCGGCGGGTGATTTCGACGACGACTATGTTCCCGGCCACACCCCGCCTCGGCATATCGAAGAGCTGCCGGTCGCCGAGCAGCCGGATATGCTCGACCGCGCCTCGCTGGAATTCTGTCTCGCCGATGCGTTCCACCCAGGCTGCGAGATGACCTGGCCGATGCGCACGGCCGGCCTCTATATGGCGCCGTTCCGCATTGCCCATGCGGCACCCGGCTGGATCGAGCCCGAATACGGACCGACGATCGGCGCCGATATCATCAATCTGCCGAACGGGCCGCTGCTCGGCGGCCAGTTGCCGGGCGGGATCACCCGCTGGATGGCCGTACCTTGGCAGACCGACACGGCGAGCTGCCGGTCCGGATATTTGCCGTCTTATGATCCCTATGTGCCGACTTTCTGGCCGGCTCGCGTCCCCAACCAGGTGCTGACCCGGGAAGATTACGACATCGTGATGAATGAGCAGCTCTCGCTGGCCGAGCGCCTCGCCGCCTTTGCGCGCCGCGCATCGTGGCTGCGCCCGCTGGGCAGCCGCAGCTACACTGACCAGATCAACAACATGATCGCTCATTTCGACCATATGGGGGTGGTGGAGACGAGAGCGGGGCCGGCGAGTGGGCCGTTTCCGGCTGTCATCGAAGTGGAAGACCTGCATCCGGCGGCGCGCGCAGTCGCCGCCGCGGTCGGTCCGCGCGCCGCCGAGCAGCTCGATCTCTCCGGCATCGACAAAATGCGGCGCTTTCCACACGGGCTCAGGCGCTGAGCCGACCGATCGACGCCGACGTCCTGATCCTCGGTGCCGGCCCCGCCGGGTCAGTGGCAGCGCTGAACTTGGCGCCGACCCGGCGTGTGATACTGGTCGAGCGCCGAGTGGGTGCTTCGCCGCGGATTGGCGAGGCATTGCCGCCCGCCGCGCGACGACTTTTGGCCGATATGGGCTTGCTCGACGAGTTTCTGACGGAAGCCCATACCCCATGTTACGGCAACCGCGCGGTCTGGGGCGCCCGCACCCCGGAGGTGACCGACTTCCTGCGCGATCCCGATGGGCATGGCTGGCACCTCGATCGCGCGCGCTTTGACAGCTGGCTGCGTCTTGTCGCTGTCGCTCGGCGCGCAAAACTGCTCGCACCAGTTCGCCTCGATGCGATCCGGCGCGGCCATGGATGCTGGCATGTGCAGCTCGCGACAGACCGCGGCAGGATGGATGTGTCGGCCGCCTTTGCCATCGACGCCGGCGGACGGGCGGCGCCGCTCGCTCGTTGGCTCGGTGCGAAGCGCCTTGTGACCGATCGATTGGTATGCGGATGGGTGCATGGCCGGGCGCGCTCGACTGGTTGTGGGGCCGGCCTTACTACGGTCGCGGCGTCTGCTGATGGGTGGTGGTACACAGGGCCGTTGCCCGGAGGCAGGCGGGTGTTGGCCTTTCTGACCGATGGCGATCTGCCTGCTGCGCGCATCGCACATCAAGGCATTGGGCTCGCTAAGCACGCGGCAGACACAGACGAGATCGGTGCAATCCTGACCGAATCCGCATTTGCCCCGGACCAAGGCGGCTTCACCGCCGCGCATAGCTCGAGATTGGATCCCTGCATCGGTGACGGCTGGATTGCCGCTGGCGATGCCAGCATGACATTCGACCCGCTGTCCTCGCAGGGACTGTTGCACGCGCTGTTCACCGGTCTTGCGGCGGCGGAGGCCGCTGACAGCTATCTCTCTGGCGACACCGCCGCGCCGATCCGCTATCAGCAGATCATGCATGGGATACAGCATGCATACGGCCGGCATCTGGCGCTCAGCTATTCGCGCGAAACGCGCTGGCCCGACGCACCCTTCTGGCGCCGCCGCCAATCAATCGCAAGGCGAGATATCCGATGAATACCTTGTCCCGGCCATTGCGCCGCCACTGGGCGCTGGAGCGGCTGTTGCACCCGGCCAGCATCGCGGTCATCGGCGCATCGCCGCGACCCGGTGCCTTCGGTGCGGCGGTGCTGCGCAATCTCGGCCGCTATGAAGGCCGTGTCTATCCGGTCAACGCGCGCTATCAAGAGATTGGCGAGTTGGTTTGCTATCCGAGCGTCGGCGCGGTGCCGGAGAAGATCGATTGTGCGCTGATCGCGGCCGCGCGCGAGGCGGTCGAACCGATCGTCCGCGAATGCGTCGCCGCCGGGGTCGGGGGTGCAATCGTCTTTGCCTCGGGCTATGCCGAAACCGGCCGCGCCGAGCGAGTCGCCGAGCAGGCCCGGCTCGCTGCGATCGCGCGCGAAAGCGGCATGCCATTGTTGGGGCCGAACACGGTCGGCATGGTCAATGCGCTGGTTGGTGCGGCGATAACCTTTATGGACATCACGCCGGTGCCGCCTCCGACGCCGCGGGCGATCGGCCTCGTCAGCCAATCGGGTGCCTTGGGCATGGCGCTGGCGCAGGCGGTGACCCGCGGCGTCTCGTTCAGCCATGTGCTGACCTCGGGCAATTCCTGCGACATCGACATCGCCGATTGTGTGGCCTATCTGGTCGACGATCCGGCCTGCGCCGTCATCGCCTGCCTATTCGAAGGGATGAGCGAGCCCGAACGCCTGCTCGCAGCGGCCGAGCTGGCGTGGCAGGCCGACAAGCCGCTCGTCGTTTACAAGATGGCGACCGGCGAGGAGGGCGCGACCGCGGCACTGTCGCACACCGGCTCGCTCGCCGGCTCCTACGCCGCCTACCGCGCCGCTTTCCGGCGGGCCGGCGTCGTCCTCGTCGAAGATTACGAATCGCTGATCCCGACCGCCTCGTTCTTTGCCAAAGCCCCCAAGCCCACCACACCGGGTGTCGCGGTCGTCGCCGCCTCGGGCGGCTCGGCGATCATGGCCGCCGATCGCGCCCAGCAGCACGGCGTGCCGTTGCCGCAGCCGAACCCCGCGGTGCGCGCGATCCTCGAGGCGCGAATCCCCGAATTCGGCTCGGCGCGCAACCCGTGCGACGTGACCGCCCAGGTCATCAACGACCCGAATTCGCTGATCGAGTGCGTCGAGGCATTGGTCGGCGCGCCGGAATACGGCGCGCTGGCGATACCGGCGGTGTATTCCTCCGAAGCCAGCACGCGATTTATCCCGGTCTATGACGAGCTCGCAGGCCGCTACGGCAAGATCATCTGCAGTGCGTGGCAGAGCGAGTGGCGCGACGGGCCGGGCGCCAAGGAACGCGAGCAGGCCCGCAACATCGCCCTGTTCCCGACGATGAGCAGCTGCTTTGCGGCACTCGCCGCCGCGAGTTGGCGCGCCACGCTGCAGGCGGGGCTCCGTCAGGAGCCGCGCCGCCTGGTGCCGCCAACCGCGAAGGATATGGCGGCGCGGCTGATCGCCACCGCTGCCGGACCGGTGCTGACGGAGCGCGAAGCCAAGGCGGCACTCGCCCCCTACGGCATTCCTTGCGTCGAAGAACGCCTCGTCACCGACCGCGATGACGCAATCGCGGCAGCCCAAGCGCTCGGTTTTCCGGTGGTGCTAAAGGCCCTGTCGCGAGATCTGCCGCACAAGAGCGAAGCCGGCGTGATCCGTCTCAACCTGAAGAACACCGCAGAGGTCGGCGCGGCATATGACGCGATCCTGGCGCGCGTCGCGGCGGAGTCGCCGGCACCACGCCTCGACGGCGTACTGGTGCAAAAAATGGTGGCGCAGGGGGTAGAGGTCATTGTCGGTGGCCGTGCCGACCCGCTGTTCGGCCCGCTGGTGGTCGTCGGGCTCGGCGGCGTTCTCGTCGAGGTATTGCAGGACACCGCACTAGCGCCGGCACCGATCGGCCCGGATGAGGCCCAGGCCCTATTCCGCGAATTGCGCGCTTTTCGCCTATTGCAGGGCTATCGCGGACTGCTGGCGGTTAATTTGTCGGCTCTGTGCGACATTGTCTGCCGTGCCTCCGAATTCATCGCCGACCAGTGCAGACTTGTCAGCGAATTCGACCTCAACCCATTGATCTGCGCTGGCAGCGACATCACCGCCGTCGATGCGCTGATCGTGCGCGCGAAATCGATTTGATTTGGCGCACCGGCAATCGGCCGAACGGCGGTGAGGTTGTTCGCCGCTAATCCGCCGCCTCAAGGACTTCGACCCCATAATCATTGATCGAGACGCGCCAGTGTATGCGGTCTTCCTCAGGCGGGTAGTCACCGGCGGCTTTGTGATATGAGCAGCGATTATCCCAGATCACGACGTCGCCCTTGCGCCAGACGTGGTGATATTCGGCGTCGGGCACCACCATGCGCTCGCGCAATTCGGCGATCAGCTCGTCGCCTTCGTTGTCTTCGACGCCGACGAAGTAGCAGATCTTGCCGGGATCGAAATACAGCGACCTCCGGCCCGTCTCCGGATGGGTGCGGATGATCGGATGGAACACCGGCTGCCAATCCTGGTCTTTCGGATCGAGCAGCTTTGCCTTGCCGCGCCGCCCGCCAAAGGCAAAGGCGCCGATCACTCGGTCGAGCCTGTCCTTCAGGCGCTGCGGCAGAGCCTCATACGCGCTATAGGCATTGGCAAACAGCGTGTTACCGCCCCGGCTCGGCACCGCCAAAGCGCAAAGTTGGGTCGCCTTGAACGGAGCCCGGTTATAGGCGCCGTCGGTATGCCAGCCCTCGGCGCCGCGCCGATAGATCTCTTGGCGCAGCTTCCCTTCGGCGTCAAACTTGTTGATGCCGAGCATCGTGATCTTGGGATAATCAGGATGCCGCGTCGATTTCGATGGGTGTGGCGTCACTGGTCCAAAGCGCTCGCTATAGGCGATGAAGTCCGGGATCGTCAGGTGCTGGTCGCGCACGACCATCACATTGTGGTCGAGCCACGCCTGGTAGATTCTGGTCCAGGTCTCCTCGTCCATCGTCCTGACGTCGATGCCGGTGATCTCGACGCCGATCTGCGGCCCCATCCGGCGAATCTGGAGCATCTCTTATCTTCCGATTCTCGATCTGCGGCGAGTGAACACCCCCACGTAATAGGTCTGCAACGCCGAATTCTGTGATGCCGACAAGCGATCGGAGCATAACGGCACCGGTGAGCGTCGCCGCCGGTCGGCCTGCACGAACTCACATGGCGGTGCCGCTCGCGGCGTCATGGTCTGCCACCAGCTCGCGGAGGCGTGGGATCAGCTCTGCGCCGTACTGAACCGCGTCCGGGCGCGGATCGTAACCGCGGATCAACAGGCTGGTCGCGCCGAGCTTGTGGTATTCGAGTAGCGCCTTGGCGACCGTTTCTGGTGTCCCGACCAGTGCCGTCGAGTTCCCCTGGGCGCCGGTCACGGCGGCGAGCGATGTCCACAGGCATGTATCGTGCACCTCGGCTTCTGCGGCGGCCTGTAAGAGCCGTTTGGAGCCGATATTCTGGCGCTGTGGCGCGGGAGCGCCACCGCGGTTGACCAGCACCCGGTCGAGGATCGCTCTGGCCCGGTCCCAGGCTTTGCCCTCCGTTGCCGCCAGGATCGGGCGGGTCGACAGGCTGAAGGTCGGGTTGCGGCCGGAGAGCGCCGCCTCTCCTCGCGCGCGATCCATGAAGAGTGCCGTATCCTTCAACGGTTCGCCCCACAGCATGTATACATCGACATGCGGGGCCAGCGCCCGGACCGCTGCGTCGGAGCCGCCGCCACCGTAGATCGGGATATAAGGCTGCTGGCGGCAGCGGATTTCCGAATAGGTCGCGCGGGTCCGGTAAAACTCGCCTTGGTGGTCGAACGGCGCAGGCTCGGTCCAGGTCCGGCGCAACAGAGAGATGTACTCGCCGGAACGGCGATAACGGGTCTCATGGTCGGTCCAGTCACCGTCTTTGGCCTGATCGACGTCGCTGCCGCCGGTGATGATGTGGACCGCGAGACGGCCGTCCGTCAGCTGGTCCAGGGTCGCCAGCTTGCGGGCGGCGACCGGCGGCGCTACGAACCCCGGCCGGTGCGCCAGCAGAAACCCCAGCCGCTCGGTGACCGAGGCGGCGTGCGCCCCGACGAGGAACCCGTCGGGCGCATCCGAGAAATAACCGATCAGCACGCGGTCGAAGCCGGCCCGCTCGTGAATGCGCGCCGTCTCGGCGATCACGCCGGCGTCGAACGGAGGTCCGACGGGCGGGATCAGCTCCGAAGAAACCCGCGGCGCGATCCAGCCGATCATCTCCACAGGCATAGCAACGCCTTCCCGAGCTGAGGTGACTCGCCTAGCCTCGGCCCGGAGCGGCCGTTGTCAACCCAGCTATACGGCGGGACCGCGACGATGGAAGACGTGCCGTTTCCGGCATCAGCAGAAGAAGAGCCGCCGCCGCAATCCCGGCTATCCCGCCCAAGGCTAGAAACGCCGCGGCATAGCCGCAGCGGTCGACGATTAGGCCGGCGGCCAAACTGCCCAGCGAGGCGCCGATGCCGTGCGCCGTGGCGATCACCCCGAGCGCCAAATTGTAACGGCCGGTGCCGCGCATCAGATCGGCGGTGACAAGTGGCGTCAAGACCCCGAAGATCCCGGCCCCGACACCATCGAGCAGCTGGACAGCAATCAGCCATCCGCTGTTGTTCGACAACGTGTAGAGGAAGGCGCGCAGCAGCAGGATCGAAAACCCTATTAGCAGAATGGGCTTGCGACCCCAGCGATCGGCCTGGCGGCCGGCGAAGAGCGCGATCGGCAACATCACCAGCTGAGCGGCGACGATGCACGACGACATCATCGCCGTTGCGAAGGCCTCGTTGGCGAAAGCGAGCTTCTGTCCGACGAGCGGCAGCAGCGGCGCGTTGGCGAAATGGAACAGCATCGTGCAACCGGCATAGACGGCTAGCGGCCGGCATTTCAGAATCGTCCGCCAGCCGTTCCCGTGTTCTTCTGCCCCGTTCGGCTCGGCACCGCGCGCCCGCCGATGATCGATCGCCGCAGCCGGGATCGACAGCACCGCGAGGATCGCAAGCATCGCGAAACCCGGCACGAGCAGGAACACGGCACGCTGACCAAAGAGCGACCCAACCGCTGCGGCGACGAGCGCGATCGCTATGTTGCCGGCGTGGTCGCAGGCGCCGTTGCGCCCCATGCGACGCGCCAGTTGATCGCGCATAAAGAGACCGAGGGTTAGCGCCGCAACGGCAGGTCCGAAGACATCGCCGACGATCGCCATGACCGTATTCGCCGCCAGCACCGGCCAGAAGCTCGGTGCCGCGAAGATAACGACAGCCCCACAGGCGAGAACCACGAGAGCTCCAGCGATGACACCACGCTTGGCACGGGTGGCGTCGATCGCCGCTCCGGCTGGTGTTTGAGCCGCGAGACCGATCAGACCACTGATAGCGGTCACCAGCCCGACCGAGGATTGGCTCCAGCTCTGCTGGGTGACCAGAAAGACATTGAGATAAGGCCCGAGTGCTCCCCGGACGTCGGCGAGCAGGAAATTGAGCGCGTCCAGGGATAGGGGCCTGAACCGGACGTGCGGCTCGGCGGCGCCGGTCATCCGAGGTGCACCGCCAGGAGTCCGGCCAACGCCAGGACCAGAGCCGGCGGCGTGACGATTGTGCCGATGCGCAGAAATCGCCACGCGCCGATATCGAGACCCTCGCGGCGCAAGGCCACGAGCCACAGGATCGTCGCGAGCGATCCGGTGACCGACAGGTTTGGTCCGAGGTCGACGCCAATCAGCAATGCGCCGGTGACCGGCGAGGGCAAGGGCCCCGCGGCGACGGCCGCGGAGCCCGCGACCAGGCCGACGGGGAGGTTGTTCATCAGATTGCAGGCGACGGCGGTGATCCCCGCGGCAGCCCAGCTCGCGGCTGACGGCGCGTGCTCGGCCGCCGTCCGCAGCGCGCCGCCGAGTTGCTGCGTGACGCCGGTGCGGGTCAGACCTTCGACCAGCACGAACAGCCCGGCGACAAGCGGCAATACGCTCCAGGAAATGTCTTTCAAAAGAGCCCAGGGCGCTTGCCGGCGGCTGAGCAACACGATGAAGGCCGTCAGCAGGCCGGCTATGGCGGTCAACAGGCCGAGCCGGAAGCCGAAAGCCGAGCCCGCGATGAGGATCGCCGCGGCGAGCCCAATTGCCCACAGAGTCAGCCGGCCTGCGCTCGACAGGACCGGGACGGCAACCCGGCAGACGATCGGCCGCCGCAAGCTCGCGCGTTGGCTCAGCCTGAGCACCGCGTAAGTCGCGCCAATTGAGAGGATCGAGGGAACCGCGAACTGCGCCAGCCACGATGACAGCGGCGGCATCTGGCCACTAAAGACGACGAAGTTGGCGGGGTTTGAGATCGGCAGCACAAAGCTCGCCGCATTGGCGATGAAGGCGCAAACCAACAGATAGGGCAGCGGCTCGGCCGCGGCGGCTCTGGCGGCAGCATATACCGCGGGCGTCAGCACGACGGCGGTCGCGTCGTTCGAAAGCACGACGGTCACCACCGTCCCGACGGCGAAGACCAGCGCGAAAAGCCGACGGGCCGAGCCTCGCGCTTGTTGCGCGGATAGTGCGGCCAGCCAGTCGAATACGCCCTCCTGACGGGCCAACTCGGCAAGCAGCATCATGCCGGTCAGGAAGAGGTACACGTCGGTGCCGCGGCCGACCGCACGAAGCGCGTCGCGCCACGGGACGAGAGCGAGCGCAACCAGGGTAACCGCACCTAGCACCGCCCAAACCGCCTCAGGCAATCGCCACGGTCGGCCGATCACACCGCCGGCGGCAATGGCCGAAATTGCCCAGGTCGTACCCTGCGCGATCGTAACTGCGGCCATGCCGGTTATCGCCGGGGTGGCGGCGGCCGACGGTCGCGACCCGGTCCCGGCGGTTCCTCAACGAGGCTCAGCTGGTCGCGAGAGGGACCGAGCTCTCGCACCGTGAACACCTTGCCGATGGCATTGGCAAAACCGTCTCCTTCTGCGACCAGCGCCTGACCCGGCTGGAGAAGATCGGTGAAGCGCTCGGCTTCGGGCGGCGGCAGGCGCAGAATTGTGCCGTCCTCGAGCAAGGCACCGTTCACGTCACCCCGGGGGCCGTGCAGGGTCATGCGGACCCGACCTTGCACCTCGCTCAGTCCCGGTATCGGCACCCCCGGAGCGGCGCCGGGACCGCGTCCTGGACCGGCTGGGCCATTGTCGACAATGGTGCGCCCGGTCGCCTCGTCGGTGATTGAGACGGCTTGGACCAGCGGCAGCGCCGCTGCGTGCAGGCCATGGATAGTGACCGTGTCGCCCGGCTTTACCGCGTAGGCCAGCTCGGTCGAGAGATGCGGCGGCGTTCTGACCTCGGTGCCGTCGCTCAAGATCAGCCCGTCGATATCGCCGCGCGGTGTCAGCGTGAATTGCTGGACCTGGCCGCGCTGGGCGGGCAGCTGCTGCGGATCATAGAGCGACGGTGGTGCGTTCTGGGCGACCGCCCCGATGCTGATGGTCAGGATTGCGCTCGCGCCGAGTAGCGCCGCGTTCCTCTGGATGTTCATCTGACTGGCTCCTCGATGACGTCGCGAGCCAGCGGGGGCAAGCCGCGTGCCAAATCAGAAGGCGCCCAAACCGAGACCGGTTTACCGTCATTCCCGCAGAAGCGGGAATCCAGTTGCCGCAGTGACTTACTGGATTCGGGCTCGTCGCTTCGCTCTGGCCGGAATGACGATGCTGAGCGCGTTTGCCATCGCTAGCACTCTTGCGCGTCCTCCAGCCGGACACCCTCCGTCCGCTCTTCGGACACTTCCAGACCGTACCGCTTGATCTTGGAATACAGCAGCTGGCGATGGATGTTCAGCATCCGCGCGGCTTCCGCACGGTTGCCGGCGCTTCGCTGCAAGGCGCGGCGGATCAGCATCTCCTCGAGGCGGCCTATTGCGGTCGGCAGATCCTCGTCCGGCCAATCGACGGCATAGCCGACGGTTTGCTCCTCGGCGATAAAGCCGAGGTCTGCGGCGTTGATGACGGCGCCGCGCACCAGGACGGCCGCGCGCTCCATAGCATTCTGCAATTCGCGGACATTGCCCGGCCAGCTGTGCCTGAGCAAGCGCGCCGCAGCACCGGCGGAGAGTTGCTTGCCACCCCCGCGCCTCAGGAAATGCTCGGCCAGCGGCACGATGTCGGCGATGCGTTCGCGCAGTGCCGGCAAGTGGATCGGCACGACATGCAGCCGATAAAACAAATCCTCGCGGAAGGTCCCATGACGAACCCGTTGGGGCAAATCCTGGTGAGTCGCGGCGATCACCCGAACATCGACGCCAACCGGCTTACCGCCGACCGGCGTCACGACACGTTCCTGCAATGCCCGCAAGATCTTTGCCTGCATCGCGAGGTCCATGTCGCCGATCTCGTCAAGAAACAAGGTTCCGCGATCGGCCTGACGGAAGGCCCCGATCCGATCGCTCGCAGCTCCGGTGAAGGCACCCCGAAGATGACCGAACAGCTCGCTTTCCAAGAGTTCGCTCGGAATGGCGGCGCAGTTGACAGCGACGAACGGCCCCGCGCTGCGATGACCATGGTCGTGAATCGCACGCGCCACCAGCTCTTTCCCTGTTCCGGTCTCTCCGGTGATCAGCACGGTCGCGTCGCTGTCGGCCAGCATGCCGATGCTCTTTTGCACCTGCCGCATTGCCTCGCTCGACCCGACCAGGCGGTCCTCGGCCATCGCGCCGTGTGAAGGCGGGCGCGCCGCCGTGCTGGCTATCATGCGATCGAGGACGCGCGCCAAATCCTCGCGGCCGATCGGCTTCGTCAGATGATCGAACGCGCCGAGGCGCATCGCCTCTATCGTGTTTGTCGCGGTCGCGTGCGCGGTCAGCACGGTTACCGGCGGTGGTTGCGGGCGCGCACGGATGTGGCGCAACACTTCGAGCCCCTCCATTCCCCGCATGCGCAGATCGAGAAGCACGGCGCTGGCGGGTTCACGATCGAGCAGTTCCAAAGCTTCGCGACCGGACATCGCCGCTCGGGCGTCATGGCCGAGGTCGCGCACCGCCTCGGCCATCGCATCGCAAATCGCGGCATCGTCGTCGACGATCAGTATGGTTGCCATGGCAAAACGATCTCGAACGTTGTCCCCGATTGCTCGCTGGCCAGCCGCGCCGTTCCGCCATGGGCTGCAGCCACCTCGCGGACGATGGACAGTCCCAACCCTGTGCCATCCGCGCGGCCGGTCACAAACGGCTCGAACAGATGGTCACGGATCTCCGGCGGTGGCCCGGCTCCCTGATCGTGCACCGCCAGGATCAAGTTCCCGCCTTCGTGACGCGCTGTGACCAGAATACGGCTCTTTGCCGGCGCCGCCTGGATCGCATTCCGAATGAGGTTATCGAGCGCGCCTTGCACCTGCGCGGGGTCGAAATAGCCACTGCCTTCATCGCTGGCGCGTTCGAGCGTGATCTCCTTTGTTGCAGCGAAGTCGGCGTTCAACGAGACGCACGCATCGAGAAACGGACCGAGGTCTACGCATCGTGGTCGCGCCTGCTCGCGCTCGGTAACGCTCAGCAGCCGGCGCAGCAGTGCGTCGAGCCGCTCGATCTGCTCCAAGATCATCGTCAGAGCTTGGCGCTTCCGCTCAGGGTCTCCGACAATCGCATTTTCCGCCCTGAGCCGCATCGCGGCAATCGGGTTGCGGATTTCATGCGCAACCCCGGCGGCAAGACGGCCGATCGCCGCCAACCGCTCACCCGTTGCGACCTGCTGCGCGAGCCGATCGGCGCGTCGCCGAGCATCGACAACCCGTCGTCCTCCCTCGTTCAACGCCGTCACAATGCGGTCGAGCTCGCGCTCGCCGGTGGCATGCAGCATCGGCAGTTCGGCAATATCCCGCGCTTGAAGCGCATTCTCGATTTGCGAGACGTGACGCGACCATTTTATCGTCAGCCGGCTCAGCAAGGCTGCCGCCGCGAGGACGGTGGCGAAAAGGATGGCGAGCCCTGCCATCAGTTGCTGATAGCCGCGTCCAGCAAAGGTGAAAACCCTCGTCATCGTCCAAGCAGTCAAGCCCGCAACCGGGCCAGGCAGCGGGCAGGCGGTCAGCAGTAGGATCTGCGAGGCGGCCGTATAGCGAGCATTCGCCTGACGGTTCTCGCTCAACGCCGCCCGATTGACCGCCTGAATCCGCGGAAGCTCGGCCTGGGGCACGTCGGTCTTCGGTCCCCCACCCTGATAAGTTGGAAAGGCATAAGCCAATGAGCCCGCCTCGTCCTTCCAAATCCCGCCTTCGATGCCGACGCGGTCGCGCAGCGCCGTCTGAACGACCGCGGTCAGGTCGCGGCGCGGAGCTTTATCGGTAGCTCCGGGTGCCGTGCCGCTCCATCCGGCACTGTGAAAGCGATATACCCCGGCGATCGCGTCGCACGCTCTTCCGATCTCTGCTTCGGCCTGGCCGGCTTGGGCTGTCGCCGACTGGCGGAACAGGCCGATCATCAGCGCCCCGGCCGCGATCGCCGCTGCGGCCAACAGCACCAAGAGAACAACTAACCGTCCACGCAGTGATCTGAACATCGGGTCGAAGTCGCTTTCCGGCGGTGATCGGCGTCAATAACCCGCACACGACACTAATCCCGAGAACGCCAACGACCGACCTCTGTGCCATCGGGGGCCCAAATGTTGCCAAGATTTTATCCCCCGCGGAGATGCGGCGCGGGGATGGTTTCGTTGCTCCGCGGTCAGAGCTATTCGATCGCCGGTTTCTTCGCGCCCCGCCGTGGCTGATACCTGATCGCTTGCAAGTGCCCGTCGCGGCTTCGGTCGCCGAGAGAGCACAATGCAGGAAGGCCACGTACTGATTGGCCGCCGAACGCATCGTCGGGCGCGTTTTGCGAAGCTGTCTCGTTGCTGCGCTCTCAAGTGCTTGTCGCGTTTCTTGCGCTTCGGCTTCCGAAGTTCCCGCAATCAGCGGCGCGCCGTTTCGGATATCGAGCACATAGCTTCCGATGAGCGGAATACGGACAACCCGGATCGGCCCGTCATAGGCGGTGATCGGAACGGTCAGGTCGATCTCGGCGTCGTTTCAGGCGTAGATGTCCCCGGCCCACGTATCCGGAACCGGCTGGTATTTCTCGGCGAAATAGTCGAGCGCTTTTCCCTGCACCTGGGTGAAGAGCGATGCTGCGCCGGTCTGCAAATCGATGCGAGCCGGGTAGGAAGACAAATTGCGCTCGAACGCGCGCACGTGCCAAACAATACCTTCGACAGTTCTTTGTTCGCCGCTTCAGGCGGCGAACTCATAATCGACGATGTTCCATCACCCGGTGGTACCCCGCCTGCCGGCGGTCCCACGCCGGGCCGTGCCGCCGTGATCGGCCCCGGCCCGAAATTATGGCCATTTAACAGGATTTCTTGACCCGGCTTGAGCGCCGCCGCCGCAGCAGGATTCGCACTCGACCACAGAACCACACCGCTATCGTGATCGATCACCGACTCAATTATGGGTTGATCTCTGGCGCTCACGGTTCTGAGAAGGGCGGAAAGAGCGATGGCTGTAATCAGCGCGCCGCAGGATATTCGTGCAACCATCGGTTTGCTCAAAACCAGGTCTAAGGGCGACCCCAAAGCAAAGGACAGATTAGCAACCGCCGCAAGTCCACATGTGTGATCCGCCTCACAGGCCGAAAAAAATTGCCCGGTCGTCGTATTATCGGAGTTTGGATCGTCTTGGAGGCCGTTCTACGAGAAAGCCGGGTCGCTTTTTGTCGAGGCTTATGACGCATTTTATAATAGCTCAAGGCCGCAGGCCGCCGGTGATGTGGCCTTCTACGAGCACCTTGCGCGCGAGGCCGGCGGGCCTACCCTAGAGCTCGCCTGCGGCACTGGACGCATTGCCTTGCCTCCGAAGCGGGACTGCACGTTACTGGTGTCGACCGATCGGAAGCGATGCTGGCGCTAGCGCGACGCAAACTCGCCGCGCTTCCTGCCTCGGTGCAGGAGCGTTTAACGCTAGTGCATCAGGACATGAGCGCGTTGAATCTCAGTCGGCGCTTTGGCTTCGTCTTTGTCCCCGCTCGTTCCTTCCAGCACCTGCTGACGATTGACCTGCAACGAAAGTCGTTGGAGGCGATCCGCCGCCATCTGGAGCCGACCGGTCGGTTGGTCCTTCACTTGTTCGATCCTCGTCTCGATTTACTGATCGACAGGAACATCCCACTGCCTGGACTTTCCGGCGCGCATCCCGAGACCGGGCGCCGGTATGTGGGTGAGGTTCTCCGAACCAACTTCGACCACCTTAACCAGATTCGCCGTGATCTCTGGCGCTACGCCGAAATCGGGTCTAACGGCGAGGTGCTCGCTGAGGACAGTCGGCAGATGGTCTTGCGCTGGACCTATCGCTGGGAGCTCCATCATCTGCTCAACCTTTGTGGTCTGGTGGTCGAGGCGGAGTACAGCGATTTCGACGGGTCGCCACCGGTTTATGGCAAGGAATTGATCGTGGTCGCGCGGCTTCTGAGCCCCGACCAAGGGCACCACCAGCTGGCCGGAATATCGTGCGCGCTTACGCCTGGGCTTTGCGCTCGGCGATCCAGGACTTCACCTCGTCGTAACAGTTGGCGAGATAGTACTCGGCGATATCGTCGGCGGTGGTGGCCCAGACGCCGTCATGCCCGAGGATGTAGCGCAGCGCCTCGTCGAGATGCTTGGCCGCATTGGGCCGGCCGATATTGTGTGGGTGCAGCGACAGACACATCACGCGCCCGTTTTCCGCACCTTCCCGATAGAGGGTGTCGAACTGATCCTTGATCATTTGCTGGAAATAATCCGCCTCACGATTCCAGGCCAGCATGCCCGCATCGTTGGTCTGCCCAGTGTACGGAACATAGACGAACTTCTGGCCGCCGCGGACATTGATCGGCCAGGGCTGGTCATCGATGATCCATGACGTGTGATAGAGGCAGCCGGCCTCCGCCATCAAATCATCTGTCCTGACTGTATATCCCGCGCCACCGCCGAGCCGTCCCTTCAGACGTTTTCCGGTCATCTCTTTAAGGTGCGTAATAAAGTCCTGCCAGTACGCTCGCTCCTGCTCCTCGGTGTAGTCGTAAATCGGCCGGCTGTTGTAGAGACCGTGCGCCATGTAGTCCCAGTCGGCGGCGACCATCGCGTCTTTCATTTCCGGAAAATGATCGAGAAGCTCGAGATTGAGACAGCAGCAGGCGCGAACGTTGTGCTTGTTCAGCACGTCGAGCATGCGCCAGAAGCCGACGCGGTTGCCGTAGTCCATGCGCGAGTAGAGCGGTATATCCGGCTGTGTCGGGCGGCTTTCGGGCAGGTATTCGAAAAACTCCATGTTCGGCGCGACCCAGAACGCCACGCGCGTATTGTCGGGCCACTTGATGAGCGGTCGTTCGGTGATCGGTGCATAATCGAACCGGCCGGGTGCGAGAGCCATACTGTCTTCTCCGTCCGCCTGAGATGGGTGTGACTTCGTCCTGTGGAGGCTACTGGGCTGACTGCGCCTTGAACCAGTCGATGATTTCGCTGCCGGTGGCCGTCCAAACGCCCTGATGAGCGCTGATGTGGCCGAGCACTTCATCGAGATGCCGGATGCGCCACGGCTGGCCCATGATCCACGGATGCAGATGGAGCACCATCATGCGTCCGTTATTGGCACCGTCGGCATAAAGACCGTCGAACCATTCGCGCCACAAAAGATTGACCTCGTTGATGGTGCGGCGGCCGTGCAGGTGGATATAGTTGTCGTCGAGATAGGCATGCACCCCGAGCGAGTAGAGCTCCCCGCTTCTCGGCGTCATCTTGTAGGGCTGCTCGTCGTTGCCCCAGTCGCAGACATAGCGAATGCCCTCCGCGGCAAGGAGGTTAGGGGTGTTCGGCGTCTCCTGAAAGTCGGGGCCGGACCAGCCGATCGGTCGCTTGCCAGTGGCTTTTTCGACCGCTTCGATCGACGCGCGAATGTACTGCCGCTCCTCGTCCTCGGACATGCCGATGTGGATGATGCGCCGACGCGAGAGACCGTGCGCGATGAACTCTGCGTCGCGCTTTTGGCCTTCGTTGACCAGGAAAGGATAGTGGTCGGCGACGGCCTTGTCGAGCGCCAGGGTCGGCTTGATGCCATACTTATCCAGCACCGCGAGGATGCGAAAGATCCCGACGCGATTGCCGTATTCGTGGTTGCCGTAGCCGCCGATGTCGGGAAATTGCGGCTGGTTGCCGCTCCACAGGCCCTCGGGGCCTCCGAGCGGACTTACCGCTACCGGCGTACCGGCCGGCATCTCCCAGTCCCAGTGCTCGAGGTTGACGATGACGGCAAGGGCGACTCGCGCGTTGTCCGGCCATCTGAGAATCGGGCGCGTAACAATCGGCGACCAAGGATAAAAGTCCTGGTCCATACCATAGGCTCGTTTTGCGGGCATCGCTTTACTCCGCCTGCTTTTGGACTGAATTACCCAGCGGCAGACTATGACATACGGGGAGCCCGCCGCACTACCGACGGCTTGTCTGCTACGTGGCTTAAGTAGCAAACTGTCGGCAGCACGCAGGAGAGAGCTCATGGACCTCAGGGACGCGGTCGCTCTGGTGACGGGCGGCAATGGGGGGCTCGGGCAGCGCATCTGTCACGCGCTGGCGAAGGAGGGCGTCCATGTCGCGGTCATGTATGCGCAGAGCCACGACCAGGCGCATGATGTCGCCCGCGCGCTGACCTCGCGGCATCAAATCAACGCCGCCGCATTCGCCTGCGACGTCATCGACGATACGGCCGTCGAGCGGGTGGTCGGCGAGGTGACCGGCCACTTTGGTCGCCTCGATATTCTTGTCAACGACGCCGCCTACAACAAAGCTATCCCGTTCGCCGACCTCGATGAGCTGACGATGGAGGTGTGGGACAGGATCATCGCCGTCAACTTGACGGGACCAATGCGCCTTACCAAGACGGTGGCGCCGGTCATGAAGGCGCAAGGCCGCGGCCGCATCGTCAACATCGCATCTGTGGCGGGGGTCGCGCCGACCGGCTCCTCGATCGCCTACGCGGTGTCGAAAGCGGGGCTAATCCACCTCACGCGCTGCATGGCGGTGGCCTTGGCGCCCGAGACCCTCGTCAACTGCGTGGCGCCGGGCCTGCTCGAGGGCACCCGCGCGACCTCGAACCTCCGGGCCGAGCAGATCCAGAATTCCGCGGCCACCTCGCTGCTCAAGAAACCTGCCGACAAGGACGACTGCGCGGATATGGTGGTCACGATGTGCCGCACCGAAACCATGACCGGGCAGACGATGGTCATCGACTCCGGCCGCTACTTTCATTGAGGCGGCCGACAGCCGCCATTCATCCACCAAAATCAGACTGTCGGACTCCGAGCCTCAGTAAGGCTCGCGCACAAAGATAAACGTGGTGCCGGTCACGATCGGGGCGCTGGCGCCGACAAAGGACACATTGGCGTTCTTGACTTGGCGGGAGCCGGCGCGGCCGGAGGCCTGCAGCGCTCCTTCGATGATGTGCCACAGGCCATGGATGCGGCCGGTGCCGAGGCTGCCGCCAAAGGTGTTGAGCGGCAACTCGCCGCCGAGCTCGATGCGGCCGTCCTGGATAAAATCGAGTGCCGTGCCTTGCTCGCAAAAGCCATAGGATTCAAGACCGTAGATCACCGAGGCCGAGAAGCCGTCATAGATCTGCGCCACGTCGACATCATGCGGACCAAAGCCGGAGCGCTCCCAGGTCAATTTCGCCGAGCTCCGGCCGCCTTCCATGTAATCGGCAAGGCTGCCGATGCGTCCTGCCACCTCGAAGTGCAGCCGCTGACCGTAGCCGGCGAGGTAGGCCGGCCGCGGCTTCAGGTCGCGCGCCCGATCGGCCGTGGTCAATACGATCGCGACCGCCCCTTGCATCGGGATGTCGCAATCGAACAGGCAGAACGGGTAGGCTACCATCCGCGAGTTCAGGTAGTCCTCGCGCGTCAGCGGCGTGCCGTAGAAATAGGCGTGCGGATTGTGCTGGGTGTGACGGCGCTGCGTCACCGCCAATGTCGCCATCTTCTCGCGATTCTGGTTGTGCCGCTCGAGCCAGCGGGTATAGGCGACCGCCATGCCTTGCCCGGGCCCGCCAAAGCCGTAAGGTGCGGTGAACTGCGCCGCCCCTTGCGCATAGGCACCCGGAAGGTTCTGGTAGGTGCCGCGCGGGTTGTGCATCGCCCGCCACACCACAGCGTATCTGCACACCCCGGCGAGCAGCGCGTTGACAGCCTGCTGCACCGCACCGCCGATATTCACCGTGCCGACCTGGATGTGCCAGCTGAGATTGGGCAATTTCAGCATCGCCATCATGCAGTTGACCGACACGATCGAGATGCCGTCGACCTCGGCGTGCCCGGTCGCCGGCAATTCCGGGTATGTGGCCAAACCGTCGATGTCGGACATCTGCAGCCCGGAATCAGCGACCGCCTCCTTGACAGCAGTCAGCGCGTGTGCCGCGAGCGGGATCTCGGCCGAGCGCGTGACTTTCGAAAAGCCCACGCCGCTGACCGCGACTTTGCACCGGTTCTCCCACATAGGGTCTCTCTCCCCCTCACGTGGCGGACGTGGAGGCCGCCAGGCGGAACTGCGGCAAGGTGATGTCCTCGTTCAGCTTCTCGTAGACGATCTCGACCCGCCGCCCGACCTTCGCCTCGGTGTATGGAACTCCCAACAAATTGCCGGCCATCAGCGCGCCCGGCGCATCATCGAGCTCGACGATGATGCTGGCGTAGGGCACGGCCGAGGCAAAGCGCTTGTCGCCGGTGTGATACATGATCGTATAGGCGTTGATCGTCCCCAAACCGCGGACGGGCTCGAATTTCAGGTCGGTCGAGACGCACTGGGTACAGGTCGGGTAGGGTGGGTGCTGGAAATGCCCGCAGCTCTGGCAGCGTTGCAATTCCAGAACGCCCCGCTTCGCCGCATCCCAGAACGGCTTTGTCCATTCGTTCGGCACCGGGATCGGTCGGGTCACTTGGCTCCACTCGCTCACTCTGTGCGTCCTCGCTGCCGCCACCTGACAAAGCGGCCAAGTGTAGACCAGGTCGCTTTCAGCTTCGTAGGGCCATATGGTGGCGGCCGGCGGTTGGCCTTTGAAGGAAGACAGTGATGAAACCCGAAACGGTAGGGATGTCGTCGGCGCGGCTGGCGCGGCTTGATCAGGTGATGAAGCGCCGTTATGTCGATGGCGGCTATCTGCCCGGCATGCTGGTCCACGTCTACCGCAAGGGTCAGCTCGCCCACACCGGCATCTGTGGGCAGATGGATATCGAGCGCGGCAAGCCGATGCGCGAGGACGCGATCTTCCGCATCTACTCGATGAGCAAGCCGATCACCGCAGTGGCGTTGATGATGCTGGTCGAAGAGGGCATGATCGGCCTCGACGACGTCGTCCACAGCCATATTCCCACTTGGAAGAACCTCGGCGTATACGCCAGCGGGATGCCTTCGCTGCTGTCTGACACGCCGCCCGGCTTTCTGACGACGCCAACTTTGCGGCCGATGAAGGTCGTCGACCTGGCGACCCACACCTCCGGTCTCACTTACGGCTTTATGATGCGCAGCGCCGTCGACGCCGCCTACCGCAGGGCCAAGGTGACCGACCGCGAAAGTCCGGGCGGGCTGCACGGGATGGTCGAGCAGCTGGCGCAAATTCCGCTCGATTTCTCGCCGGGAACAGCTTGGAACTATTCGGTGGCGATCGATGTGCTGGGCTACCTCGTCGAGAAGCTGTCGACGATGAGCTTTGGCGAGTTTCTACGCACCCGCCTGTTCGAGCCGCTCGGCATGAACGACACAGCATTCTATGTGCCGTCGGACAAGATCGAGCGGTTCACCTCCTGCTATCAGCCCGGCACCGAGCGTGGGCTAAAGCTGCAGGACGACGCCCCGAGCAGCACCTACACCAAGCCGCCAAAGCTGGAATCGGGCGGCGGGGGCCTGGTGTCGACGGCGCACGACTACCTGCGCTTCTGCCGCATGATGCTGCACGGCGGCACGCTTGACGGCGTGCAGATCCTGAGCCCCAAGACGGTCGCGTTGTTCAGCCTGAACTACCTGCCCGACGGCAGGGAGATTGCCGATATGGCATTGCCCGGCATGTTCAGCGAGTCCGGCTATGCTGGCGTCGGGTTTTCGATCGGCTGCGGGGTCAATGTCGACATAGCCAAAACCCGCCTGCCGGGCTCGCTCGGCGAATATTTCTGGGGTGGTGCCGCCGCGACCGCCTTCTGGATCGATCCCAAGGAAGAGCTGACGGTCGTCTTCATGACCCAAGTGATCGGCAGCGAGGCGCGGCTGACCTTGCGCCGCGATTTGCGCACGCTGGTCTATTCGGCGATGACGGAATCCTTCGCCTAGTCGAAAGTCAGAAACCGCAGCAGCGGACTGAGATATGCCCTACGACATCCCACCGCCGAGCAGGCTGCCCGAGCCCGGATATTACTACCACTTCAAACACGACCCGGCCGGTCCGCTGAACAACTACGCTTATTATATTTACGGGGTCGGCCACCACACTGAAGAAGATTGCCCAAGCGAAGACGCTTTTATGCAAGTATACCGGCCGTTATACGAGGAGGCATATGCCTACCGGAACGGCGGGCTTTTCGACCTGCGCCCGTTGCACATGTTCTTCAAGCCGGCCGAGTGGAAGGGAAAGCCGGTGCCGCGGTTCACCAGGATCGTCGACCCGGCGGTGATCGCACAATTGGAGGTGATCAAGGCGCGCATGTATCCGCACCCTTAGCCGCGTTTGAGAATCCAGACCCCCGATCGTCGGCGGCCGGGCGCAGCTGGGGATGGACCCCGGCCCGCGTCTGCGCTAACCATCATCGAGGAACCGGCCGCCAGCCGGGTAGCCTGCCTGCAACGACAAGGAGGTAACGAAGATGGCCTATGAAGGCATGATTGCCGAGACGATCACGATCAGCGGCGACAAGAACGAGCCGATCTCGGCTTACGCCGCGCGGCCTTTGGGCGCGGGGCCGTTCCCCGGCATGGTGCTACTGCATCATGCGCCGGGCTGGGACGAGTGGTACCGCGAGGCGACCCGCAAATTCGCTCATCATGGCTATGCCGCAATCAGCCCCAACCTTTATCACCGCGCCGGCGAAGGCAAAGCCGACGATGTCGCCGCAAAGGTGCGCGCCGAGGGTGGTGTGCCCGATGCCCAGGTCATTGGCGACACCGAGGGTTCGGTCAAATGGCTGCGCGCCCAGCCCTGGCTCAACGGCAAGGTCGGGGTGTTTGGCACTTGCTCGGGCGGGCGGCAAACCTTTCTCTATGCCTGCAACACCAAGAGCATCGACGCCGCCTGCGAGCTGTGGGGCGGCCGGGTGGTGATGAGCAAGGAAGAGCTCAACCCGAAGCAGCCAAAGGCGCCGATCGACTTTACCAAGGACCTGTCCTGCCCCTTGCTCGGCCTCTTTGGCAACGAGGACCGGGCGCCGACCCCGGAGCAGGTCAACCAGCATGAGGCGGAGCTCAAGAAGCACGGCAAGAATTACGAATTCCACCGCTATGACGGTGCCGGGCACGGCTTTTTCTATTACGACCGGCCCGCCTACCGGATCGAGCAGGCGGTGGACGGCTGGCAAAAGGTGTTCGGGTTCTTGCATAAGCACTTGGCCAAATAACTGCCGGCCAAGGCGACACAGCATGTGCACCTCGATCGTCGAGATCGTCGGCGCCGATGGTGCCGGAAAGGGCGGTGACGGGTGGTTCGACCTGACCCACTCGGTGGTGTCTTACGATCACCCGCACCACGCCCTTCTGGAAGAGGCGATCACGATCGATTTCATCAATGCCGCCCTGCCGCCGGGCACGCGGGTCGCCGTCGAGTTGACGTTGGAATCGGCCAAGGAGCTGAGTGCCGCGCTCGCAAGGGCGATAGCGGCGGCCGAAATCGAGGAAAGCGCCCGCTTGCGACCGAGCCGTTGACGCCGCCGCGACCGCGGTCTCCGCCGCGACCCGGGTTTAGTCTCCCGATCCGGTCGATGTGAACTGGAAATCCTCCGACGGCACCGCCTCGAAGAACGCCTTGTGCTCGCTTTGGGGAAACGGCCACAGGACGGGGTTGGGCTGCCGGCTGGTGTACCAGTTCTTGCAGCCGCCGACCCAGACGGTGCCGGGAAAGGCGGCGCCCAGGCGGGCGAGGAATTTCTCGGTCGCGGCAACGCTCGGCGCCACCGCGGCGCGACGGGCGCGGGCCTCGGCGATCAGCCCCATGATACAGGCGATCTCCTGGTCGAGGCCGAGGGGCACCGGCACATTATTGACCGGGGCGAATGGCCCATAGAGCATGAACAGGTTGGGAAAGCCCGGCAGCGCGATGCCGCCATAGGAATAGATCTTTTCCTTCCACGCCTCGTCGATGGTCGTACCGTCGACGCCGGTCACCGCCATCGGCCGCATATAGGCATGCGCGTCGAAGCCGGTGGCGTAGACGAGCACGTCCAGCGCCACCGTGGCGCCGTCGGCCATGACCAAGCCGTCCGGCACAATGCGGGCGATCTCTCCCTTGACGATATGCGCGTTCGGCAGCTGCACTGCCTCATAGTAGTTCCGGTCGGATTTCGGGATGCGCGTGCAGCCGAGATTGTAGTCGGGCGTGAGCTTGCGCTTGAGCTCGGGGTCTTTGATGCAGTCGAGAAACGACCGGTACTCGCGCTCCATCGCCTCGCGCTGCGCGCCGGGCTCGAGGCGCCAACGGTCGCCTGCGTTGATCAGCTGCCACAGCCGGCGCTGCTCGCGCTGATAGGCGAGGGGCAGCCGCAACTTTAGCCGCTCGCGCCAGGTCGAATATGGGTTGTCGCGAATATGGACCCATTGTGCCCGGCGAATGAACTGGGTGACGTCGCATCCTGCCCAGGCCAGTGCTTCGGTGATCTGCACGCCGCTGGCGCCGCTGCCGATGACACCCCAGCGCTTGTCGTCATACGGTACGCTGTGGTCCCAACGCGAGGAGTGGAATGAGGGGCCAGAAAAACTCTCGCGCCCCGGAATATCGGGAAAGAGCGGCCTGTGCAGAAAGCCGGTGGCGCAGACGAAGACGTCCGCAATATCGGTGTTGCCCTTCGCGGTCTCGATGTGCCAGCGGCCGCCGCTGAAGCGCGCGGTGACCACCTCCTCGTTAAAGCGAATGAATTTGGTGAGGCCACGGTCGCGGGCGACTTTCTTGACATAGACCCAGATCTCGGTTGCCGGCGCATACTTGCGCGACCAGTCATAGTTTGGTTGAAACGGGAATTCGTATTGGCGCGATAGGACATCGACAAAAAGACCGGGAAAGGTATTGTCCCGCCAGGTTCCACCGACTTCGTCGGCCTTTTCATAGACGGTGAAGTCGATGCCGGCGCGCTTCAGCGTCTCGGCCATGAACAGTCCCGACACGCCGGCACCGGCGACGACAACTCGAAATCCCCGATCAGCCATCACTCCTCGCCAGGCTCGCCAGGTCCTTGTCTTCGAAGTCTAATCTTCACGCTGCAACTCCGACAACGGACTCATGTCCCCGGCCGCAGAGTGGTGGGGCGCTCAACGTCGATTATGCTTTCTGTTTCGAACGGCTCTTCTGTGACAGGCTGCGGAAGGTGATCGACCAGCGCGTCACCTCCAGTGGGGCGATGCTGTGCTCCCATTGGTGCCGCGCCTCGCCTGTCAGGTGATAGATCGACCGCGGCGCCAGGATCGCCGACGCCCGATCGAAGCCGCCGCGCCGGCGTCGCCGGAACCGCATCGTCGCCGAGGCGCCGAGTGAAATGCCGAGGACGTGCTCGAACACCGGACGGTCTCGGTGCCAGCCAATTCCGGCACCCGGGTCGTAGCGGATCAGCAGGGTCTGGACAAGCTCGTCGGGTTGCAGGCGGGCGAACCGTGCCGCCCTCGCACGCAAGGGCAACAGCCACTCAGGGATCGCCTCGGCCGGAGCGAGGCTCGCATCCTCGAAATCGTAGTGCCAGCCATAGGAGGCGGTAAGCCGCTTCCCGAGCCATCCATGGTAAACGAAGGGAGAGAGCTCTGTCGTATCGATCGACGCGATCAGCATCCGCTCCTCGTCCGGGGCGACAAACCCGTCGGCCGGGGATAGCCCCGCGAGACCCGCGTCACCAAACAAATCGGGCTGGTTCATTTTGCGCGAAACTGTTGTCACCTAACCCTATTTGGGAGCCGGCACAGCTACGTGGTAGGTTCCGCGCGGCAGGAGGGGCCGATGGACACAGTAATAGCCGATGACACCCGCCTACCGGCGGATATCGACGCCCAGCCATTGGTGCAGGCGGCGTTGGCTTTGCGGCCGGAGTTGCGCCGGTATAAGGACGAGATCGAGCGCGAGCAGCGCATGCCGCCTCCGCTGGTCGAGCTGCTACGCGCGGCCGGTTTCTACAAGATGGTCATCCCGCGCGCGCTAGGCGGGCTGCAAGTCGACCCGCTGACCTATCTACGCGTCGTCGAGCTCCTCGCTGAAGGCACGGGCT
>Ga0187846_10000285_pt1 | contig 30707 bp, 25 predicted proteins | sample TC_taG_FD_161473 | JGI IMG/M metagenome (GOLD analysis project Ga0187846, IMG submission 161473) | Biofilm microbial communities from the roof of an iron ore cave, State of Minas Gerais, Brazil - TC_06 Biofilm (v2) | ecosystem: Environmental > Terrestrial > Deep subsurface > Cave > Wall biofilm... | reverse complement strand
CTGGTTTCGCACCGGCGACGGCCAGCGGTGCGATCCGTTCACGCTGACCGACGCGCACAGCCGTTACTTGCTGCGGTGCCAGACGGTGGGGTGTGCCGATGAGGAGCAAGTGCGGCCGATCTTCGAGGCGGCCTTCAGGGAGCACGGGTTGCCACTGGCGATCCGCTCGGACAACGGGCCGCCTTTTGCCTGCGTCGGCGCCGGCGGGTTGTCGCGGTTGGCGGTGTGGTGGATCAAGCTTGGCATCAGGCCCGAGCGGATCGTCGCCGGCAAGCCGCAACAGAATGGGCGGCATGAGCGGGTTCATCGTACGCTCAAGCAAGAAACCGCGGCGCCCCCGGCCGGCAGCTTGCTGGCCCAGCAACAGCGCTTCGACGCGTTCCGCAAGGTCTACAACCGCGAGCGGCCGCATGAGGCTCTGGGACAGCAGACGCCGGCGGCGCTCTACCAGCCCTCGCCGCGGCCCTACCCGCAGCACATCGACGAGCCGAGCGACGCCAGCGAGGTCGCGGTGCGCCGGGTGCGCAGCACGGGCCAGATCAAATGGGCAGGCGAATTGATCTTTATTGGCGAGGCGCTGATTGGCGAGCCGGTGGGGGTGAACGAAACTGAGAGCGGCGATTGGCTGGTGCACTTTGCCGATGTCGAGCTCGGTTACATCGATCTCGCCCAGCGCCGTCTCGCCCGCCGACCTTTGCGAGCGAAGCCAAAGCCTGTGGATTTGCTGGACAGCGCTGGTGCGCTGCCCACAACTCCACAGGCACCACAACCACCGTTTGGTGGATAAAGATGGATGAAAAATGTCACCCATCTATCCGGTCCAATCTGTCACCCCTCAATCCGTTTGCACACAACGAGACACTAATTTGTCGCATATGCTGATCGCCCTCGCGGCGATGTTTTTGCAACAAACCTTCGCGTCGGTCGGCAAGGTACTTCCGGCGGTGCTGGCACCATTGGTCATCGCCGAGCTTCACGCCGATCCCGCTTGGGTTGGCGTCTATTACGGCACCTCCGCCGCCGCCTCGCTGGTCGCGCAGATGGGTTGCGGAAGCTTCATCGTCCGCTACGGCGCGCTGCGAATGAGCCAGGTCGCATTGGTGCTGCTGGGCGGCGGCATGGCGGTGGCGGCTGAGGGTTCGCTTCCGGGCTTCGCCGCCTCCGCCATCATTGGCGGCGGCGGCGCCGCGGTCTCGACCCCGACCAGCTCACAATTGCTTTACAAGGTCTCGCCACCCCGCTTGGCGCCGCTGATATTTTCGATCAAGCAGACTGCTGTACCGGCGGGCTTGCTGATCTGTGGCTTTCTAGGCCCGGCGATGGCAGCCGCGTTGGGATGGCGCGGCGCGATTTTGGCCATAGCGGCGGCTTGTGTCGCATTCGCGGCAGCGATGCAGCCGCTGCGGACCCGCTTCGACGATGACCGCATACCTTCGCGACGGTTCCGGTTCGACGATTTTCGCGCCACCATTGCGTCGGTTTTGAAGGCAGCCGACCTGCGCGGTCTTTCCCTCGCCTGCTTCGCGTTCAATGGCGTCCAATCGGTATTCACAGCGTATTTCGTTACCTACCTCGTAGCCCTCGGCTACGAGCTGTCCGCGGCCGGCTTTCTGTTCTCGGTGGTTGTTGCCGTTGCTGTGCCGTGCCGCATCCTGTGGGGCTGGGTAGGCAGTTTCCACCTGGCGCCCCGTCTTGTGATGGCTGGCCTCGCTCTGGGGATGGCCGGCAGCATAGCGGTGACCGGACTGTTCACCGCGGCTTGGCCTATGGTAGCCATGGGGCTGGTAGGTGCCGTACTGAGCGCCACGGCGATGTCGTGGCACGGCATTCTGCTGTCCGAGACCGCCCGCCTGGCACCCGCCGGCAGCGCCGGTGCGGTGACCGGTGGCGTCTTGTCTTTCGGTCAAATCGGCGCGCTTTTGGGCCCATTTACCTTTTCTCTGCTGCTTCGCCTGACCGGCGGGTACGGCGCCGGCTGGGCCGTGTGCATTATTCCGGCTTTGTGGGTCGGGTTCAGCCTATTGCGCCAGCGCATACCTATGGAGTCCGTGATCGGGTCGGGCACGACCAAACCGACACTGGGATAATGGGCGTTTCGCACTCGAGGAGACGACGATGAGCAAAACAACGATGAGCAAAACAACGTTGAGTAAAACGCGGGGCACAGGATTGCTGATGGTGTGGACCGACATCGATGCGGAGTTCGAGGCCGAGTTCAATCGCTGGTACGACGAAGAGCACATATCGCGACTGCTTCACGTTCCGGGTTTTCTCAGCGCGGGTCGCTATAGCGCGATCCGAGGAGGCCCCAAATACCTCGCGATGTACGAACTCGAGGATCACAACGTATTGCGCAGTGCCGCATACCTCGACACCGTAAAATATCAGCCGTCGCCGCAGCGGGCGAAGACCGGGACGAGCCGGGTCGGACGGAACTTCCTACGCAATGCGTATCGGCAGATTTTTCCGATGCACACAAACCCGATCGAACAGACCGTAGCGATGGCTCCGTTTCTGCAGATGGGGCGGATCGATGTTTCCGCCGCAATCGAGGAAGAGTTCAACGCCTGGTACAATACTGCCTATATCCCAGGTTACCTGGCGGTGCCCGGCTGCCTCGGCGCTCGCCGGTTCGTCGCTGTCGAGGGCCAGCCCAAATACCTGACCGTGTATGAGTTCGAGCATGCCAAGGTCTCGGAGAGCGAGGCCTGGATCAGAGCCCGCGCCAGCAATCCGTGGACCCGGCGGGTGCAGCCGCAACTGCGCCATGACGAAGGGTCGCCGGGTGTTTACCAGCGCATCTACCCGAAATAGCGGAGTACGGATCCTGATCGTCAATACCCCGGCCTTGGACGGAAAGCCGGTTAACCCGCCGCAATCCAGTCGACGACGCGCTCGCCGATCATGATCACCGTGGCATGTGCACCACCTGACCTCGGAATGCGCGGCATCACCGACGCATCAGCCACCCACAACCCTTGCACGCCTCTCACTTTGCAGTGTTGGTCGACGACCGCCATTGGATCTGAATCCGGCCCCATCTTACAGATGCCGGACACGTGCCTGGCTGTGCCCGCGGTTTGTCGTATCCACAGATCCAAAGCGTCATCGCTGGCCAGTATGTCATTGGCTGGGTGGATCCGGTAATCGGCCACGTCCTTGTAAGCGTCCGACTCGAGCAGTCTCGCCGCCAATCGCAGGCCGTCTCGCACCCGTCGAATGTCGTTTGGCTGCTGGAGGTAGCAATAGTTGAACGTCGGCTGAACGCTGGGGTCGGCCGAGGCCAACCGGACGTATCCCGAGCCGTCGGGCAACCCAAGCGTGCACGAGATCCGTGCTGCCCGCTCGGGGGGAACGTCATCGATCAGGTACTTGGTCCGTACACCGGGGACGTGCTCCTGCCGTTCGTCGACGACTGGGCTGGTCCGCAGCACCATATCGTTAACTGTGCTCGATCCTTCCGCGGTGTAGTGCAAAGAGAAGTGCGCAGCGTCGCGATGAGCAGGGAGGGAAATGCCGTCTTTGACCTTGAAGGTCATCTGGGCGCTGAGGTGGTTCCAGAGATTCTGGCCCACGCCGGGGAGATGACAAACCGTGGGTATCGCAAATTGCCGCAAATGATTCTCGGCGCCAATGCCCGAGAGCATGAGCAGATGCGGCGATCTGATCGCCCCCGCGCTCAAGACAACCCGGTCGGCTTCGACTTGGAACACCTTCCCTCCGCTTTCGGCTTCCACTCCGACGGCCTTGCCACCCGCGATCATGATTTTCCGGACGAACACCCCACCCCGCACCGTCAGGTTCAGATGGTGTCGCACCGGATTGAGATGCGTCGTCGCCGTGCTCATTCGCACGCCGTCGATGTTGTTCGACGGAGACACACCTAGGCCGGCCGGATGCAGGCCGTTCTTGTCCTTCGTGGTGCCGAACCCCGCCTGCAGGCAGGCGACGTGGAACGCCTGCTGGATGGCAGGCCAGGGACCGGTCTGACGGCGCCTGACCGGCATCGGTCCATCCGAACCGTGACAATAATTATCTTGAATGTCGAGATCGTGCTCAGATTTGCGAAAGTACGGTACGACCTTGTCATACGACCATTCGTCGTTGCCGAGAGCCGCCCAGGAGTCGAAATCCTCGGGGAATCCCCGCTGCATAGCCTGACCGTTGATCGACGACCCCCCACCGATCACCTTGCCCTGCGCGACGTGGATCGCCCCTTGCTCCTGGGTGATCGTGCCTCGCAAGGCCCAGTTATGTCTTGAGCTTAGGGCTTCGGCAAAGCGTGTGTGGCCGAACTTTATTTCATCCGGAAGACTGGCTGGGTCAGGGTGATCTGGCCCGGCTTCCAGCAGCAGCACGGAAATATTCGCGTTTGCAGCCAATCGGCCGGCCAGCACACATCCAGCCGCTCCCCCGCCGACAATCACGACGTCATATTTCATGAGCTTTCCTTCACCGACATTCCACGGATTCTCGAGTCCGCGATGCGTATCGTCTCGCCATTTCAGGGCTGTAAGCGTCGCCCATGACGAATGCCAGCTATGCGCGCGACAGCACTCAACTGGCGCCTGGAATTGGCGCGCGCTTCGCCCTAGTCTCCGGCAGCAGCGCGACGAACCCTCGTCGAGAGAGGACAGACGATGATCAACAAATTTATGACGGTGTATGCCGGTCACATCGACATCCCCGACCACGGGCAGAATGCCACCCCAGCGAACGACCGGCGTTATTCGAACGACCAGCTCGCCTCGGTCTTCGACAAGACCGAGGCGATCGCCAAGGTGATGGACGAGTGCGGCTACGATACGTTGTGGCTCGCCGAGCACCATTTCCAACACGAAGGCTACGAGTGCCTGCCGAACATCTTGATGTGCGCCGTGCATTTGGCGCATGTCACAAAGACCTTGAGGATCGGTTGCGGCTTCAACATCACGCCGATGTGGCACCCCTTGCGCCTCGCCGAGGATTACGCCACCGCCGACATCCTGACCAAGGGCCGCACCGTGTTTGGCGTCGGCCGCGGCTATCACAGCCGAGAGGTCGAGACCTTTGGCGCGCCGATCATCGACCAGGACGCCAACCGCGAATTGTTCGAGGAGCAGGTCGAGATTTTGTTCAAGGCGTTCAACAACGAATCCTTCTCCCACAAGGGCAAGCATTACACGATACCGGCCGATGTCCCCTATCGCGGCTATCAGCTAAAGGAGCTGACCTTGGTGCCGCGCCCGGTCAACCTGCCAGTCGAATGCTGGCAGCCGATCGTCAGCGCCAGCACGCGCGGCATCGAATTCATGGTGCGGCACGGGATCAGGGGCCTGGTTGGCGGCGGTGCGGCGACGATGGCGGAGGGACCGATTCAAGCCTATCAGCGGGTGGCCAAGTCGATGGGGCACGATCTCAAGCTCGGCGAGAATTTGACGATCGGCGTGTCGTTTTACTTGGCGAAGACGCGCGAGCAGGCGATCCGCGAAATGCGGCCGTACTACGAAGAGCATGTGAAGATGTTCGCCCCACTCGGCTTTGTGCCGGGGATCACGCCGGCGCAGATCGAGGCCGTCGCCCGGCGCGGCGGCTGGGAGGCAGCCGGCGTCCCGACCCTCGAGCATTACCTGGAGCTGGGCTCGTGGTTTGCCGGCACCCCGGAGGACCTGGTTGCCCATTTGAAGAGCTTCGAAGAGCGCTACCCCGGGATGCAGCACATCAACCTGTCGCCACCGCTGACGACTCCGAAGGACAAGATCGTCGAGCAGTACCGGATGGTCGGCGAGCTGGTGATGCCGCATTTCCGCCCCCGCCCCGCTGTGCAAGCAGCGGCGCAGTAGGCTGCGTCCCTAAGCTGCGGCGTATAAAATAAGCGGGGTGGCGCGGTGCGCTGCGCCACCCTCGATCAAACCGGCGTCTCGCCCTTTAGCATCAGGCGATAGAGGTACCGCCGCTCGTTCATGTCGTAATCCGGGTTGGCCTTGTGGATGACACTGCGGTTGTCCCAGATCACAAAGTCGCCGTAGTGCCATTGGTGGCGGTATTCGTATTTTTTCTGGATCGCGTGCGCCATAAGCTCGGCGACCAGGGCGAGCGCTTCCTCGTCCTCCATGCCGATGATGCCCTCGATCCGCACCGGGTTCAGATAAAGCGCCCTGCGGCCGTTTTCGGGGTGGATGCGGACGAGTGGATGCACTCCCGGCGGCGCCACCTGCCGGGCGCTTTCCTCGCTCAGCGGCCGCAATTCGCGGGGGCTGTATTTGCTCAGATAAACATGCACCGCCTTGAGCCCGTCGATCCGCTCCTTGGTCGACGCCGGCAGATCGTCATAGGCCTCGTGCATGTTGACGTATTGGGTGTCGCCGCCGTGGCTCGGCAACGAGACCGGGAACAGCATCGTCGCCTTGGGTGGTTCGGGGTGATTGGAATGGTCGGTATGAAAGGTCTCGCCCGAGATGTAGCGCTTGCCCGGCACGGTCTGCTCGTTCGACACATAGTAGATTTGCGGATACCCCGGCACGTGCATCTCGCGCTTGTCGTGCTGAAACAGATCGCCAAAGACCTGCGCGGCAGCCATGAACTGCGGCGGCGTGAATTGCTGGCCGCGGATCACCAGCACGTGATGCTCGGCAAAGGCACGGTTGAGCGCGGCGCGGGTTTCGGCGTCGACACCGTTGTTCAGGTCGATGCCGCGCACTTCGGCGCCGGTGTGCGGAGTGAGCCGGGTGATCGTGTATTCCATCGGGCTGTTTCCTCCATTTCCGTTCGACGTCGCCGCGGCCCGCATTTAGTGGAAGGTGCGTCCGCCATCGACCGCCAACGCGGCACCCGTGACAAAGGATGACTCCGTGCCGGTGAGAAACAGAATCGCCTGCGCGATCTCCAGCGGCTCTGCGATGCGCTTCAACGCGTACCGATCCACTTCGCGCTGAAGACCTGCGGTCATCGGCGTGTCCACCATGCCAGGGCATACGCTATTCACGCGAATGGATGGCGCCAACTCTGCGGCGAGAGCCCGCGTCAGATTGACGACACCACCTTTCGAGGCGGCGTAGGCGGTCATATTCGGGGTATTGGGCAGAAGGCCTTGACCGGAGCCAATGTTCACAATCGTCGCAAAGGGCGCCTTGGCGAGCCACGGCAGGCAGCAGCGTACGACGATGTAGGTGCCCGTCAGATTGACGTCGAGCACGAGTTTCCAGTCTGCAACCCCTACGTCGAGAACCGACCCATGAATAACGATGCCGGCGGCATTGACGACGCCATCAATACCGCCCATGGCGGCTGCACCTTGCTCGACGGCACGCGCGACTGATGCCTCGTGTGTGACATCCGCCTCGACGGCCACGCCACCAGTCTCCCGTGCGACTTCGGCCAGTCTTTTGCGGTCGCAGTCGAGCAAGGTCAGCGCGGCACCTTCCGCTGCGAACAGCTCGGCGGTTCGCTGCCCGATCCCGGAAGCCGCACCGGTGATCAGGATCCGCCGGCTTTGGAGGTGACCAGACATCATTCTGCCACCATACCCCAACTCCTCGGACCTTCGTGAATATCGAGCGTCATGTCGACCTCTTCCGCCGCATTCCAGATATGAAAATGGTACGGCACTCTTTGGTCAAAACGACTATGCCGCGGCCCATGGATAGCCGGACGAAATAGCCGCGGACGACGCGCTGACGCGACTAATCGTAGTTTCAGGATCGGGCGTGTCGATCTCCAAATTTGGAGCTGCGCGCCCGTCTTCTGTAAGCCTAAACCGAGGGAAGGGATGCACATGTTACGCTGTCGCCTGGGCGTTCTGGTTGGAGTAATTTTCGTTCTATCGATGTCGTCTCCAGCCGCATGGGCTCAGTCGTTCGCCCCGGTCGGCAATCTGGATTGCAACGGCTACAGCCAAATTCAAAAGCCGCTCAAACGGCAGCAAACTTGCGCCGATTTTCGCGGCGACTATGACGAGCGCGGCTATGACAACGGTCATTATATAGGGCACGACGAACCGGGCATCGGCTTCATCTCGACAGCGCCGCACGCCGGGAACAATGTCCAATGGGAATTCGTGTTGCCGCTAGAACGGCCGTTGCCGGCGACGCAGTCTTTTGAGAATTTTGCCGCTTTCTGGCTCGCGATGGCGTTGTGCGACCCCCAATCCTATCCCACAGGAGCATGCGCCCCTGACAGCGATCAGAACAACCCCCACGATGCCGGGTCCGCACTGCTCGAGCTGCAATTCTATCCCCCTGGCTTTCCTCCCTACATATCCCAACTTAGTTGCGATCTGACGCATTGGTGCGCCGCGCTCAACATCGATAGCCTCGAGGTGATGAGCAATGGTCAGGTGAACCCCAACTGCACGGAACCTTTCAACTTCGCGTTCATTCAGAAAAACGGGATCCCGGCGGGTCCGCCGGGGCCGGGGAGCGCGACGGCCGCGACATTCACGCCCAGCGGCCAGACCCTGATGATGAATCAAGGCGACCGGATCCGCGTTACGATCAAGGATACGCCAGCCGGCCTTCTGACAGTGGTCGAAGACCTGACAACGGGCCAGACCGGGTTCATGGTGGCAAGCGCTGCGAACGGCTTCCAGAACACCGATCCAAACAGCTGCGCGCCGACGAGCTTTGGTTTCCATCCAGAGTTCGACACCGCCAAGTTCGGCAACTTCGTCCCCTGGGCCGTTTTGCAGGCCAACATCAACTTCTCCATGGAGATCGGGCACTTCAGCCCTGGACCTAACGGCGACGGCGATGCCGACGACGCACCTTGCTTTCCCGGACCAACGGTTGCCGGCTGCACCGGTGCGGATATCGACTTTGACGGCGCGTCCTATCTGCGCGACTGGCCGGACGGGACACGCGCGAAGGCCACCTCGATCGCGATCCGCTCGGTCGCAGGCGGTGGCATCGGCCCCCTCAGCATGTCCGACGACAGCGGCAACTATAACCAGCCGTTTCCGATCGTGCAGTTCGAGACCACCGTCTCGGCGTCGGAGGCGCTCTGCCAACCGAACGGGGTCGGCTGCGTCGTGCCCCCAGCAGGGGCGACATTCTATCCGTTCTACGTGCTCACCGGCGGGCAAAGCGGGGACTGGGCCAGCGGTAACTGCACCTTGCTCTTCGGCAACTTTAGCGGCGACGACATCGCAGATTTCGGCGGCGACGCGCAGTATGGCGCGCCGAATTTGTCCTGGTTCTTTGGCCAGAACACCAGCGGACCAGTCGCCAATCCGTGCACCCCGCGACCGGGGAGATAGCACCACGTGCTCCTTTCCGTCCGCAGGACCCGAAACCAAACGTCCGTTTGGTTGAGCGGGACGCCATGCCGGCGATCGGCGGTTGTCAGCCCGACCGCCGGCATAGGAGGCGGTCGTGACACCTGCCCCCTCCGGAATCCCTGGAATATCGGCTAATCCTTACCCTGCGCCGTACGATAGCGATGTCGGCGACAAAAATGCCTCTTCCTTCCGTCCTCCGCTTGCAGCGGAGGGACCGGAGGGGGTAACCATGGTGCTGCTATAAGCTGAGCTTTCGTAGTGATTTTCCCGGGAGGAAGACCGCAATGGCACAAGTTGGCATGGGCACCTACACCTACGAGCCGATCCGCGATTTCTTCAAATTGCCCGACGGACAATCCTTCGGGCTGGTCAGCCGAGTGGCGGCCGATGCTCAGGACCGGATCTACGTCTTCCAGCGCAAGGATCCGCCAGTGGTGGTATTCGACCGCGAGGGGAAATACCTCGGCGCCTGGGGCAGCGGCGAGGTCACCGACCCGCATGGTCTGAAAATCGTCGGCGACGTCATTTACACCACCGATCGCTCAGACTCGGTCGCGAAATCGTTCACGCTGGACGGCAAACCCTTGCTCGAACTCGGCACGCGCGGCATGCATTCGGACACGGGCCACGTGACCAACTGGCTGGCAGAGCGCGCCGGCGGGCCGTTCAACCACCCCACCGAGATGATGGCCCATCCCAACGGGGACATCTACGTGACCGATGGCTACCGCAACGCCCGTGTGCACCGCTTTACCCGCGACGGTCGGCTCGTCAAGTCGTGGGGCACGCCGGGCAAGGGCGAAGGCCAATTCCACCTGCCGCACAGCATCACGTTCGACGACGGCGGCAAGCTCTATGTCGCCGACCGATCGAACAAGCGCATCCAGATTTTCACGCCCGACGGCGACTTCCTCGGCCAGTGGACCGGCATGGGGGGCCCTAACGACATCACCCGCGGTAAGGACGGCAATTTCTATATCGCCGAGCAGGAAGACGACGGCAAGCCCGCCTATGTCTGCGTACGCGATGCCAGGGGAACCGTGCTCGCCCGTCTGGAGAGCCGCCATGTCCACGGCGTGGGTGTAGATTCTCGCGGCGACATTTATGCCGGACTGACCCAAGAGCGCAGCGTCGACAAGTTCGTGCGAAAAGGCTAAGCGCCCTAAAACGCCTGGAAACACTCAATCCGACCGCTGATCGCGGCTTTACGGGATTGGCTGTGGAGGGCCGGTGAGCGGCGCTGATGATATCATCGTCGAATTGGTGCCGAATGCCACCGACGACGTGCGTGCACTGATCGGCGAGCTCGATCGAATTCTCTCGGCGGAATACACGCCGGAGCAGCGTCACGGTCTGGTGTTGGATGAGATCTTTAAGCCGGATATCCGGTTCTTCTTGGCTCGCTCGAACGGCATACCAGTGGGGTGTGGCGGCGTGGCGTTCTTCGGGGACTTCGCGGAGGTAAAGCGCATGTATGTTCGCGACGTCGCACGGGGTCGCGGGGTGGCTCAGGCGCTCCTTGCGCGCATTGAAAGCGAAGCGCGCGATACCGGATTTGCCTGGCTCAAGCTAGAGACCGGAGTGCGCCAGGTAGCGGCACTCCGCTTCTATCGCCGGGCCGGGTTTCGAGATTGCGCGGCATTCGGCGCCTACGCGACGATGGCGCCTCAGGCCATTGCCACCAGCCTGTTCCTGGAGAAGCGGCTCGGAGCGTAATCCCGGACGGCCGGATCGATGCATAACGACACCCCGGCCGGCATCATCAAGGCGGTTTGACGCGGTTGGACTTCGGCCTTACCGCCGCAGCTGGATGCGGGTTATCGGCGGCGAGGCCGGCTAGCGCCAATGAGGTGAGTTGCTCCGCGACCTCCCGCACGCTGAGGCGGCCCTGCGGATCGTACCACTTGTAGAGCCAGTTCAGCATCCCCAACAGCCCGTAAGACGCGACCTGGATGTCGAGGTCAGTACGGAACTCGCCACTCTCGACCCCTTCGCGCAGGATCTGCTGCCAACAGCGCTCGTAGTCTTTCGGGGAAAAACCGATCATTTCGCGGAAGCGGCGCTTTACCGCTTCACGCTCGCGAAGATAGACAAAAAGGTGCGGATAGTGGCGGTCGAATGCGTCTAGGTGGGCAGAGATCGCCCGCCGCAGCTTGTCGATGGCTCGCCCGTCGGCGGCGGCGATCTCGGCCATCGTCCGGTACATCTGGGCAATCGGCTCCTTGACCACAAGGTAGAGTAGCTCCTCCTTGCTGTCGAAGTGATGGTAGAGGCTTCCTTTGAGGAGCCCGACCTCGTCCGCGATGTCCCGGACGGTGGCGGCGTGATAGCCCTTTGTGCGGAACACCTTGGCGGCCGCCGAAACGATGTCGTCAAGCGTGGCCATCACTCCGTACCTCCCGTAATCGACCTCTCGGCCCTAATAAGGGCCGCGGATCACCCGTGGCGCGCGATGCAGTGGCTTACGCGGGATTTCAATGCAAGCAGATTATCGCGGCGAACCGGGAACCAATTGATCGCGAGCGGGTTCACCCGCGAACGATTGACATCCGCCTTGATCGCACCAGATTAGATCAATTCTAATTCTCTGCGACCGAGCCCGGGAGAGAAAACATGGATGCTGAGACCACCCTGACGACAGCCGCCGGCATCCCGGTGGACGACAATCAGGACAGCCTGACCGACTCATCTGAAAGCAAGTGCCCGTTCACAGGCGGGCCCCGCGCACGCGTGAACCGTGACTGGTGGCCGAACCAGCTCAACCTTCAGGTTCTCCACCAGCACTCCAGTCTGTCGAACCCGATGGGCGAGGGGTTTGACTACGCCAAGGAATTCAAGAGCCTCAACCTGCACGCCGTGATCGATGACCTTCACGCCTTGATGACGGATTCGCAGGACTGGTGGCCGGCCGATTTTGGCCACTATGGGGGGCTGTTCATTCGGATGGCGTGGCACCTCGCAGGCAGCTACCGTATCGGCGACGGCCGTGGCGGCGCCGGGGCCGACCAGCAGCGTTTCGCGCCGCTCAACAGCTGGCCGGACAACGCGAGCCTCGACAAGGCGCGCCGGCTGCTGTGGCCGATCAAGCGGAAATACGGCCGGAAAATCTCCTGGCCCGACCTGATGATTCTCGCCGGCAACGTCGCCTTCGAGTCGATGGGCTTCAAGACCTTCGGTTTCGGCGGCGGGCGCGAGGAGGCCTGGGAGCCCGACGATTCGATTTACTGGGGCCCCGAAGGCAAGTGGCTGGCGGATGAGCGCTATAGCGGCGACCGTGACCTGCAGAATCCGCTGGCCGCCGTGCAAATGGGCCTGATCTACGTCAATCCTGAAGGGCCGAACGGCAAGCCGGATCCCCTTGCGGCGGCCAGGGATATCCGCGAAACTTTCCGCCGCATGGCGATGAACGACGAAGAAACGGTGGCGCTTATCGCCGGCGGCCACACCTTCGGCAAGACCCACGGCGCCGGGGATCCGACACTGGTGGGCCCGGAGCCGGAAGCCGCCCCGATCGAGGAGCAGGGTCTCGGCTGGAAGAGCAGGTTTGGCACAGGCAAAGGGCCTGACGCGATCACCGGCGGCCCTGAAGTCATCTGGTCGCAGACGCCGACGACGTGGAGCAACCACTTCTTTGAGAACCTGTTCAATAACGAATGGGAGCTGACGAAGAGCCCGGCCGGCGCCTGGCAGTTTAGGGCAAAGGGCGGCGCCGCAACGATTCCGGACGCCTTTGATTCGTTGACGCGGCACGTGCCGACCATGCTGGTCACCGACCTCGCGCTGCGGGTCGATCCGGTTTACGAAAAGATTTCGAGGCGCTTCTACGAGCATCCGGATCAGTTCGCGGACGCGTTTGCCCGGGCGTGGTTCAAATTGACGCATCGCGACATGGGCCCGAAGGTGCGTTATCTCGGACCGCTCGTCCCAAAGGAGACACTGATTTGGCAGGACCCGATCCCGGCCGTGGATCATCCGTTGATCGGGGAAGAGGACATTGCTGCTCTGAAGGCCAAGATCCTCGCGTCTCACCTGTCCGTTTCCCAGCTGGTCTCGACGGCCTGGGCGGCGGCGTCGACGTTCCGCGGCTCTGACAAGCGTGGGGGTGCCAGCGGCGCGCGCATTCGTCTCGCCCCGCAAAAGGACTGGGACGTCAACCAGCCGGCTCAGCTGGCGGAGGTGCTGCTGACGCTCGAAGCAATCCAGAAGGACTTCAACGCTTCGCAGTCTGGTGGGAAAAAGGTCTCGCTTGCTGACCTGATCGTTCTCGGCGGCTGCGCGGCGATCGAAAAGGCCGCGAAAGCTGCCGGGCACGACGTCAAGGTACCCTTCACGCCGGGGCGCATGCACGCGTCGCAGGAGCAAACCGACGTCGAGTCCTTCGTGCCGCTCGAGCCGACCGCCGACGGATTCCGCAACTATCTCCGTGGCAAGCAGCGCCTCTCACCTGAGGAGCTATTGGTGGATCGGGCGCAATTGCTGACCCTGACGGCCCCCGAGATGACGGTTCTCGTCGGCGGCCTGCGCGTCCTCGGCGCAAATGCCGGGAAGTCCACGCACGGCGTCTTCACCAAGCGGCCCGAGACGCTGACCAACGACTTCTTTGTCAACCTGCTCGACATGAGCACGCAATGGCAGCCTTCCGCCGGCTCAGAAGGCGTGTACGAGGGGCGCGACCGCAAGACGAACGAGGTCAAGTGGACCGGCACCCGGGTCGACCTGATCTTTGGTTCGCACTCGCAGCTGCGGGCGCTGGCGGAGGTCTATGCTTGCGCCGACGCGAAGGAGAAGTTTGTGAAAGACTTCGTGGCGGCGTGGACCAAGGTGATGAACCTCGACCGCTTCGACCTCGCCTGATCTCTGCTAGCGGTGCTCGCCGACGAGCTGTAACCAGTTTAAAACAGGCGGACGGTAGATCAGGGGGCATCCTATGAGCGAACGAACTCTGTCATCGATGCACGTCCGCCCGCCGGCCTGGATCGACGAGTTCCGCGCCTTCATCATGCGCGGCAACGTCGTCGACCTCGCCGTCGGCATCATCATCGGCGTCGCCTTCACCGCGGTAGTCAACAGCCTGGTGAAGGACATCTTCACCCCGATCATTGGTCTCCTCGTCGGCGGCATCGACTTTACCAACATCTTTGTGACGCTTAAGGGGCCGTCCGCGGCGACGCTCGCCGATGCGCAAAAGGCCGGTGCGGTCACCCTGAACTTTGGCGTGTTCTTGAATGCGGTGATCCAGTTCCTGATCGTCAGCTTCGTAATCTTCTGGCTGATCAAGATGCTGACGCGCCTGCACGTACGGGAAGACGCAAAGCCCGCACCGCCACCGCGGAGCGAGGTATTGCTCGAGGAGATCCGCGATCTCCTGGCAGCGCGCCGCAGCTAGCTAGCTTCCGGTTTTTTGAAGCCGAGACCGAGCACCATCAACGAAAAGAGCTCGAACAGCATCTGAGCGCCGACCATCGCGGTGTTGCTGGTCGGGTCGTATTGCGGTGCGACCTCGACGACGTCGCCGCCGACAATGTCTACGCCCGCGAGCCCGTGCAGGATCGCCTGCGCCTCGCGCGGCGTCAGCCCGCCCGCTTCCGGCGTGCCGGTGCCCGGGGCGAAGGTCGGGTCGAGCCCGTCGACATCGAACGAGACATAGGTCGGGCCGTCGCCGACGACCGCGCGCGCCTTCTCGACGACAGCATCGACCCCGAGCCGATCGACATCCTCGATGTGCAGCACTGTCATGCCGGATTCGTAGGAGAAACCCCAGAACACTTCGGCCGGGCCGCGGATGCCGATCTGTATTGTCCTTTCCGGGTCGAGCACGCCGGCGAGCACCGCCTGGCGAAACGGCCCGCCATGGTGGAACTTGGATCCGTCGATCTCACCCATCGTGTCGCAATGCGCGTCGATATGGACGAGCCCGACCGGCCGGTCGCGCGCGAGGCCCTGGAGGATCGGATAGGTGATCGAGTGATCGCCGCCGACCGAGAGCGGCCGCACCCCTGCTTTTTGGATCCGCGTATAGAACGCCGCGATGTCCTCGATCGAATTGTCGAGGCTGAAGCGCGAGCGCAGGGGCACATCGCCGATGTCGGCCGCCTGGCATTCGCCGCGCGGTGCCACCCCTAGGGCGTGGTTGTAAGGCCCGATGCGCTCGATATCGCGCACCGCCCGCGGCCCAAAACGGGCCCCCGCCCTGTTAGTGACCCCGAGATCCATCGGCACTCCGACGAGGGCGACGTCGAGCGCGCCGAAGTCGGGCAAGTCGGGCGCCTCTGGCCTGTAGGGCAGGTCGAGCAACGTCGACAGGCCGGCGAAGGGCATCGCGCGCCGGTAGTTGTCCCCGAACACCAGCGACAGCGCCTTTCGGAACTCGGCCGGCGCAATCTCGGTCTCCTTGGCGCCGGTGTATTTGGCGCGCAGCGCTTCGAGCTTGGCCTTGTCGAACATGGCTCCTGAGCTACCGTACGCCGCGGACGCGTGGCGGCAGCACGACCTTCCAGGGATCGGGCATTTCGCCGACCGCGACCTCGATCAGTGTTGTGCCACGTCGCTTCAGCGCCGCGGCGAGCTCGCGGCCGAGGCCCTCGGGGGTCGTCGTGCGCACCCCGGCCGCGCCAAAGCTCTCGGCCATCTTCGGGAATTGCGGGTTCAGCAGATCGACCCCGATCAGCTTGTTGCCGTAATCCTCCTTCTGCGTGCGGCGGACGTTGCCAAAGGCGCCGTCGGCGAAGACGATCGCGACGATGTCGATGCCGTGCTTGACCGCGGTCGACAGCTCCTGGACGTTGTACATGAACCCGCCATCACCCGAGACCGAGACGACCGGCCGGTCGGGCCGCCCGACCTTCGCGCCGAGGGCGGTCGCAAAACCAAAGCCCAAGGTCCCCTGGTAGCCGCTATGGATGTAGGTGCGCGGCTGGTAGACCGGATACGCCATCCGCCCGACATAGCCGACCTGCGTCAAATCCTCGACATAGATCCCGTCATCCGGCAATTCGGCGCGGATCGCCTTCAAATATTCGCATTGCGGGCCGAGCGTGTCGGTGAGACTCGCGAGGGTACGGCCCTTCAGTGCTTCGAGCTCGTCCTTGCGCGACGCGCGTTTGATGTTCCGCGGTTCGAGCGCGCGGTGGAGAGCGGCGAGTGCCCTCTTGGCGTCGGTGACGATGCCGAGCGCCGGCCGCTGGATCCGGGTGATCTCGACCGGATCGATGTCGATGCGGATCAGCTTCAGGTCGCGGTCGAAGCCCCAGCGGGTCTGCGGCTGATTGAGCCGGGTACCGACCGCCAGCACGACATCTGTCTCGCGCCACAATTCGTGGCCGGCGAGCGCCGGCTGAGCTAGATAATGGCGATCGCTGACGATGCCCTTGCCGCCGGTGAAGCTGACCACCGGCGCCTCGAGGATCTCGGCGATCTCCAGCACCTCCTCAGCGGCACCGACCGCCCCGCTGCCGACAAAAAGCAGCGGCTTTTTGGCGTCGGCGAGCAAGGCCGCTGCTTTGTCGATCAGCTCGGGGTCGGGCATCGCCGGTGCCGGTGATGCGTCGGCGGCCGGCAACGACACCTCGGTCGCCAGCGCGAGCACATCGGGTGGGATCTCGAGCCCGACCGGGCGCGGCCTGCCGTCGCGCAACTGCCGAAACGCGTCGTTGACCAGTTTGCCGGTCTGCGTCGGGTGGTCGATCCGTGCTGCCCATTTGGTCAGCCGCTGCAGGATCCCGAGCTGGTCGGGGATTTCGTGCAATAGGCCGAAGCCGCGGCCAATCAAATCGGAGGCGACCTGGCCACTGATGCACAGCACCGGCGCGTTTGTCGCGTAGGCGGTGGCGAGAGCCGCGGTGGTGTTCAGCAGGCCGGGTCCCGGCACCACAGCATAGGCGCCAACCTTGCCGCTCGCCCGGGCATAGCCGAAGGCCATGTAGGCGGCACCTTGCTCGTGCCGCGTATGGATCACCCGAAGCGCTTCGCCGGCATCGTAGAAGGCGACGAAGAGCGCGTCATTCTGCACCCCCGGCAGCGCAAAGATTGTATCCACCTGGTGCCGCCGCAGCATCTCGACCAATGCGGCGCCGCCCGTCATTCTCGGCATCGCTTCCTCCGCCCTATTCGAACGCATACCAATAGGCGCCGTTCCGCCGGACGATCCGCCCGACGCTCGGGGCCGGGAAATGCGCCGGCAGCACCCGGCTGCCGCGCTCGGCATGCTCCTCGATCAGCCGGGTGCGTGTCGTGCGCGACAATTCCCGATCGGTGCAGGCCATCGTCGACCATTCCGGCTTCAAGAGCTGCAGCGGGTGGTGGATCACGTCGCCCATAAAGACCGCGGTCGCGTCGCGCGAGCGGGCATGGATCACGATATTCCCCGGCGTATGGCCGGGGGCGGCTTCGAACCATAACCCGTCCTCAAAGGCATAGTCGTCATCGACCAATTCCGACTGCCCGGTGCGCACGACCGGCAACACGCTATCCTCGAAGGCGCGGCGGTGCGGCGTGTCCTCGCCGCCCTCATGCACCTTCTGCCAATGGGTGAACTCGCGCCGGGCCATCACGTAGCGAGCGTTCGGGAAAGTCGGGACCCAGCGCCCATTGTCGAGCCGGGTGTTCCAGCCGACATGGTCCCAGTGCAGATGGGTGCACATCACATAATCGACGTTCTCGGGTTTGACACCGAGGCGTGCGAGATCCGCCAGATAGGGTGAGCGCATGCGATGAAATTGCGGCCTTGTCGGGCGCTCCTTGTCGTTGCCGAGGCAGGAGTCGATCAAGATCGTGTGCTTCCCGGTCTTGACGACAAAGCTGTGAAAGCTGAAGACGAGCTTGCCGCTTGCCGGCTCGATCAGCCGCGGTCCGAGCAGGTCGGCGTTCTCCCGCACGACCTCAGGGTCGAAATCGGGAAAGAAATCGGCCGGCGGGAAAAACGGCCCTTCGAACTCGGCCACGCGATGAACTTCGAAATCGCCGATGCGCGTCGACTGCATCTTCCCCTCCGCATATGTTTCAGCGGAAGGGTACGCCGAGGGCGTGGTAGGCGCGAAGGGGAATCGAACCCCTGACCTCTCCCATGTGGTGGGAGTGCTCTGCCACTGAGCTACGCGCCTGTCGCCATCTATCGCGCGATGGTGGGCGCGACAGGGATTGAACCTGTGACCCCACCCGTGTGAAGGGTGTGCTCTCCCGCTGAGCTACGCGCCCGCCCCCGGTAGGGGGCATTTAGGAGGCCACCTCAAAGCCTGTCAAGGCGCTCAGGTCTTGCTCGTCGGAGGCCTGGCTAAGCTGACGGAGCAGCCTTTCCGCATCGCGCGGCCGGCGCAGGCGCAGCACGACGAGATGGGCATAGTCGCTCCTTCCAATGCGCTCGTCGTATTCTCCGCGGCGCCGGCGCCAAGTGCTCCAGGCCCAACGGATCGGATGGCTCGGCCGCCACATGTGCCCCCATCTCTCACGGTTGCCGGCCCACATTTCGGTGCGCAGCAGCGCCCTGGCGAACGAGCGGCAGATCACCCGGTACATGATGACCGGCCGGTCGTAATCGAGCCAGATCAGATGCGTTGCCCGTCGCCAGACATGGTCGCGAACGAGGCCGTAATTCCCGTCGACCACCCATGTGTCGCCGGCAACCGCGAGGGTCGCCCGTCGAACGAATTCAGCCGGGTCGGTTCGCGACAAGTCGCGCCAGCCGGCCTGCCAATTCACCGCGTCGAGCTCGACATGAGGGAGCGCCAGTTGTCTGGCGACTGCCCTGGCCAGGGTCGTCTTTCCGGAGCCAGAGGTGCCGACGACAGCGATTCGCATGGGAATGCACAGCTCAGGGCCGGCGCAGCTCCGAGAGCGCCTCGATGACCGCGCCCGGGGCCTCTTGCGGCAGAAAGTGGCCGGCGACCGGAACGACGCGGCGCTGGTAGGGCCCCGTGAAGAACCGCGCATGCTGCTCGGAGCTCTGCGGTGGGGACACCCCGTCACAGGCGCCGTGCAGGACGATTGTCGGCACCGAGATCGACGGCTGCGCGGCAAGCCGGTCCTCGATCGCCTCGAGGCTCGGATCGCCGGGAGCCAGGCGGAAGCGATGGCGATAGGACTGGATGACCACCTCGACAAAATCCGGATTGTCGAAGGACGCCGCGGTCCGCTCAAAGGTCGCGTCGTCGAACCGCCAGTTCGGCGACCACAATTCCCACAACAGCCGGCAAAGCGGCCTGCGGTTCGCCGCGAGCCCGGCGCGGCCCCGCTCGGTGTGGAAGTACCACTGGTACCAGAGGCGGTGCTCGCGATCGGGCGGGGCAGGTTCGCCCGATCGGGCAATGTTCTGGATGTTGTAGCCGCCGATCGAGACGAGGGACGTGACGCGCTCCTGCCACAGTGCCGCGACGATGCAGGCTGCACGGCCGCCCCAGTCATAGCCGGCGAGTGCGGCACGCTCGAGGCCGAGCGCGTCGAGAAAATCCAACAGGTCGCGGCCGAGTGCCGCCTGCTGGCCCGATCGCGGCGTCTGTGGATCGAGAAACCGGGTCGGCCCGTAGCCGCGCAGATAGGGGACCAGCACATGCCAGCCCCCCGCGGCGAGTGGCGGTGCCACACCGTCATAGGCGCGCACGTCGTCAGGGAAGCCGTGCAGCAGGACGACCGGCGCACCCGCGGGCGGCCCGCTTTCCTCGTAGGCGATTTCGAGCGTCGCAGTGCGGACCGTTTTCATGGTTCAGCCCTCAGCCTCCCTGCTCTCAGGGAGAAAAATCGAATCCGCCTGCGAAATCACCCGGCTCATTGCAAATAATCCTTCTATTATCAATAGCATAACGCTTACACGCCGGCCCACCCTGAGGGAGAGGAGCAGGGAGGCAAATCAGGGCCCTGAGGGAGGCAGCAGGGAGAGAAAGCCGAGTGGAATCTCCGCGGCGTTGTCCCTGAGCGCTGACGGAAATGATAAGCTTCGATCTTGACACCAAGATGGCAAGGTTCACGGCCTCACCGGGAGAAAACACGTGCCCTCGAGCATCATACGCGCCCGCACCATCGTTACCGAACCCGCCGACCGCCGCCATTGGCGGCAGCTCGAAGACGGCGCGGTGCTGCAGCGCGACGGGGTCATCGCCGAGATCGGTCCCGCCACCGGGCTCATAACGAAACACCCGGAGGTCCCGGTTCTCGGCACCGGCCGTCAGGTGCTGCTTCCGGGCTTTGTCAACGCCCACCACCATATCGGCCTGACCCCGGTGCAGCTTGGCTCGCCTGATATGCCGCTCGAGCTGTGGTTCGTTACCCGGCTGGTGATGCGGCGGGTCGACCTCTATCTCGACACGCTCTATTCGGCCTTCGAGATGATTGCGTCGGGCATCACCACTGTGCAGCACCTGCACGGCTGGCTGCCCGGCGAGCTCGAGGCCGGCGCCGGCGAGGTGATCCGCGCCTATGAAGACATCGGCATGCGTGTCTCCTACTCCTTCGCATTGCGCGACCAGAACCGGCTCGTCTATCGGGACGACAAGGAGTTCACCGCGAGCCTGCCGGCCGAGCTGCGCTCGGCATTGCAGCGCCATTTCGCGCGCTTTGGGCTGAGCTTGGCCGATTACGGCCCGCTGTTCGAGCACCTGCGCGCCAAGCACCACAACAAGGAACGGGTCAAGATCCAGCTGGCGCCGGCCAATCTCCATTGGTGCTCCGACGCCGCGCTCGAGATGCTCGCCGATCTCTCGGCGCGGTACGGGGCGCCGATGCACATGCACCTGGTCGAGACCGCCTACCAGAAGGAATATGCACGTCGCCGCGGCGGCGGCACCGCACTCGATTATATCGACCGGTTCGGTTTTCTCGGACCGCGTCTGACATTGGGCCATGGTGTGTGGCTCAACGAGGCCGACCTCGACCGCGTCGCCGCGACCGGCACCCACATCTGCCACAACTGCAGCTCAAACTTCCGCTTGCGCAGCGGCGTGGCGCCGCTCAACGCCTTCGAGAAGCGCGGCATCAATACGGCGATCGGTCTCGACGAGGCCGGGATCAACGACGACCGCGACATGCTGCAAGAAATGCGCATGGTGCTGCGCGCGCATCGGGTGCCAGGGATGGCGGATGAGGACGTGCCAAGCCCAGGCCAGGTGCTGCGCATGGCGACGACAGGCGGTGCCGCGACGACACCCTATGGCAGCCGTATCGGCACGATCGCGCTCGGCAAGGCCGCCGATCTCATATTGCTCGACTGGGACAAGCTCGCCTACCCCTATCTCGACCCGGAGACTTCGGTGCTCGACGCCGTGATCCAACGAGCCAAGAGCGAAGATGTCGACCTGGTCATGGTGGCGGGCGAAGTTGTGTACGAAGGCGGCCGTTTCACCCGAGTCGACTGCGCGGCGGCGCTGCGCGAACTGCACAAGTCACTGCAGCGTGCGCTCGCCGACGACGAGGTCGAGCGGCGGCAACTGTCAAAGGCGCTGCTGCCCCATGTCCGGCGTTTCTACGCCGGCTATTTCGACCCGGAGGCGCACCAGCCCTTCTACCGCCCGAGCTCGCGGGTCTGAGGCGTCGATCCGGTCGTAAAGATCGCTGGTCCGCTGGTCCTCCTAATCGAGATCGAGCGGGAGATCACCGAGAGCGGCCTGTCGGCGTCGTCGACCGCGGTGTTGCCGACAATCGCGATATTTGGCGGGATGGCGGTACCGGCGCTGATCTACGCGGATTCAATTGGAACGGCACGCAACCGCTGCGCGGATGGGCGATTCTGATCGCAACCGAGATCGCGTTTGCGCTCGGCATCTTGTCGCTGCTCGGTCCACGCGTGCCGATGTCGCTGCGGCTCTTTCTGCTGGCGGTCACGAACATCGACGACCTCGGGGCGATCGCGATCATCGCAGTATTTTACACCGCCGAGCTATCGGTGGCGGCGCTGGTGTTCGCCGGCGTCGGCGTTGCGGCCCTAGCGGCGTTGAACCTCGCCGGCGTCGGCCCGTCGCGCGCCCCATGTCGTGGCCAGCGTGTCCTTATGCGTTTTCGACGCAATATCCCGGCGAGCCCGCCGACGGCGGAAGCTAGCAGAACCAAAGATCTAGGTTCCGGCACCGGGGGCGCGATTGCAGAGATGACCGAATCCGGAAGAGTAATTTGGAAAAAGTCGCTGTCCGTCGCAGCGGCACTTGCTCCAAACGTAAAAGTTACGTCCTGTTCAAGAAAAACTTCGTCGGCTTTAGTTATCTTAGGTAAGCGGAAACTATCCGAGAATACACCTGCTCCGAAATCACCGTCTGATAAAACATCGAAAGCATTTATAAACAATTGAGCTTCTATTGACTTAACTCCCTGGGCGTCCACAAAATAAGTATCTACTTCGATTTGACCCTTACTAAACCCGCTTGAGAATTGCATATTTCCACTAATAAAGCTCAAATTATCCACAACTTGCGGAAATTCGGTGGTAACCTGTGCCCTAGATGATATTGTATATCTTATCGTCTGCCCGTTGAAATCAGTACCGATAGAAAAAGCTAAAGGCCAAAGAAAAGTGTAGTTAGTGGTAGTAAACCCTTGGCAGGGAGAGGGTGCAGGCATGAATGACGGCCCGAATTGGACGGCTAAATTTGGGTTGATTGGTTGGTCATTCGCCGTTGCATTCCTCATCATCTGAACAGTAGACAAATCCACATTGGTATTGGGCAAAAGCCCAGCGCACACCGAAGGGTCAAAAGCCGCGTGTGCAACAGCCGAAACCGCCAGCGCGGTAGCCGCGGTCAGAACCACGAATGCGCGCCGCAGAAGCTCGTAAGCCCCAGTATCGAATATCGCGACAGGTTCGTGACGCATTTTGGTATCTCCTCCCTTGCCCCAGTATCTAGCGGCAAATCAGTTGATCTGATCACTCACCAGACAAAGTTTATAGCGATCGATCAACCATCCCGTGAGCAACTCGGTATTCGGCCTCCAGCCGCCTTTCGGCAGCGCCGGTTTGATCAGCGGGGATTATCGCGGCGTTGCGCTTCGCAACCGGCCACCTATCAGCACCCTAAACGCCGCGGGGGTGCTCGCCTTACCAGCAAGCCGACAAGGCCAATGCCCAGCAGCCATATGGTCGAAGGCTCAGGCACGCTGCTAGAAGCGGTGCAGGCAATGCTTCCGCCACTCTGCAAGACCACGTCACATAGCGGGAGATCGAGAAAGACGCTTCCCGGCTCTCCCGTCGGCGGGAAGGATGCAACGTTCAGCTCGCTCAGCATAACATCGAACGGCAAGAGAGCAATGCCCACATCCGATAGGATGTCCACATCGGGTGTGAAGTTCGTAAGCGCAAATGTGACCGGCTTGCCGACAGTCTCCGGGCACTCGCCCCATTGCCCGCTGGTTTGCCCGTTAGCGGCCACGTCGATGAAAATGATCGCATAATTTACCTCCGGCCCCACCAGGTCCGGACAGGTAATTGCCACGGACGCAAGCGCTGTATTCACGCCGGAGCTCGTCCAGTAATCTGTCAACAGCTTTAGAGGCGCAAAGAACCCGTCGGAGTTCGGTCCCGTCCCCTCAAACCCGAAGTGCGGGTTGGAGCTCCCCGAGCCATAGTCGAAGGTGTCCGTGCTCTTGATCGGGTGGGAGCCTGAATAGGTAATATCCGTATTGCCTTGGTTGTCCAGTGAAACGGTAACTGACGACGTGCCCGCACCTCCGTAGGCGTATTGGTTGACATACGCGAAGGGATTGAGGCGGGGGTCATTGGCGGTTTGGCCCGGGTCGATGTTGCCGAGGACATTACCTTGAAGTACGACGGTGAGAGAATTCGCTGACGACGGAGGTTTTGCCAAGAACACATTATAGCACTCGCCAAGACACGGCATCGATGGGTTCCAGCCCAACGCCTCCATCTCCCAAATATCCACGGTACTTACCATCTGATGTACCCCTGCGCCGGAGCAGTTGTTGTACGAATCATGTCCATTGCTAGTATCAGAACCGCACTTGGAGCTCGGACTATTAAAGTCGACGTTCTGCCAGTCGGAAGCGTCACCCTGGATGCTAAACTGCACGAAGTCCGCAGGCGGAACGGGCAGAGAGTCTTTGCCCCCATTAAGCGAGAAACCAGCCAGATCCTTGTTTGGATCGAGGCTCGGGGGGCTGCCGTTGTATCTGTAGAAATCCAGGTGCGTCAGAAAAGGTGGGCCTTGATCGGCATATTCGACACGCCCCATGGCGTGCGAGATTTCATGCTCGAGAACCGCCGTAAAGTCGCTCATGTCGTTGGCAGTGGAGAATTTATTGAAATCCCAACCACCGCTCGCTGCATCTCCAAGCGTCGGCGGCGTGGCTGCCACGGTGACGATGGCATTTGTTTGGTCGTTGTTCTGCGGCTTACCTGTAAGAGCAACATACTGGGCATCAGGTATGAAGAACATCCCCGTACATGACGTACCGCAAGGATAAGTAAAGGGTAAATGTTTCACCGCGGTCGTTAAGGCCGGGCTATTATTCTGTTGCGCCGCGGTTTTCAGCAGATTTTCCGTAACTGCCAAGCTGTATTGATTCGCAGGGTTGCTGGGGTTTTGTATGATTTGAGGAAAGTTCGTCGCGCCCAGCGCCCCCGTGAGGGGCAAATTGGTGCTCCAGTCGAACTGTATAGTGATAGAGACGTTGTTGTTAAAGTCGCGTTCGTACTCAGGAATGACATAATTCATCAGGTCGTCTGTCGCCTGCGGCGGAGCCATATTTTTCCAGTTACTGGTCAATTGCGCGTTGATGGTCAGCGCTGCGGCAGGTATCGCGCCGCCCGCGGCGGCGATGAGCGCGAGCACCAGGGAAACGATTCGCGCGGAGCACGAAAGATTTGATGGGAATGTGAACTGGGGAGGAAACATATTTTCCCCGAAGCGTGGCTGCGTTGTTAGCTACACCTTGACCTGCGCAGCACGCCACAGCCGGTTAGTCCGAGAACGCCCGTCAGCAGCAGCGCCGCGCTTGACGCTTCAGGGACCGGGGTCGTGACGAACGGGACCGCCCCGCCCACGACTTCTCCGTCGATGCCCAGGGGTTCGACGTTCGACGCGTCTTCGAACTGGCTCGCACCAACCAGCGTTGCGGTAAAGAGTGGATCGGGGGAACTAGATAATGGATCCACAAAGGTTAATTCGAGAGATCTTTTGTGAGTGGGTAGAAAATCCATCATCAATATTGTCTTGTTGTTTTCAGCCATAACGTCAAAACCGTATTCTCCGTTATAGCGCGGGATCCCGGTGAACGTGATCGATGTGTCCGATGCTTTTGGGGGCGTAGATTGGTCAAAAGTAAACGATCCTGAGAAATCGCCGCTCGCACCGGAGACAAAATCGGCACTGGCGTCAAATGTGTATGTAATCGGTACGGCGCTGGCCGGTGTCGCAATAAACAAGGATAAAAGCAACGCTGGAACGACGGAAAGACTTATGACGCCCCGAGGCGTTGATGACGTCGCGCATCGAGGGCGACACCGCGAGCGGAGGGTGCAAAAGCAACCGCGCCGGAGCGAAGTTTTATGGCTATCGGCAGTCACCATCGAGCTCCTCCCGTTCGCCCCGATGATTCCCGCGGTGCACGGGAGCCGGGTTATGATCGTTGTTACGGTCCACCCACGGTGCCGTTATCGGGTCCGCGGCGTCCTTATTGCTGCGCAATTTCTATGCCAAGATTGCTACGCAATTTCTATGCCAAGCCCGTAGGGCGTTGTTAACCTTAACTATTTCGGCCCTTGCGGCCAGCTGCATCAAAAGAGTGTTAAATTCTCCGACAACCCGCCGAGGGCCGGCGATGACCTCATCTTTGTAATATAAAGCATTTTCAACTGATTGGAGAATCTGAGTTGATTTTCGTTAACACTGCCGAGTGTAAAATTTCCCGACAGTGTAAAGCATTCGGGAGATAGGGGATTCGCTATCCTTGAACCCCCAAGCGCCCTTCTCAGGCCAACGACCATATTGAATTTATTTGTGTTTCGGGCACGCGCAACTTGGCCTCGGGTTGGCTGGCGCAGCGCACCTTAAGTGTAAAGAAAACCGACAGTGCGGTCGACGAGCCTCAAAGCGCTTTCCTCCGCGTCCGTGCCGCGGATTACAACAAGGAGCGGGAGATCAAGTCAACCGATCCGCCGGGAAAATACCGGGGGGGAGAGAGAGCAGACAACGAGGATGCTTTACCACCCTCCAATGACGTTCCGAGCAACACCCGGCGACTTGTTCACGGTCAATTTCCCGGCTCGATCGCGGAGGCAGCCATTTCACCATTCCCGGAGCCCTGATCTTTATATTCTTATTGGATTCCGCCGTTGCGGACCTCCCTAGTTTTCGTGCGGTATACGGTTGCTCGCGACCCCGAAAAGAAGGGCGCCTGCCCTTTCCGTAATCCAAGATGTCACCTCAGCTATGGCGAAGCCGATCAGGAACATCGAGGCGGCTCGGGAGTTTAGCACTGGAGTTGCGAGAAAGCCGTGCAATTGGGCCGTCGTAAAGCCATGAAAGTCGACGAACTGCCCGGCATCATTGACCCCCGAAGGAGGGCAAGGTTGCGATCAAATGGAGGCGCGTATTGCGCCGCACCGTCACTGCCAACGCAGTGCGTCTCCAGCTCCACGTCCTCGCATTACAATTTCGTCAACGTCATGCGGATATTGGCGCTGCCCAAGGCGACGGAGCCGTGGCACCGACCAGTCTGCTTGGGAAGCTCATCAAGATCGGCGTGCAGTTCGTCAGCCACAGTCGCTACGTCACCCTTCCAGATAGCCGAGGTCGCGTTGTCGCGATAGATCTGCGCCGATATCCTGTCGCTGATCTCGTATGGGGACACCACCGCGTCGGTGTGAGCAGAAGATCGACGCAGATGCGGCAAACAAAAACAGGAAAGTCGCGGCTGCTCCAAGCAAACCGGCGCAGTTTAGTCCCTTGCACCGTCAACTCGCTGGTTCGACCGCCTGTTGGGTGCACGATATGCGAATAGCCCTTGCCCAAGCCCACTCGATGGCCGATGCTGCCCTCAACCTCGAGAATCGGGGAATGCGCGTTAAAATGGCAAAAACAAAAGCCGGACCGCCACGAGTGGCGCTGAACGTAAAGGGAGGACTAAATGGTTTCTGCATCAAAAATGGACGACTCTTCATTTGTGGCGCTCCAAAGAAGCGGCTACCGGCTTTTTTGCGGCGTGCGGCCTTGGCCGCGGCTGCTGCGTCCGCGATAACGATTTCCGCCGTTGCGCAAGGGGCGACCATCAGCTGCGCATCATCGCCAATCACGGCCGGGCCGCTACCCAACCCTGATCAATTGAAACTGCACGCCTTTACCGATATCGGGGACGCACATGGAGGTTTTGTATTTCCTCATCCCCCGTCGTTCGAGGCCGACCCCAATGGCTGCCCCGGTTTCCGCCTTACGGACTTTACTTTCTTTTATTTATCCGATCCCGCAGATAATTCCCGACCCATTACTATTATCACCGAAATCGACGAGCCTCTCTCTTTTCCGGGCGCTCTCAGCCCCCTGGTGGGAACTTCCGTCTCGGCTGATGGCAAAGCAGCTTTTGCCAGCAATGATTTTACTCTCAGCAACATCATGGTAGACAGCTTTGTGGATGACGACCGCCCGCAAGGAGCCTTTGCGCAGACTGGTCTTGTTAATCCGGGGTCCACGTTCTCAACAGCTTCCGACCATAGTGGAACGGCCGAGTTGCGCCAATCCGGCGATCGGACACTTCGGTTTGAACTCGAGATCCTTCTTATGCAGGGCAATACACCACAGCAAGAAATGTTCTCCATTTCTTTTCCTCGCTCGCTCGACTCGGTTGTCGTACCGGTGACGACGCCAGAGCCGGGAACATTGGTCCTTCTGGTCTCGGCTCTTGGCGGTTTCGCCGCCATGGTGCGTTGCAATCGGCGATTACCTGCGCGTCAGCCATAAAAGATACAGCTCCCGCAGCTAATCAGCCCCGGGGCGTTACCCAGCGCAATGTCAACACCGAATAACTCACACTTCACGCAAGTCCCCAGTTAAGGAAAAGAACACGCAAAATCGCATGCTCAGGGAGGAACCCGCCATGAAGCGTCGGTCCACGCCTCTTATCGCCGCTTTGGTTTCGCCCGCACCCTCGCTTGGCAGACGAGGAAACCCAACATGCAGACCATGTTCCGCTTTGCTCCGCGCGAGGCTCTCGCCTTTATTGAAGCGGTTGATCGAGGGGATCATCCCGACGATCCGCGCTGTTGCAGTAGGTATCGCCACAGTTGCGGCTACCATCTGCTGCCCTGGCGCTGCGAAAGCGCAGTTGGTGCCGGGCTCTGCCAGTGGCTATGTTATAGCAGGTTCGACCGACCCCAGCAGTGATATGACCACTTTTGGTGTAGCGCAGCTCTACACACCAAGTAATATGGGGGTTACATATGATGTCGAGGCTAGCGGACGCAACCGTTGGGGTGACTACAGCGCGACCATGCTCGATCCGCTCAGCAACAACTTCTGGACGATTCAGGAATTTGCCTCGAGTCCGAATGTATGGTCGACGCAGGTCAATGAGTTTTCGGTCGCAGGCAACACGCCGACCCCCGTCTCTAGCTTACCGGGAGCGCGCTTACGTCAAACCAAATAGTCCCTGCCGATACGATGGGCGCAGTCGGCTTTAACGCGATGACCGGAAAGACCAGTTTCGCAGAAATGCTTAATATCACATATACTGTCTACAATCCCAGTGGGACGAAACTTCTCACGGAATCTTTGACCCAATTTTGGACAAATGCTGGAGTCTCCGGTATCGATTCTAGTAACATTGCTCTCGACCCACGCATTCTGTTCGACAAGAACAGCGGGCGCTGGTTTGCTTCCTCTGTGGACAAAAACGGACCTGGCCTAGCATTAAGCAATGACATCCTTGTCGCGGTCTCAAATACCGGTGATCCGACAGGAACGTGGACGGGACATTCCATCCCGATCAAGTCACCTTCGGCGCCACCTCTTGAATTAGGCGATTTTGACACTTTGGGCATCGACGGCGCCGGAGTCTTTGTCTCGGCAGATGTTCGCGACAGAAACAACAACTATATGGGCAACACATTTTTGACGATCAACAAGTCCGACTTGATCAACGGGATACTCACGATGGGCCAGGTAGCCACAACGATGACAGGCGGCTTTGCCGCTCAACCGGTCGTGGACCCTACCTCAAACTCGATGTTCCCCCCCGAGTTCGTTTTAGGGATACCCGATCCCAGCGCGAATACGACGTCTTCATCCTTGACCCTCTCAACGATCACCGGGTCCATCACCTCGCCATCGCTAAACTCGGTAGCATCCGTCCCGGTCAATCCGTTCAATAACCCGACGCCGGCGCCGCAGCGGTATGGGAAAACGCCCATCGATGTCGATTCCATGGGTCCCGATATCAGCTCCAACGTTATCCAGACCAAGGATAATAAGACCGGCGACAACGAACTCTGGGCCGTACAGACCGTGCTCGATTCCGATCCCACCGTAAATCACGATGTCATTCGCTTCGTGCGGATCGACGCCGATAAGGGCACGCTCATTCAGCAAAAGATAATCGGTTCCCTAACAACCGCTTTTTACGACCCGTCGATTGCGGTGAACTCGAGCGGCCAGGTTCTTATCGGCTTCAGCGGCAGCGGCCCCAACGATCAAGAAGCGCTGAATACCTTCGCGTTGCTGCGACTTCCCGAGTCGGCGCCGCAAGCGACCGCGTTCACATTGGTCCTCTAAGGCGATCAGCGCAGCGACATCGGGCTTCTGGCGACCGGGAACGGCCCACTGTTGAACGCGTTCGCCTACGTCAACCAGCACTTCTTCGGCGGGGACGGCACCGCTAATGTCACTGTGACTTTGAACGACGCTGGTAATACGCAATTAACTTACACGGGCTCACATCCGATCTTGCAATCGTATACCTTCGATTACGGCGGCGGGCCTGGCGCCCCGCATTTTGGTTTTGTCGGATCGGCTGGAAGCAAGGTTATCGGACAATTCTGGACTAACAGCGCCGAAATCTTTACCAACTTGCCGAGTCTATCGGTGACAGGCCCGGGATCGATGGGCTCAAACATCGATTTCGCATTATTCTTCGCAGAGGTCAGCTGCAATAGCCAAACCGAAGGCCAATGGAATGAACTGAGTTTCGTCGCTAACACCACTCCAAAGTTGACGCTAACCAACCCCACGTCATGCAGTGAAACGCTGTCCGACGTTGGTTTCTTACTATCGGATGTACCGATTTCGGCCGACCTGCTGAACTTTGGTCATGAACCGCCGCCTGGAGAACCGGGCAGCAATTTCGTGCCTTTGTCGCTGCTAGACGGGGAGATCCTGCAGCCTGGCGACAGTCTTTCGATTGATCTGGTACCTGGGGTTCCCGAGCCGTCATCGCTCTTCCTCCTCGCTACTGCCGCCGGGCTGCTCGCATTCGGCTCAGGAGGGCATCGAAATCGGTGGCGACATTATCGACGCAGACAGGGCGTGAGCCTCACCGC